>Ga0131853_10006471_pt1 | contig 21146 bp, 13 predicted proteins | sample TergutLab28metaG_FD_92764 | JGI IMG/M metagenome (GOLD analysis project Ga0131853, IMG submission 92764) | Labiotermes labralis P1 segment gut microbial communities from Petit-Saut dam, French Guiana - Lab288 P1 (version 2) (version 2) | ecosystem: Host-associated > Arthropoda: Insects >...
AAAGTCATGAGCAACAATTTTTTGTAAAGTAACATGGTTTATTATTGACAAACCAAATACACCACCTTAATCTACAGACCTTTCTTTATTTTTCCACATAATCACCACTTCTTTGTACACATTTCTCCCAGCGTTCTGGGAGTTCGAAAATTCCCCTTCTGTAAAATTCCGTTCCAGCCATCCAAAGACACTGACACACTGCTTTCTGAATTGCCTCCATTGTCTTGTAACGTTGTCCGCACAGCTGATCCTTCATAAATCCGAAAAGATGGTAGTCGAAGGGTGCCAGATCAGGGCTATAGGAGGGGTGTGGAAGAACTTCCCATCGCATCTTGCAATTGCTTCCGATGTGAGGTGAGCGTTGTCATGCAGGATGATGATGTTTCATCCTGGACGTTTATCGCACAATGCACGACGGAGCTTGTGCAGTGTCTGGACATAACGAGCTGCAGTGATGGTTTGCCCAGGTTCCAGGAATTTGGCCAAAATCAACACCTCTGCATCCCAGAAGACTGTGCCCATCACCTTCGCAGCTGATGGCACTGTCTTTGCCTTCTTCTTTGATGGAGAATGCAAATGGCGACATTCCATACTCTGCCATTTCGTTTCAGGCTCGAAATGGTGAAACCAGCTTTCGTCACGTGTCACAATACGGAGCAAAAAATCATCGCCTTCGTGTTGATATCTCTGCAGCAGTTCTGAGGTGATGGCTTTTTGCTGACCTTTGTGGTCTTCGGTCAATAAGCGCGGGACCCAACGAGCACAAACTTTCCTTTAGCTTAAGCTTTCAATCATCTCCTGTACTGCATTGTGCCCTAATCCAAGTGTTCGGGCTATTGTCCACAGTCACACACCTGTTGTCTTGAATGATCTCATCCACTCTCTCCTTGTTGCGTTCAGTTGAGGCTGTTCGAGGGCGACCACTCTCAGGCTGATCTTGGATGCTCGTGTTCCCATCTTTAAAATGTTTCACCCATCTTCAAACACTGTTCGCACCCATGCACACACTTTCATAAGCACGCTGAAGTCTCTGGTGAATTTCTGCAGCAGGGATTTCCTCTTTAACGAGAAATTCGATGACAGCACGCTGGCGAAATGACATATCGTTGTCGGCCATTTTGTTAGGAGCGCTACTGGTCATGTGATGCAAGCTATTAACATCATGAGACACTCAAGGATAACACAAAAGCTGGTTCCATCTACCACCGTACTCTCCTTCATCTGCTGTTCCCAGTTTGCATGCAAAAAATGGTTGCTCAAGACTTTTGGTACAACCCTCGTATGTCTGGAGTATTACTTTGTACTAACAATACTTAATTCACTCTGTTAATTTGTGATGTTTAAAAACCACGTAGCATATCGGCCATTTTACTGATTAAGTCATCAGGGCACAGTAACCTATGACATCACATCCGGTCTGATATAACTTTAAGGTAAAACTAAAAGTTACATTTTTCCTCAATTCATGCACGAATTAATTATGCAATGCAGTTCACCACCTGTGTCCAACAGAACATGAGGTATCAAGTAACAATGAATCCTATCCTAAAGCATGTGATATAGTTATAACCACCTGCGAGGGCGAAGAATATACTGCTTGGGTAGTACAGCTCTTCCTTCCTGTTCTCTGGGTAGATTATGTAGACTTAATTCAACCATTCCCAAGAAATCATCACGAGTCAGACGGTTCTCATCAAACACTTGCAACACAAGTTTATGTTCTGCAGGTTTCACCTGTACAATGCATTTCTCATTAGAAAACTGTGACAGCATGTAGCCTACTTTCATTCCTAAAAGGGATATAAGTTACATTCTTGAGATCATGATTATGATCACAACATGTGCATATGCACGCGCGTATGTGTGTGTGTGTGTGTGTGTGTGTGTGCGCATGCGCACACACACGAACAGGGTGTGTCATGGGGGGGGGGGGGGCGGGGGTCATTTTTTAAGGTCTTAAGAAGATGACCAATTTTAACAAACTAGATGCGAACCTTGTTCCACATCACCCAACCACTGCACTTATCAATTTTCTACAGGTAGTAATAACTATGCGAAAAATGTACAAACTTGTGATGTAAGTGTAACACTAGCACCACTTACTTTTCAGGTTCTGAAATGAAATATCTTAATAGATCTTAGAAAGATAAGTAACTTTTGTTCAAGTGTACTTTTGTAAAACATAAAATAACATGGTGACAACCTTCCTTTAACTATCAGTATGATAAAGCTGTCCTTTCAATACCATGAAGGCACAGAGGAGGAACAAAGGTACAGCTCTGCTCATTCTTAACCTTGGTGCTTGGTGTATGCAAGTGGCCAACATCACGTTCCAGCATTTTACCCTGGAGAAAGAACCCTCGTACCCACTGAACAACAAGCAAGATGGGCCCCACAACCCATCTGGACAATTTGAAAAAGAGACTAGTATCTTGTTCCTGCCAGAACTTGAACTCCAGACTGTCCAGACCATAGCCTAGTCACTATATAAACAATGTGGTCCTGGCTAACTTGCAGTTTGACAGTAATAATTAGTGAACAACTGGAGCTAGGCATGTGAAATTTGGTATGCAGTTAGACCAACTTACCTACGCATCATACATGAAATGCCGCTTGTAAGTTAACCGTTACAAACATGGTGATTATGCACTAATTTGACCTTATGTCCAACAAATGCTACCTGGAAGTCCTCATTTATATCATGACTGGAAACCAAACCAAAGATCTATTCCTACAGATACTAAATCTATTTGCATCTGATTTCACATCTAAAATACAATAGTATAATCTGAAATGACTTACACGGAATACAAACTCTTCATTCCACTGTGGGTTCAGCGTCTGCAAAATAGACATTAATGCTCATCACTGACTCCAGGACATGAAAATGTACATCAGGATCAGACAACAAAAAAGAAAGGGGACAGGACATGAATAAGCTTCAAAATAGTTGTTCTTTAATGTACAGTTGCTCACATTACAAACTTTGCTCACAGAAAGGCAAAGCTTGTTCTTAAATGAAATATTTATTCTGAAACAGTAAAACACAATTCTTCTGTTACCTTCTTTTTTGTTTTCGTCAGAACTGAATCAACAGTTTCATCTCCATTGATTGTGTTCAGATCTATTCTTACATAGGGATCACTGCAACAAGGAGAAAAAAGTTACACCAAAAATTAAGCTTTTCAAGATTCATATTTTTACCAAATAATGGTGGTGGACACTGAATCTGCTGAAGGACGTTCAGTTACGGACAAGAATTCCTGGAACACAGTGTAATCAAAGCAGTCCATTTTCTTAATATTTTATGTTACATTATATCAAAAAGAGTGATAGAATAAAGAAAACTGCACTTCCCCATGTAACCATTAACTCCACAAATACCTGCCTCCAACCTACAACTCTAACCTGCATATAGCAGCACTAATTCATAAAATGGCAGATATGAACAACTTCTTTCTCAAAAAATATGCCTCCAAGAATTCAACTGATAACAACACAATGCTGTTCCCCTGTCACAAAATTGCTACATGCAGCTTGTATGGTGCATACGTCACAAATGCAGCGTGATGCAAGAGGCCACATATGTAGCACCTACTCAGTGTCCAGGAAGCCAAGCTTCTTATAAATGTCACCTAACAGTATATGTTTCTTTAACTCTCCCATAAAAGAGTATCAGTTCCATCCATGATGCAATGACCTCTCATGTCAGATTTTTAAATGGCATACTGCATGGCTTGGCAACCATATCGGAGATAAACAGCTGCAATTACACATAAATATACTAACACACATGACCATGTAAATGAATCTACGGACAAGTATGATATTCAGAGATTCTTGACATGCAACTAAACAGTGACACAAACATTATTCGAATTCTAGCCCACTGACAAATTACACACAGGTATACTTAACTACATATTAATAATTTTATACAAGGTGTACATTTGTAACATACAAACACCATACAACTTTATGACAAATTACTCCACATATTCATATACGTAACCGACAACTTAACACTGGATTTTGTATGTCTGAAAGGTTTGGGAACAACCCTAACCACAAGATAATTAAGCAGTTTTTATATGCAAACTTCGTGTACCTTGATAATTGATTGTCTAAATGGTATTTAAAAGGTGCTCAGACAGAATGAATCAACTTTCTGTTCCTTTCCTTCATGAAGTGCACACAAGGCTTCCACAACCTCAAACCAATGCCCTTAAGGATCAAAAGCAGACAATGTCCTCCAAGCACAGGTCAGTTCACCCTCCCAGCAGAAACACTCCCTTACATATACCCTCATAAATGGGGCTTGTCACCTCTCACTTTCTACTGGCCATCTACTGGAGCCAAGAGAAGGGCCACATATATGCAATTTCCACCCCAAACCCTCTTTACTCTTATTCACAATTCTCATTCTTGTGGCCATAAAACATCAGTCCTGTTCTTGTGGCTTTGATTGGCCACATTCCTTACAACAAACTTATATTCTCAAACCACATCCTTGCCCTAATCACTTCTACATAAACCTAGCCCCAATTCCTTCAATGGTGAAGTTGGAAGCAGCATGTTTCTCTGAAGCATCTGTGTCAAACCTCCAACATTGCAGAGTGTAAAAATCCAGAAGACTATGCTCTGAATTAGCTAGATAAACCTTTACTATGGTAGTCAATGACTGTTGTCATAGCTACTATGAACATCCAGTAAAATACTGACAAACAATACCAATACTATGGATTTTACCTGGCTCCAAATATATCTTTCTTTGCTAATTCATGACCTGCTATAACTTTCAATCTCAGTGCAAATGTTGTCTCATCCATCTGTAAAATGAATGTAAAACATTAACAGTTAGTTAAACTTTTGCATCATCCACCATTAACCAAAAAAGTTAGTTGTATGAACAAATAAATAGCATTGCTATTTTCTTTGTGTTATTTAGAATCTTACTTAGCAAATGATATCTCACCTCACATATTTCCTCATCAGACCCTCCTTTGCAATAATATATCAAGTTACTGCTACTATAAAACCACTGACACCTAACAAACTAATTTCTTGGTGAAAAGTCTTCCTGGAGCAGCTGGTCAAAAAATACTGCCTTATAAAACCCAAATATTCATAACCACTCTCACGAAGGGAAATTCTGCCTGTTGTTTTGTACTGGTATGAAATTTGGTCTCTGAAATTAAAGGGAAAACAATGGTTTGCGATTTCAAGAACAGGGTTCTGAGAAAGATATTTTGACATAAGAGGAAGGAAGTAACAGGAGGATGGATAAAACTGCACAATGAAAAGCTTTATAATATTTACTCATCATCAAACATTATCAGAGTAATCAAATCAAAGAGTATGAAGGGGGGTGGGGTATGTTGCAGAAATGGGAAGAGAAATGCATACAGGGCTTGAGGTGAAAACCTACAGGAAAGAGACTACATGGAAGATCTAGGTGTGGATTGGAAGATAATATTAAAAATTGACCTTAAAGAAACAGGTTGGGAGGGTTGTCTTCATACATCTTGATGAGGAGAGAGACACCTGTGGGTCGTTGTAAACACAGCAATGAATGTTCAGGTTCCACCAAATGCAGAATATTTGTTCACCAGCTGAGGACCTAGTATCTTGTCAAGAAGAATTCTGCTCCTGATATTGAAAGTTGGGTACCATCAAACATTCATGGACACTGTAAAACCCGAATGTGAAAGATGAGTGCGGAAAACAGGTTTGAAAAAAAAAATTGTTTAAACGCTCCTCTTCACGATCAACCAACAGATAAAAATTAACTGCACACGTTTCTGCGGTGTATATTATGCCCACTCGTCACAACAGACGTCGACACTTACATATTCGTCACTTCCAACCGATGGCACACAACCGTACACATTTCTTCCGGCCATCAAATTACTACCAATATTGTCCAACGGCATTTATATTACTCTAATAAGACCCAGTTCCCACCCCCTTTTACAAAGATATAGGGGTAAGGCTACTCCTTGGCTGAATGGTCCAAAAACTAGCACCGACCACCATATCGTAACACAGTGAGTCAAGTCAATGTCTCAAAACTTCTAAAAGGTAAACAAATTATTTCATTCATTTAAACAGATAAATTAATCTAAAAATCAATAACATCTTACAGGTTGCTTTACATCCATACTCATTCCCAACGCTATTATCCGCTATCGTACCGACCGAACGTCATCACTTGTCAACTTGTCCATTGTACATATCACATCTGTTATCGTTCGTCTTATCGCTCTTAGCAATCCCAAAGCCAAATGATATGATTAGATGGCCCATTTATTTTAACTCTCCTTACATAAATGAGTGACGTCACTGAAATTCATAATTATTGGCTATTTCGCTTGGTACCTCGATTTAACGGGCGTGCTAGGTTAAGAAACTTTGGCCGACGAGTAATTGCAATGACCAGATGAACAAATACTGGAATGTGAACTACGCAGACTTTATAACGCTTACACACACAGAATTATTTTACCCTTTCTAGAGGTCCATAAAGGGACGCTCTATGAGTATTTGGTATTGTAATCACACTGGACCGTCGTCTGCTGGTCCAGGAGTGCCGTCTCCTTGGGGGTGGCTCTGGGTTCCCTGTAGTTACTTGTAGTGTACCCGACATCTTCCTAATTTACAGTTACCGCCGTTGTATCATGCTGGTTTCAACTACCTACATCATTCACAACACACCATCTGTCTACACAGTCCAAGGACTGTACAGCACTATGCAGCAACCACTCATGTCACCACTTCGTTGTACTGCAAATAACCATGTGACACATACCAAGGTCAAGTTCCGCTCGATTCCCGTGTTTTAGGCGTTCGCAACATTGCGCAAAGCAACCATTAGGTGTCGTGTCTGCCTGTCCGCATGGAGTAGTTCAGCACCCACTGGGCGGATTTTTTTAATGAAATTTTTGGACCTAAAATAAAATTAAGTTTCATTAAAATCTGACAAGAATAACGGGTACTTTACAGGAAGACCTATGTATATTTATATCTCTGAAGTCGTCTTTGAATGAGATCTTTTAGACAAAAGTTGTAGAGAAATCAAAACACATATTTTGTCTTCAATAAGTTGTCTTTTTCAAAAATCGTGCCTTTTTAGATGTAAAAAAAAAGGCATGGCTCCACTCATTCCTAACCAGCAATACATGAGTGTGTGTGGTGAAATTAACAAGCCTTGCCACTTTAGTTCCAAGAGAAAGTCTCGTGTTCCTGCCCAGAATCTAACCCAGGACTGTCCAACCTATAGCCTGTTTATTATATCTACTACACTACCCAAGTTCAGTGTTTTGATACATATGCTCTGTAACACATTGGTAATCTGCCCTGCAACAGAAACTCCTGAATTTTGGCAATTGCAAGCTCAACTAAAGTACACCCTGTCCCATTCTTATATCTCAGCAATTATAAAACGTCAAATTGATTCTTGGGGATTACACTGCACTTGAACATAACTGTGACTTATGGCTAGACATCAGACATTAGGCACTAACAAAAAATCTTTAGGCACCTATACAGTTCCTTTAACCAAACAAATAGGCACTCACTGTTCTTTAGAAGATCACCTGCTGCAAGCATATATGCAGCTATATTTGCCAGTAGCAATAACAGAAATAATGCCATTCAGATGCAAAAATGTAGTGGTGTTAACAAAATAAATAGTACTTGGGGTACTGACTTTACAAGCTGCCAGTGTTTAAAGTAGCAATGTCCCACACTACAACATCTGCCATTTCATCAACAGAAATCCACATGCGTGAATCATCATCTTGTATTTTCTTAACTGTCACTGGATACAGTGACACATATGGTGTAGAAGAGAAATATATGCAGGGTTCTGGTGGGGGAACATGAATGAGACAACTGGGAAGATATAAGAATAGGGGGGGAAGACAATATTAAAATGTATCTTTAAGTAGTAAGATGGGATGCCATGGATTGCATTAATCTCGCTCATGATGGGGACAAGTGGTAAGTTCTTCTGAACATCATGAGGAAACATAGAATTCCATACAATGTGGGAAATTTGTTGAACAGCTAAGGAACTGTAAGCTCCGCAAGAGGGACTCTACTCCATGAAGTCTGTGTGTGCACACAAGCACACATGGAAATAATTCAATATCAAATTTTAATTAAATGAACAATAAAATAACAGTAAACAAGAACATCAAAAGACACAAAAGTATTCACACTGTTGTGCCAGAAATCTGTATCATATGGTGCATACATACAGTAACAGCATACCTCTCTGCCACACACATAGAAACACAAATTCCCAAAAACATGTAGTAACAAAACAAATTCTCTCTACAAGCCCAGAAGCACAGGACAGCATACAGCTTTTCTTTTGTGGGGTTGTAGCAGCTTCTTTGGCCTTGCTTCTAATCAGGTACCAACATCAAGTCTGTTGAGTGCATCTCTATTTGAGTATTGTGGCCATCACTGATCACATTCCAGGAAAATCTGCCAATCTTCTGTGAACTTTGCTTTGGTAGGTGCTTCACTATCAAGACATTTCCTATGAAATATATTTTATGTTCAGAACACACAACTGTATCATATAAATAAACCCATCAACTGCTAAAAAAAGGACAGACCAATGTTTCAAGCCAGTGTGGGGTTTTTTTTTGTTAATTTTTGCAGATGGAATCAGCAGCCTGCCAGCCACAGATTTCAAAGCTGTCAGATTCATTACAAATTGACGGACCCCATATTTCTTCCAGTCATTCCATTGGCATGTGCATAATGCAACAATTCCTTGCCATACTCAGGAGCTTCTTCCATTCTTGTTATATACCCTTTCCTTCCACCCTTTTCCACCAACTAGTCTTCCATCCTCCCTCACTTCATCTTGCCATGTATTTCTTGGTCTACCTCTCAGCCTTGTTGACTACAAATTCATATATAATACATTTTTGGGAATTCTATTTTCTTCAATTCTCTGTACATGCCCAAACCAAAGTGATCTATTTAACCTTACTGTCTCTGTTATAGTGGTTTTTTTTTAACCACTGCATAAACTTCTCCAATTTTCTTTTGCACTGTCATATACTGGGCCTAAAATTCTTCTATACACTTTCTTTTCAAAAATGTTTATTTGCTTTATATCTCTCTTTGTTAGTATCCACATTTCTGATGCATATGTTAAAGTTCTTTCTATTATTGTGTTCTTTAGTCTTAATTTTAGTTTTTATTTCTTCCTGATAAATTAATTTATTAACAAAGTACTTAAAATACAGATGAAAGGAGTATGTAATATTAGCACAAAAAATATGTAAGAGGGATAGGCAGAAACAGAACACACATTATTTTTAACACATCTACTAACCACCATGTTGAAACAATACAAAACATACACACTAAAAGTTTTTTCTTTAATTTAATCAATCGCAATAACCAGATATACCACCTTCAAAGCTTGGATACACACATTATTACGTATAAGGAGTAAAACTGTATTCCTGAAACAACTTGCAAAAATAATAAAGTGTTCCAAAATATACAGCACCTATTTGAGACACAAGAGTGGTTCAATAAGTACCTGCATTATACTTATACTTAAAAATTTTGACCCAATGATAATTTAAAAAAACACACACACACACGCACATTGTCACAAATGTTATCTTTGTATCAGTATCTTGAGCATTTCATGCTCTAAAACTGAAATTTATACCATGACTTAACTATGTATGTTTCTCTCACAGATAATAGATTAAATTGAGGAAAACATGTACAAAGAATATTAAACACAGATATAATGCAAGTGAGGATACAGACAATGAATATTTTTAAAAGAATGTGCCCCTGAAATCAGTACAATGTTAAATGGACATTCCACTCTACATCAAAAACTTGAAGTATCAATAACCATTTTGGGTATGTTCTTATAACATCACAAACTTCCTTGAAATGTCTCCATAAATATCTGGTGGCTGAATGCAATATCATCTACAGAACATTATGTCTTCTTGAGAATCCAATTCTGCCAGTCACTAACATGGCATATTTTATGTTGAACAGTCAATGAAATTGGCATATGTTTGGTTTTTCTAACAGTGCAATGTGTGTTTTAAAATTTACATAAGATTTTCTAAAAGCCCTTAAGAAACATACTCTACTGTGACAAATGAAAGTAGGTAAGAACACACTTCAACATCTGTACATTTCACATGCCTTAAGATGTCTACTTTATCTATAAAACTATGAACTTTGTGGAAATAATTCTGGCAAAACTTGGCAAGACAACTTATGACCTTTAGTCTCCAACAAGGAGTCATACAAATTACATTCTGTACCCCAATAATGTAATTTTGGTATTACTCTTCATGTTTTATTATTCTTAGTGTTTTTATAACATTTAAATAATGACAGTTTGTTGATCACATTGTCTTTACTGTTACTGACATCTTTAACATTTCAAGTTTTATGTTTCTATCATTGCCCAGTATGTGTTAAGGTGCCAGTATTCCCACACTAATAGTTAAATCTAACATATTTTCTCACATTATAAGGAAACATTTAATTGCTCTCAATACTTCATCCAAACAGTATGTGGATTGGATGAGGTATTCATTAAAACATAAAATTTATTGTACTAGACATATTGTCTCACAGGTACAAATTTTGCATTTATGTTGGACCTTTCTATTCAGCTGTATTATGGAACATTAAAATTCATTCCAGACTTTACACAGGAGACAGTATAACTTCCAGACAATATAGTGACTAGCGGAGGCTTCACATCAATTAATGGAAATGATCAGTGCTCAAAATAAGGTAACTTTTAAGTTATAAATGATGAACAATTTTAAACGTGTGTAATGAGCAAGTACGTACGAATTTACTAACCAGCTTTCCCATAAAACATCCATACATACATTACGTATTTTTCAAAATTCTCATTTGGCAATATCTGAGCAGAAACTGTGGCTAACACTATCAATCTGCACCTCTGAATTGTACTCTACATTATGTTGGTCGAAAAGAACACAGTTGCATATTTACGACATGCTCAAATATATGTGGAATGGTGATTACTGCTATTGGTAATTATGGATGTCATATGCCACTTGTGTACAATTGCTTACAAAAGTAATTTGACAATCATGGGCAACAATACATGACCATCCAGGCTTAAAACTGTAACTCCCACTGAGATCCTTTTAAGTCAATATCACATCTGAAGGCAGGAACATGATTCACTGTACAATGTGAAAACCAACATTTGTATGTGAAGTTACAATCAAACAAAATATCAATACAGGTACTATATACTACAAGTAGGAAAATAAATAACTTTCTGAAAACATCTGTCCAATTTATGATATTCATATGCTCCTGAGGCAACAAATATTGTATCGATGTGGTACAGCAAGATTAAAATATTTAAAATCCATCCAATATTATCAAACCTCCAAAACTCTGAATGTATGAGTAACAGTTCTTCATACTTTCTCAGTGTTAATGGTATCACCAATACACTGACTTTACCCTGAAAGCATATCTGTATATAGGAAAAGCTATGTACCATATCTGCACTAGGTATCATTAGGATGAAGAGGAATAACAAATTTTGGCCCAAATGGGGAACTATACTTGATTCCAACCTCTTTGAATACCTGCTGTGGAAATGCCAAGTTACAAAGATACAACTTGCCATTGTCAAGGCTATGAGCAAGGGGCAGGACAGATACAAGAGAAAACTTGGTGTCAACTCCTGGAGTACCAGCTGGAGGTGGATCCAGTGCCAGTACAGGAGCACGATTCTCATTAGCCCATTCTGCTGCTGCCCTGTATCGAGCCTGGCGTGAGTGACTACCCAGTTCATCTGATAATGCCAGCACAATCAAGTCTACTGCAACTGTTGGTAAATCTGTAAAATTACAAAACAGGAAAAGTAACATGAATAAAAGGAGAATAGAATGAAGTACTAATTCAGAAGTGGACACAAGGAACAGCATATACAATACAAATGAACACATAAAACAACTCAATTAGCATATTAAACAGCCCCAGATTCAAGAACTTAACAGAAATTAGAAGACTCTTCTCTATAATTCTGTAGCTATTTCACTATTATGGAAACAGAATGCTGTGCATTATGAACAGAACTATTCTGCCAAATATGCAGACTGCTCTAACATAAACTTCATGTACTCATCTTATCAACAGCTCATGTTAAGTATTTTCTTGCACACAAAACAGTCCATGTTGATCAAGGGCAGTTATGGAATGAAGCAGTTTATCACTAGCATCATCAAACCAAAGCAGACATTTTGTGACAGACATCAGTAAAAATCAGATACCATTTCAGTGGATGTGTAACCCTTGAAGTTGGTGCCTTTGACATTCAGCAATTTTAAACCTACAAAATGTGTGGCAAATCATATCCTTGCCATGTAAAATTTAATTCATCCCCAGTTAAATAATTTTCATGCTGCTATGAAGACTGATAGTCCTACTGGAAGTTACCATCAGCAAAGAAGTGACACACAGAAACAGTTTATTAAGAACTCTTACCTTGAACAGTGGTGATGAGTTTGTTGTTGGTATACCTAAATAGTGCCACTTCATGGGAAAGATGTGTTGTCATATGAGTTGGATCTAACAAAAAGACGATAGTTTTAACTCCATGACTAGCTAACTGGCGAGAACAATTAACTGCAACAGCCCCCTGACGATGTGAGCCACAAAGGGCAACAACAGTTGGCCACTGATGTACATTGTGTGGATTTAGTCTGCATATAAAAAATTCACAATTAAACAGCTACTTTACAATTTCAGGACAAGCTTTTTCCATTTCAGTCAGAAACTAGAGTTAAAGTTTTGTAGGAATATCTGAGCTTTGCGTAACTTTCAAAGACCAAATACAGAAGGGAACACGACACAAACTATAAAAAAACTATTTCAGTAACAGTCAAATTGCACAAAGCATCCACTTTCTCTGTAAGATTCCTAAATTACTTGGATCACTTGACAACATGTTGCACTTGAAATGTTGTTTACTTCTTGAGTTACTTAATTACAATGAGTCAACTGCTCATATCAGGTAGCACTGAATGATGAATAGCAAAATAATTACATACAATAAGTAGGCATGAATGTGGAATTGGTCATTACTTCATTTATTTTCAGATCATATCCCAGAATTTGCCCAAGACTTGAGAACTGATGAACAAAATAGCCCTTGTCCTGGCCAAAAGTCAGACAACTGTACTGTCACTAGATTAAACAAATAAGAATAACCTTTATCACTTAAACCACCTATCTTTACTTTGTGCTAACCTATGTCCACCACCAAGCAACTGCAGAGCCATTTCAGTAGCAGCTCTTCCCATGAGCTCAGCTTGGCGTTCTTCAGTCAAACCCAGTCGCTCAGCAACCAACAGCAATTGGCGGTGTAGCTCTGGCATTATGCTTGGAATTACTAAGCCATCATCTGATAAAGAAAACAGATTATATAAGAAAATGAACGAAAACAATCACTAACAAAATTAATGCTATTCAAATCAATCTATGTAAATAATGAAACAACTACTGTATATACTGGAAAATTTTAATAAAAACTGCAGCCCAAAACTAAACACCAATTTGGTGAGGGAGGAAAATTCCCATAATATACATACTAGCTGTAAGGAATATGGACTTTGATATGACACCCTTGGACCCTACCAGCCAAACAGAACACACATTTGACTTCCAGCAAAGTATTTTTAAAAATATGTTAGGCAGCATTCCCATGTCAAGTAGATTCTTAACAGTTAATTCAACTGAAGTGTCAACACACATAAAGATAGTCGAACAAGGCCAGATAAAAATATTTAAAAATGCCATATGTTATGTAACATAAGACAACAGATGTCACGATAATTATGAACAGTGATCTGAGAATGTGGGACCATGCTGTCATGATCTGTTTCAGTGTACTCAGATGCAATGACCTAGAAGGCGGTCACAAAAAAAAAAAAAACACACACACACACACACACACACAAACAAACAAAAATTATGAGAAGTGGTCACATCATATTGGGGATCCACTGAATGTATGACCACTAACAGAGTCTGGGACAATCACACAGGTTTATGAAGTGAAAACCATCAATTAGTCCAGCAGAATAAGAATAAGGTGAAAGTCTTCAAGAAAACAGCCTAACATGTAAGTGGTCATGAGGAGTTGTGCACAATGGTCTACATGAAATAAACATCCAAGGTTAATGCACACACTTACAGGAAAGACCAGTACAACCGATCTGCATTCATCATAAAAGGGCATGTTGGTTTCACTCTGACAAGAATGCACAACTTCAGACAGCCATGAACATGGCAGGCTACACATCCAATATAATCTTGGTCTCACAAAGAACATGAGCAAATGCAAGTAAGTCCTTACCGGTGACATATTCTTTCACTCCAGGTGCAGGCACCACCACCTGCCTGTACGTGGCTGGAGTACTTGCAATCACATTCTCATCATGACGATATTTCTGTGAGCGCCTGCTTGTGTCTGCATGACGAACAATGTCAGGTCTTTGTGAATTTATCTCATCATACACAGCCTGTAAATGGTTTTCATACCATTAAATGTATTCTTTCATTCACATACTTCATTTCATAACTTAAGTAAATAATGGCAATGAAATTTTACACAACTGCTGAAATGTCTGTATTAACTTTCAGCCACCGCTTGTCCTACATATATATTATAGGATGCAAGTATTGCTACCACCCACTGACAGCATTTCATGTATTTTTTAAACAAATACGATTACTGAATTATTTAAAACTTGCTGCAAAATTTATGTTGTTTTATCCACAACATGTCACGTATTTCCGCATGGTGTTGTTGTCTTTTTTTTTTACATACATAAACAGTGTGTTACAATTTATATATCCAGCCCCAAGAACAAAGGGTTAACTCAATGCAGATGCTTTTAGACCTGAATGGCTCATAATGGAGCAGTGTGTAGCGTCTGACAAAATACTTGGCAGAAGCATAAACTCGTGAGGCAGGACTGACTCTAGTACCCCCAAACCTAATGTAAGAAGCTACATGCTGTAATAAATCACCAAAATATATGCAAATTTTCATACATAATTCTTTTGTAGAATGTAAAACAACAAACTGGCATCTACACAAAATATGTATTTAACTTTACATTCCACAGCAGTAAATAATGAACTTCTGTAAAGTTACATGAAATCTTGAGTGGAGATAGAACACAAACATATCTACAAATTCTAAATGAAACACTGTTTTATAAGTCAGCAGTTACAACCACTGCAACAGTGTTAAACTGAGATTATATTCAACAGACTTCACAAAAATAAGTTCTGTGTTCAAGTGATTAGATCTTCCAAAAAGAAATAATAACAACCTGCAATATATTTAAAACTGTAAACAACAGCAAATTCTGTCTCAATTAGAATAGTCTCACAGACCAAATGCATGTTACTGTTGCATTATAAATTTACAGCACCTAAATGTGAAATAAGCATCACAAGCTTGTACAGTTGGATGGCTTGCTCAGTAGGCCATCTGATTTATGTCCAGACACTCTGATATTAAACAAAACTTAAATCTGAATATCACGAACTTACAGTTTAAAGCAATATAAATGTAAAAGGTGAATATCGTATTATGTTATGATGACAGTGCTTCAAAAATCACTGACCTGTTTATTAAACAAAGCCAGGTTCTTTTCAAAATCAAAATCCTGTTCCATGATATTATCTATTGGTGTCCCAAAACATGCTTCATCTCTCTCAGACCACCTTTGCCGAAATCTGTCTTTCTTGCTTGGTGTACGGTTTACATCACACACTAAAGAAAATCAAGTTAGTCTAATAAGAATGCTGTAAAATGGAAAGAATGTTGGTGTCAAAAAATGCAACTAACATTATTGCACAAACAGAAATTTTAAATTACGCATATATTACATATTTTACCATACGCCTATTTTGAGTTTTAAACATTAACTCTTAAATGTGGAAGCATGAAGCAGAATGTGTACATAAGCGTGTTTCAATTTTACTGTTGCAAGTTATACACTCAACAATGACATGAAATAAGTTCCACTTGGAATGATAGTTCCCTCCAAAGTGTAGATACGGTAGACTTCAAAACACCCACCCATACACAGAACTACATCTTGGCCCTTACAGTAATAAAATCTCTTTTTTCTAAATCACACTGTCCTAAATCAAGTGGTAAATGGTTATCGATGTATCCCATCTTGGACTGTTTGACCCTGAAACTGAGGGCACTATACTCCTCCAAAACCAGTAACTATTTACCAGTTAACAGGGTGTAAGATCCCACAAGATACATATGTAATCTTCGTTCTATCATAAATACCATATCATAATGCATAATATTCACTGATAGGGGTATGTGTAACAATTCCTAGTAAAAACTGTGATGTCTTCATAGAAGCATATCTAGCCCTAAATCTAAATATAACAACAAAATTATATACTGGATACAATGGAAAGCACACAGAATAACTGGTAAATACAAATGTCCTTGCTTACATACTGATGACCACCAACTTTTGAAAAATGATACCAATCAAATTCTTCCAAAGTTAGATATATGTAGTTGCAATAATCTTTTAGTCTAATAATAATGATGTGCTCCACTCATGCCTATTTTCATTCTATAATGGAGTATGGAATAATTCTGGGGATAAGGCATCTGACAGAAAAAAAACTCTTCATGTTTAAAAATGTTCCTTATCCTTCCAAAGGTTTTAATGTTTATACAGTACAGGGAAATTTATAAAATATCATCATGCATCACTCTACATGCAGACTGTTCCACAAGTCTGCAGGCACTACAGCAATTGCTGGTGTTCCCATTTGGTGCTGGGTCCACATTGTGATTCATGCTGTTCAAATCACACTGAGAGGGACATGGCATCACTATCACAGTACTGAAAAAGAGATTGCCATATGCATCCAGAAAACTAGATGTATTTCTATACATTTCACATGATACTCTTCTAGTGCATCAACTCTCAATGTTTTTAATCATTTCACTTATTGGGAAAAGCAATGTGTCATATGTAGTTTGATGTATACAAAACCTTTTCAATTATAGTACATGTATAGTCTTGCCATAAGTTCTGTTACAAGGATTTTGTGACCTAGAAGGATAATGAAACAGAAAATCCACTTTTCAAGCCAAATAATTTATAAGCAATTGTTTTAAGTTTTTGTTCATAATAATGTCACTCAAAATGACCACTCTCTGCCCCGACGCAAGCCTTGAGACGCTCTGGCCACTCTGCTATCGAGGCACGCACCGTCTCCAGGGGGATCTCTGCCGCTGCTTTCATGAGGGATCTCTTCAGGCTGTCCAGGTTGTTGTGACACTTTCGGCAAGTCTTGTCCTCCAAAACAGCCCACAGTTTATAGTCCAGGGGATTGAGGTCTGGACTCCCTGACAGCCAATCCTCAGCGCTGATAAAGGAAGGAACATTCCTCCGCAGCCACTCCTGTGTCGTCTTGGCCTTGTTGGCAGCAGCCGAGTCCTGCTGGAAGACCCATTTCTGACCAATGAAGACAGTCGTGTAAAGAGGTTTCACAACTCCTTGTAGCACATCCTCTTGATACACTCCAGCACCAGTTTTCACACCTTTCTCGCAAAAATTAAGAGGTGTCACCCCCTGATGGGACATCCCCCACCAAACCATGATGTAGGAAGGGTGATGGCTTCCTGCACCCTCAGAAAACACCTCAAGGGACGTTTGAGCATAAATCTTGTTGTACTGGTTGTTATACTGCTCCTTGATTGCAAAAATTTTCTTGTCCATGAAGAGGATGTTTTCATGCCTGTTCTTGGCATGCCACTGAAGGAGATGCTTTGCTCTTGTCCATCAGATTTCCTTCACAGCAATAGTAAGGTGTCCCTTTGAGTGGTGCGCTCTCATGTGTAGATCGTCCCTGTTGAGGCACAACTTGATTGGGTTGATATGTTCAGCTTTTGGGACATGATCTTCTGTTTCCACAGCGAATTTCAGGGAATCCGCTCCCGTACTGTTTGATAGCGGCTTCAGCCCTCTCACTTTTCAGGCATCCTGAACGAACCCATCTTCAACCCTCCAGAGTTCCTTCTAATGTTTAATTACCAGATAGATAAGACATTCACTAAATTTTCAGTGGTTTTAAGAGTTTGAAAATCTGAGAATGGGATTTTTCCACAATTGGGAAGGGCCATCACAGACACGTGGTTTTACTTGACACCTCACTCCATGTTTACACTGCGACAGAGGAGAGAAAACTGCCTTGCACAAGTCCAAAAACAGCCATCCTTACAACCTGCCTGCCTCATTGTCTCCAGCTTTGGACAACATGAAAGCTGTAACAGAACTTATGGCAGGACTATGTACAAAAAAGTAATTGATTTATATTTGAACAAATTTAAATACTGTTGTACAGTTCATTCTAAAACTAGAGATTTATTTACAAAATCATTTGTAGACAATGTCAAAATCACAAAAAAAAATAAATTAATTAATTAAAGAAAGATTTGTTAAAATGATAACAATGCAAGAATATGTACTTAACAGAAGTTCAACAATATGGGAGTATCACACTATGCACACTGGTTTCTGAGAACATTCATGTATTTCCATTATAATGATACAGACCGCTGGGTATACGTATGCTGCAGTCTTCTACAGGTTTACGAGGAGATTCTCTGAGCTGAGTCCCTTTAATGGTGGCCAAACTCTCACTAACAGAACGACCAGCACGCTTAGCTACTGGCTTAGTAACAGCTACTGTACTGGCAGATGGGCTGGCTACAAATGCATCCGCAGCTGTTTCAATTATAGAAAGATTTTCTATGTCTACACCTCTGAAACACAAAATAGCACCAGATCACATGTAAACACTAAGCCCCTACAAACTTTGAAATAATACAGCCACCTACAAACTAGTAGCAGTGGTGGTGGCAGAAGTAGAAGCATTACCAACAGCAGCACTGCTGCTGCTAGTAAAGCTGTGGCAAACACTTAACAAGGCAGAGAGACATGTTTTTAAACTGTACCAAGAACACTGTAATAGTTAAAACCTGTGCATGATATGGTAGATCTTCAATTTAATACCTATTATTCAGAATTTGTTGAAGAAGGGAACTGTTCTGCATGTAATATACCATGTAAATTACCACACATACGAATTCCACACACTTCATCAACATGTATAATGAGAATATTCACATACATTTTTACCCACATATACAAAAGTACACACAGCACAAACTATACAATCAGACTCAAAATGTTTTCTGTTAACCTATGACATCATTAACAATGTATAAAGTTCAAGGCATAAGAATTCTTCCAGAAGAACCGTTCACTGTTCATAAACATTGACGGTAATTTTCTGGGGAAGACTGTACAGTTTTATCCCCGTACGGCGCATTCCTTTTTGTTATGTAATGTAATTTTATTTCTCCAATAAATCTTTGGTAGATACAGAGTAAGTCACTGCGAACATAGCTTGCATAACAATTGTCACTGAGCTTAACCTATTATTCATGTTTCCTGTTTTACTCAAAATCTTATTACATAATGTGTTCATTTTGTCCGAAATTAATTTAATTGCACACGCATAACTGTGTATATGCATGCATACAAATAAATATATATCTAGGTATATACTATTGTTCACCATTTCCTTTTAATTCAGAATGTTCTTAACAAAAGTAGTAGTTTTTTAGTACATTAAATTAGAACTGTTTAGTATTTGTAGAATAAGTTTCATTTGGGTTAATTTTAAAATATTCATCTAAACTATACAATGAATGTTCTAAAAGGAATTTTCTTAGTTTAATCTTAAAACATTTAGGCTCCCTAAAATAATCTTTAATACTGGATGGTAAATGATTAAAAATCTTAACTCCCGAATAAAAGACACCTCTCTGAACTAACTTCAAGTTTGTTGTTGGAAAATGCAGATTGAGATTGTAACGGGTATTTGTCATGTATATCCGAGTTAAGAGAAAAAACCTCTCTAGACTTGACAACAAACATGAACAGTCAGTATATATAGTGTCAAGTTGGCAAACAGTCCGTGAAGGTCATGTCTGCGTTTTGCACCGACTGCATGAACCTCTTTTCTTAGCACCTGTCATGAGTGGATACTAGCTATTTTCTGTTAAATGATGTGAATAAAAGACATCATTGTAACCAGGGGTTCACGATGAAATTTATCATTACAGCAACTGGATAAATTGTATGGAACTGTTTAGTATGCCCTACAACAGCCAAGTCGTGGCCCCTTACTGAAACATAAGACACAGTCATAAAACATACACGTTCTTGAATCTGAAGTATTTCATGTGCACTTCACTCACCTCAGGGTAACCTGAGGAACTTGGCAAGGAATTCCATTTTTAAATGCTTTTTTCAAAGTTATGGTTTGCTCCTTTGGATCTACGTTACAAATCTGGCCCTGATATGAGCCGAGGTCATTTCGACAAGTAATAGACACTGCATAACCCACAAACCGGTTCGCCATTCCTGACCAAACTCTAACGCAACACGACAAACACACAGATTAGCTACTCAGTTCCATCACGATTGCCAACTTCGATTGCCTGCACGGCATAGTTATCCTTACGCATTGAATGGTTGCATTGTGCATGATGACCTGGAGTAATACTTTGGTTTACTCCTGTGAATGTGTTTGTTTGTTTTGTTTTACCCTTTTATCTTGTGAATGTATTTTTCTGTGTGTCTTGTGTCGTCTGATATTTATTGACATGGAGTGAGAGAGAAAACCAACAAGATGCAACAGTTAGATGTTTATTTTTAACAATTTTTCAACATGTTTCGGGCATCATTATGCCCATCTTCAGGAGAACAAGACATATGTTACTGCATGTGTTGTGCTGCGCTGTAACAAGCGGGGAAATTTAGATATTAGCTTTAATGTCTTCTTTGTGTGGTATTGCGTAGTAAACTTAGATGGGATCTCGTGTGTTTATGAGAATGTGGTGTGCAAGTTGGTGTGTCGTGGTGTTGGACTGGTATATGTATCGTGTGTTTTCCAGGTCTGGTGTATCGGAGCGGGTGCACTGATGCATGAGTTGTGCCTGTTTG
>Ga0131853_10006472_pt1 | contig 21145 bp, 20 predicted proteins | sample TergutLab28metaG_FD_92764 | JGI IMG/M metagenome (GOLD analysis project Ga0131853, IMG submission 92764) | Labiotermes labralis P1 segment gut microbial communities from Petit-Saut dam, French Guiana - Lab288 P1 (version 2) (version 2) | ecosystem: Host-associated > Arthropoda: Insects >...
AGAAAGGTATAAACAAAACGCGGCGGGGGGGGTATGGGGGGCTTTTGTTTTCCTTTTTTTTGTGTGGGGGGGGGGGGGGTGCGGTGTGTTTCTCCTTTCTGTCTGTTCTTATTGGAGCGGAACTATGTTTCTTCCTGTAGTTTTCTCGGGGTTGTTAGTAGGGTCCCTCAGAGTGGGGTTCGGTAGGGTTGGGCTCCTCTCCCTTTTTTGTAGTGTACCCTCCTCCATGCCGGGGTGGATGGTCTTACTTGATGCCTAAAATGGAAATTTTAAGTTTTAAAAGTTTTATAAAAATGAAGCCATATGAACTAGTTGTTGTTACAGTGCCAGAAGAGAATCCATTTTGCTTCCGGTGTGGAACTAGTCCATTGTACTGGTTTGGTCTGGAAAGCAGGTGTTGAGCACTTCTTCAGCAGCACACAATGACACGTTAACCTGTTGGCTCTACTGGACTTTGATTATCAGTGCAAATGCATACATTGGTTTCACACTTTTAAAGTCAATAAAAGTTGCTCCAGTTTTCCTGCCTGGTGTGTGAGATTTCTCATTGAGTGTAGTCAGGAAGCTTGATGAGAGATGTCGGCTTCACAAGATAACAGCGTGCAACTTTTCAGAAAGGTCAGGTGATGCAGGTGGTGAAAAACAGCTTCATTAATTTTGAAGTACAGCAGTTCATCAAATAGCTATTTGCCATTTGATATTCTTTGTTTTCTTACCCTTTGTGCATGATGTGATTTCAACGCATGTTGGGTGGGTGGTGTTGCAGTGTTCATCCTCGTGAACGTTTCCTGCTGCTAGTAGATTATGCGTCTTTGTGCGTGTGCGCACATTTGTTTTCAATACCACTCCAGTGAAGTGTACATGATTCTGATTTGTCAGATTACCATGTTTCATTTTTTTGTGTCCAGTGTCATATGATGTGCCCTTGTGTTTTGTATGGATGGTACCATGGCAGTTTGTGTAGTAGCCAAAGGGTTTTCCAGTACCACATGTTCAGGTGCCCTGTAAAATTTAGTAGACAGATCATTCAGCTTGTCAGAAGAGTGCCTTGAGCTGCTTAAGTTACTTACAGTTTTTATCATTTGGGCCAGTTTTCTTGCCGCTGTTCCAGTAATGTGAAGTACACAGTATGTTACAGTGTCTGGCAATTTATGGTAGTATAAAATGACGTGTGGAATTGTTCATGTGTAGACCGTTAGTCCTTTAAATAGTGTGTTATGGCTGTCCCATTTGTGTGGTAACAGCTATGAATGGTAGTGTATCACACATTGTCATGCTAGGAAGCGGGGATGGATGCGTTGGCCCTGCATGGTGAGAGTCTAGGTTCTGTCAGTAATAAATGTGTTTGCCCCATTAACAGTTTGATAATTGAAGGTTGGAGTGTTCGCAATATTTTGAAGGATCATCCACCTTTCATCTTTGTCATGCAGAAGCAAAACCCCTTTTGTTAGCACCCCTAGTCGTAATCTGTTGGCTCGTAATTGTTCTCGTGTCTTACAGTGTGGTTGTTCCCTGTTGCATGCAGTGTACCAACAACACAGCTTTATGAACTCGGTACACAATGGGCATCACTTTGCTCGCAGATCTTGTAATCCTTAACTTCTTCAGTAGCAGAACCAAGGATGTTTCATCCCTGCGGTTTGATGATGAATTCATGTCTTAACTGCAGAGACAATGTGGTTGAGAAATTTGTGACCACTAATGGCATAATGTTGCAGGAGTGAGGACAGATGGCATTCTTTGCACTTTGTGGTCGTCCTGAAGGGTTGGTGGCACCCCTCATGCTTGCACTTTGTGGCATCCGAAACTCTGAATGATCCCGACGTCCATTCCAAGTGACAGATTTCCCATTTTTAAAGTGTGCACACCGTTCTGCCACACACAATGCTGGCCGATCACATTGTTTCTCTAAACTTCGACCAGCTGACGAATTTCTGCTGTAGGCACCCTTTGCATTCAAAAACAGAATTGTTTCCTTGCCCTTGCTTGGAGGACTATTCCAATTGAATTGCCATTTTTAACTGTTAGCCGTCAGCACACATGCAGTGTGAAATGATGACCTTTTGCAGTGTTGCCAGCTGAGTATAACCAAACTTTTCAACAATCTGATCAGCCTAAGTAATGACATGCACCTTGCAAACTTATTTTTGTTTGGCCCCCCCTCCCCACATGTGTATCCTAATTATATGTGAAACCATGAAAGATCAGTCATCTGACATACGTGGGCTGATCATTTAATTCTGGGACTGATTTTTTTGTGAGTGAATGAGTAGACTTAACAGCTAGTTGGTCTTGTCTCCTTCGAAGTAGTGTCCTTGTGCTTGTATGCACTTATTCCAGCACTCCTGCCACTGACATAAGCACCTTTGGTAGTCACTTTTTGTAATAGCCTTTAGTTGTCTTGTCGCGTTGGCTTGAATATCTTCAACGTAATTGAATCGGTGACCTTTCATTGTTTTCTTCAGTTGTGGGAACAAGTAGAAGTCACACAGAGCAAGGTCAGTTGTGTAGGGAGGTTGTGGGAGCGATGGAATGTTGTGTTTCGCCAGAAATTCATTTGTGGTGACAGCCCTGTGGGCAGGGGTGATGTCATGGTGCAGGATCCAGTTGCCGGAGCGCCAATTCTCAGGGTGATGTCTGCGCACAGCGTCGCGGAGGTGTTGCAGGACTGTTTTGTGGAATTCCTTATTTACCGGCTGTCCTGTAGGGACGAACTCATGATGAACCAGCCCGTCATTGTCGAAGAATGCAATCAACATGATCTTGATATTGGACTTCACCTGCCGCGCTTTCTTTTGTCGAGGAGATGATGATGTGCTCCATTGGGAGGACATTTGCTTTGTTTCTGGATCATACCCGTAAACCCAGCATTCGTCACCAGTGATTACCGAGGACATGAAGTTGGGATCGTTTTGGGCTCGATCACGGAGGTCAGTGCAGATTGACGCGTGATCGTCCTTCTGTTCTGCTGTTAGGAGACGGGGCACAAATTTTGCTGTCACACGTCTCATTTGCAAATCTTCAGTTAGAATTTTCTGGCATGTACCGAATGCTATTCTAACTTTCTCTGCAGCCTCTCTGATAGTCAGACGTCGGTCAGCATGAATGATTTCTTGCACACGTGCCTCGGTGTGGGAGGTGGAAGGCCTGCCTGGGTGGGGGTCGTCTTCAAAGGATCGGCGTCCACTTTTGAAACAGGAATACCACTCAAATGTCTTTGATCGACTTAGGCAGGACTCTCTGAAAGCTGCTTGCAGCATTTCGTACGTTTCAGCACCAGTTTTCCCCAGATGGAAACAGAAATAATGCACACGCTGCTGCAGTTTCTCCTCCATCATGAAATGCGGCGCACGCTGTTGTAGACGTTCACCCAAGGGCCTCCACAGAGCGAATGCGGGGAGATACTGACCTCCGGTTTTGCACGTACACTTGTACAGAGTTGCCACGTGTCCCACTCTGTTGCCATTTTGCTACGTATTATACTTTCCTGGAAAAAAAATTAGTCCCGGAATTAAATGATCGGCCCACGTATGATGTGTGTCACTGAGTGAGTTGTTTCAACATTTTGGAGGAATGCGTCTTATCGTCAGAGGTCCAGTGTCTGTGAAGAATACCAAAAATGGTTGATAAGCAAAGTTGTATGAAGACGATGTGACCATTGGTGGCCATATGAAAAGAAGGGCAGGCCAATAGGGAAGTGCAGGAGTGGCCTGGGTGTATAGTGGGACCACATTTGGACAGGCTGTAATAGGGCTGATCACTGTTAGCTTCTTTTGAAATATTGGGAACCATATAATGTTCAGAATACTACCAGAATCCTCAAGTGTACCACTGTCAAGACCTCAAAACTTGTAGTCATGTTTTTGACTAAAATCAGTAAATAGGTAAAGCTGATTATAAAGTTGCATTGTGTTCTACTAGCAGGCACATCCCATGAAAGTTAATGTGCATTTTGGAAATGGGGCAAGTAATTAATCATTGTGACATTGTACGGATAGAATGTAGTTACGGTGTTGGAAGTTGTGTTGAAGTGGATGTTTCTGATATTACAGTCTGCAACTAAGGACAGGGAGAGCAGGCTGTGTGCAATGAACAAGGTGAGGGGATGTGTGACTGCATGCTGCTTGTGTCATGGTGTGTTTCACTGTTGTAATTTGCTATACACACAAAGTTCTGTGTACCTGTCTTCGTGCTGGTGTTGTGTGTGACATGATCTTAGATTTTTAAACTTTCATAATGTGAAGGTTAAATTTAAATAATGCAAAGAGATTTTAAGTTCCTACCTTAAGCTAAGCTTGTGTATCCTTTACAAAGGTATACATGTTATTTCTGCTCTTTGTGGGAGTCATACGTACGGACGTACATACATACATACATACATTACATTACATTACATTACATTACATTATAGTACATTACATTTATTTATTTATTTGCTGTGTGGGGTAAATGTAATAGCCAGTGGTGCTCGTGGTCACTGTCTGGTAAAGGGTTAGTGTATGTAAAATTGTGGGACAAAAAGGTGGTGATCTCCAGCAGTGTTACTGAAGATGTTAGCCTCTTGTCACCAGGTCGCATCTAATATCATTGTTGCTCATTTCAGTTTTGGGATTCTTAACTGAAGATTCATGTGTATACTGCATTTGAGATGTGATTTTCAGATAGTGCCTTACATTAAGCATGTGGGCATAAACAGTTACATTCCTGCACTGAGTTCTGCATTTCCCTTTCCCTCTCCAGGTTCTATGGCTACAAAGCTTGAGCAGTCCAAAGTTTTATTTCTTAACATACTGATAGTATTTGAAAGAGGATAGTTCTGTGGTGGCTTGTACAAACCTCTATATTCATTCTTTGTGTGCGTGTGTACATACACATGTGTTGTGATAACAGAACTTATACAGACATAGGTTTAGACCATAAATATTTGCAGTGGTTGACATTTCTCAATCTGGGAGGGGTTTACTGTATCATTTGCTTTGTCCAGCATGACTAACTGCCAGAGAGTTTATGCAAATTATGAAACAGTAAGCCTTTTTATGGGGGAAAAGTCCTGGTGCTTAGTAAATCAATGTACCATGAAGGTGTATGAGGAATGGAGGTATAATGCCATGCGTTCTTGGCGTGGCACAAGTTGGAGGCGATAGGTTACCTGCAGTGCCATGCCACTTCACCTGCAGATGAAAAGCCTGTGTTACCTGTTGATTAGGAGGATGGGTGGTCCCAGAGCTGGTTAGGATGCTGTGGAGAAGAGAGAAATTTCTTGTGTCCAGGAATCTTGTGTTTGTTCAGTCTGTAGCTAAGGCAGTATTTGAGGTGAGACTAAGTCCTACATCTGGGGTCTGTCAGAACAGGTCGATGTGGAATAATTAATGAGCATGTAGTTTTATTTCCCTCCAGAATATTTCCCCCTGACTGTGGTATGCATTTTGCTTCACCATAAAGTCCAAAACATTAATATGGCACATCCAGACACACTGCATTTTATTTGGCAGTTAGGTTCTGGATGTCCTTGGCATGCTGACATTTTCCTTTGAGGTCAGTTGTCACTTTAGGAAGCAGAAAAATATTGGCAAGTGTGAGATCAGGGAATAAAATGGGTTACTGAACAACGTGTCATGATGAAGGCTTAACAAGTTGTGACTATTCTGTGAGATTGTGGCATAAAATTCAGCAGATCTTTTTCTTCACCAATCTTGATTCTTATTCTAATCCCAGTAAATTTTAGGGTTGTTTGATGATCTCTGGCCACAGTTAAAAAAAACTTTGCACCTACAGATTTTGAATGGTTGACCACTGTCCACCCCTACGATACCGTATGCACCCATGCTGATTGGTTTCAACCATTCAGAGACATGTGTAAAAGATAAGAGCTCCATTTATGCAGACTTCTTCTGTAGCTGTTTTCCAAACAAAACTTTGCATTCTGAATCTCTTTGATACTAAGGCAGTCATAAGTTAATGTGCAGAGCTGCTGTGGATGAACTGATTCACCTAAAAGTCTCTTTTCATAACATGAACTAACAGAGAGTGGCTATGATTGGTTCATACACCACACCACAGGTTTGTGATACCATCAGTTACATGTCTTTGTTGTTTGACCTCGTGTCACCCAACTTGCATGTAAACAAATGAACATTCACTTCTTCTGTTCTAGTCTTGCCAGCAGCATGATAACATTCAGCTTTGGCATCACCATGTGCACATATGCGTGTAACTTGTCCTGTTCGAAGTCCATGAACAGGGAAGGTGTTTCTTCCTGAGCAGTCCATGCTGCATAGGAACATAGAATTGGTCTTGCCATGTCCTCCTTCAGGTGTTAAATGGCTTTTGAATTTTTCACGCTGGGTGTCCCACTAGCTACACACTAGCAAATGCTGAGATGGTTCCCAAGATTCGAAGTTGCCACTACATGCTTCTCATGTTGCTCTCCTGACCTAAATTTAGTAGTAACCAATTTCATGTTTCGTTTACATGTAAAATAATCACTGCCACCAGGTAACAACCCAATTACAGTAAATAATAATAATAATTTCTCTTACATATCATGTCACTTTGCCAGTTTGGCTCACTTCTACCCCGAGGATGAAGGCAGTGTGTTCCTTTCCATTGTTGGGTGCTTCACACTGCCATCTGGAATACCATAATTTGCATGTTTCTCCAGATCAGAAGTTCTGGCCATGCCTCAGACCTTACAACATGGGGTTTGCTGCAGTAATTTTTCAGCAGTAGTGTTACCAGCAGAGCAGATAATAAATGAAAATTTGAGTAGTTCGATGGTTGTGATAGGTTGTTGTCGTCATCGATGATGATGTTTACATAAGAACTGATGACTTGAAGTAAAACAGGCAGAAGTGCATGCATTCAAAATGCTGGTCCATTTTGTACACGACAGTACAGGGCTGAAATACAATGAAATATAAATGAGTGAGAGTGCGCTGAACTCTGCTTATAATGAACATGGAATTTGTATGCAGCTATTCACTGTTAGTTGCTTAGCAGAGTTGCTAGAAGTGCAGATTTGTAAACCATACTGAGTGAAAAAAGCGTCACATTTGTACTTCAACAGAGTACTGCATTTAAAAGAACCCCCTTTTTAGTTTGTGGAGTGCAGCGTGTGCACAGTTGGCTCTTTTTAAACTTCGTAGGGATAAAGAACTCTGCCATAAGGCAAAGTAATCAAATAGTACAACCCCATATTCAGAAATTACAGACAAAATTGACACTGAATTTTGCATCTACCATGGAACTGTTGATCTGATGCTGACCAACCCTTGGTAGTCCAGGGGTTACGGTTGTTGCTGACTTGTAGTGTGAAAGTGAGGAGAACCTTGCCATTTACCGTTCTTTATTACTTCAATTAACTTGCACATTTTTATTGGCTAGTATTTAGCATTATTTTATTTTACCTTATTTCATGCCTAATTTGCTGTACAAATATATTTTTAGAAATATGATAAGAACGGTGTGCTAATTTATTTACAGTTACTGTTCGTAAAGTACACATTGACAGACGTAGTATCTCTGAACATGTGTTCCATCATGCGGAGATGCTAAAAGATTGTGTGTATTGCTGCACCATGACTTAGGTGCACCAGTGTGTGGAGACTCATTGCACAATGCATGGTATGCCTCAAATCTGACAGGTTAAAGGACATTCTTGCCAAATGATATTGATGTTTGTTTTACATCTTTCTTCTTACTAATTGTCAGTGTTGTGTGTTGCCTTGATACAATGTGCATAATGCTGGTTGACTTATGTTACCCCAACTTCTGTTACAAGTACCATCCTCCTTACTGTACACTCTCAGAAACAATAGCTGATGAACCAGTGGAATAAACTGATGTAAAGAATAGGGTTTCAGACAGTAATAGGCATATTCCTTTGTAACATTTGTCCTCTTCTGCACACACTGAGAAAAGAGCCAGAGCATCAGTGACATCATTAGCTCTGTAAATGTGTTTTAGTAAATAAATCAACACACTGTTCTCACATCATTTGTAAAAAATATATTTGTTTGCCAAATAGGCTTTGAAATAATATAAAAGAAAATAATAAAAGAAAAATGAGAATGTGCAAGTGGAAAAGGTACAAAAAAAAAAGAAGGTTGCTGACGGGGCTTGAACTCCAAAGCCTTTACACTAGGAGTTGGATGCCTTAACACCTCGACTGCAGAGGGTTGGAATGGTTAGTGTCAAATGGACTGTCACACAATAGAGACAAAATTTCAACCCTGATTTTCTGATCAGTTCTTGAATGTGCGGTTGTACTCATCTGATCGGTCATCTTACCATACAGCAGGAGTTTTGTATCTTCACAACATTAAACAATAATTGGAGGGGATGGAAGTGTTCACTCCCCTTGTAAATGCTATCAGGACTTCATTATGGGTAGGCCTTGTGCCATGGAGATGCATGCAGAAATGTGTAAAGCTTCTCTTGTAAAGTCTTACGGTTGTACATGTGCTTGTGCAGTGTGATGCTGTGTTCAGGGTGTAATTCCTGACAGGGTTCCCTCTCCTTGAGGCTAAACAGCCAACGAGGAGTAGCTGTTGACAGTGAATAGTGTAATAAATATGTGTTATTGAAGGGTGTGATGAAAGGAAGGGTGAGTGGTGAGCAAGTAGGGGTAATACTGGGTAGGCCTCAGGTGTACTCGTTGAGATGGGTATACAGTTAAGGTACAGGGTAGTGGGAGGTGGTGTTGAGTTAACGATGTTCTTGTAGACTGATACTTGCAGGGTATTTAGGTATGTGGGTAACATGGGGTGGGTATTCGCTTGTCAAGGGTATGTGACTCAGACTGCTATCTGTAAAATGTCATTTACATTAGAGTGCCTTTGATTGCTGCTAATGTTCTAGTGGCCTGTGTATTTGGGGCTTATATTTGTCACCGACATCTAGTGCCAGAAAACAGCTACCAACCGCATACCCTGCTCCCACTTTTTGCTTCTTCCTTTCCCCACTTCCTCTTCCTGCAAGTTTTAATTTACCAGAACTAGACTGTAGGGTTATGTATTGTTTATAGGGATGCAAAGGAGAGTGGAACTTGGTGGAATTGTTGTAGCAGAAAGGGAAACACGTGATTCTAGTTGGCACAGAAGTTGTACAATTGTTACCAGTACCGATTTGTGTGGTGGCCACATGTTCTGGTGACATGATATGCTGCTGGTCTGCAGTGAAGGATAGAATGTTTCCAGGCACAGTTTTAAATATTTACAGGGTTTTGGGAAAAAAGTAGTTTCAAAGGGAAGTAGATGAAGCATGCGTGACAATGTGTACTACACACATGAAGGTTCACTTTGCCTTTTAATTGGGGTGTTTGGTGAGTTCCATTTATAAAGGGTATAGTTACATGCATTGTGTTACAATCACCTTTGGGTCCCATCTGCACCTGCACATCCAGAAACTCACAACTTCATTCCTCTGGTTTTCCGGTGTGCAACACCCTGAAAGTGGTCACCTTTTTTGTGATCCAGTGTATATACTGTAACTGGTATAAAGAATTGACATGTGACAGTTCTGTCCTTGGGTGGATTGCACAGTAAATAATGGAAGGCATGTTATATTGGAATAGCTGCAGTGCCGGCACATCTGGTGTCAAATGTGGATTATCCTGGTTTGAGTGTGGCTTGATGTGTGAGTGTGATTGGGTGTTCATCTGTGGTTTCAGTTTGTTTGCATTGCATGTAAGTGTGAATTCCTCTGTAGTGTTTGTCTTTGTGACTTCATTCTGTGTGAGTATCATGCTGACTTGGGTCTCTGCAGTGTTAGGTTTTTTCAGGTGTGAAGGAATATTCTGATGGTCCCATTGCAATGTTCAGCTTTGTGGCTTCATTCTGGATGATCAGCGTGCTGACTTTGGTTGCTTTGTAATGTTTGGCTGTGTGGTTTCATTCTGTGTGAGTAGTGTGCTAACTTATGTTGCTCTGGAGTATCCAGATTATTTCTGGGGTCCCCCCTTAGCTAGTAACTGTGTGTGTAGCTGTGTCTGTTGGATTGAATTGGTAGAAAACTTTAGTGAATTCAGTGGAATGGAGTACATGTGTCTCATTCTAGAATTAGTAGGAGCAAGTAATACTGCGTCGGTTTCTTTGGTTTTCCCCATGTTACACACCTTGTCTTTGACTTGTGGAGCTTGCTTCAGCTCTCTTCTTCATGTCATCTGCCGAAAGTGTGCATTACATTTATGTAGCACAGTTTGTTATTGCTGCTCCTGCTGGTGAATCAGATGATGATCAGCAAACTGCCTCTTCCCAAATTCTGAAGTGACATACATGAATTAAGGAACAGAAAATTGTCATGTGGTCACCTAGAATCATGTGTCTAATTTTATGCATCTTCCCGAATTGCACATCTTTCTTCGTAATAATTGGAAGTCTATAGTTCAAAGCTGCATCAGTAATGCAGCAAAAGTGTGAAAGAAATTTGTATTGTGGCTGGGACAGTCATATTTTAAATACTTTACTTGTTTGTGAATCTGCAGGAGACAGGAGGAAGGCTGGAAGTGAAGGAACCACCCCCACGCGAAGAACCTCACGTGGAGCCCGTTAATGGGGTTGTGCAACCCCCTGTGGTCCCACAGCCAGACAGGCCTGGCCGAGTTACCAACCAGATCCAGTTCTTGCAGAAGAATGTCCTGAAGGCAGTATGGAAACATCAGTTTGCCTGGCCTTTCCATCAGCCAGTGGATGCCAAGAAACTGAACTTGCCTGTGAGTTGCACTGTGGTTTGCAGTGTTAACCTTGCATATATACTGAGCTGCTGTCATGTTGGATTGCAATTTGGTTTGATGTTTCCATAGGATTATCATAAAATTATTAAACAACCGATGGATCTTGGTACCATCAAGAAACGCCTGGAGAACAACTACTACTGGAGTGCCAAGGAATGCATTCAGGATTTCAACACGATGTTTACAAACTGTTATGTTTATAACAAGCCTGGTGAGGATGTTGTGGTTATGGCACAGACCCTGGAAAAACTGTTCCTTACAAAGGTAATGATGCACAAGCTTGTGTACCTTGAGGTAATGGTGCAGTTAGCCATACTGTGATTGTAATTATGCTGTATTCTTTGCTAAGGTGGCAGCCATGTTCAAAGAGGAAGTTGAGGTGGACCCACCACCTCCAAAGGGTCCGAAAGGGAAGAAAGGCCGCAACAATTTGACAGGTGCAGGTGGTGGGCAACGCGGGCGCCCATCCTCCAGTAGCAGCAATAGTGGTGGCGGTGCGGTGACATCAAGTGTTCCGAGTACAATCAGGGCATCTCCCAGCTCTGTGGTTCAGTCATCTCCTGCAGCTCCAGTGGCCACGATGACAGGTTCAGGTCATCTGCCTCTGGGCACACCGCCCCCCACTACGGTGCTGGGGAGTACAGCTACCACCACTGTTCCAACTCCAGGATCTGGTACCCTCACACATGGAACACACAACTCACTTCCACAGCAGGTAGGTGGACAGTTTTGCTTCCACAATATCTTGTGTTTGTGCAGGCATCCAAGGAAGGTTTTTTTTTGGGGGGGGGGGAAGGGGTTGTGTTACCATAATGAAGCATGTGTTTCTTGTAACCCAGTTGTAAGAAGTTTATTTGTAACAAAAGTTGGATGGTAACATGGACACGGGAGAGGATTTAGCATAGACATTATAACAGTGTGGAAATCACTGTTCAACAAATGTATGCAAGTTCTTGATGCTGCATTAGGATTGATGTTTCGTTGGATGCCTGCCTGTTGTGGATGTTGTTTGAGTAGGTTAGTGTGATGTGCTTGTTGCAGGTTGCACCACCAACTGGAGGCTACCATGCACAGCCGGCCCTCATAGCACAGACAATGGAGGGCCAGCCGCCTCCTGCAGGCACTGTTCATAGTCAAAGTGTGCCGACTCCTGTCATGCCCCCTGCTCAGCCCGCCAAGGTATGAAGGTGTTCATAGCTGAATACGGCAGTAATGTAGTTTTCATCTTATTTATGGCAGCACTGTCTGACTGCTGCATCTATTTTTAGGTGAAAAAGGGAGTTAAGAGAAAGGCTGATACTACAACACCAACTGCAAATTCTTTTGACCCACTTTTTACGCCCACAGAATCGAAATCTGCCAAGATCTCAACGCGGAGAGAGTCTGGACGACAGATCAAGAAGGTTGTTATACTTAATTTTCTTATTTTGTGGAGTAGTTTAGAACATATTGGTGGACACTTTAAATGCATGAAGCCACCTGATGATGATTCTTACTTTTATGATGAAGTAGTTGGGTGGTCTGATCCCATTGCAGCCTCAGCGGCAGACGGAGGACGGTCTCCCATTCCACCAGGCAGCATTGCCCCTCATGTCCTCCAGCTTGAGCAGCCAGGTATGTCGCCACCATGCTATTTCAATTCTCTACAAGAAGAGTTCCACTTTTTTTTTTATTTGGTTATATGAGGGTTTCACACTTTTCCGCTTGGCTGTCAGGAGGCCTGATATTTCAAAAACCATGAACTCAGTTGTATGTTGGGCATCACCCCCAGCTGTCAGTACCTGTCAGTGTGTTGGTGCTGTCACTTGTTTTCATTATTCTGATAACTTCTGCCATCCCTTGGTAATGAGCAGAACTGGTTTTTCCTGTTCTTGTTACAGTGGGGCCATATGTATATATATTTTGTAAAGGCCATGCTCAAATATAAATAAGGAAATTTCAAGTACCTTCAGAGGTGCGTTGATGATCAATTTTGGTGGCGAGGATTAGAGAATGTCCTTGCCATGTGAGGACAGCTGGAGTTGAAAATACATGGTCACTTCAGATGAATGCCTCGCAGTTGTTATGCCCCAACATTCTGAATGACGCGTATGGCTGATGGCATGGGTAATTAATGCCACAGCTCATAGAATGTACGTCGTTCCTAAGTTTGTTGAGCTTGCAAGAAAATGGTTTTTACATTTTTAGTGGCTCTGTAAGATAGGATGTTATATTAATGTCTAGTGTTCAGATATAATTCACACTTCCCCCCAATACACCACCCAGTAGGAAGGTTTCCTATATAACCAAAACACTGTCTTCCGCCATAATGACTTCAGCATCAACTTGAAGTACATACGTCACATTGTTGGCTGTTGCTATGTTTAATGACTCCATATGTATAAACCCACTGCAGCACCTATGATTGGAACAAGCATTGTGAAACTTAACAGTGGAATTGTCTTCCATTGTTTGGATCTTGTCTTGCTTTAATGCTGGCAGTTTATGTAATTTATGGGTAGTGAAGGGGGGGGGGGGCTGTAACTGGGAAAGTTTTGTTATAATCACACTGTGGTTAACAGTCAAGGTGAACATACTGTTTTGAGTTTTGTCAGCTCTTTTCTGCCTATTGTAGTTACTATGTTTCACTTTTCCAGCCTCAGCCTAGCAGTGGGAAACCAAAGGACAAACTAAATGATTCTCTTAAAGCGTGCAATGAAATCCTGAAAGAACTCTTCTCCAAGAAGCATTCGGTTAGTATGCATTTCTGTGTGCAGTATGGGTGATAAGTATGAAAGAAATTGAGACCCTGCAGTGTGGAGCTGTAGGTGTGGAATTTTTGCATGGGTTAGAAGTGTGTGTGTGTGCGCATGCATGTGCGCGAGCGTGCTTGTTTGTTTGTCCCAGATGTGTACCACACAATGTATGTGTTGAACTTTTGTGCACAAAATTAGCCAGTAAAAATTATAATTAATTGTACGTGGCTCACAATTGAGTGGTGCCTGCATTACCAGTTGTTCGATGAAGTGTTTTCTTTAATTGTATCTGCCGTGTCACTGTGGATGTTTGTGTATGATGGAGTGATATGATTTGGAATGTGGTTTAGTTAATGTTGGCAGAGCGCCTTAGCAGAACCTAATTGTTGCCAAGCTACACAAAAATTGGTGCATTTTATGGAACTTGACATATCATAACTTATCACAGGAGCTTGTAAGATGAAGCCAGTCCATATTTTCCAATCATGCTTCTTCAAGAGCCATTTTAATATCCCGTCTACATCTAGGTCTTCTTCAGCAGTGTGTATTACTTCAGATATTCTTACCGGATTTTATATGTTTCTTTTGGCATGTGTGTGCCATGTTCCATCATATCTGAACCTTCATTTGATTGACACAGTATTTGTAGAGAATTGTTATGCAGTTTTCTCCATCCTTCTGTTACATCTACAGCCAGACTGGGCACCACATAGTTTATTATAATTCAGTGTTCATTATGTGCAGAGAGTAGAGTATTAGGATCTGCAGTATTGTGTTGTGTGGACTGGACTGCAAAATAATTAACTCTGTTTAGTGTGCGGATTTTTTCTATCATCTGCTTATTAAGATTAATATAACTACTACAACAGTATGTTTTGGCTGTAGTTACAGCAAACCAGCCTCAGAGTGGTAGTTATGGTAAACCATTCTTAGAGCTGTACAGAATAATAATAATCAGCTGTGAAATGTTTATGTTGATGTAACTTGTATTGTGTTGAAGGAAGCAGTTGGCGATCTTGTGTTCAGATATGTTTGTTGTTGAATGTCCATATGTTGGTACTTTGCTATGATGTATGTTTCAAAACATGTTATTTATTAGTGTGCACTTGTTTAGGGTTATGCGTGGCCCTTCTATAAGCCAGTGGATGCGGATCTCCTGGGATTGCATGATTACCATGACATTATCAAGAAGCCCATGGATCTTGGAACAGTCAAGGTAGGTTTTATGTTGCTGAGTTTTTTTTGTTACTGTGAAGTATTGGATAATTATGTTTTCATATTCATTGCTATGAAGGCAGCAGAGCATTCTGTTTAATAAGTCTGTTGAGAGTCCTTCAAGTCATCACAGAGACAACGAGAGCTGAACTGTGATTACTTGTGTGTTCAGTAATTGTGCTTTGAACATGGACAGAAGTTTGAGCAGTTTTTGTAGCTCCACATTAACATTTCCTCTTGTAAATGAAGGAGTGTTCCCTGAAACATGGGTATAATGGTAAAGTTACTTCAGGACACAGCTTATATCTTTTGTGTTTATTAACTTCCATTTTCACTGCCCTGCAAATTGACACACTGTATCTTGGGTACTCACACTTCAGAGCACAGATTGGCTGGGACCTGGGTTTGTCATCTGTTCCTGTGTGTCTTAGAGGTGACCTTTGTAGGCTTTGTCCTGGCTACTTTTGAATCTGGAAGAAGGTTACCCTTCCCCTAAAGAACGCGTTTGAATAGAACATAACTCTTGTTTTAGTAAGTCACACCCCCTTTGGACTTTGAAGTTTTTTTCATGGTGAGTGTGCATAGCTGTCATTGTAATTAGTTAACTGTTTGCCACTTGTCACCCACTTCATTTTTCGTAACATCAGTAAATTGTCGTAACTCATATCTGACTTGATCGTACATAACTGTCGAGGCATTTCTTTCATTTGGAAGTGGTTTGTGTTGTATAGTCATGGTCATTTTCTGTTTAATCATTATTTTATCTGGCAACTATCAATTGCCATTTCCTGTTGCCTACTCCACTTGGATGACTGCCCACAGGCACAGATTAGGATGTGGGAAGTGACAGTGATTGTCACAGAAAATAAAGATCCTGTATGTGATTCACATGCACATCTAACATTCACCACTCATTTGTGACCAAGAATGTAATGTGAAGAGAGCAGCAGAAACCTGCTTGTGTGATGGATATGTTAGTGGTATTGAAGCTGACTGATTTTGTTCGGGGCAGTGCTTCCAGTCAAAAGCGTTTACTGTTCTCAAACTAAAGAAAACGTGACATAAGTGACTGTTACTCACTTTTCATAAGGGTTCCCCCCCTCCAGTTTGCACCTGAACCCTCTGACACAGGGACCAGTGATACCTGTAGGCATGGTAATGCCCTGTACTTGCTTGTGTTACAGTGAGCAGTTAACAGCAGACAAACTGTCACTTAACATAGGTGTTGCTGCATCAGGATACACAGTGTGTGAAGTAGCTGCAGGATTGTTATGGCCATGTGAATTTTGTAGCACAGCACAGCATTGAACAAAGTGAATGTGGTATATTGACTGGTACTGTCAGGATGGTTTTGGTGTAATGGGAAAATTTTGATAGTGCAGAGGAAAAGTTTGACTGTACCCTCATTGTGTAGTTGTGACTGGAATGAACAGTTAGTGAAGAATGTGGCGAATATTTTATCTGAGGTGGTTTCTGGATTAAAACATGACACTGTTGTGTGAAAGAAATATAGAAGTTGGAACTGTTGTGATGTGTTTTGCAGCAAAAGATGGACAGTCGGGAGTACAAGACTGCTGGTGAATTTGCAGCAGATGTCAGGTTAATATTTACAAACTGCTACAAATATAACCCTCCTGACCACGACGTAGTGGCCATGGCACGAAAACTGCAGGACGTGTTCGAGATGAGGTCAGTAAAATGTGGTATTATTTGAAAGTTAATGACCCTGTAGAAGAATTCATTTGATGTAAGTTGTGATGTTGCTGGATTTTTAAAATGCCGAGTATTGAAACATAGATGGACATCATTTTACGTGATGAATTACGTAACTTTGACCACTTGCGTTACAACAAGTTTCATGACCCTCACTTCTGTTCAGTTTACGGTGAGTTGGGTATAACATTTTTAGCGGTGTACTGCAGTGTGATGCTGAAAGTATTTTCCTTTGGCTGGTAGACGTGTCATAATCCAGCAGACATGATCATTTTGGCTTGAAATTCAGTAATTCAGTTAGCTGAAGGGAAGGTACTGTGACTGGTTTTTGGCTGGAATAATGTCCTTAACGCAAGGTGTTCATTGCACGGATTACATGAAGACCAATTCCTCAGCAACTGTCTAAGAACTGTGCCTTCTGTTCCTGTTCTTATTTTGCACTGTGCATTAGGTTTGTACTTTCTGATATTTCGTTCCATTTGTTTACATCTTATGTTGATAACGAATGTTGCTGAATGCTAAATCCATTGGAATGTTTTGCCTGGTCCAGCGTTATAAGTTATGCAAAATTTAGGAACTTGGAGGCATTTTGTGTTGATTTCCAGGTTATTGCAATTAAGGGAAACCGTTGGTGAATATAACTGTTGAGGGTGGATTTTGTTCCAAAAGTAGACTGTATTGTGAAACTGCTTCTGGTGTTGAGTAGGTATGCAAAAATTCCTGATGAACCTCTGGGTGGAACCATGGGTGTGGAGAAGTCCAGCACATCCAGCACAACAGGGTCAGAATCAAGTACAAGTTCCGACTCTGAGTCTGATGATTCTGAAGCAGAGCGTGTGCGGAAACTGGCTCTTCTCCAGGAGCAGGTAAGGCTTGTGAAATGCCACTGGCGCATGTTCATGTGTTGGTATGGCAAGTTTAAATAGTGATATTCACTTACCTGGATGTACGTGAGAAACTACACATCAATGTCTTGGTATTTTGGATGTGAATCCTTACAAGTTTGTGCAAGAGAGCTTCGCAACAAAACACGTTGAGAACATTATTCTGACGTTCGATGTATACGTGGCATGAAGGTAGCATTCATTCACCATTGACATCAAGGCATTCATTCCAATGTGGCAGTGAGGCTTGTGTACTGGCATAGTAGAAACTGGTATACAGTGTGTGTAGACGCAAGGTGATGGCTTTCATCACTTAAGTATGTGATGCATATTGCCTGCCAGGCAGGTGCTTCGTAGGGACCCAGAGAGTTCAAAATCACTGGACACACAATTCAAACTACAGGGAGTGTGGTTCATAACCTCTATCCATAGCACAATGAGGAGTCACACTTCTGGCTGTGTGAGGCCCAGTGGTTTTCAGCTGTTTGGACCCCTTAAGAAGCACCTGACTGGCAAGTGATTGGCAGGAAGCCATAGTTGGGCAAATGCTTAAATGTCATTGTGTGTGTGTGCGTGCGTGCTTGCATGCGTGAGTGAGAGACAGAGAAGACTTGTAATGCCCCCTACCCATGGTGCCGTGTATACATTGAAGTGAGAGGAAATAGGCTCAGACTGTTGTTTACCTCCTTCTCTGAAACTCCCTTGTGTCTCGTAACACAGATGTGCTGCTTTCTCCTTGACATCTTACTTTTTGGTGTAGTTTCATGGTGCATATATTGTGGGCATGTGCTACAGACAGGAGAAGCTGTGACCCTTCCATTTTGCTGGTGTTCAGATTCTAGCACACAGGAATTACAGATTTAACCTTTATAATGCAAAATTTAAATGGAACCTGTCAGGGCTGTTGCCTGATATTTTATCATGCGGAAGCATTTAAATGTAATTTAAGGGTAATTGGAATATTACTTGGAGTGAGAGTGATAGAATGGCTGAATGATGTGTGTTTTTTGGGAAATAAAACACATTATGCAGCACTTAAAATGGTGTAAACATCCTCACTGCACAAATATGTAAAATGCTGTTCTGTACTTTCTATTTTTTTAAGTTTTTTGTTATTTTTTGGCTTTTGTGGGTGAGTTTTCCATAGATACTTTGTCTGTGATTAACACAACCTGCATGGAGCTTGCTGGCTGTGCATTCTGTTGTTCCCTGGAGATGATGTGATCTTTGGTGCTGAACTGGCTGCAAGAGGGGCTTAACTGGACACCGAAAATATGCAGGAATCACATTGATATTCTTTCAGTTAAATAATTGCCCATTTTGTACACTAATAAATGACCATTTGTTCCTTTGTGTTAGATTTGAGACATGTGATGCACAATACTGTGAAATGGGTTTTTTTATTTTTTAAGTGGAATATCAGAAAAGCAGTTCGTTAACAGGTCTAGCAGTAGTTACGTACTCATGCACACACACAGGAAGGACTAAGCCTTTGCTTTTATGAAGCTTACTGTGGACACTTCAGCAGACCTTGCGTATTTCTTTGCATTTTTTCTCAGCAGTGTAGCTGTGATTTATCATAACCATCATAGAGCATGGAACGCAGCTTTATATATCTGGTGTGTGGAGGTTGTTTTTAGGGTTTTTCTCTACAGTGGAGTTTGTCAGATTGTGATTGAAGTAAATCTGTTGTAAGAAACCCTGTCTGCTTGTATTCAGCATTTCCACTTAATCTACTAGAAGTAGAATGCATGGCAGGATGCAGACTGATTCAAAATAAGGACTACAGCTTTGGCAAAAATTTATAATAGCTCTGGGGCCCACCCAACCCTCTCTTTGAGAAGTACCATTGTTTTCTGTGAAAACTAAAGCAACCGCATTGTGAAGCTGACTATCATTAGTCAAGATTTAAGAATGATGTGCTGTACTTTTGCCTGAAAGACAAAGACTTCACATTTTTCCTTAAGTCAGTGGGAACAGCAGGAAACGGGCCTTGACTTGGTAAAATTATATATCTTTTGTTTCGAAAGTAGTACAGTATATTGAATTTGTTCTTACAGTTCATCTTGTTTTGATTTTTTTTTCAGTTGAGTGCCTGTTTGGCTTAATCCCACAAAAGGAAATTGCATGGTGTCATTTTGGGATGTGGCAGGTGACATCCTGTTGGTCCTTATGATTTCCTCAGCAGTCACTGTATTTTATTCGTGCTTGTTTTATTCTGTCCCAGCTGAAAGCCATGCAGGACCAGATGAGGAAGCTGGTGGAAGAAAGTACAGTGAAACGGGGGAAGAAGAAGAAGGAGGAAAAGGAAAAGAAGAAGAAGAAAAAGCCTGAGAAACATTTAAGTTCAGTGAAGGAAGTGCGTTCTGCAGTGGTGAATGACACTGTGGGTGCTAGCATTGCAAGTGTAGCGTTAGGGGCAGGAGATGTGAAGTTGCCAACAGACTTGCATCATAATGTGAGCACAAAGCAGGCGGGCAGTGCTCATCACGCCGCTCCGGCCGGTCCTCCTGCGCCTCCGGCTGTTCCTGCGACCACCACTGGTGCAAAGAACACTAAAAATAAAACTGCTCGTGGTGCAGGAAAAACAGCAGGGCCAAATGCACAACCCAAACGGCCTAAAGCAAATTCACGGTCAGCTGGTAGTAAGAAGAAGAACTCTGTGGTGCCACCACCAGTGCAGTTTGATTCAGAGGATGAGGACAATGCAAAGCCAATGTCATATGACGAGAAGAGACAGCTCAGCCTCGACATTAACAAACTGCCAGGTAAGTTGCCATTATGCTGTTAGTGGTATGGCTCTGGTTGGTAGAGTCTGATCCCATTCTCAGCACTGGACAAAGAGCTGGTTTGAGTTGCTGTGCTGGGACTGATGTGTAGGAGGTACTGGAGAGTTGTTGGGCTTGGAGACATTTATAGGGGGCATATCTTTGCGGGGCTTGATATTAACCAAACAAAAACGTTGTGGTATGCTGTGGCAGTGGTCTGAGGTGGGATACCATGGAGTCCTATGTGTCAGATGTTGAATATTTACATTATCGAATGCTTGTTGAATAAATGATGCACTTGGGTAAGACTAGAAACGCGTGCTTTTAGAATGACAGGTAACAGTGCTGCAGCCCATATTTGCTCCTTCCACATGCCCACACCTTGAGCTTCACTCCAGGCTGCATGCAAGGCGTGTGCTCAGGCATGTGCCATAATTGTGATCAGGTTCTACTGCTGTTGTCATTTTGTGTCCACCCATTCCAATGCTGTCTGTGCTGGGAATCAGCAGAGGGGGTTGACGTGATGGCTGGCTCATTGAAACGGTCGATGTTTACTATGGCAGCATTATTTGTCATCTAGCGTGCAGTTTATCTGTGAGATTACATGAACCATGCAAACACAAACTTGCAGAGTTTGTCTTCTGTTTGACCTACATGTTAACGAGTTGAGTGAGTGCTGACGTGTGGTGTATGTGTCGCCGTCAACTGTGTCCAGACTTCCTACTTGTTGGAAGAGAGATTTGAGTATCACAGCATGCATGAATTGGTTGTGCAATACCCCCTTTAACAGAAGATGTCTGAATGTATTTGGGAAGACCCCCCTGACAACATGAAGTACAATACAAATTATCACCCTCAGGTGCACGAGCTAGGATACTATGATAGTATGGTCAGTATGGTGGTGACTAAGCTGCAGGGTAGGAATACAGGGAATTGTGATGTCATTCCTGTCAAAGATGAGGTTTCTTTCTAATGTGGCAATGGCAAGACTAGCAGTGGGCTATGGGGTCTTCAGGGGGGGGGGGGGGGGAGGTTAAGTGTGTTTGGGCTTTTTTGGTTGTTAAATTCACAAAAAAAATGGGGGGATATTTTAAAAAC
>Ga0131853_10006473_pt1 | contig 21142 bp, 19 predicted proteins | sample TergutLab28metaG_FD_92764 | JGI IMG/M metagenome (GOLD analysis project Ga0131853, IMG submission 92764) | Labiotermes labralis P1 segment gut microbial communities from Petit-Saut dam, French Guiana - Lab288 P1 (version 2) (version 2) | ecosystem: Host-associated > Arthropoda: Insects >...
GAGCCCACCCACTAAGTAAAAGGGGTAAGCCAGCCCCAGCGGGATAATATCCCACCAAGCAATAACAATGTGGTTTAGCACCATACCAATGATGGCAATCCATTTTAGTTTGTATGCGTCCAGTTTCAAAATATTTTCCTCCTAGATTTCTTTATATTTGTGCCATAAGTAAATGCCCAAGCCGGGTATGGCTGCGGCTAAACTCATGAGTAATAGCCAACCGAAAAGAGCTACACCGTTGTCTCCGCCGTTTTTTGTAAGGCGGTATGCTGAGCCATACCCCATAAAGCCTTGTACGATGGTTATTATGTAGTAAGCAAAAAGTAAAATAACTCCCATTTACATCAATCCTCCATTCTTAATAATTTTATTTTTTTAAACAAAAACATCATATGATGTGTGCTGTGAGGGGTGGAAATAACATTGTTGTTAATACATCTCTTTTATATCGTTGATGATTTGGCTGAAAATCTGCTCCCGCTCTGTTGATGTATCGTATATTGTAAATCCATACTCAGGTAAATAGTTCATTGCATATCGACTGAAAGAAATATTGTATTCGGCAATTTCCCTTAAGCTTTCATCATCACGACCATAAGTCCAGTCATTTGCTGTATCATATTTTTTCATATCGGCTATGAGTTCATCAACTGTTTTGTGGTTTTGCACTAAACCTATAAGAATAAAGCGGTCTTTCAATTTTTCCGCTCCATATAATTTTATGATGGGCAATATTTGTTCAAAATCAAAATACCAGCCTTCTATGACAAAATTATTCTTTTTCAATGCGCCATGAGTATATGGAAATAGTCCTTGCCCATCAGGAGATGAAAAAATACCAAGGAAATGCCCAAGAAACGGAGCAATGTTTCTCAGCGACTCTTCTCCATTCCCAATTCTAATATTTAGCTGCGGGTACGCTTCCCCAAATGTTGCGACAAGTCTGTCGTTGTTAATAACGAAATAATTCAATGCTTCTCCTATTTTTCGTGCTAATGTTGATTTACCTGCTCTGCCTGTTCCTGCGATAATAATATTTTTCATTCTGCACCTTTCCATTTCCCGCACATACCACCTCGGTGGTACATAAGTGCGCCCTCTGTTTTAGCCATTCAGCCAGTAAAACAATTTTATCACAACTTTGATTTTATGATGAAGTTATCTGAACGGCGTTATTTACACCCTTCACAGATGGCCTCCTATTAGTTAAGTGTCGTCGGGAGATACCACTCTGTGCCATGTATTCCACGTGCCCAATACTTTAATATTTCCATTTCGATTCGTTTGCGATAATGGACAACAATATAGTCATTTGAGCGAAATTCCTTGTCAGTTATTATTGGAGAAGGAAGCAGATTTTTAGTGAAGTATATTAAACGTGGTCGATTTATCGATCTAATCATGTAGTATCCTGTTCCAATCGCTTTAATATCTTCCCAGTGAAGAGAGTAGTTTTTAGTTAGAGATTTATACTCAACACCCTGAGTACTTATTGTAATTCGTTTAACAAAGCAATGATGCACAAAAATGCAAAAACCACAAAGAAAAAATATTTTTATTGGCATCATTAAATACCAACTTGCATCTGCCAGCCACATTATAATTGATAGAAGTACGATTGATATGCCAAAGTATAAAATGGCACTGACTGCTATCCAAGGTTTTACTGCTCTAAATGTCATGGCAAAACTCTTTTGACAAAACATACACAAAAGGCGCAGCAAATGATATTGCTGCGCCTTTTGCTTTATAAAACTATTTTATCACTTTATCAATTGCTCGCCAACCTCTTATACGCTGCTAATCTTTGCATTGCATCTTTTTCAGACGCAACAAACAATTCCTTCGCAATTTCCGGGAACTGACGCTCAAGCACTTTGTAGCGTGCTTCACCGCTTATAAATTCTTGGAAGCTTGCTGTAGGCTCTTTGCTGTCCATTGTAAACGGATTTTTGCCATCTGCTGCAAGTAGCGGATTAAAGCGGTACAAGCTCCAGTATCCGCACTCAACTGCATTTTTCATGCGTTGTTGAGCATTTGCCATGCCGCCCGGTATGCCGTGTGCGATACATGTTGCATATGCAATCACGATAGATGGCCCCGGATATGCTTCGGCCTCTTTAATCGCTTTGAGCGTTTGTGCATAGTCTGCACCCATGGCAATTTGCGCCACGTATACATAGCCATAGCTCATAGCCATTTGACCAAGGTCTTTTTTACCCACTTTTTTACCGCTTGCAGCAAATTTTGCTACAGCAGCAGCAGGGGATGCTTTAGATGCTTGCCCGCCTGTGTTGGAGTACACCTCTGTGTCCATTACAAGCAGGTTAATGTCCTCGCCAGAAGCGATTACATGGTCTAAGCCGCCATAACCGATGTCGTACGCCCAGCCGTCGCCGCCAAATGCCCATACGGACTTTTTAACAAGCATATCGTCGCTGTCTGCAACGTACTGCAATAATTCCTCTGTCTCTTTGTCGCAGCAGGTGTAATTGCAGTTGCAATCCTTAATCCAGCCCAGCACTTCTTTAACCGCAACACGCACTTTTTCGGAAGTAACTTTGGAAACTTCGCCGTTTTCACTTGTGCCTAGCTTTGCATTTTGAATGTTGTAGTTGGCAACCCATTCGCTTGCAGCCGTTACCATGTTCTCACCAACAGCACCTGTTCCGAACGCTGCTAGTTTTGTAAGCGTTTCTGCCAGTTTTTTACGGCGTTGTTTTACCGCAAGCTGGAAGCCAAGTGTAAACTCTGCTGTGTCTTCGAACAGCGAATTTGCCCACGTAGGACCTTGCCCTTTTGCGTTTTTGGTATATGGCGTAGAAGGTGCGCTACCGCCCCAAATGGATGAACAGCCTGTTGCGTTACCGATATATAAACGGTCGCCAAACAACTGTGTGATAAGCTTGGTGTAAGGTGTTTCGCCGCAGCCTGCACATGCGCCGCTAAATTCAAGCAGGGGCTGCTCGAACTGGCTGTTTTTAACACTTGCAAACTTATCAAATGGATTTTCTTTGCGTGGCAAAGCAATCAAGCGGTTCCAGTTTTTACTTTCTTCAGCAGAAATGTTTTCCGCAGGTGTCATAACCAACGCTTTTTCGCCTTTTTTGCCCGGGCAAACTTGCGCACAAACGCCGCAGCCGTAGCAATCCAGTGCAGAAACTTGGATTCTGTATTTCATGCCTGCTGCCTCTTTGCCTACGGCGTCAAGTGCTGTCAAGCCATCAACTTGTGCTTCATCAAGCAAGAACGGGCGAATGGTAGCATGTGGGCAAACATATGCGCAGAAGTTACATTGGATACAGTTCTCACACTTCCATTTTGGCAGGTCTACAGCTACGCCACGTTTCTCAAAAGCGGCTGTACCCTGCGGGAATGTGCCGTCTTCTCTGCCGTCAAATGCAGAAACAGGCAATGCTTCGCCACGTAGCGAGTTAACTTCGTAATGGAAATCTTTAATAAACGCAGGTGCGCCGCTAAAGTCCGGGGCGGGTGTGTCTGCTGCATTTGCCCAGTCGGCAGGAACAGTCACCTCACGCAGCCTTTCGATACCTGCGTCAATCGCCTTGTTATTGCGCTCAACAACAGCTTCGCCTTTGCTGCCGTAAGTTTCGCTAACAGCATCTTTCATAAATTTAACAGCCTGTTCAATTGGCAGCACACCCGTAATTTTAAAGAAAGCAGATTGCAAAATAGTATTGATATGACGACCCATACCAAGTTCTCTGGCGATTTCTACAGCGTCAACGACATAAAACTTCACGCCTTTTTTCGCAAGCTCACGTTTCATTTGACCCGGCAAATATTTTCCAAGCTCTTCGTCGCTCCATTGGCAGTTAAGCAAGAAAGTACCGCCCGGTTTGATATCGCTTACAAGGTCGTATTTATCTACATAAGACGGGCTGTGACATGCAACAAAGTCCGCAGCTTTTACAAGGTAGGTAGAACGGATTGGCTGCTTGCCAAAACGAACATGCGTTCTTGTTACGCCGCCGGATTTTTTCGAGTCGAATGAAGCATATGACTGTGCATACATGTCTGTCGTTTCGCCGATGATTTTGGTTGCGTTTTCACATGCGCCAACAGTACCGTCAGCACCAATGCCCCAGAATTTTGCACTAAATGTACCTTCCGGCACAACGTCTAAATATTCGCTAACTTCTAATGAAGTGTTTGTAACGTCATCTACAATACCCACTGTAAAGTGGTTTTTAGGCTTGGCTTGTTTTAGGTTTTCGAACACTGCCACCACTTGTGATGGGAATACGTCTTTTGAGCCTAAGCCGTAGCGGCCTGCCACCACGCCGATGTTTGATTTGCCGTCTTCGAATAAAGCGTTAACAACGTCTTGGTATAAAGGTTCACCCAAAGAACCCGGCTCTTTTGTGCGGTCAAGCACAGCAATTTGCTTAACGCTTGCAGGCAGTGCTTTTAAGAAGTGGTTGATGGAGAACGGACGATACAAATGAACGATTAACAAGCCCACTTTTTCGCCTTTTGCGTTAAGGTAGTCCACCGTTTCTGCAATGGCTTCACAAGCCGAACCCATAGCTACAATAACACGGTCTGCATCGGGCGCGCCATAGTAGTTGAACAGCCCGTAGTTGCGGCCTGTAATTTTGTTAATTTCGCCAAGATATTCTTCCACAATAGCAGGTACGGCATTGTAAAATTTGTTGGAAGCTTCACGTCCTTGGAAGAAGATATCAGGGTTTTGAGCCGTACCACGCAATTCCGGATGCTCCGGGTTTAGCGCACGGTTTCGGAATTCCTGTACCGCTTCTTTATCAAGCAGTCTTTCGAATTCTTTGTAGTCGATTACTTCGATTTTTTGCGCTTCGTGAGAAGTGCGGAAGCCGTCGAAGAAGTGCAGGAAAGGCACACGACTTTTAATAGCCGCAAGATGAGCTACACCACCGATATCCATAACTTCCTGTACGCTGGAAGAAGCCAACAGCGCAAAACCCGTATTACGGATGCCCATAACGTCGGAATGGTCGCCAAAAATGGACAACGCATGGCTTGCCACCGCACGAGCAGATACGTGCAACACGCCCGGTAACAATTCGCCTGCCATTTTAAACATGCTTGGAATCATAAGCAGAAGCCCTTGGCTTGCTGTGTAAGATGTAGTAAGCGCACCGGCTTGCAAAGAACCGTGCATGGTTGCAGAAGCTCCGCCTTCGGATTGCATTTCTACTACAGAAACTTCTTGCCCGAACAGGTTTTTCTTACCGTTTGCAGCCCAAATATCCACATATTCCGCCATATCGGAGGAGGGGGTAATAGGGTAGATTCCGGCAACTTCGGTAAATGCATATGAAACATATGCAGCTGCTTCGTTACCTTTCATTACTTTCATTTGTTTACTCATGTAATTTCTTCCCTTCTAGTTAGAGAGGCATTCGCTCATCTCATATGCTTATTATATCCCTTCTCATAAATTTTTAATAGCGAAGGTGTTGAAAAAATTCCAATGCTGCATCTAGTGCTTCCCATTCGTTTACATGGATGTCGGGCCATAGGATATTGGGGTCGGCATCAATATCAGGCCGCAAATAAAATGTGTAGTGCGGGCGAATTTGTAAGCGGGAGCTGGGAAGTATTATTTGCCGCCCAAAACCATAGCCGGTGGGCGCAGTGGGACTGGGTTCGCCTATGATTTTGCCAAAGCCGCTGTCTGCAATTTCTACCGCAATGGTAGTACCGCCGCTAAACGTTCTTTCGCTGGTAAGAGCTACAATAAACACATCGTTTGGGTTTGAGCTTTGATTCAGGTTTCGTGGTACATATACATAATCCCGTCCTGCAAAATCTTCCGAAGTCAGATGCCCAAAGTAACGCCATAGATGGGGTGGCGGATAAAACATTTCAAAATGCTCTCTGTGCGCATCGGGAATTCGCATAAATTTTCCATGACCGGGAAGCGTTGTGCCCATAGCGTCAACGATATAATTGATAATACTTGGATTGCCGCCGGGGGCGTTGCGCAAATCTATGATGAAATTATGTATGCCACTGTCTGTAGCTCGGCGAATATCCTCTTGCAAAACAAAAAGGTCTGTACCGGGGATGAGAGAGCGAATGCTTATATAAAACACATCACCGTCTATTATACTCCAACGTTGGTCGTACGCAGGAAGAAAATCGGGCAGCCTGTACGAAGTAGGATGAAGCGAAGTGAACCCCGTCTCTATAACGGATTCGATTCCGTTTTCCAAGATAATCATATCAACCACAAGACATTCGTTGTATATGAACATTTCAGCACCTGCAAGTTGCAGCATAAGCTGATAACGGGCATAACGCCCCCTTGCACGCTGCACACCCGCATTATTATAAGCACCGAAATAATAATCTATCACCGCAAAAATATCCGCCACCGGCACACTGCCTATTGCCAGCACTTCCGTTTCGGTAATTATAAAATTATCATCAGCTAAAAACAATCTGTCCCCACGGGCAAGAAAATAATTTTCGATAAAATCGCCATCTTGGAACAGTGTCGTTTCAAACACGAATCCTTCTTCCGGCAACTGCTCAACCATTAAAAATGTACGGCTCAAATGCCCGTCATTAAAAACGGTGAGAAAACGCTGGGTAGCCAGGGTAAATTCTGTATGTGTCATAGGGTTTGCAGTTGCCGCCAAATATATTTCACGAAAAGACTCGTATTCCTCTAAGCACATTCTGCCCTCAAAAATAAAGTTGGGATGGATAGCTTCAACAAATGCTATTGCTTCGGCAGCGTCATTGGAGAAATCATAAACGGGACTCTGCTCGAAAATAAAAGGTAAACGTCTCTCGATGTTGACCATATCATCGGAAAAATCATAAACATAATCCTGCACTACAATAAAAGGAATATACTCCTCGGCAATGTCGTCGTTGCAAGCCGTTAAATATGCACATATCAATAATATAATTACTGTGCGAATTAATTTTTTCATATATTTCTCCTTTGTTTTTTCTTCACTGCAATTATAGCATGTAGGTATACGAAATAAAAAAGGACGTTTGAAATTTCAAACGCCCTTTTTTTAACTTATTTCATTTCATTCAAATTTTGCAGCAATTCCCATGTTCTGTCTACTTGACCCTGGTACTCAGCAATCAAGTTTTCGTTGCCTTTTTGGAACATGTGACGGAAGCGACCTTGTTCCTTCAGATAAACTTCTACAGGAAGTTTTTCTTTTGGAATGTAGTTTAGCGTCAATTTGCCGTCAATGATTTCGAACAATGGCCATACGCAAGTTTCGATTGCAAGCTCGCACATTTCCATTAAGCGATGTGTTTCGTATCTCCAACCACGTGGGCAAGGAGCCAAAACGTTTAAGAATGCAGCACCTTTAGTATAAAGGGCTTTTTCGCATTTTTCGCTTAGGTCTTTAAAGTTTTTAAGCGGTGCAGATTGCGCCACATATGGCACGTTGTGACCCATCATGATAAGTGTCAGGTCTTTTTTAGGTTGCAATTTACCCGGTTTTACAGAACCTACAGGTGTTGTAGATGTTTCTGCATAAGCAGGGCTTGCACTGGAGCGTTGGATACCTGTGTTCATGTATGCGCCGTTGTCGTAGCATACGTAAACCATGTCGTGTCCACGTTCCATTGCGCCGGAAAGTGCTTGCAAACCGATATCGTAAGTACCGCCGTCGCCACCAACTGCGATAAATTTGGTGTTTGGTACTTTTTCGCCCTTACGCAATTTTGCTTCGTAGTTTGCTTGTATACCGGAGATTGTTGCCGCTACGTTTTCAAATGCGCTGTGGATGAATGAATCTTCCCATGCAGTGTATGGGTACAAGAAGCTGGAAACCTCCACACAGCTTGTTGCAGCAGAAACTACCGCATGATCCTCCGGTTTTACCGCACGCATGAGCGTACGCATAACAGGAGACGCACCGCAACCGGCGCACAGTCTATGACCGCCTGTAAAACGCTCGGGGCGATTTGCCCATTCTTTTAAATTATAAGCCATCCTTAACTCTCCCTTACGCCCAAATAGTTATAGACTTCTTTAACTTTGCCTGTTTTTACGATGTCTAAAAGGTCGTCGTAAACAGATTTGATGTCGCTGTCTTTAACGTCACGACCACCAAGACCGTAGATGTAGTTGATAACTTTTACGCCTTCTACACGACCGTACATAGCAGATGTTACATCTGTAAACAATGGACCGCCTGCGCCGTTTAGAGAATCGGCCTTGTCCATAACAGCTACCGCTTTACATTTTGAAAGTGCCGCTGTAATTTGCTCTACAGGGAATGGGCGGTATACACGGATTTTGATAAGCCCTGCTTTAACGCCTTGCTCACGCAATGTGTCTACTACGTCTTTTGCAGTACCCGCTGTAGAGTTGATGATAACGATTGCAACGTCTGCGTCGTCCATTCTGTATTCTTCGAACAAGCCGTATTTGCGACCGGTTAGTTTTTCAAATTCTTCCGCAACTTTTAGGATTGCAGGAATAGAGCCTTTTACCGCTTCCGCTTGTTGGCGTTTGGACTCGAAGTAGTGGAAAGGAAGGGACAAAGGACCCATAGACATTGGTTTTTCTTTGTCCATTAGGTGGTATGGAGGGTTGTATTTGCCAACAAATGCTTGAACTTCTGCATCGTCCAAAAGCTCAATATTTTCTACTTTGTGGGATGTGATAAAACCGTCGTAACAAACCATCGTTGGTGTCATAACGTCTGGGTGTTCACCAATTCTTACCGCTTGGATAAAGTTGTCGTAAGCTTCTTGTGCATCTTCGCTGTAGATTTGAAGCCAGCCGCTGTCACGTGCGCCCATAGAATCGGAATGGTCGTTGTGGATGTTAATCGGACCGGACAACGCACGGTTTACAGTTGCAAGGGTTATAGGCAAACGATATGCAGATGCAATATATAACATTTCCCACATAAGTGCCAAGCCTTGTGCGCTAGTGGCTGTCATAGAACGGCCGCCAGCAGCTTGTGCGCCAATACATGCGCTCATTGCGCTATGTTCAGATTCTACAGGAACAAATTCTGTGTCAACTTCGCCATTGGCAGCGTATACAGAAAAGAATTGCGGAACTTCGGTAGATGGTGTAATTGGATATGCTGCTACAACATCCGGGTTAATTTGTTTCATAGCGATAGAAACTGCCTCGTTACCGCTACGTTTCTCTCTTTTAGGCATATTATACTTCCTCCCCATCTATAGCATTGAATGGACATGCCTCTTTACATACTAAACAGCCTTTGCAAAAGTCTAGGTTAAAGCCTGTCATTTTGCCATCTTTCAAAATAATGGCGGAGTCCGGGCAAACAGGAAAACACATCATGCAGTGTTTGCAATTTTCTGATTTAAATACCGGTACATGGCTTCTCCAGTCGCCTGTTTTGAAGTTTTTTGCACTGCCTGCTTCAAAAACATGGCTACCATGGGTAATTTCTTTCCATGATACAAGTTTTACGCCTTTGCCTGCGTTCATAGACCGTTCACCTCCGACATTGCGCGTTTTACGCAGTTCATGTTACCTTCAATTACTTGTGGTTTGCTTGCGAATTTCTTTTTTAGAGATGTTTCCATGTCGTTAATAAATGTTTCGTCGCTCATGATGCCGGACACTTTAACAATTGCTGCAAGCAAAGGTGTGTTAGGGAAGTATCTACCGATGGTTGCTTCGGAGATAGTTCTTGCATCAATTGTGCAAACTTTGCCTTTGTAGCCACCCAGTTGTGCTCTAATTTCGTCTGGGGTTTTGTGTGTGTTTACAACAATTGCGCCGCTTTCTTTCAAACCTGCGGTTAAGTCCACACATTCGATTAAAGTTTCATCTAACACAACAGCAAAATCCGGCTCGTAAATATTACTGTGAACCCTGATTTTTTTGTCGGAAATGCGGTTATACGCCGTGATTGGTGCACCCATACGTTCTGGGCCGTATTCCGGGAAACCTTGAACGAAACTTCCTGTGTTAAACGCTGCTTCGGCAAGCAACTCAGATGCAGTTTTTGCGCCTTGACCGCCTCTGGCGTGCCAGCGAATTTCAACAACATTTGCCATTCCTTTACCTCCTAAATATATTTCAAGCCTTGGTAGGCTTGTTATGATGTGTAATGTAAAATATTATTTTGCGAATTAAATTTTACGCACAGAGTTTATTATAAGCTAAATTATTGTCGAATAATAGCAATCATATGTTCAATTCTTATCGGGAAATAATATTAAAATACATCACGAATGGAGATTGTTTTGGGTGAAATTTTAAACTTTCGACAAATGTGTTGACGTGTGTTTAATATTTAGTTAATATATTTTTAACATTTCAGAAGAAATTACATAATATATACAAGCGGTTGGTAATATTCAAGGAGGAAACAATGAAATACGTGATATATAGCTTAGCAAGTTTATGTCTTGTAGTATTGTTTATGGCAGGCATGTCAGATAATGCCCTTGCAGCAACAAGGGGTGAGGTTACAGCAAATGGCGTTAATGTTCGTGCTTATGCAGAAATTAATAACACAAACAGGTTAATGCAAGTGAACCGTGGTCAAGCTCTAGAGGTTTTGGATGCGGACGGCGAATTTTTCCGTATTAATATAGAAGGAACTATCGCATATATTTCTCAGCAGTTTGTTCGGATTACATTTACACATGGCTCGGTTACTTCCTCCTCTACACCTGTTTATAATTTGCCGCTTGAAGAAGGCGGCGAGATAATAGCTATGTTGCATAACGAGTCGCTGGTAGCTGTAACCGCAACTTTTGGCGAATGGTTTGCGATATCGTTTGCAGGCGAAACTGCTTTTATTGAACAAAGCCTAGTACATATTCCAAGCTTTGTAACATTACCGCAAGCACGTATAGGTACTACTTTAGCATGTGAAATTATTGCAAATGCAATGAACTATATTGGTGCACCATATGCATGGGGCGGCATGAGTCCGTCAGGGTTTGACTGTTCCGGATTTGTAATTTACTTATTGCGCCCACATGGCGTTACACTAAGCCGCCGTTCTGTAGACATGGCAAGCAATGGTACACATGTGGATCGTGCAGACATAGTACCCGGCGATCTTCTGTTCTTTGCCACTGCAGGCGGACGTAGGGTTTCGCATGTTGGTCTATACATTGGTGGTGGTGAATTTATTCACGCAACCACATGGGGTACAGGTGTTAGAGTGAGCGATTTAAACAGCGATTATAACACCCGCACATTTGTAACAGCACGTAGAGTGCTTCCTTAACATTGCCTCTTTCTTTTTCACCTGTGTCTGAAAAGACGCAGGTGTTTTTTTGTCTGTTTTTGCCAAAGGCGATTGACAAATTGCCCCTCATAAGCTATACTCTCCTCCGTAGTCAAAATTATTTGTTCAGAAAGAGGTGTGTTTTGTGAGTGAGAGCATGGTATCGGTGATTTACGTCTAAAACCGCATACCACGGTACATCTATGCTTTTTTTGTGTACCGCAAAACTCACAACCTTTTTTTGACTGCATAAGTAATACCGGCAGATACGATAAGGTCGTATCTTTTTTTATTGTAAAATTTTGTCGAGAGGAAAGAAAAAAACATGAATCATTTTAAAACTTTAGAATTTGACACGATATTAAACCAACTGGCCGACTGCGCTGTTTCGATAGCGGCAAAAGAACGCTGCACGCAAATAACACCGGCAGATAATATCGCAGATGCAAAAAGACTTTTGGCTCAAACAACCGAAGCCAAAGCCATTATGGAACATGCAGGCAGCCCGCCCATTGCGGTGATGACCGAGCTTGAAAAGATTATCACACTGCTAAATGCCGATGCGATGCTAACGCCCGATAACATCGGTAATGTGGTCACATTTCTTACATCATGTACCCGCATTAAAGCCTACCTTAAAAGAGCAGAATCTACCGGGGCGGACATTGCGTTTTACGGTAATGCCATGGTGGATTTGTCCGGCTTGGAAGACGAAATAAACCGCTGTTTACACAACGGGCAAGTAGACGACCGTGCAACACCCAAGCTTCACGACTTGCGCCGTGGTATAGAGCGCAAAGGTGAACAAATAAAAAGCAAGATAGAATCGCTGCTGCAAAAAAACAGGCAATACTGCGTGGATGGTTTTGTCGCTGTGCGCAACGGCAGATATACCATGCCGGTGAAAAAAGACCACAAAAACAAAATTCCCGGCATTTTGGTGGAAATATCCAACACGGGCGGTACATGTTTTATCGAGCCTTCTGCGGTTTCTAAATTGCAGGACGAGTTAGCCATTCTAAAAATTGAAGAGGACAACGAAGTGCGTACAATATTGTACACGCTTACCGCCTTTATTTACGAAAACTTGAGCAGCATAAAAATTAATATGGAAGCCATGGAAACATTGGATTTCATCTTTGCTAAGGCGAAGCTGAGCATATCTATGAAAGCCGTGCAAATTAGGCTAACCGAGGAAAGGGAAATAAGGCTGCTTTCGGCACGGCATCCGCTGCTTGCAGATGGTGTACCGCTAAATTTTGCGCTGGGCAACGGCACAAAGGGCATTGTAATAACAGGGCCAAACACCGGCGGCAAAACGGTTGCTATCAAAACGGTGGGGTTGCTTTCGTTGATGACGCAAAGCGGGTTGCACGTGCCTGCGGATGAAAGCAGTAGCGTATGTATGTTCGATGCAGTGTGGTGCGATATCGGCGACGGACAAAGTATTTCGCAAAATTTGTCTACATTTTCGTCGCATATGACTAACATCATTGCAGTTTTGGAAAAAACGACAGACAATTCGTTGGTTTTATTCGACGAGCTGGGTTCAGGAACAGACCCCGCGGAGGGCATGGGCATCGCCACCGCTATTTTAGAAGAATTGTTGACAAAAAACTGTCTGTTCACCGTTACCACCCACTACCCGGAAATTAAAGACTTTGCTGCACGCACCACGGGTGTGTTAAACGCTCGCATGGCTTTTGACCGGGAAAGCTTGATGCCGCTGTACAAGCTGGAAATAGGCGAAGCAGGGGAAAGCTGCGCTTTGCATATAGCCGAACGGCTTGGAATGCCCGAGCATCTTTTAAAACGGGCGAGGGAAGTTACGTATGCTGCCCCTGCGGAAAAAACTGTGCGCCAAGAGAACGAAATAATTGCCGTCACGCCTTTGGCGGTTACAGATGAACCCGAGCAACCCCAAGCAATCCCCCGCAGCCAACGCTTTTCCATTGGCGACAGCGTGATTGTATACCCTAAAAAAGACATAGGCATCGTGTACGAGCGTGCCAACGATAAAGGCGAGATAGGCGTACAAGTAAAGGGCAAAAAACTGTTGGTTAACCACAAACGTTTAAAGCTTAAAGTGGCCGCTGCGGAGCTATACCCGGAGGATTACGATTTTTCGATTATATTTGACACGGTAGAACACCGAAAAGCAAGGCATTTAATGGGAAGAAAACACGTACCCGGCAATAAGATTGTGTTATAATCCGGTTTGTAAGAACCATTAATCTTTAGGAGGAATTGTAGTGGCAGAGAAATTAAGAGTAGGCATGATTGGTTGCGGCGGAATTGCAAATAATAAGCATTTGCCAAACCTAAAAGGAACGGGCAGGGCAGAAGTAGTTGCTTTTTGCGACATTGTGGAGTCAAAAGCAATTGATTCTGCTAAAAAATTCGGCACAGCAGACGCAAAAGTTTATACGGACTATAAAAAATTGCTGGACGACAGCACCATAGACATCATATATGTATGCACACCAAACAAGTCGCACTCGTTTATAACCATAGATTCGCTGGAATCCGGCAAGCATGTCATGTGCGAAAAACCGATGGCAAAAACCGCCAAAGAAGCACGTGCCATGGTAGAAGCAGCTAAAAGAACAGGCAAAGTGCTGACCATCGGCTACCAACACCGCTACGATAAAGAATCACAATACCTAAAAAAAGCCGTCTTAAACGATGACCTTGGCGACATATATTTTGCTAAAGCACACGCACTGCGCCGCCGTGCCGTGCCAACATGGGGCGTTTTCCTTAACGAAGAAGAGCAGGGCGGCGGTCCGTTAATTGACATAGGCACACATGCGCTGGATCTTACACTGTGGTTGATGAACAACTACAAGCCAAAGTCTGTGATGGGTAATGTGTACAAAAAGCTGAACGGCAACGGCAATTGCGGCAATGTATTTGGGGTATGGAAACCGGAAGAATTTACGGTAGAAGACTCTGCATTTGGCTTTATAACCATGGAGAACGGCGCAACAATTTCCTTAGAAGCCAGCTGGGCATTAAATGTTTTAGACTATAGCGAAGCAAAGGCGACACTATGCGGCACAAAAGCCGGCGCAGATATGAAAAACGGCGTGCGTTTTAATGGCGACCACCTTGGTTGCTTGTACGAAACATCTCCAACTTTGGGTGGCGGTGGTGTTGCTTTCTTTGAAGGCGGCTCGAGTGACCCTCGCATACAAGAGCAAGAAGTGTTTTTGGATGCCATTACAAAAGGTACACCGCTTATCATTGAGCCTGAGCAAGCCTGTGTAGTCACAGAAATTTTAGAAGCCATTTACGAGTCTGCCAAAACAGGTAAGTTAGTGACGTTTTAACCGGAGCACAGGGCTGTGCGACGCGACGCCAAAGGCGTCGGAGTGTAGCAAGGATTTATTCCTTGCGGAACGAGGGAGTTTGAGGGCAGAGCCCTCATATAAATGGAGGTTATTCGCATGAAACTTGGTGTTTTTACCGTACCGCTGTACGGCAAATCTACAGAAGAAGCATTCAAATACTTATTCGAGCTTGGTGTACAAGCCGTAGAAATTGGGGCAGGGGGTTACCCGGGAAATACTCACATCGTACCCGCTGCCGAAATGAAAGCACTTTTGGCAAAGTACAACCTCATCATCAGCGCAATAAGCTGCCACGGCAACCCTGTTCATCCTAACAAAGAGGAAGCCAAACGCTACCACGAAGATTTTATAACCGCTTGCAAATACGCAAGCGAAGTGGGCGTAGATACCGTAATCAGCTTTAGCGGCTGCCCCGGCGACAGTCACACCGCAAAAAATCCAAACTGGGTAACCTGCGCATGGCCGCCCGAATACGGCGACATATTAAAATTCCAATGGGAAGAAGTGCTTATTCCTTACTGGAAAGAAGCGGTTAAAATTGCAGAAAGCTATGGCATTAAAAAGATAGCATTGGAAATGCACCCGGGTTTTTGCGTGTACAACCCTGCCACTTTACTGCGCCTGCGTGAAGCCGTTGGGCCGATAATCGGCGCAAACTTCGACCCAAGCCATTTATACTGGCAGGGCATAACGCCAACAGAGGCTATTAAGGCGTTAAAAGGTGCAATCCACCACTTTCATGCAAAAGACACCCGTGTAGATACGTTTAACACCGCCGTAAACGGCGTGCTGGACACCGGCAGTTATGGCGATATGTTGGGACGTAGCTGGTTGTTCCGCACTGTTGGTTTTGGGCATGGTGAAAGCGAGTGGAGAGACATGATTTCTACTTTGCGGGCTGTCGGGTACGATGGTGCGCTAAGCATCGAACATGAAGATGGTTTGATGTCTGTAACCGAGGGATTAGAACAGGCGATAAGTTTTTTAAAGCCTATGATATTGCAGGAGAAACCTGCAGATATGTGGTGGGCTTAGAATAATGCAAAAACGGGCTGATTCGCCGATAGGGATTTACCTACTGCTCCGACTCGCATGATAATTGAGAAAAACACTCAATTCTAATGCGAGAGTCGCTGTAGTCAAAAGCCCCATCGGTGAATCAGCCTTTTTACATGGGGTGACATAGATGCAAATAAACAGGCTGTTTGAGATAATTTACATATTACTGGACAAAAAAAGAGTAAGTGCGAGAGAATTGGCGGCGCATTTTGGCGTATCCAGGCAGACAATCGGTAGAGATGTAAATGTGCTGAGTACGGCAGGCATTCCCATATATACCGAAAGGGGAAAAGGCGGGGGCATTAGCCTTTTGCCTAATTTTGTGCTGAACAAATCAATATTAAGCGAACACGAGCAAAACAAAATTTTGTCTGCCCTGCATGGTTTAACAAGTGTTAGGGCAGATGATGCCGAGATATTACAAAAGCTGTCTACTATGTTTAACAAGCCCATGCCGAATTGGTTGGAGGTTGATTTTTCTGAATGGGGGCATGACGACGGCTTCTTTAACGGCATAAAAGATGCAATTGTAGAACGGAGAATTGTCGAGTTTGATTACTATAACCGAGAAGAGGACAAAAGCTTTCGCCGCATCGAACCTGTGCAGCTTTTGTTCAAATCAAAGGCGTGGTATCTAAAGGGGTTTTGCTTGGCGAAACAGGACATAAGGCTGTTTAAATTACGCAGAATAAGAAACCCTGTTATAACAGATGAACATTTTGACGAACGAGATTTGCCTGCCGTGTCGGAAAATTTTTCGGCAAATATCGATGCTAAAATTACGCTAAAACTTCGCATAGCGCCGGAAATGGCATATAGATTGCATGACGATTACAACGATTGCGAGATAGAAAAACAAGCCGACGGAAGTTTTATCGTTACCGAAACCATTGCCGAAAGCAACTGGCTATACGGCTATTTGCTGTCTTATGGAAAATATGTAGAGATACTCGAACCGGAGCATATACGAAATATAGTAAAGGAAGAAGCCCAAGAAATTTTGCACAAATATTTATAATGTTTCATGCTGTTGTTACATTATCTCTTTTATAATCAGAAAAAAGGAGATGAGCAGTATGAAAGAAGTACTATTATTTTTAACAGACCACTGGGCGGATTGGGAAGCAAGCCATGCGATAGCGGGAATTAGTTTTGCCGAGCAATACGTGGTTAAAACAATGGCTGTAGACAAGCAGCCCAAAGTATCTATAGGTGGCATGAGAGCCGAAATAGATTACGCCATGGACGACTATCAAAATTTTGACAACCTGGCGATGATAATTTTAACCGGCAGCTTTTCATGGGGCGAAAATAGCTATGACGAAATTGCAGCTTTTGTCAGAAAAGCGAACAGACACAGCATTCCAATTGCTGCAATTTGCGGGGCTACCATATTTTTAGCAAAGCATGGCTTTCTCAACCATATCAAACATACGGGTGACGAGTTGGATTATTTCAACGAAATGCTTGAAGACGAAGAAGGCTATACAGGGCAGGCACATTTCTCCGTGGCGCAGGTTATTAACGATGGCGGCTTTATCACAGCCAACGAAACCGCAGGGTTAGAATTTGCCCGTGAAATTTTCAATGTCTTAAAGACGCACACACTTGAAGAAATGAATGCTTGGTACGAAAAACAAAAACACGGTATGTAAAAACAAAAAAAGGATATCTCACCGAGATATCCTTTTTTTAGTTCATATTGCATTAATTCTTATCGAGCCAAGGCTGCTTTCTGCCTTTAGCACATACGGCGATTGCGGGTTGCCCTGTATGTTGTTATGCAGTTTGCCCATGCTTGGTTTTTCTGCATCTATGCGGATGTTTGCATCTGCGGGTAGGTTAATATTTATGCTGCCCACGGCAGAAGCGACCTTCATATTGCCTGCAATTTCATATGCGGTCAGGGTTGCACTGCCTGCGGCAGATTCGATTTTTGTTTCGCCTAAGCGTTTAATATTGGCTTTAACGCTGCCTGCTGCGGAGTCAATTTTTAAGTGCTTTATTTCTGCTGCATCCAGTTTAACGCTGCCTGCTGCGGAATCAATTTTTACTTCTTCTAAAATGCTGTCTGCAAAGTTGGCTTTAACACTGCCTGCCGCAGACTCGAATCTTACATAGGAACATCTATGGTTATCTACCACAATTTTGCCGGCAGCCGCTTCGAAATGAAGGTCGCCTGATGTGTCATTGGCACGAATGCTGCCTGCCGCAGAGTCGACTTTAATTTTGCCGCCAAATTGCTTAGGTATATATACTTTTACTTCCGGAGAAGTGCTGCTGCCCCATACAAACTCTATAAAACGTTTTTTGCGCTTTACGTTTATATACAGTGTACCGTTGCGGTCTTCTATGCTGTGTTTATCCCGGTCGGTTAGGTTGGTGATAATTACACGGAACATACCGTTTTCAGACGGCAGCAGGCGCAATTTGCTTACTTCCAAGTCTATTTTTAAGGCTGATATACTGGCATTGGGAAAACTTTCGTCAACCTCGGTTGGAGTAAAATCCTGATTATTATCGGTGTAAAAGTTCTCTCGTGGTCTTTCTTGCTGCGGCGGTGGTGTACCCATTTCTTCCATTACTTGTGCGGCAATTGTGCTTGGTTGCCCTAGGCTGCGGCAGATTTCTTCTTCGCTTAAGCCTTGCGCTGTGCCTTCGATAAAATGCTCGTTAATGTCTGCCAAAATTTCTTCCCGCACGCTGTCATTTACGCCGAACAGGGAAAGTTTTAGGTCGTTAATAAATGCTTGTTTTGTCATGGTTTATTCCTCCAAAAGTTTGTTTATGCCGGATACGATGGTTTGCCATTCTTCTTGCAGGGTGTACAGTGTAGTGCGCCCAAGGCTTGTAATTTGATAATACTTGCGGGGTGGGCCTTCTTGCGATTCCTGCAAGTAGGTGGTGACATAGCCTTCGTCTTTAATGCGCTTTAGCAGCGGATATATTGTACCCTCCGAAATTTTTACATGGGCGGATATTGCGCCCACCAGTTCGAAACCGTACATGTCTGCCTTAGACAGCAGGTACAGGACGCATAATTGTAGTGCGCCTTTTTTTAGTTGGATGCTCATTGATAACTCCTTCCTTGTGTCGACAGGTATATATTATCACACAGTATATTGCATTGCAAGGTATTGTTGAGAATTTTTTTTCAAAATAAAAAAGGCTGCATTCAACAACCCTTATCGCCGCAGAAAAAATACGACTATTTCAAAAAGAAAGCGGACATCCCATGCAGGAGTGTCCGCTTTCTTTTACTAGTTGGTTCGTTCAAAATGCTCTGGAATTTCTATGGTTAGGCGTGTTCTGTCAGGGTTAGTATTGAATGAATGTATCTCTGCCGTGGTAATTGTCCCCATAAAACGCCATTCAAGAAAAGCGAAACCATGATTTTCTGTTAATGAATCTGGGTGACTTAGATATATTGTAGTATACATGTCATCATTCCCAAAGCTTAAGGCATAAACCTCATAGTCTCCTATTGGTGATGGCATATATCCTTGAAATCTAATTGGCATTGTAAATATGGTTTGATACCAACTAGCGATATTTGAAACAATTGGCTCATCTAGTTCATTTACAGAATACGTTTCGGCACCCATCTGCAACCAGTATGATTGTGTTGGTGTAAGTACATCTATAAAATGGTTGTATATGCCATCAGAAAATGGGCTGGTTGAACTTTGATCGATAAATATAGAATTATCAGAAAAGACATGAACCTCTACTTGGTTAGTCATTTGTTGACGTGCGCCACTCATCACAATTGATGTCGTAAAATAATGTAGCGCAAAATTGCGTGACTCTAATATATTGATGATATTTTGTAGATATGCACTATTCGGACTTTCTGTTATTTGAATAATTTCTGGCACTGTATCCTCTGCTATATCTTCTGTTGTATCAGAGGGTGTGTCGGTAGAAATATTGGGAAGTGCCTCCTCTATTTCTGCCGGAATGATGTCATCAACATCGTCATTGTTACCGCTACAAGCTGCAAGTACCAAAACAAGTGCTACAAGTACAAAAATGATTGAAATTTTCTTCATTATTAAATCTCCTTTTATGTATTACTAATACGCAATCACTTTGATAATAGCATAAACGGCACAGCAAAATCAATGAAAATATTTTCTGCTAAACATTCTATCCCACCCCTCCACCATCATATCCTTAATATAAAAGACTTAAGGAGCTTGGATTATGAAGCAAACTTTTACCGAAAACATAAAACAACTGGACATCTCCACCGGCGGCGGCATAATAAGCGAAAAAACAAGAATAGACACCATCAACCACCCCGTACTAATCATAGGGCTTGGCGGCACAGGAACGGATGCACTGCTTCGCCTAAAATATCAAGTAAACCGTCGCTTTGTACTGCCCGAAAATCCCATCACCAAACAAAAAAAGCAAAAGCCCGACGACATAGAATTTTTAGCATTGGAAACCAACGAACACGACAAAAAAAGCTATAAAGGCATTTCGCTGGATGCGCATACCGAAATGGTGCTGCTTTCTAATGCCGCAATAGGCTCAATTTTAAATAACCGCAGTACGCTGCCGGACTATATAAAACAGTGGCTTGCGCCGGGGCTTACCATTACCGACGGCATAAAGGGTGCAAGCGGCAACCGCCAAGCCGGGCGGCTTCTTTTATTCGAAAAAATAAACACAGCAATAACCGCCATAGAAAATAAAATGCGTGCATTACGTGCCGACCAAGAAAATAAGCTGCTGGTATTTATCCTGTCCGGGCTTTCCGGCGGTACGGGCGGCGGTATGTTTTTGGATATCGCCTATATTGTGCGTGGGCTTATGGAGCGGGAATACGGCGGCAAGGGCATAGATAAAGTAGAAATTGGCGGCTATCTGTTCACACCCGACGTTAACTTAGCCGGCAATAACATGAATATCCACACCGAGGAATACGTGCAGCGCAACGGTTACGCATCGCTAAAAGAGTTGGACTACTGGATGAATATCGAAGAACGCCCCGGCGAACGTTTTTGTCAAAAATACGGCACCCGTTTGGAGGTTAACAGCGGGCTTGCACCGTTTAACCTATGCCATTTGGTGAGTGCCACCAATGTGGATGGTGTGCTGCTTAAAGACGCCTACGACTATTGCATGAATGTCACTGCCGAAAATATCGTAAATTTCTTGGCGGTGGAAGAGAAATCTACGGGGCAAGAGTTCGCCGTGCAGGATTATTACAGCAACTTGCTTTCCAACATAAGTACCATGAAGACCAACCTGCCCGAAGCAATGCCGCATCAGGCGAATTTTACCTACAATATAATTGGTGCGTCGCTGGCGGCGTTGCCCATGGAGGACATAAACACATACCTTGCGCACGGCATTTTTCGGGAACTTGCACCACTGTTTGATGCCATGCCCGACGACTTCGACCTCAACCGTTTTGTGCAGGCAACCCGTTTGGACATAACCTCCCTTGGCGAGCAAATGGAAGACTTGCCGCCCATCAAGCTTGATTATATC
>Ga0131853_10006474_pt1 | contig 21140 bp, 17 predicted proteins | sample TergutLab28metaG_FD_92764 | JGI IMG/M metagenome (GOLD analysis project Ga0131853, IMG submission 92764) | Labiotermes labralis P1 segment gut microbial communities from Petit-Saut dam, French Guiana - Lab288 P1 (version 2) (version 2) | ecosystem: Host-associated > Arthropoda: Insects >...
AGCAGCACGCCCCGGCCGCACTTTACCCCCGGGAAAGACCCGGTACCCATTTTACAGGAGGCTGGGTGGGCCCCAGGGCCGGTATGGACAGGCGGAAAATCTCGTCCCCACCGGGATTCGATCTCGGACCGTCCAGCCCGTAGTCAGTCGCTATACCGACTGAGCTACCCGGCCCACATATATGCACGTATGTTATTAAATTCAATTACTGTTTCTTTGTACCTATGAGGTTTTCGATGTATACGATCGTCCACATAGCTGAAAGATGCTACATTATTAAACTGCAGGAAAAGTTAACGTATTTTAAGTTGGCCTTCTTTTGAGTGTCCGCACGTTGCAGTGGTTATATATTCTGAAGTACCGAAAGTTTACTGACTTCATTTTCAGGATGACCGAAATGGTTCAAATGGATGCTGCATGTATTTTAATCTAAAACCGAAGGAAATTCCAACAGAACATATTAAAAAGCCCTACAGAAATCAATTCGTTCGTCTGCAGTATGTCTGTTGCGGTTTCGTTGGTGTGTACTGGGATTCGGAAAAACCGACGAAACCATTTCCTGCTTCACCTTGTATTCATGGCAGTAGCACCAGTATCCGATACTTTTCCCATGGGTCCATAAATAAAAGGGACATTTATCCTGTTTTCTGTTCGCAGTCTCTCTTGTGTTGACTATCCCAGCGGGCTGATAATGGGACCTAGTAACACACTGCTATCGACATCGCAATGCCTGGCCTTTCCGAAGCAAGCCTAGCAGAGGCTAGGCTGTGCTGACAAAGTGTACGGGGAATGCATCAAGAAAACTGGACACTATAATACGGTAATTTGACTGTGTACCGCATAAAATGTCTGAAATATTTAAACCACTTCTTACGTATCAGCAAAACAACAACGAACCTACTAAACGCAATAACCAGACATGTTTTTTTAATTCTACACAAAAAGGTAGTCTATTTCTCCAAACCATTACTTCTTTTCATTAACGTAACAACGTACGCAGATTCTGTTCCATGTTATCTACTCACTGCTGTAACGTGGTCCTGCTGTTCCCATGTCGCAGAAGTACTTCATGTTTTCATCTGCCTCTTCGTATTTCGGATTTTACTAGTCACAACACTGACACTTCATATTCATTGCTTCACAAGGTTAACCCAATTGATGATACCAAATCCAGTTACTCGTCATAAAACTTAATTTTCCAACAGCACGATTACAAATACAAGCTACGTACAGGCTTTTGTTTCCTCAACTAACAACCTAATAGGCGGGGACAAATAGACGTTCCTCCAAAGAACTTCGAATACAAAGACACTCTTCCTCCTTGGTTACCGCACATCTATGAGCTTCCACTCCACTTTGAATGAATCTCTCGTAATTTCCAGTAATCTAAGAACCTTGCACATTTGGCCTAATGACGTGAGCTGTGCCCCCAGCGAGGTCGACTGTTCTTTGAAAAACCCTAATATTCATCAAATGTGTCGATATTTGGAATACAGGTACAAACTCGTCCACTCACGCAATCCACTGACCTAAACTGCACGCCGTACAAGACATTTCTCTTTCCACAGTCATCAGATCTCTGGCATAATGGCGCAGTTAACCTCACTTCTTCACGATCTCCTTCGCCCCTTGAATGTACAAACATCGGTCTCTCATTTCATCCTCCTCCTGCATGTTGTTTGCGTCGCAAAGCTGCCTCCTTAAGGGTTTTATTTCATTTTCGTGACATATATCTTCTAATTCTTTCTGAACTTCGATTCCGCCTCAGTGAGGCATTTCGGATCCATTAATCTCAGCAGAGTTGAGATTAGTTCACATCGATGACGGAAATTTTCACCGTGAACAGCATCATTCACCATGAGCTGTAAGGTATTTCAACGACTGTACACGAATCATGCACTTATAAAAACAACAAATCCATCAAATACAGTCCTAACCATCACTTCAACATGACGGCACAGTCAAAGAATTCTCCGTACCCATTAGGACACAAACCCGGGTCTAACGACACAACCCAGTAACCATGCCAACCGATACAATCGCAGCCAAGTGGTTAGATGTTGCAACTCTGTAACCACGGTGAAGAAATGTGACACACACCACGGAGTAGCTGACGCGAAGAGATGGCCTCTCACGTATTAAATCGATGACGACTGGGAACCGGGGTAGCTCAGTCGGTATATTGTGTAGGCCACTGGCTTGACGACTTTAACATCGGGATTCTGCTTCCGGCATGGACAAGATATTTTCTCATCCCCTTAACGGTCCCAAGGCCAACCAAACCTCCTTTCAAATGGAACCATCGGCTCCTTCCCCTGGGGCAAAAGGCCGGAACGTGAAACCGACCATCATCCATCATTAACAATACGTGCAACTATACCTCCACTACCTCATATTTCTTCCAGGCGTGGTATTTGAGCACAAACAAATACTTGCTTTTAGTACATATACGCTTCCAACAAAAGGATTCGCCGATAAGGAGTATGGATTGATTGATTGATTGCAGATAGCTTTGCAGCCTAAGTTGAGGCACGGAAATGATGAACGTGTGAGGACTTCCCCTCTTCACCCATCTGCCTCAATCACTGAAATGTTTTCTCTAGGTGATATCCTCCGTCCACCATCAGTTGCCACTTTCACTTTTTACTGTCGTCCCAGCTGCTGACGTTTTCTCTTTGCAGTCTCGGTTTATTATTGGTGTTGATGACAATAGGGTCTTGGTGGGGAAACCAGGGGGAAGGAACCACTGGGGAGACCTAGGCGTAGATGGGTGGATAATATTAGGATGGATCTCCAGGAGGTGGGATGTGTGTATATGGACTGGATTGGGCTGGCCCATGATAGAGACAGGTGGCGGACGCTTGTGAATGCGGTAATGAACCTTCGGGTTCCGTGAAATGCGGGGAATTTCTTGACCAGCTGCAAACCAGTTAGCTTCTCAAGAAGGACTCTGCACCATGCAGTAAGTAAGTAAGTTGATGACAGGAAGTGTGCAATTTAGGTGAGCCAACAGGCGGCTTTTTTAAAACAGTGCCAACCGTGTTTCTTCTAGCATGACTAGAGTGCAGTGCCGAATCTAATGTGCAACCGGGAAGACTGGCATTTGGAACAGTTAAGGACGACAGGTGATTACAGACAACTAACGGTTAGGGATGGAAGATTAATAAAATACCCGACGAATACCTACATTTGTTTGTTTTTTACTGTCATTCAGAATTCAGGAAACGTTTTGGTTTTACAGACATAGTGCACAGTTTTTTTTATGTAGGAATCTGGTAAATATTATCAGTCTAAATGTGAAATTAACATAATTGTCACAGTCAGTATAAAGGAAAATTTTATGACTGAGTGGTAAGGGCAATTAATCCAAAAAGAAATAAACACAAAATATATTACCAACAAAAGAAGCTATATTTATTTATTTTGCCTCTCAAATATATATTTACTTGCTTTAATATTATAGCTACAAACAAATTACACATTCCTTTTCCTTGTTCTCTATAATGATATACAAAGTACGAATTAATCTGAGATCATATTTAATACATCACAGGTGTTAAAAACAAAGAAAAGAAAACTATGACAGAATCTGTATATTTTAAACGTGGGTATGTCTAATTTTTATATTTAAATCATTAAATATAACATTAATAACGTTACTGGAGAGGGGGAGAGTACTGAGCAGAGTTCAGAGATCTCTGTGCAATTCCATCATCAATCATTCATTTGTCCAAACTCATGACATCTGAATTTCCTGGAAGCAAGTTTCAATCCATCGCACTTCACCTCCTGAGCCGTCAGAATAACGTTCCAATATGTGAACACGGCAGCAATTCGTGATTTCAGACTTCCGCCTTGAAGTAGACGAGAAATGCGCACTTCTGGGCTATTACACAGCCAGAAGTGGCAATTCCTTACTGGCGTTTCAGGACAACCTATCCTTCCTGGATTCTTGACCCTTGATGATGGGACCGACAGATTGTCCTGTAATTTTATGTTTTATTGACCGTGCATCTCTGTATAATCTTGTAAATAAAACCAACTTGGTGCACAATTTATTCTTAGTATATTTATCAATATCTACATGTTTCAGGCGACTATGGGCCCATCATCAGGAGAAACAACTGTATTTATGCGACACTTGGTACTTGTTATTTATTCTGTGTGGATACCAGACGGTACCAAGTGTTGCAAAAACACAGTTTCTTCTCCTGATGATGGGCCCATAGTCGCCCGAAACATGTACAAATTGATAAATATAAATATACTAAGAATAAATTGTGCACGAAGTTGGTTTTACTTATAAGACTGTCCTCTAATGCTGGTAAGGAATTACCACTACTCGCTGTGTAATAGACCAGAAGAGGGCAGTTCTCTACTCACCACAGCAGCAATTGTTAAATCATATCTACCTCCATACCCACTGGCAAGACAACGTAATTTACATGTCTCACATGTCACCATGTTTCACTGGTTACACATCAGCAGAGTTCTCAATGTCTTAAAAATAATTTAAAGTAAATAAAATATTTACACAAAAATATGTATGCTTTGATTGTGACACTGTATATTCTTGCAGATATCAGCATTCTGGAGGAACAGTGCCTATTTCATTAGTGTAAAAGCCAAATCCGAAACACTGCTACCCACCTAGCCACACTATACAGTGCCACAAACCTATGTCCACAATCTGAGCATTTACCACTATGAAAACCTCAAAATTTAAATCAGTATAACTGAACCAGTTTCACATACTTTCCACTAAAAGAATAAATAAATATGTCCTGAGCAAAGGGCAATGCTCAATCATCAAAACAAAATCCATTTTTTTTAGTGTGCAATGCATCAACTACATGAAATCAAACCGTCTATGTTTTCAGAACTTCAAGTGACATGCAGACTTGTTAAGTTTCAAAATGATAAAATACAAAGACCCAGCATGAAGTGTATTTAAATTAACTTAATTTCACTGAACTTAAAATACAGTGAATTTAAAAAAAAAAGCTTTGGGATAAATACTGTAAAAATTGTCCACTGACAGTGGTGTACAGTTTGGCACTGGCCTTCCTCTCCAGTTCATGTAATGTAATGTTTGCACACACTCCTATTCAGAACATGGACTGCTGACCAACTAAATCAATAGTACCATCTGAATATTTATAAACTCATCACAATATTTGTCAGTACATTCTGCACATAAAATATTCGTCCAAATAATTTTTTGTTTCAAGTTTAAAACCAAACAATCTCCAAAATGAAATCTTATTAAGAAATTCAACCAAACTTTCAGATTCCTTCCTTACAACTTCAGATGCCACACATACTCTGTTCCTGAAATCCTTTTGTGATCTCTTGATATCAGGTTAATTATGAAACTCAGAAACAAGTTACTTGGACCTACAGCCATTCAAATGGACCATTCTACAACATACAAGGTAACTCTGTACCATTAAAACCCTGCTACATGTACAGAATACCATCTTCCTCTCATAAATTATGACAGCCAATAAATCCACAACTGATGCATGCTGTAGCAATATTTCATACCACAATAAACTCAACATGAGAACTCTGTTAACATACCACAATAAACTCAACATGAGAACTCTGTTAACTATCATTTCCATATGTCAGCAATGTTTTTCCTTAGAATACCTCCCCAAGTCCTGTGTCAGCTATGGCTTGTGATGAAGAGGCAGCATGACATGACTTACAGCAATGTAATATGGTCATGATTTGAAAAGCAATGCTACCAAGACACAAGCCACCACTGACATCTGCAATGACACACTTACAGGTAAAATTAGCACATTTGTTTGTCTTATGTTTTTGAGAGAGATCAAGTATGACTAATAATTCTGTTTGGACCTTAAACATTAGATGAGATTAATATAACTGCACTGCAATTTTGGTATTATTTTGTACATAAATTGCAATTTTATCTTAAAATATAGATGGAGAAAAATTAATTCATCATAGGTCAGTTCAAACTCTAAGGCAAAAGAATTACAACATGCTGAAAGAGAAAATGAAGCTTACTAAATAAATAAACAGATACAGCTATACAGTTAAAATAAACAGGCAACAGGCAGAAAGAAGAAAGTGTTAAAAAAATAAATCTCTCTTAAGCTGAAGGATTCCTAATGAAAATATTGTCATACTGTCACAAACTGAACTTGCTGGATGCAGATGTGCACCCAGAATTTTCAATGGGAGGGGAGGGGCTTAGCATGAGCCTATATAATTTGATTTGAAAAGTTATGTTATAGAACTAATGTTATATGTAAGCCTATAACTGTAACATAACATTGACTGAAACTGCATTTATATACATACAAATAAAACTACACATTCCATGCCTCGCTCACCTAATTTATGGACAATATATAATCCATTTGAGGTTTTTATTTCATTTCAGACATCCTAATTTTTTATTTTATTTTCCAAAAGTCTAATGTACAAGTCATCAGCCAATTTCAATTTCTGATGAAGGGTAAATCATGTAAAATGTGTATCATGGCTTTGACACAATCTGTGTTTTTATTTCAACTGGAGGGGGAGGGGGGGATGGGGGCTGCAGCCCAGTAGCCATTGGATGCACCCCTGGCTAGATGCCAGACTTCTCAAAATAAAACCTCACCAACCCATCCAAAACCTGTGAGCCTAGGTACCCAGGGTTAGGATCAGTGAATATGGGGCACAATACTACAGAAGATTTGTGGTCTGAAACCACCTTCTGGGTTGTGACACACTACAGTCTGGTAGACAGGTTCCACCAACATTTTGGAAGACACAAATGCCTCAATCGCTGGACTAACAGACTAATATCTACCCTGAAGACAGAGGCAGCAAGTAATCCCCTAACATGCTGGTGAATTTGTACCACACTATAATGCATCATGTCCACAGGACAAATCTTCAAGCACATACGTACTCATTTTCACATCTCTCTCCCACATCACATCCTGAAATATTTTTACAGATCTTCGTCAAGAAAGTACACCAGTCAGTTACATGTACAGCCTGTCAGACATTGCATCTGGTTTGAAAAGGAGTGCAATAACATCTCAGATAGAGAGATGGATGGATGTGTGCGCGTGTGTTCACACTATTTTAAAACACACACTCTGATATCCTGAATCTTTATCATCGTGAGCTGATGCAGTAACATTACATGAGCAGTTAACACTATAATATTTTACTTTGGGTTTACTAGGCTCCCAGATCTGTGTCAAATGACTGAAAATGGTTCATTCTATGAGGATACCTGAGCACATACTTCCCGGTTCCTTCACCAGAGAACAGACACAGATGCAGTTTCTAGAACATTGTGTTCTTGTCTGAATATGAAACAATAGAAACCTAATAACCTAAATGTCTTTTACCACTGTCACACCCTTTCATAATTAAGACATTTAGGGTTTTTTTTTAAACAATGCCACTTCAGAATGAAGAGGCATTCATTATAAATGGTAGAATAATTCTCATTGACAATATAAGAGGTATGGTGAGAGATGAAGGCTGCTGCAATGGACTACCCTATATTGATCTGTACAGAGTGTATGCGGGCTGTGGGGCATGACTCCTGTCAGATTACAAGACCCCCACTGAAAAAACCAGATTAGTAACACTGGAGTAAACACAAAGTCTTTACTATAATAGAAACACAAAATATTAATTATTATTCTGAAGAAACAGTTTGGTCTGAATTTCGTTGGTATTTATGAAAAAACAGCACACAACCAAACCAACGTTCATACAGTTTCTGAGATGTCTTGGTAATGAACTCTGTATTAGGAAGGACCGTGGAAAAGATGACCTAACATGCATTTTCTATGGTCCCTTATCCTTACTTAAGCAAATTTTCTATAGTTAGGTGTCCTAAGATAGAACGAATTTTGGACCCATATTCCTATTATGTTGGCAATTGTGACTACTGAGATTGCTCAATTCTGGTAAACTTAAAAGTATTCTTCATGAAGATGTCTGAAGTGCACCAAGATTTTAATTTTATTTGGTTTATTTTCAAATGAGTATAACAGAGGTGACAAGTACAACTGAAAGCGAGCCTTTGCTGAAGTATATGTTGTGCATAGCTAACAATCTCAAAACTTCTTTCAAGCAACACATTTGAAAATAAGATTTAAAAAGCTGCCTGTTTCTGACACACACAATATTTGTAATTCCCTCAGCAAACCATGCAATACAAGAGAATAATCTGCCCATAGGTCAGTATTGTGCATCTGCTGTACTCTTTGAATGTATTTATTTAATGACAATATTATCATAGAGTGAGGTTTCCATTTTTGTACTTAATATTTTCTTTGGGTTGCAGACAATAAAAATCTTTTTACAAACTGTATGCACTACAAACTTCATTCAAATCACTCTGGGTTAAAGAATGAATTTATGCATATACCGTAACATACAAAAACTTAGTTCTTGTATGTAATATTCCCCTCTGTCCATCCCATAGATTAAATATATAAATCACAGGAAAATTAAGACAAATTCCAGCAAGTCATTTCATACATGTAAAATCCAATCTCCTCCTACCCATACCCAAAATATCATATCTGTATATTATTAACTACTAGGTGGATATGAACCTTTTAAAAATTCAGAATTATATTATACATGAAAATATACTTCATTATGTATGTGAAGTATGCATCTTTCCTAATAATCATGATATGCCACGATGACATGCCTGATCCTCAAAGCATACCATGTACTAGTATGGTAAATGTGGCAAATGTATCACTCCAGGTGGCATACTTAGTATCACTCCAGGTGGCATACTTAATTTTAAAACAGTGCACATTACAGAAATGTACTTGAACACTTCTCTGAAGAAATTCACACATACTTGCAAATTTCGAATACAAGCAACATGAAAACTGAACATGCTTACATTGTATTCACATACAAAGGAAACTTTGGCCAATGATGTAACATTTTATCAATGATTTATTGAGAAAGAGAAAACCTCCCTCCTCACAAAAGTGGATGCCAGATAAGAATACGTTTCCAATATATACATACATGTATGTACATTTGGAATACAACAGAGGTTTTAAAATGTATCTGAAATACCTTGGTAAACACAAGCAGGGCTTATGCCCCAGAATTAAAAAAAAACTGTAACAGTACAAACTTCAGACAGCAGGAATCTCCCTATTGTATTTTAGAACAAAAATACTGTGTAAAAAACCGAAAATTGTATCAAATGTACATTACATAGAGACTGCAATTAGCATGTTCAGTGTAACAAAACTTCATGAGAGAACCTAAATATCATGCAGATGTTTTTGTGTAACAATTAAGCTTGAACAAGCTTCAACAGGAAACCTGGCATTACAATCTTCAAATGCCGTAGCAATCAGCACTTACTACGACTAACTTGTGGCATCTCTCTCATGAATGATGTAATAGTTATAACGTAAAATTATTCGAGATCAGAGTGAAAAAATTAACATAAAATGAAAACAAAAAAATAAATTACGTACATATATCTACAACAAGTTTCAAGTTGTACATATATATACACTCAAAAACAAAAGCAAAATAACATTGTATATGTTTTAGATAAGAGATCCTTTACTTTTACTCAAATGGTTTCCTTATTTCTTCTTCTCTGGATGAAGTTATGAAGTGTTCTGGCAATATCCCTAGCTGTTACTCACTTTAGCCTTTTTCTTTTTTGTTGCCAGTGATGCTGATTTAGATGTACTGCTTGTTCGCTTTCTTTTCTTCATAAAATCTGGAACCAACAATATACAGACATATTGAAACAAATTGCTGGAGTCATAGAAAAAGTCATTACCTTACTTTATAGCAAAATTACATTCAGCAGCTCAATGACCTCCATTACTTGATAATGTGATGATTGTTGACACTGCTGAAGCACATAATACATGTTTCTGATTCACTGAGCAATGTCTGGGTTTGTACACTGCTCATTTAATATGAAACAAGATTTTTCAATCAAGAATAAAGTTAATCTTCTCAAATTTCTCTATAGTGCATTTCGTGACCTTTCTCTTGAGACCAATATGTTCAGGATATTTGTGACAATGATCATCCATCTCTAGTGGTATTATGAGAAGTTCCATATTTTTAATGTTTCGATTTTAGTAGTGTCCCAATTAACGCTCACCTAGAGGGCTCAAACTAAACACAGGTTCATTATAAATAACATGTAAAATTAAATTAAGCCCTTCTGATTAATCATATAATAATCTCAGTCCCAGCCTTACCCATTAAAAAGTTCCACGAATCGCCACTGTTTCAGTGACTTGTAACATTTGGCGTGAATATTAAGATCACACTCATGTATGGAAATATAGGTAGAGGAGGCAGCTCCTCCAAAATTTTGCTACTGAACTAACAAACTATGCAGTCACATCCCAAAAGACTATAATCTAGTGGCCCGATATTGCGCAGACATTCGTCTAGTATGAACTGCCAGTATCACAAAATTATCATCAATAGCCTCTGATGCATCATTACTAAGCATATCTTTCAAAATTCTTTGTTAATCCCACACAAATTTTCAGTGATACTATCAGAGTAGTTGTGATGTTTTGCATCAAAGTGATCATAACACAGTTTAGTACTTTCCAAATGCCTACCATGCTGGAACAATATCATGATGTACACTGTATAGTGCTGGTACTGCCATCTTGCCATTTTTACAGCATGGAATTAAAGAACTAACCCTAAAGCATATTCTCTAGTGCAGCGCTTTTGAAATGGTGCTAAGAGCACAGCCGCCTAGTGATATGGGTCGAAATTCAGGTAATATATGTTGTTAATTAAATTTTATAAATGTTAACTGCATTATTAAAATTGTTTTAAATATGATGGAATGTAATAAAAAAACTTTTATAGGGTAACTTAGCAATTGACCAATTTAATGCACAAATTTTATTATACAGCATCTGGTATCATCACACACTGTAGGTGGCAGGTTGAGAGAGTCCTCTCTCAACCTGCACGCCGGACGGCCACCTGCAGTGTGCGACGATACCAGATGCTGTATAATACAATTTGACCTACTGATGATAAGCACAACAGTGCTCAAAACATGTAGAGGAATATAAAAAACTTATTATAAAACAAGGATGTGTGCATTAAGTTGGTCAGTTGCTAAGATTATACTGAGATGCACGGTCAGCAAAACATCAAAACTTTATAGGGTGTATACCTACATATTATTTCACTGTTCTTACAAAGAGTCTACTCGCGTCTGATGATCGAAGAGTGCAGCATGTTTTATAGACGTCGAACAGCGTGTCAGACCAAAGGAACTGGGAATCTTAGACAGCCACTACTGAGGACAGTGTACAGAGCTGGATCCAGAACAATACAGGCATAAAACCTCGAAACCCACAGTACTCCAAGGGCGCAATCTGAATCGGCAGGAAGTAAATATTTTGCGAGCGCGACAAGCCCGAATCTATTAATTCGAAACTCCGCCGACTGGGTGCAGCAGCAAAGAACAGAGTACTGTAGTACTCTTTACTTATCATAGTTTACCGCCAGTTGGAAACGTACTAAGTCTGTGCTGGGCTCAACAGAGTGATCTGAATTATATGAACTGACAATTTTTTCTCCTGAATTACTGACATTATCTGTGAGTTTTCTTTCTTTCTTTACGTTGTTGCAATTCAGTACTGATAAACGTGTAGTCTGGCTCATTTTTGTTACTAATACAAACCACAGTCTCAGCACATGTGCGGGCCAAATTATTTGTACCCAGAAACTGTGCATTGTGTATTTTTAAATTTTCTGCGACCGTGCAATTCAGAATAGATTTTTTATTTGGGAGAGAAAGAGAGAGAGAGAGAGAGAGGTCAAAATTCAACCCGAATGCACAGACGATACACCAACTAATGTTCCCAGATTTACAAGACCAGACGAACCACCTGCCAAAAAACTGCCTGCAGCTTGAATCGTACTGGATAGTTAGGTAAAGGCTACCAAAAATCAAGAAGCTGATGCCATCGCAACTAGCTCACGTCTCTAACAAGGCAGAGGTATGAAAATATTTTAGATTTATTTCGCGGTTTACTTATTTTATTATAATATTGCAGTCGTACATTAAAGTGGTTTATAATGAATGTTAACTGTACAACACGCTGAATTACGGAAGTATCAGTTGCAAAATTTCAGGTTTCCACAGCGTTATTCCGCTAGTTAGCATGTGTGACGACTTTAAAACTCGCTAACCTGCGAAACATCCCGGACACCAGTAAGCTTACAACATTCATGTTTTTCACATTTCACACGCCATAAAACTTTCACAACCAGATACGTTGCACAATGATTCTACACACCCATTACCGTACACAATTTAATAACCAGGAAAGAGATGTCACTGCTGTCGCTACCACCTCGCAAATTCGCGCGCCCGCCATGTTGTTATTAATACGGCGCCACATTTGTGTAATTTCTGTGCCATATAATTAGGTCACAAATACAAACACGGTCGTTAAGTGTTTGCACCTTATTATAATTATGTAATACGGCGCCACATAGATGTTATTGGATGAGGTGTGGCATAAAAAACCCCATGACGTAGTCTTCGTACTATCATGCCACGTTCCAATGCAGCTATTTTTTGGGCTCGTCTGCAAAACTGAGAACAGCAACTATCACTTTCGTCATGTCATGTCATGTCATGTCTGTCTGCCCGACCGTCCGTCCGTCCGTTCCTCCGCCCGCATGGAAACCGATTTCCACTGGATGGATTTTCATAAAAATTTGGTGTAAGAGTATTTTTCGAAAGAAAATTAAACTTTCATTAAAACCTGACAAGAATACTGGGCAGTTTACATGAAGATAAATATACATTTATGGTCATATCTCGCTCAATTCTTAGAACGAAAAATGTTTCTGACAATGGTGTTTGATAAAATAAAACATTTATTTTTATTTTTCACGTCATTCACACCGTGCATATTCTTATAATTAATACATCAAGCTACAAATTTACTTAATAAGATACAATTTGTGACAAATATTAATGTCCTACATATTTCGGCATCGGGATGTTGTCCTCGGTAAATCTTTCAGATCAGTGGGATACATGCCCAACACGCTTATCTGGGTATGCATCGCCCTCATTGGAATTATTACAGTATTAAAATTCTAAAATACATGAAAACTGGTAAATATAAAATTACAGTATTGTTATATAAAGACTAGTGACAGCCGTTCCTGGAACAGGTTCGTAGCTATTTATATTATGTGTAGAGTATGTACACAAACACCTGTCTCAATCTTTGTGATCCTTTATTTGCTCTCGTCCATGACTCAAACTTTTAATACGCAGGCGCAGGGATACTACGCTTTCTCTCAACAAAGTCAGAGGGAACTTCATACCGCCCAACACGACACACTTCATACGCTTCATGTGGTACGTACTCCAATATATACTATACATTAAACAACATAAAATCATTTTCCGTAAATAATATTAATATATACTCAGATATATAAAATTAATAGTCCTAATATTTTTAAAGGACAAGATCTCTTAGGATCACAAAGGTCGAGACATGCTTGTTTACATGCTCCACACATAATAAAAACAGCTATGAACTTGTACCTGGAGCTGCTATCACTGCGTTTAATACAAGAGTGCAATTTTATGCTACCAAGTTTTCTGTACTTTAGAATTTCAATACTGTAATAATTCCAATGAGCGCGATGCATACCCAGATTAGCGTGTTCGGCTTGTATCCCATTGATCCGAAAGACTCCCTGAGGATGGCACCCCCGGTGCCAAAACATGTAGGAGATTAATATGTTGGCTGATGTATTAACCATACACTTTATGTTCAATGATCTTTTTTTCTCTCAAAAATCCTGCCGTTCATAAGAAAATGTGGAAAAATACTGTACAGCCGGACAGGCCTCAGATGACAGTATGGCACATGCACACTGCATGCTGGATAACACACTCAGGGTATGTAATACTTCTTGCTTGTCTTGTTCTTCTTCTTGCCATTTAAGTGACAACTATACATTTGCTCTCATAGTATTTAATACTCGTTAACAGTATATGGGGATATATAATTTGGTATGTGAATGGATTATGAAATGTAAGTACAAATTATCCATGAAATATGGTCTGTATGTTATCAATTACAAAATACATCAAACAGCTGAAACTTGAGGTTGTGTGTGGCCGATAAAAAAACATACGAAATCAATGCAGACACTAACATTCAGTTCTTTAAAGAAATGTAACAAATCCTAATTACAGAAGTTAACAGTCTATAACATATCTACGACTGTAAACAATAGCAGGAAGTGTGAAACCAGTAGACTAAATGGTATGTATGACCAACCAAGAACACTTCTGAATGAAAAGGAGCGCGCTCATTTCCTGTCGCCATCGACCGTTCCCCCACTTAGCACTTATAACGCCAATCTTTTCGTTTAGTGCAACAATGAGGCTTGTTACTACAAATTCTGACGACGAGGGAGGAAAAAGGGGGCGGAAACTACACAACAGACTTGACCCAGATATGTATGCTTCCTGGTAATAATTATCACGCTGTTACATTTCTGACTGGAATTTTAATTTAGTGCTTACAACTGGACACTGTACTCGATACCTTTCTTCCTAAACACCTAGAAGTTCAGTTCCTGCTACAAAGTAAGGAGCCGGGTTTGCTCAGGCAGTATTATCACAAGGCTACTGAAAGCTAACAGCCGAATCGAAGTTCTGGTCCCAACAGGGACAAGAGGTTTTTCTGTTCTCCAAAGCGCCGACACCAACTGATCCAGCCTCCTGTCGAATGGGTATCAGGCACTCTTTCCAGAAGGGACCGTCCACCTACATCTACTGCAGTATTTTCCCACCTTTCTTCCACGAAGGAACCCCTAAAATAATTTTTTATACACCGAGGAACGCCCATCTAAGAGAACGTTTACATACCAGAAAACAAAGAAGCAGGTTGGTAGCACACAAAATTACTACAGTATTGCCAACTGCCATACAAAAATTCCCGCGATATTTCTGCGGATATTTGGAAATGGTCGCGGCGTTTCAAAGTTTGTATACTTATATTCCACCATTCCTGGATGGGAAATGAGAAACACTGACCTACTAACTACTATAAGAATGCGTATAACTATACCTCCACTTCCCCTGTATAAGAGGCTCGCACAACCGAAAACTGCTCCAGGATGCTCACAGAAAAAACATCAGGCCTTTAAACAGAAGTTCCACTGCCGCACAAGCCAGCGTATCCCTTAGAAAAAATTCCTTGGGCTACTGCCTAAACCACTTCCATCCAGTCTCTTACACATGGCTGTCCAGGGTGTATTTTTAGTTTTTTTTTTTTTAAGCTGTTCAAATATGTTAAATCGCACAACGCCAGGTCCAAGCTGTATCCTCGATGCCTGAGCTCTTCCCAATGCATGACACTTGGCTTCGTTATGAACTCCACGGCACACACGGACGAGAACTGTCGTGCAGTATGAAGGTTCGGACATGTCGGCAGAAAATCACACTTCTGGCGGGTTCTCTTTGTTACCATCCCTGGATTTTAAATTTGTGAACATTTCAAGTAAAACGCTGAAAACAGAAGTATTCTAAATGTGCCCAGACAAGACTTGCACAACAACGCATACAACAGGAATTCTCCGTATCTTAACAACAGATCTATGATCCATAATAATCGATATCTCTTAAACGTCACGGATTACGTAAACAGGGAGATTTACAATCGATCATGCTCAGGTTGTTGAAGTTTACAAAGTCACCTGTTTTTAGGTCTCAGACAACACTGTCTCAATTATAAAAACCAACAATAGCGGCATGTTTTGGGTTAAATGTTCGTTGGTATTCGCGAAGTCGTGATGTTCCATACGGACAGATATGAATGGGCGAATAGATGCTCTTCGTTGCGCTTTTAAAACGGACTTAGGACGGGTTAAGCTGCAGCTATACAATAGTTCCAAGCATCCTGGAGAACAATATGGACGTTTTACCTTCGCCGAAGATGATAATTTAGGGTAGGTCTGCTCAACCTTTTATTTCGTGCGGGCAACTTAAGCAAAATTGTCTGCATGCAGCAAACAGAATTTAATACACAAAATAAAAAATGAAAAGCATACGTATATACGAGTAAAATTATGTACAAATTTACTCTTGTATATTTGTATGCATCTTGTGCCATAAAAATATACAGATAAAATGGAGAATTTACAAAAAAAAAAAAATGTAATTCACGACCCACTCTCTCACTGTCGCGGTTCTTATCACACATTAAAAAAATGAATTAGTAATGTATTGTATGCCTCTCTATACATATACAGCTCATTTCAATATTTCTTCAGTGTTCTATCTCGACTTTGCCCAGGAAAGGGTTTAGCACTTTTCTCACTTTAAATTTCTGTACGCAATAGCCCGCGAGCTACGGGTTCAACGGACCTTGTATGGGACGGCATTAACCAAACGGGAACCGACAGCAAAAACAATCACTGACACGAATCGGGAAAGAACCGATCATGATCTCTTCCCTACAAATGTTCCGGCCAAATTTCCAAGAACACTATATATCTATTTTCGTTGTTACACCGTGCACGTTGTCGAGCTACTCAATTATTATACCAACCACTGCACATATATAAAATTTATAAAATTTTACACATTAAAACACTCCGACATGTTTCGGTCCTAGGACTATCATCAGGGAGCCATATCGTCCTTGCTAAAGTCACATTAATTTCGCTGTACCGGTTGGGCATTGCGGCATGCTGTCAAGGGAGCGATCGTGGTGGCCAGGGTGTCGGACAATCTCTCCCAATCCACCTGTTTGGAAATGTTGCATCCAAAAACCGACGAACATGTGAACCCCAGTGTGGAGATGCACCATCTTGTTGGAAAATTATCCACGGCTGAAACGCAAAGTTCCAACATGTCCACGCAGTTTTCTTGTAATAAATGTTTGTAATCAGGGAAAGAATTTATGCTCACCCTGTATATTCAAGGTGACAATTACCATAAAACTCAAGCAGAGTTGGAAACATCTTTAGAAAAAGGCGTGAAAAGGATAATGCAACATGGAAGAAACAAAGGTGATAAAATGACGTACTGCCAAAGTAAGGGGAGACATGGCAGTAGAGAGAGATGGAGACACAGGACTTTCAGTGTGGCCAGAAACAGATATGAGCATTTCGTACCATGGGTGACCAGCAGACGACTTGTGTGAAGTGGACGCAATGCCCCAGATCTGATGTGACAGGACGCCTGGTGTCGAGAGGACGGTCACAATGAAATGTAACCAAGACTCCAAGCCTTGAAAAAATAACACTGTTCCCTGGATTCATCTTATTAATTCCGCTTTTAATTGTCAACATTGTTACGATTTTTGGTTACAGCTGACTACTGACCTACTCGATCAATTTAATGACCGCTATGGTTACTTACTGTCTGTCGACTGCATTATCGTTATGGTGATTGTAATTACTTCCTTGCTTCATGGAGCAGAGTCCTTCTTGAGAAGCTAACCAGGTTGTCTGCAAGTCAAGTAAATCCCCGCATTTTACGGAAACCGAAGGTTCATTACCGCATTCACAAGCGCCCGCCATCTGTCCCTAACTTGAGCCAGCTCGATCCAGTCCATACCCCTACATCCCACTTCCTGAAAACCCATCTTAATATTATACTCCCATCTACGCCTGGGTCTCCCAAGTGGTACTTTCCCTCAGGTTTCACCATCAAAACCCTGTACACGCCTCTCCCCTCCCCCATACGTGCTACATGACTCGCCCATCTCATTCTTCTCGATTTTATCACCTGAACAACATTGCGCGAGGAGTACAGATCATTAAGCCCCTCATTATGTAGTTTTATCCACTCCCCTGTCTCCTCGTCCCTCTTAGGCCCAAATATTCTACTCAACACCCTATTCACAAACACCCTCTGCCTACTTTTCTCCCTCAATGTGAGCGACCACGTTTCACACCCATACAAAACAGGCAAAATTATAGTTCTGTATATCTTAATCTTTAAATTTTTGGATAGCAAACTGGAAGACAAAAGATTCTGCACCGAATGATTGCAAGCATTCCCTGTCTTCAATCTGCTCTTCTTCAATCTGCTCTTAATTTTTTTCTGAGTATGATTTTAATGTGTTTAGGTTGTTCCCATATATTTGGACTCTTCCACCATTTCAAAAGAACTATTATCTATCTTTGTACTGTGGCTTCGCCCTGCATTCTGATCTCGAGACATGACCAAGTACTTAGTTATATTAGCATTTACTTCTAGTCCAATATCCCTACCAACCACTACCTAAGCTTTTGCGTTTTCCTGTACAGTATGTACGATTCCTCCCAGTACAGTAACATTATCAGAAATAACAAATAAAAATACCAAACGTAATTAATTAACAGTATGTAAATATATATATATATATATATACATACATACATACATACACACACACACACACACACACACATTAACTCTGTGGGCAGATGCATGAGAAGATGGGGCTTTCCCTTTCATGGGTGACATGTCGGTGAATAGAGAGCAATAAAATTTATTGTGTTTGTCACCGCATGTATTTTCGACGTCGTATACATATAATGGTGGGCCCGGTAGCTCAGTCGGTACAGCGACTGGCTATGGGCTGGACGGTACGGGGATCGAATCCTGGTGGGGGGCGAGATTTTCCGCACCTGTCCAGACCGGCCCTGGGGCCCACCCAGCCTCCTGTACCATGGGCACCGGGTCTTTGCCGGGGGTAAAGAGCGGCCGGGGCGTGACGCTGACCCCTCACCCGCTTCTAGTGCCGTGGTCAAGAAAGAGTAGAGCTATATCTCTACTCCCCCTATGGACCGTACGGCCTGTACAAGGGTGCACTTTACCGTACTTTACCTTATACATATAATGAATAAGAATAACTTTTTAAATCTTCTATTCCGCTGCTCCTTGTATTGACATTAATTTTTATTCCGCTGGGTACCAGCGTAAACGGTGAACTACTGAACACAGTCGCAGAGCTGTATCTCGGCGCCGCCGCCACCACCACCACCACCACTACTCACGCCAAGCAACGCCAAGGTAAGTTTATTACCCCTGTGAGAGGGACGAGGATAGAAGCCGAGAAAGACCGTGGGGGGGGGGGGGTGTTGGAACCCAACTAGTAGGACTTGTTTTATTTCGCCTTTACTTGAGGATGCGCAGCATCTCTTGGAACGAAGTACTTCCATGACTTAACGAGATGATAAGACACTCCACTATATTATTTTCTTATTATACACTTATTTTAAGTGTACAAAATGAGCCCCATTTGTTTGTGCCTCTTCGTATGCGGTTCCTCTAACGGTGATCCACATAAATGTTCAACTACACATACGGTACGTGGTAAGGGAGAACATCCAAGTTCCAAGGAGAAGGGGGGGGGGGGCGACTCAGGAACAAGTAAAAATAAAGCCCTGTAAACGTCATGAAAACCTGCTGGGCAACAAACCCGTCTTCCAAGATTCATAACTGGTAAGTACAAACACTACGCATGGAGCCTGGATACTTCAGTTTATTGCGACTGGGCTATGGGCTGAAAGAATGAGGTATTAAATTCCGAAAGGGGAAAGAAATTGTTCCCTTCTACAGAGCGACCAGACTGGCTCTGGGACCACCGAGAATTCTTTACCGTCGGTAATACATGCTGCTTGATAAAACATACGGACAGGTTTAAAATTGTACATTTTACGTGCAACTGACAGATATAACACGTCAACTACCGGCTATTGACATTACTTATCTTCAGGTGCATCAGTACTAAAGTTGTTGTGTGCTTTCTTCTGGGTAAACCCCCCGGCGTCTGAATTTTATTTGCCAACGTTTCGGAACACTCTGTCTGTTCCATCTTCATAGGCAGATGGAACAGGAAGAGTGGTCCGAAACGTTGGCATATAAAATTCACTGGCCGGGGGAATTACCCAGAAGAAAGCATACAACATTCAGAACATGGCGGACGTTTGAAATCAAGAGTACTAAAGTTGTTCCTGTGAAAGACTTGAAGGCTTAGACTGAAGTGGTAGAGCGTCACAAATTCTTGATGGAGGGTAAGCAGCCTCCGGAGCTCAGTCTGGACGCTTACTTTCGTACTTACTTACTTACTCCATGGAGCAAAGTCCTTCTTGAAAAGCTAAGCGGTTTGTAGCTGGTCAAGAAATTCCCCGCATTTTATGAAAGTCGAAGGTTCATTACCGCATTCACAAGCGCCTGCCACCTGTCCCTATCCTGAGCCAGCTCGATCCAGTCCATAACCCCACATCCCACTTCCTGAAGACCCATCTTAATATTATCCTCCCACCTACGCCTGGGTCTCCCAAGTGGTGTCTTTCCCTCAGGTTGCCCCAACAAAATTCTGTATACGTCTCTCCCCTCCCCCATACGTGCTACATGACTCGCCCATCTCGTTCTTCTCGATTTTATCACCCGCGCAATATTGGGTGAGGAGTACAGATCATTAAGCTACTCATTATGCAGTTTTCTCAATTCCCTTGTTACCTCGTCCCTCTTAGTCTGGATGCTTACAAGAGAAAAATCTGTGTCGGAAATCGAACCTACACCGCACAACTCACAGCTACTGCCGTGGGAATGCCATTAAAGACAACTGTAATTCACTAAAACTGCCGCAGAGTTCGTGAAGCAAGACAATTTGTGATCTGCTGTCTTCATGGGATGTACGATGGAAAAGTAGGCCCCACACTACGTGGTTCCGTGTAGACACCACACCAGGCTTCAACTTGGACGGACACGCGGAGTTTCAGAAACACAGGATTCTCATGTGCATTCACGAGGTGTGGTGTGCTGTGAGTCCAACTTGGGCCCATATCATTACTAAGACCATAAATCCACACCGACGTATTACATACACTTTCGTTTGTTGGAATAAAAAGCGGGGGACTGAGGCCTCCTCGTTCGTCAGACCTGAACCCATGCAACTGATTTTTTTATTCGTGAGGCATGTTAAAGGATAAAGCGTATAGTAATGATCTTCGCACCGACGATGAGCCCCCCCCCCCCCAAAAAAAAAAAACCAGCCGCGGGCGGGGTAATTCATTTTGCCCCAAAAAACACACCCAGGGGGGTGGAAAGCAAA
>Ga0131853_10006475_pt1 | contig 21135 bp, 16 predicted proteins | sample TergutLab28metaG_FD_92764 | JGI IMG/M metagenome (GOLD analysis project Ga0131853, IMG submission 92764) | Labiotermes labralis P1 segment gut microbial communities from Petit-Saut dam, French Guiana - Lab288 P1 (version 2) (version 2) | ecosystem: Host-associated > Arthropoda: Insects >...
ATGTGACTTTTTATAGTGACTCTAGCAAGGACGATATGACTCCCTGATGATGGTCCTAGGACCGCAACACGTTGGAGCGTTTTTAATGTTTTAATGTGTAAATTTTATAAATTTTATATATGTACAGTAGTTGGTATAATAATTGAGTAAAACAGGCTAAGTCCAAACATTTTCCACATTTACAGGCTAGCGGACATAAACATTTGTAAACTACATTAATAAATTATATGTACCGTGCACAGAATAGAACTTAATTATGAAACGAACTATACACGAACCAAAATATATGCACATAAGGCGTTAGTAACATAATATGTGACGGTATCTACTTTTCCTCCGCAAAGTTCAGAAGTTTAACCTTTTGACGCCTAATGTCAACTATAGTGGCCGTACCGCACCGCTAACCTCTAAAGTTGCATTTTATATATTTATTCAACAAATATAGGTACCGAATACTTTAAACATGGTATATACTCTCCGTTTTTCTCTTCAAAATGCAGTTTGTTTCATATTTCTAACGTATTTGGTTCCTGTATTATTCACATTTTATATACGGGGTGTGCTAAAATTAGAAAAAATAATTCCGGCACCAAAATGTTAATATTGACTAAAAACATGTTCCACTGCCATTTGTTGCTGCTCCAACCATACCTTAAATGATAATGGTTTTGGGTCTGGTTTCCGTGGAAACAAACAAGACTACAATGTTCTGCTTCTACTAATTACATCCCGACCAAGGCGAATGGTTGTTTGGCGAAGGACAAAACTATTCATTCAACAGAATGTGCTAATGTGCGACCTCGCCATTCTGTTTGTCAGACACAGACCTGAGCGCTGTCACGGGCTACTTAACCAATGGCCGTGGTCGGGAAGAGTATCTGCCATACAAGAAGTCCGACACCACACAATTTTCCCAGTAAATTCACCGAAATTTTCTCACATCTGTAACGGGCGTGGACAATTTTTCAAAACAAATTTAAATATTTGATGTACTTCCGAAAAGAGTGCTCAACTCATAACCAAGATGTGTGTCGTGCTAGGTTCAGTTGCGCCAATAAGAATACAACGAACAAATCGGATATCTTCTACCAGCTATCAGCCAGTACAGACGCTTTCACTGAACGATCTCTCTACCTTTAGAATGCTCTTGACCGACATGCATTAACAACTGTCATTCCCACAAGTTGCACGTTGTGTAATGAATGTCAATGTGTACACAGAACGGTAATTTCATATGTTCTGGGAATACAAACTCGCATGTCAAACAATAAGAAGAAGACACAGGCGCTGTGAAGATGATTTTACGTTAGGTGCAGGTATTAAATAAGCTAATCCAAGAAGAAACGAAAAATACCTTAAAGATAAAATGAAACAAGACTTTACTTAATTACAGAATAAATATGGGCATGGCATGATAAATGAAGACAAAATAACAGATTCAAAACCTGGTCATTTGCCATCTTATCTAACAAACGATGCCGAGCTACTCACCTGAGGCTATGCCAAGCACGTTGCAAGTGTTGTTAATGTCCTCCCTAATATGTTCAATAGCAAGTGAGAGTACTGGCTCAATATTCATCAGTGCCGACCCCTCCTCGCCCTTCGCCACACTGCAAGACGTCCCAGCCTCCTCCGTCTCCATCTTGACCCTAGTGTCTGTCCCCGCCAAGAAGCCTGAAGCGGCAAGCCCGTCGAAGTCAAACGGCTTCAGATTGTACTTCCTCTGAAAACTCATGTCTCTAAGGACCTCTCGGAGCAGCTGGTGATCTCCAGGTTTCTTCTCCGGGCTTGGCTTTTCAGGTGCCATAATGAGGTTTGTGCTTTGTCCGGCGGCTGCATTACTGGCCAAAGCACACTCCGACGCTATTTTCGGTGGTTCTTTCTTGGCTACTGTTCTGCCATTCCCCAGAGACTCCTGAAGGAGTCTGGACTCCTGTAGAATTTCCTGCAAGTCTATTGTCTGTTCATGTTTAATGATTGTGTGGGTTGAAGACGGAGACGGGCACTGCTGATACGGCGAAGGGTTGTTCGTGTATGTGGATGAAGCTGTAGACCCTGCAGGAGATGAAGGCTGTGGCAGGGGAGGATAGCCCTGATGCAGGAGGTACAAGGACTCCTCCTTAACAGTGTGTTGCTGGTAAGCAAATTGCTCGGGACTGTTTGACTTATGCTGCTGGCTCATCGTCTTCAGGACCTGTAGGTCGTCCAGAAATTCCGGAAACATAGGTGGAGGAGAGCCTGTAGGGTCACAGTACAGGGACATCAACTGTTGCAGGTTTGTTGGCGAGTACGGCACTTCGCTGTCAGTGGGCAGCAACGACAGGTCGAAACTGTCAGCTGCGAAATTGGTGTAGTCACAGGGAGGACTGAAGCCCGCTGAAGGTACCGTCTGGAGCATCTGGAACAAGCGAGACCAGGTTACCTTCCACTGTCACCTTGCTGCAGCTGCAGAGATATCTCTCTGCGGAATTTTGTGTTGGGTAAGTACAACCAGTTTCTTATTTCCTGAATGCGGCCGTTCTCTTAGTACCACAATATCCGAGTTCCTCCCTCCTAATTTTGAACTACTTCGGCTGAATATGTTACTGGGGACTCTTAAAAATGGTCAAGTAAATGTAAATTTTGTTCGTAACCACAAAATATAAGTCATAACCTGCACGAAGTTCAGTTCGAATACTTCACAAACAACTCATGCACCCCATCCACACCCCCTCCCCCTGACCAAGAAAACGAGAAGGAAAAAGAAAAGTAAAGAAAAAGCATACGGCATAAAATAATTATATAGATTTCATTTACGTCTGCGAAACTAGTTCAGAACATTAATCTCAATGTGGTTAATAACAATGAAGCAGCAATAATTCGGTACTATGTAGTGCAAATAGGTCCCGAACAATACGTCAGTAGCTAAAACTCGTATGTAATGGAATTACTGCCTTCTTTCATTTTCTTTTCTGTTGAATATACACTGTCATATTTAAATAACCGACGCTGATCCTTTTAGTTTTATTCAAAGGGTAATTCTACTGGAAGGTCATGTAATTCGGTACACATACATATAGGCATCGCTGAACGTTACGGTCCACTGGACAGCATTCCCGCTTCGTATGCGGGCTGTGGTACGTTCAAATTTAGGTTCCAATACCAGACACCTCACAAATTATTGCACTTTCGTTGTCCCAGCAAATTAACGTAATACCTAAAATTTCGCCGTGACGGCTTCCTTCCATCCTCCTCCCTCATTATCATGACCTTCGATTCTACAGTAACTGTACTGACAGCACAACTAAATAAAACATAAGTTCATAAATAAATGTAATACAAGTGTTACGTTCTACGCATAACACAATACAGTTATAACAATAAAGAAGGCTGCTAGAACGAGTACCTAGACACTCGTTCACAGACAAGCGGTGCGTCGACAATCCGGATCCCCGATTGGTCCGTACAATTCTGGGCCAAATACAGCCCAGCATTTCCAACTGAAATTATTACAGGACATAATCATCATCATATACGGTTACGTAGAATATTTCCCCTTTAAGGAGCTTACTTTAGCACTGAATGATGAATTCTTGGATGTTACCTACACCAACGAGTTTCCCACCGATGGTGCAAATTCCCGGGTAATCCGGACCACCCCTCACCCCACATCCTCCGAAAGACCGAAGTACTACTGTGTTCACAGCACTTAAATCAGATGCATTACACACTCATTAATACTAGGTAACCTAAATGATCATTTACGAGCTTGAAAATTCAAGTATTCTGCCTTACGACGCCGTGTCGATTTGTGACTATCGACATTGTGGAGGAGCTTGCTGCCGAGTACAAGACGTCGTATCCCAGAAAAAAATCGAATCTTCGTCAATGGCGCTGTAAGAACCTCAAATTTCGCGTTCATACTCTGATTTAGATTAACCGCTCTATAAACAGTTGTTTCTGGGTGAATAACAAACACAGCTCTAATCCTTTACGTCACCGGCAAAGTCATGATGTATGGGGATGTGGTAAGGACCCAAGCAATCTGTTCAACCAGGATGCGTATGTATTTGACAAACAAAACAATAACATCCACAGTAAATTTAACATGGTGCTAAGAAATTTCAAGTCTTCAAGGATGCTGTCCAAATCCAACTCAGCTACTGCGTAAGAGTATCTGTTTACAACTTGCACTATTAAACGTCAATGTGAAAATAATGTTACATAAAATGTGTAAAAAAGTTCACACTCTATCTGAACACGATTTACCGCGTTCTTTCAACACGGACCTGCGTCAATGTGCCAGAATTAGCACAGGCGTTAAGTCCGGTATTCTCAACTCTGTGTGCAGTAAGTTACGAGGTCTGCTTTCCTTTATTATGGAATATCCACCCCAGCAAGAACTGCAAGACTTCGCATCCACAGATGTCGACCGAACAGACCCACACCAAAAATCTATTACATCGAAGATGTAGACTTCTAACTTTCGTACTGTACATATGAGGGGTACACGGTGGTGCTGCTTGTTGAGGCACTGTGCTACAAGTTCGATTCCCGATGGGGGTCATTGAATTTTAATTTGACATAATCCTTCCGACCATACTATGGACCGGGGGTCGAATCAGCCTCTATATGAAATTAGTAACAGCTTTACTGTACACACGAACCTGTCGAGTATGATGCGGTACACAGCGTTGAATGAAAATGATATGAAGGTCAAGTAATGCCTGTGCACGCCTATTATAGTCCTAAAACGTTCCGGGAGGTTGAGGCTCCCAGATTTCGACACAATCGGCTCATGAAGGTAGTACGGTTGCCAGGCCTACGCACCGACCTCCAGAAAATATTCCTGGTACTCATTTCCATTACTGGCCTAGACGACCCCCGACCCATAGTGTGGCCGAAAGGATTAAGCCAATGAAAAATTCCAATGACGCCATCGGGAATCGAACCCGCTATCTTCCAGCTTGTAGCACATCGCCTCAACCAACTGCGTCACCGCGTGGCTCAGACTGACAATGATATAGATTACGAAACCAGAAAGGAGCTGTAAAGGCCGTGGCTTATTTTAGCATTCAATTTTCACTACGTATCTCAGTCACTTTTCAACAGTGTATCAATATATATATACGGGGTGGGGGCGCCAAAAAAATGTGTACACATTTTAAGAGATGTTATCTGTGTATGTATAATGTGTATGCGCGCGCACGCACACGCACACGCACACACACACACACAAACACACACACACACACACAAACACACACACAAACACACACACACACACACACAAACACACACACACAAACACACACACACAAACACACACACACACCCCCCCACACACACAGCGCGTTTCGGTACGTCATTACTTTTCGATCTTCGAAAATGTAACCACCACGCAGTTTCAAAAAGTCGGATATTAATCGCCAATGATGCAGCGCCATATCCCAAAACGGAAAGTTGTTTGAAACGTCGTCAGGCAAGTGTTTCTGAAATGGAAGTACAGTTCAGAGAAATGAACATTCTGCTGAAAGAGTTTCATAAAACGTGATACGCCTTTGCGGAGTAGCTGTTCGCAGTATGACTGGTCTTACATCCTCCTGCGACATGTGGTCTTGACGTCAATGGCGATGTTCATGTCAATCTCAAGTTACGCTACTCGTGAGAACTGGCAAGTCGGTTGTTTGCACCACGCGTGACTCAGCTGTCGTAAAAGCTAACGTGACTCCGAACACTGCGTTTTTTGTTGGAAACAATTTTTGTTATAACGACTCCAAGAATTCCTTGTGCAAGGTTGAAGACCTGATGAAGTGACTCTCTGGATGTATAACATTAGTCTCAGACAACACCACTAAAATCAAGGCCCAACATTTTTCGCGAAACAGAGCCATTTACACCCACCTACCATCCCCAAAACGTATCACGAAGCGCCCCACTGTTATTCACCTCCTTACCGGCCTTCAAAGTGGCCCTATTCCCCAGAAAAAGTTTGTACGCACTCTTGTCTTGCCTCATAAAGAGATGCATATTCAGCATCTGACTTCGCTCTTGTAACAGAAGCAGACCATGTAGTACGTCTAATCACACCACCAACTTCTTTTAATCGGCATAACTCGCTGTTTGGTTGCATACTGCCCCAAACAAGTCTTTAGTGAGCGTAAATAATAAGGGAATGCTAGGGTCATTTGTACACGTTGTATTTTCTGGAGGGAGGGGAGTAATATATAAAATTATTTTATAGAGATTCGCCTTGGGAAGAAGAATAGAGTTAACTCAAATAAATAAAAAATAAAACATTACAATCGAAAGCCTTGAATTTTCAGTGGGTTTCTGTAGCTACCGACCGGCACCGAGGTGAGCGACACAGTGTAACTTTCTGTTTTCACCAGAATTTGACATGGAGGTCCACATCGCCGAGGAAGTAGTTACCTTAATGCCAGTGAACGGCGAGACTACAGGTTCCGACTTAACGAACACACTACAGAAATTGCCCGGGTTAGTGACGGATACAGTGCCAAGCATCGCCAGAAAGAACAGCCGCGTCTTTATCTCGTCGTAAATAACGGATCGCGGTTTGAATATGTCATGTCTTGATACACAACAAAAACCTACGAGAAATCCCTATCAATAAGGAATGTTTCTAACTCGTTTTTTCCGTAAGTCAAAAGTAATGAATCATCTCCAATGTATTAATGCTTGAGTAATAAAGCATAAGCATGGTGCCTAAAACTGTTCGTTGGTCGAGTCCTTATCGAACGCTGAAACGCGTTATGACTACGTCACAAAATGAGTTATTTCTGTGAACGGATGGAAAACCATTTCCTTAGCTTTGTGATCACAGCCGGGCGAGCAACTCCGTGTTTTTAACTGACATCCCTCGAAATACAGATGAACGAAACATCAACCTACAAGAAGAGAACTGCCTCGTCAATGACATGTTTCACAACGTCCAAAGCTGTCGAGAGGAAACCGCAAATGCGATCACACAAGGCGGCACAATTCCAAATCTACGAAATCAAAAGCCACGAATGTTAAACACGCAGAACAAGAGAAGCTGTCAAACATCTGTTATTGATCATTTGAAGTGCAAGAACCTTCTTTTAGGCGCGTTCGAAAATTTGCGAAAAGCGACCATCAGCTGTGTAATGCCTGCCTGTATGCATGAAACAATACGACGCCCACTGTACGAATTCTGATGACATTTGATATCTCAGGATTTTTCGACGATCTGTCAAGGAAACTCAAGTTTCATTAAAATCTGACAAGAATAAGAGTACTTTACCTGAACACCAACATGCATTTATGATAATTCGCTGAATTCTTGGAATGAGAAATGTTTCACACAAAAAACTTGTAGCGAAAAAAAAACACAAATATGATCAATAAATTTTGTTTCGAAAATCGAGCAGTATATGTGTAATGTGGAAAAATATGGTCTAGCCAGACAGGCCACAAGTGACAGTATACAACGGCGCAAAAAAATGCGATTTGCATGCTGGATAACTAAGGCAGCAACAGAGATACACACTCACAATATTTAGTACTTAAGCTTTTCCACGGCAACAATGCTAAGCGAACGCACCCCAATGTTCCGTTACGCGTATACTGCCTGTCTTGTTTTTTTGACGTTTTGCTGACCGTGCATCTCAGTATATTTTTCTCAGTATTTAACCAACTTGATGCACAAAATGTTTCACACTAAGTTTTACTTCATGCCTCTACATGTTTCGAGCACATGTGCTCGAAACATGTAGAGGCATGAAATAAAACTTATTGCGAAACAAAATTTGTGCATCAAGTAGGTTAAATACTGAGATAAACCGCCTGTCTTGTTTCCTCTCGTATTAAAATTATTTTACGAACGTATCACGTACTCAGCAATGCAGAAATGTTTAAATAACATTAGGTTACAAAATAATAATAAAGGTTTGTGTATATTGGTATTAAACGTCGATACATAAGGAATATATATATATATATATATATATGGGCGGTAATATTAATATTTATTATAATTCGGCCTGGCTGGAGACAAAACGGAACCTTCTGAGGATCAATCCCGGACGCGGATGTACCCCGTCGCCAAAAAGGTCCTTCCTGAGGAAGGAGGGAAATCCTGCGTATTACACTGACCGTTGCTAATAAAAGACACCACCCACACGATTTCGGCGCGATTCTGACCGCACATTTGGCGGTCATGAGTCACCCAGCGATGCTCTGTTACGGGAAATTATGACCAAATACTGACGACGACTGGTTGAGGCGGGTTAGTCTGTAACGGGGACGATGTTCGTGGTTGTCTATCCGTTCGTTTGCACGGTGAGTGCTCGGTTGGGTGTTCAAACACTACTGCACGCGCTTCGATTAAATCTGGTATTGGGACAGTTTACAATAAACGTTTTCAAGCTAATTTCATTTGGGTTCGTTTCGGTCTAACGTAACCCCATCATTACATTCATCATCTGTGTAGTCCCAAACTACGCGTGCTGATGGCAGGAAACTGCCCGAACACGCACTGCAGTCCAGTAAATATTCTAAGGTACATAAACAAATTGAGCTGTATTAAGCCTGAGAAAATCATCACTGACATTAGTCCGTCAAATACAACATGGCATCAAAAAACTATCTTGACAGCGAAAATGTTTAGCAGACTTACAGCTCACTGACAACAGCAGCATGTGCACATGTGCTCCGTTCCAAAATCAGCATAAGTAAAGGGGGTGAAGTGCGAAATTCGACAATGTGGACGAGCAATGAATCTGTATTAACAACGTTTCTGATGAAAAGAGCAAATGGATATGACATACAGACAGATTGCAGAGAACGACCCTTAGGGAGACCAACAGACAGACAATTAGGCCGCCACGGGTCGACAAACGGACCAACTCCACAGCAACAATGATGCTTGAAATGTTACACGATGCCTTAGTCCAAACATTCTCCAAATGACTAAACGCTTGACTTCTGCAGACAAACTCACACAGCTGTCGCCAGAATCAAGAACTTGGTTTCGTTTCCTCGCCCCCACCCACTTCCCATGACGCACAAACTTATGTTTGTACAAGGAACGGATTACGGCAGTTTCTCACATGGAAATGCACAAATCACGTCTCCGTGTCTGTTCTGCTGCAGGTCAAATGGCTTCGTTGACAACACGATGACGTACAGGGCGGTGTCCAGTAGAGAAATACGAAGTGATGATTTATGTAGTGCATTTCTTTTGCAGCTGATAACCGGGGGCAGTTCACACTTTCACAGCCCATATCTGGCAGATGCATTTCATAAATAGCCTACTATGAACGCTTATGTCTCCCAGCTGAAATTGTGCAATCAATTTGGTATTCCAACATGCGTTCTACCCATCTGATCCTCAGATGTGTGCTGTGACGAGCAGACACATTCGAAGTACTAACAATAAAATTATAGCAGAAAATAAAGAAGTTGATATTGAAGGAAGCCTCAATTACAAACTACCAGTTATAAATCCAAAACCATAACAATTTTGGGTCAAAATATAATGGGATGCAGTAGCATCGACAGGAGTACAAGCCTAACATCAACTGTATTGTTAAAATGTGAACCGGCTCAAAGCGTGGTCTAGATGTGAATCCTCCAAATGTAGTGCAAACCTGAAAATGCGCTGTCATTCAGTATTCATTTTCCCTTAAAAGAAGACGAGCAAGGGGGTAGAATGGAAGAAATACGAACAGAATGGACAGAAGCTCCAAAAGGTACGGGGGGGGGGGACGAAGTGGACGGTGAAGACGAAATACTGTAGGGAGAGAGAAAGATGTGGCCTACAGAAATAAGAAGAGGGAGAAGGAAACGGATGAAAGGAAGAAAAGGAGAGACTCGAGAACGAAACAACATAAAAACGAATGTAACGAATAATGTGGAAAAAAAAAAAAGGAACCGAGAAAGAAATTGATCAAATCGTAGGTGACACTTGTTTGATAAAATCTTCCCGGGCAACCAGCAACGTCAATGCGGGGTTTACAGTGACGGGAAGAAACAGAAGCACTCGGAAAAGAAACCTGTTATACTGCCACTTTGTCCACCATGAATCCCGCATGCGGATGCCTTCTGATTCAGACCGTACTCCCGGGATGTGAAGCCGGTGACAAACTTTCTGCGCTAAGCCCAGTTGTCTAATATATCACTTAATGTGCTGATAACACGACGGCACTGAAAAAAAAATGCCGTGGCAGAAATAAACACATATTTGAGTGCTAGAGAAGAATGGGGCGTAATGTTGAGAGCGACGCCACCAGAGTTACAGGAAAATGGAAGGGAATCAGACTCATAAAACGTACTGCGGTGTTTAAATCGCTGTCCGATATCTACGCCTGAACTACGCATCGGAGCATAAACCACAGCTATGGAAGGACGTTCCGCGTGACTTGCTATGGTCAAGCAACAGACACACGTCACACCACTAACCGAACTCAAGCACTGCTACTGCCTTTGTAAGGACTTCTGGCGAGGGGGGGGGGGGGAAACAAAGATAGGCAATGTGTGTAGAGCGTAACATTTCGGTGCGTTCGCGTAACCACTCTTCCAGTAGAAACGCAGCAATATATCCCGTGTACTGTTACGCCTCTTGTTACTGTAAACAATAGAGTGGCAAAAAAAAGTTTTTTATATCGCTGAAAACAACAAAACGTAATTCAGTCTTTGTGTAAAGTGCCCGATATTTGTCCGGTTTTAACAAAATTTTGAGTTTCTCGTCACAGTTTAACAAAAGCCGCCAATGTATATAATTCCACGAAAATCTGTCCCATTGGGAGCCGCGCTGATACCTGCAAGCAGGATGGATGGACATGACGAAGCTAACAGGCGCTTTTCGCGACAATGCGATCGCGCCTAAAAGCGACTAGTTTCATCACACCCTTCCATCCACCCACAAGTAATCGTGCCAAAACCAAAGGATCGGCTTGGGTGAAATTCAGCTGAGTGAATTTACAAACGAATTTTGTTCAGCATTCTTCGCCTGCTCTCCTTTCTAAAAAGTAAAGAGGCAGGCTTATAAGATCGCCATGCTGTGTGTGTGTGTGTCCAGTGTCGTGGCTAGGCTTTTGGCGCAAGGGGCCAATAATCACAATGGCCTCCCCTGACAAAAATTATGAAACCCCCCCCAAAAAAAATACGCCCCTGCGTGCGGCCATTTCAACCACCGAACTTACAACCCAATTTAAAAAAAAAAAAAAACTTGATCCGAACATTACCCATACACCGAGGAGTTAAATTCCAGTAACTTTTCACATAACGATAAGAGTATTCTGGAGATTACGTTTCAGGTTTTCAATCACAGTCACACAGATCTACGCTCAGTCCGAAGATACCTCAGCTACGGCTGTTCGACGTTCAAATTTAGAATCTCAAAACCGTCCGCAGCGAGAAGAAGTTCTACACGATCACCCTTTGTAACTTTGTTGTCCTGACGCGCTCAGTCTGGTAGGTGATCCTCTTTCGGGAAACGGGTGTGGTTCACCGATCACATATAGTTTTATTTTTTTACTTGTTTTATTTACTCAATTTATTGTTGATAAAATGAAAAAAAAACGGAGTGCTGTATCAAGTTAAACAACTAAATCATATTTTATTAAAATAACACCGTAACTTGTACTCCCTCACTCACACCTCTCGTACGCGACTGACTTCCTTACTGGACTGCTAGCGTCCGTTGTTCGCTATTAACGTTTTCTCATTTAAATCTCTCCCCTCATACCTATCTCCAACGGTTCCTGAACGTGCATCGACAGACCGCCCGTCACTGGCGCCAGCAAACCCAATAAACAACTATATCAAAAATGTTCGGCTACAAACTGTTGCAGACACCAAATTCCTTGACACATGGAATGTGTATCAAACTGCTCAATAAATTTCTTGTTTTTGCAGAACATACTTTCAACCTTCGCGTATAAACAGTAGCCAATGAACTCTATCCAGATCCAATTTACACTTTCATGAACTAGTTCGCCAAAAAACCACTTCAACACTAATAACCTACCACTCTTGTCACTACAGTTTCACAACCAGACCTGTTTGCGTATTTACTGACACGAGCTGTACAGTATAATAGCTATGTTTACTGACGGATAAGCACAAATGACTTGCGAATAAAGAATATAAAAAGAAAGAACATAAATAAAACTCTGATGAAAGTGGAGGACATTCAAACGTCTGGTGGGTTATTCCCCTTACCGTGATTGGTGCAGCAAGGCCTTGGTGAAAATGTCAAGAAGCGGAAAAGATGATGAAGTCCAGTTCCAAATGCAAAGGAGCGGTGTTTCATTACCGGTCGATCTGCTGCACATAACGTGACATTCCGAATTTAAAATGCATATATATATATGTGTGTGTGTGTCAATAGTTAACAAAAGTTTAGTAACATAAATGAAATTTTCAGCCCCGTTCTGCCATCTCATCGGCCTGGGCTGTGTGACGCTATTAAACCTTCGTTGCCTCGACATTTAATACGAGGGTAAGTCACATGGTAACCTTAAAAATTTTAAGGTTTTCATGTGACTCCCTCGTACCATTGCATCGGCGAGGGAAAGACATTCCTTAAATATTTTAAGGTTTTCATTTGGCTCTCCCTCGTATTTCTTTATAGCCTACCTTCTTTAAAAGAAAAAAAAGATGCCTTTGAGATCATGCAGTCTGTGTATCTCGCTCTAACTTCTTCAATGCTTGACCGATTTTATTCAAATTCGGCAAGAAATGGACGTCATCCTAACTTTCCAACTTCGCACAAGTCACAACACCATGGCGAAAGCGCCGACTTGTGATGTGTGAGCGACATTTGATTATGTCCTGAAATAATGCAAGGCAATTTATCTTCTAAAAACAAGCAACTCTTTTACGGTACTTTCTATGTGATACAAAGCAATAGCACAACCGTGTGACACTTTAGTTTCGAACAGGCGGCACAACGTACAAGAGTCCACGTGTTAAGTCCAGATTTAGTCCTTCTGGAAACAATACACAGCCACAGTGTTCCAAAACCTGAAGGTAAAATATCTGGTTCGCTATTTTTGGGACTTCATGTCTGATTTCGGGGTCTTATCGGAAGACAAAATTCCATCGCCAGTTACTGTTCCTTTCCCCGTGCGTCGGCTTCTTCCATCAGTCTTTAACCACATGGCGCACACATTGGTTTTTCTCACTTTCGACTGAGAAAAAAAGCATTTCGCCCATAAAATGTTGACGTAACTTAATTGGTGCCGTCTTACTCACATGTTGCGTTAACGGCAACCATCTTGAAAATACGTTGCGAATAGATACCAATATTAACAGTCGTGACGGCCGTCAATATTCATGACTGCCAACAAACACAAACACACACACACACACACAAATCCAACGCCTAGGCTTTGTTCACAGACATTATGCTGTACAACACAAAAGCATGATCAGACAAAAATGCAAGGCAGAAAATATGAATTTACTTTACAAGTAGATGTGGTTACAAGCATAAAATGAACCATAATACAAGAACATTAAATCGAGAATGAGTCCGAGCAAGGCATAAAGTAATCTCGTATGTGTACATTCTGTGCGGCTCTAGTATAAAAGTTCACAATTTATAATTGCGTTGTAGAGACACTTGAAGATGACTTGTAGAAGTCGAAATGGTTCTATAGTGCAATATGGCGCTGTAGATACAAGGAATTGTTATTGTGGGAAGGGGTAATAACGTTTGTGTTGTTTGTATCTTAGTAAGAAGAAGGTAGTGCGTGAAGAAGTTATAGAAGTTTGGTTTATACACAAATTGAGAGCCTAACCTTCTGCTTATACACTCCCAAACCCAAACCCTAACCTTCATTTACAGACAAATCCGAAACCCAAATTCGTTTATACTGTACATGCACACAAACTCAAAGCTCAATCTGGGTTTAAAGACAAAACCTTAACCCAAACATCTATAAACTCACAAAAACCCGCAGACTAACCTTAGTTCAGACAAAGATCCAACGGCCCACCTTAATCTATAGCCTACACACACCTACACACACACACACACACACACACAACCCCAAAACTTTCGTCGACAAATAAAACAGTATTAAACCTGGTTAATGTAGGACACCCCCCTCCCAAACACACACTCACTCACACGTACACACTAATTTTCACACAGGTAAGATATACCGTTGTGGATTCCTTCCTCTAATTTGTTGATATACGCTGGTGATTGTGACTTGAGCTTATGTGACTTACCTAATACGGCGAGAATTTTATAAGATGCGGGGTCAGGGCGAAACATAAATGAAGGCAGGTACGATAATCACAAATGCACGATCGTTAAAAAATATTTATCTGGTTAAAGAACTGACAGGGGTTTGTGATTGAATAACTGTACACAGGTGTCAGAAAAAACATAAACACTGATACTAGTCTACATTAAAGAGTAAATATCAGATCTAAAGCTGAAATATTCTCTGGTATTACATACACACTGAATGTAAAGTGTGCGTGTGTGTGGTGCAGGTAATTTATTCCTTATACACTTAATTGTAACAGAACTCGACATCACAATAGCCTGAAATCTAACAGCTGTCTGTACTCACAGTAATGTGTCTTTTCTCGTTCAGTTTCTCTTAATTTAATTATTATTATTAACTACAATTGGGTTGTCACCTGGTGGCAGTGGTTATTTTACATCTATACAAAACATGAAATTGGTTACTCCTAAATTTAAGTCGGGAGGGCTACATGAGAAGCATGTAGTGGCAACTTGGAATCTTGGGAACCATCTCAGCATTTGCTTATACACACAGGGAAACCAAGAAACAAAGAAATACCGCCCAAAACAAGGAAAAATTTAAATTTACAAGATCATGAAGATTTAATCTAGATACCAGAGCCATAACAAGAGTAGCAGTACGGAACTCAGGCTCATGCAGAAATATGTAAATGCATATACGTTCATCTTCATCGCATTCAATAATTACAATGTCATCCGTTATACCAATTCATGTTTTTATTTTACACCTACCTTCATTTCTGATTCCTGGGGTCGCGTGAAAAATTCTCCTAATCTTGGTCGCGACTCAAAATGTTTATGAAATAATGGACTGATGGATAAAATACGAAATAAATAAATAAATAAATAAACGTCGAGCTTAAGTAATATCACAGTGGTTTTAACGACAGTAGGTAATATGAAATGTTATCTTATGGTCTAGTGTCAGAACAGGGCAGCGTATGCAGTAAAGTCTTTTGACCTACTTGCAAATGAAAATGGCTGCTTCACGACCTGCGGCACGACAGACTCCAGAATCTGATCGTCCTGGAACACGATGATGGTAAATAAAGATGGAGAAACGAGGAAGAGGCAGCATCAGACGTCAAAGCCTGCTGATGACGGAAAAATTCGCACCACATCCCGATATGCGTCACGAAAATGCGCGATTTGCAGAGGTGGCGGAAAATGGCAAACAGACGTGATAGTCGTCAGATGAATACGCAGAGACTTTCATCTTGCCCCCTGCCAATCACGCGAATAAGTTCTGAAATGGTGCTGAGGGTTGTCTAGAAGTATTTTATGGAAGCCCTCCCGTTGTGTCAATTACTACATAAACACACTTACTGTGTCGAAGGTAACACAAAACCTGTGCTGTGTTCGATGTAATAAGGTGTTTATTTGGTGAAACAAATGCCTATACTTAAACATTCTGTGTCTCCCTGTCAAGGCACTGCAAGTGTATGGAGAACATTAAATGGTTCTGATCCCCATGCGGTATAACACAGCAGGGAGTGATAAGACACAGGGAAACACGGGGCAAACCTACGACGCGAAGGGAATTGGATATCCAGGTGTCGACCACGTATGTCCTTGATGTCTGCCAAGCAGCACGCAGCCGATACAAATAGCTAGAAGCAGTACAGGTCCCGCAAGGTAACAGAGAAGTTGGTGTGCACTGTATAAACAGACCTGAGTGGCCAAGTGGAACATGAGCACAGCAGAAAATAAACAGAAAAGCACAGAACGAAAAGATGGAAGGAAGAAATAGGCAAGGAAAGAAATATTCTGCAAAGAAAATCGCCTGGCAACAAAACATTTCAATTCCTTTCTTCCATATTCTGTACTATGGTTAGGCAAAACGGGACCAACACGGTTTAAAATACAACAAATTCCGTACATGACGAAAATCAGTAAATTTTGTAACAATAAGCACACGACAGCTGTACATATAAGCCTCTGAGTAATAACAACTTTATGAATAGGCAATAAAACGCCAATCAAAGTAGACACATCAACGCCCGAACAGGCCCTGCCAACGGACACTGGTAAATGCCCACAGCACTTCCATTGTACACCCCAGTCCTTGGGATTTCATTCGAACAATGAATATTTAGATCGACCCTATGACGAACAGTGGCATGCAAAATAGAGACAAGATATGTGTTATTTGCGGTACCTCTGTTACTTGTGGTATAAAATCAATATTAAACACACAAATCGCAAACAAAACGAAGTTAGATGAAAAAAACATCTGAATTTTCCTCCGCCTTATACAAGAAACCTGCCATTACCGGATGTTGTCCTTGGAACAAAGTCGTCTTCAATATCAAGTACACTTTTCTGTTGGTTTCTCAATACAGTAAAGCAGTCCACGCATCTGGTAACAAGCCCACAGCATGTGAATTTCCCGAATTTCGCAAAGCGGTCCCGTCCAAACTACGGATAACACATTGCGTCATGTGTGTTATAATTCTCCAATATGCATGCCATCAACAGATTTTTCCAAAAATGCACACACTGGAGAGTTTTCTTTGTCGTGTAAAATAATATGTCCGTCATGCGAAAGTCTCCTTTTGTTAGTGTAACAGACGCATCACATTCGGCATAGACACTGGTAATCAACAAACAAACAAATAAATAAATACACTTCCTTCTGTATGCAAATATATGCACTGCAAAAATGCAAATACGGCAACTTCCAAAAACTTTGGGAGATTGATTTCGAGGTATTTACAGCAATGAGATTCCGCATCAGTGAAAAATACTCCCAGAAATTGATCGCTATATCCAAGAACGGCTTGTGTTTATTTTATGTCGCCGAATTATGGAAGTAGTATGTCCGCAGCGTTCCCCGTTTACACAAAATGAACGAATGTTTCGCGTAACAACCGTCAAGAAGAGGCTCGGTTAGGCTTAACGATGATTAACATATAACAGCGGTTAGCGCAGTCGTGGGTGTGGCGAGTCGGGAATTTCTGAAGGTGAAGCACTTCTGGTAAAACCGTGACGTTACCTAGCAACCAAATAATTAACAGTCGCGTCCATTTATGTCCACAGTTATACAACACATGTCCATCTAGTTTTCATTTTGGTCTGCTTCCAGAACGGAAATGGTTGTGACTGATTCAGTTACGTAAGTTAGCCCAATCGGTACGTTGGCTAAGGGCCAGACGACCAGGGTTCAGTGCCTGGCAGAGGATGGGTTTTTCTCTTTCATATTACGTTCAAACCGGCTCCGGTGCCCACGTACAGTGAATACCGTGGGCTCATTGTTTCCATCAGAGAAACCGTTCAGTGTGCAGCTGATTCGACAAGCATTTTATGTTAACGTCTAGGCGATTAAATGGGGGTCCGCGAGTTGTGACTAAGGAGCCTACCATTTGAGTAGATTCTTCTAAGATGAAAGCAGTGCTAACCGTTCCAAGCTTTTATTACTTTTGTTTTGACATTCAGGCTACCACAGCTGTTGTTTTTGTACCAGTTTTTCACAGCGACTTAAGATGTTCGGAGTTTTAAGTCCCTTAACTGTACTTATACCAACTACGGGCAGTGCCTGTGGGGTAGGCGGGGAGTATGCAGAATTCGTGAGACTTTGTTAGGAATCTGGGGTGGCAGAAAATTTAAGAAACAATATTTTGAAAAATACCTCAGCGTAGCGCTTAGTAACAGGAACTTTATTTTGCACTATTTAAAGACGTTGTTTCAACTGCACAGGTTACAGTACGGTCTAATAAGTTTGGAAGATGACCGTTAAAGGATTAATTAACGTTACACAGTATACGTCAGCACAATCTTTTTTATTCTTAAGGATGGCTACATGTTTCGACTAAAAGTTAGTCATCTTCAGGCCCTTACAACATTTTCCGTTACCAGAGGCTTTGCCCACTTTGGGATCCCATAGTGTTTACAATTGTGGAATACATCTAGTTAAAACGTTAACTAAATTACAAGCACATCGTGATGCCTTCATTCAGAACAGAAAAGTTTATGATTAAAGTCTTCTGGCACATGCTACCGAGAACACTGGCAAACAGTTTACGACGTTTCGGATGAGCGAGTGGCCTTCGTCGTCACCGTAGTCCAGCACACACTTCAATCACAGACAAAATCAACAAATACTGGCCAAGAAAAAAATATGGAGGCACTACTTTCTGGGCAACCTACGTATTATTGTCTTTTCTTTTTTAAGTTCTGGAGTTTCTTTCTTGATGGTGCTAGCAATGAGACAGCATTTTCCAGTCCGCCGAATTTCCGTGCTAAGTACACACTTTTTTTTATTCCCAAACTGCATGCCGTAGAGCGGACGACATCGTTACTGCATGACGGCCGACCATGCCGCCCGCTGTGCAGTATGACAGAAACACCGCGAAAGTATCGGAGGTTCCTACACCACCTGATAACACAAAATTATGCGGACGATCGAAAATTTCTAGTAACTGAATCAGGACACTCCGCAAACTCACAAAATTAAGCCAATGGACATGGCTATGTGGCAGTTAAAGTCGTAAACTATCCCTGTAAAGTAGGTACTAAAGGTGAAGTTGCCCGACCGTCTACGCACCATGTCCAGAAGCACAGAGGAGAATGCACTAGAAAGTTAATGTTCTCTGCGTTCAGAAGAATTAAGAAACCACGTACCCACTGTACAGGCGACTGCCATAAAAATTTGACTTGAATATTATTCCTCCACCTGTCTCGATGACCCATGAGGTTTCTCTTTACAAAGCTTTCTATCGGTATTCTGTGCACTGTGCACTGCTTCTTCAGCATGTCCGCAATCCTTCATGACCCCTTCTCACCATAACACTCGGCCTCACGAAACAATAACTTCCACGAGTCTGTTTCAATTCACCTACAACCCATCCTCGTTATCAACATGCTGTTACATAACAAACGAACGTTCAACACGCCGACTTATAACTTCAGGACACAATTCAAATTTCGAAGACTCCGGTCTTTTGGGATATTTCACCCTGTACATGGGGATGTTACGATGAACACCTGGGACAAGCCGTAGGGCGCGGCACGAACAGCCTTGGCAACTGAAACTTTGAAGGGTGTTAGTCAGCTGGCTTTTAAGGAGTATGGAGGACAATGCATCCCCACTACGCATACACTTGCTTATGTGTGTATTAAGCACTTTAAACAATGAACAAATTAGCTGCAAGTACACAGTAAAGTGGCCTGTTTACAAACATCTCTCACAAATGGCTAATGGAAACCGAAAATGGTTAACGGAAACAGAAGTGTTTCCTCGTCTTATTACATACAACTTTCATTACAAGCATATTCTGAACATGAACTGCATTTACATAGCAAACAAAAGGCAGACAACATCGCAGGTAATTATAAAGGCTGGTGAAGCTTCGGCCCATTAAGATGATTACCCGGTTTCATGTCCCGGCGTATTCTTTTGTGGTTACTGTACGTACTACCATATGCTGCAACATTAAAGAACTATGCTTGTCACCCACACAGTGTATTTGTGGCTTTCGTATGAGTCTCAGAATAAACACCGGTAAAGTCCTTAAACAGCCGTTGGAATGGTGACGCTATGTTACATGTGAGGCAGGAATTAAACACACAATTACACAAATTTCATTCTTAAAAAATACAACTGTATGCGACATTTAAGCTAAGCAGCAAAAATTCACACAATTACAAGTATATATAATTTAACTACTACTTTTGACTTAATACCTTCCTTTTTTTTAAAATGCGTCCGGTACTTAAACAAAAATGCTGTCCAATTCGATTGTCAAATAAAATGTTAGTCCTGTCTGGCCAAAATGCGAAATCACGTGTATCACAATTTAAATACAGGCACGCCTCTAAGAGCCACAGAGCCAAATGCGAAACCAGGTTCGATTCCCGGCATATTTTAAGGCCCTTTTTCCCCAAAAAATCCAGTGGGGTACCGAGGGGGAGTTGGGGTTTTCAAACCCCCCCCCCCCAAAAAAAAAAAAAAAAATTCTGAAGGCCCTCCAAAATCGCGCCAAACTCAACCCGACCGTGAAAACTGTTAAAAATTGCTGAATTTAGGACGCCAACACCCCAAGATGTTCGGAAAATAGGCAGTAAAATTCTAAAACTACCTACATTCGCAACTGTTTTACATTAGCAATGACAAATTAATTGGTTGTCATCATAAATAGTCTTAAAGTACAAACAATTAAGAAAATTTTACTATATGAAATGAAATTTCTTGTACCAAATTACAGTTGCCTCCAGAACCCCTGACTAGGGGGCTACCGCCCCCAGAACCCCATTTTCTTTGTCCTCTGTCCTCAACTGAATTTGTTGACCCCACCCCCCCCCCCCCCCCGAACAAAATTCCTGGATACGCCACTGAAAGCATCCACCCGGACTATCCAACTCGTACGGGCGGCTCTTCATCCGGTTCAAAGCGGCGGGGATGTAAAGCTGACCACTCACATCTAGTTACGAAATTAGGAACACGTGGAGCTACAACTCAACTCTCCCATACGTCTACATGGCTTGGTATTTCAGTAAGTACGAGGAGGAATTTGACTTTACCTCAAAAGACACAAAGTGGTAAACAACAACACAATTTGTCTCGGAACATGACTCCCAAATTTAAATTTTATGTTAGGTTAAACAGGCTACAAAACTTGTTGACGTGCTAAGTGGATTACAGCACAGCAGTCGTTTCATTTTAGCGAATACTCACATTTAACCGTCGTGCAATCACATCCTCTCGCGCGCGAAGCCGCACCAAACTGAACGCTCGCTCACACGCATTCCGTCCAGCCTCCTCGATACTTCGCCCCCCCCCCCCCCCCCCCCTCTTCCTAAAAACCCCCCCATCTTTTTATTTCCTGTTACAGCCCACAATTTTTTCCTTTCTCTTTACCGTTTTTTTTTAACGGAGGATGGGGGGG
>Ga0131853_10006476_pt1 | contig 21134 bp, 19 predicted proteins | sample TergutLab28metaG_FD_92764 | JGI IMG/M metagenome (GOLD analysis project Ga0131853, IMG submission 92764) | Labiotermes labralis P1 segment gut microbial communities from Petit-Saut dam, French Guiana - Lab288 P1 (version 2) (version 2) | ecosystem: Host-associated > Arthropoda: Insects >...
GGGTCCGGGAACGGTAGATTGCAACCAATCACATGTCGTCAAAATGCGACTCGTGTTCTTGGGCAATCCTCAAGTACGAGCTGTTTGCGAAATCAAGATTTCGACAGCTCAGCAACGTCCCGGTCGCCGGCTCGGCGGACCCTCTTAACGGACTTCAAGAAAAATTTATAAGAGGAGGTGAAACTATGGCAGTAAATAGAGCGTTGCGGCATGCGCACGAGCCAATCCCGCGATTGGAACATAATCCTTCTTTGGTGCCCGCGAAAAAACCGAAGAAAAAAGGTGCGTCAAGAGGAAAACTATTTTTGTACATAGTTATATCCTTTGCTATCGGATTTTTTCTTGTAAGCCGGCATGTCGAGATACAGGATACCGGCGCCGAACTGCGTGTAGCGCGAGAAGAACTCGCCAGAATCGAAAATATAAATCAGCAGTTGCAGCTTCAGATAGATAGAAGCATGGATCTTGCCGCCATAGAACAAATTGCAATCGAACAGTTCGGCATGAGACGAGTAGAGCGGCATCAGATGTTTTATATAGATATGAACACCACCAATTTCGGCGAAAGGATTTATCAAAGCAACAACAGAGTGCCTGTTGAAGAAGGAATTTTGCACGGAGTTCCGGGAATTTTGATTAGGGCGATAGAAACGTTGCATTAGATAGATGTCGATAGTTTTGGTTCTTAAATGAGGGGAAAGGCAATATTAATAGATTGTGCAGAAATTAAATTTGTGTCAAATTGCGTAAGATTTCGTCGAAAACGCACGGGAGCGTGTATAAATTATACCTGACCGTGCGTTTTCGACGGAAGATTGCGTGATTTCACACAAATCGGGGGGATCCGCTTGACGAGTAAGGCTAATAAATTAACAAGAAAACAACGTGCCAGGATAAATCTTATACTGGCTATTTTTTGGATTATTCTTTTAGCGTTGATTGTCAGAACCGGTTGGATACAAATCGTTCAGGGCGAGAACTTGCGTCGCGCCGCTGTTGAGCAGCAAACGCGCGACAGGATTATCGCGCCACGGCGAGGAACAATATACGACAGGAACGGCGTTCCGCTTGCCACAAGCAGAACGGTCGAGCAAATCACCGCCGACCCTGCCGACATTAATTCTAGCACGAATGAGGAGACAAACGCGGCAAGAAGAAACTTAATCGCGAACGGACTTTCGGAAATTTTGGAAATGGACAGGGACGTGATTTACAATCGGCTAAATCAAAGAGTCGCTAACGTTGTTATCCGTCGTCGAGTGGAGAAGGAGCAGGCGGACGCGGTTCGCGCGTTTGTTGAAGAGAATCGAATCAGAGGGATTAACATTGACGAAGACGTTATGCGTCATTATCAATACAACAATTTCGCCTCGCATGTAATTGGGTTTGTCGGAATGGACAATCAAGGGCTTAACGGACTTGAACTTGTGTTTGACAGATATTTGCGCGGTACGCCGGGGCGAGTGGTTTCCGCGAGAGACGCCGCCGGACGCGAAATGGCGCACAGATACGAGCGATATATAAGTCCCCAGGACGGGCTTAATTTAGTTTTAACCATAGATGAAGCGATACAGCATTTTACCGAAAAACATTTGGAAACCGCGTTGATTGAACATAACTTGGCAATGGGCGGGGCGGCGATTGTTATGGATGTTCAGACCGGAGAAGTTTTGGCAATGGCGACACAGCCGGATTTCGACTTGAACGCGCCCCTTGAACTATCAACCGACCCGAGAATGGTTGCGCGGTTTGACGCTTTTAACGAGAGTCATCTTTCAACCGCTGACAGTGAACGACTTGCCGAACTTGACGGTGAGGAGCGGGAACGTATACTAAATAGCATGATGCACCAAATACGGCTGAATTATATGTGGAGAAATAAGGCGGTTGTTGATTCTTACGAACCGGGTTCGACATTTAAAATCGCAACTTTGGCGATGGGACTGGAAGAGGGCGTTGTAAGCCTGAACGACCGATTTTATTGCAGCGGCGCGGTAAGGCGCGGGACTTATACAATCCGTTGCCACAACCGTAACGGTCACGGAATGCAAACCTTTACCGAGGCAGTACAAAATTCTTGCAACCCTATGGTTATTGAAATTGCCGAACGGATGGGACGCGATACGTTTTACAGATATATGCACGGAATGGGATTCACGCAAAGAACGGGACTTGAGCTTCCCGGCGAGACTTCGGGCATATTTTTTAATCGCAACAACTTTAACGAACTTGAACTTGTAACATCGTCGTTCGGACAAGGGTTTCAAGTGACACCGTTGCAGATGATCAGCATAACTTCGGCAATGGCGAACGGCGGGAATTTGTTCCGTCCAAGGCTGGTGCGGCAGATGACCGATTCGGACGGAAATGTTGTTCAAAGTTTTGAGCCTGAAATTATTCGGCAGATTATTTCACGTGAAACAAGTGATACGCTGAACGCTGTTTTAGAAACTACCGTAACAAGCGGAACAGGGCGGAACGCGTATATTCCCGGATTCCGCGTGGCGGGAAAAACGGGGACGAGCGAAAAAATTCCGCGCGGATTGCGGAATTATATCGCGTCGTTTGTAGGATTCGCGCCTGCCGACAATCCGCGGATTGCGGTTTTGGTTATACTTGACGAACCGCGGGGCGCATCTTATTTCGGCGGAGTTATCGCCGCGCCTGTGGTTCGAAATATTTTGGAAGAAAGTTTGCAATATCTCGGGATTGAGCCTGAATTTACGCAAGAAGAAATTGCGAATATGGAAGTTCCTGTTCCCGACGTAACGCAAATGACAAGGGAGCAAACGCAGAGGATACTCCGCGAGTCCGGGTTAAGCGCGCAATTCCAAGGCGAGGGAGATGTTGTGTTGTCTCAAATTCCACGTCCGCGCGAGCCGCTTGCGAGGAATTCTACTATTATTTTGCACACCGAGGGGGCGAATGCACGGCAGGTAACCGTTCCGAACGTAGTCGGCATGTCTGTCGCCGACGCGAACCGCGCGATTGTGAACGCGGGGTTGAATATTCGAATAAGAGGCGGCCCGGCGCACCAGCAAGGACGTGTAATCTGTACGGCGCAGTTCCCCGCGGCCGGGGCGGTGGTAGACGCCGGCAGCATTGTTACGATAGAGTTTAGGCATTTAGATATACAGTATTAATTTTGCCGCGATAGCGGCAGAATTTTGCGCCCTGCGGGCGCGGGCTGTCTTGCGCTGACAAGCGCATATGTGCGGCGGCTGCCGCAGAGCGACAAGGACTTGTCGAAGTCCTTGCGGTAGGTCTCAACCAATCAAACTTCGCCAAAAAACGGCTCGTTTTCTTGGGAAACCCTCAAGGACGAACCATTAGCGAAATCAAGATTTCGATGGTTCAGCCCCAATCCCGGTCGCCTGGCGGTCACAAACGCCACAAAACGGCGATTTGCGCCGCGAGCGGCGACGATAAAAGCATTGGTTAGCGAACTGTGTTCGCGGAAAGATTAGCGAGATATAACGCTGCGCTCGTTCGAGAGCGACCCGCGCCTAAAAGCGCGAGATATTGTTTGAATAGGGGCGAGTTGATTGCACTCATATTCGCCCGTGGTTCCGCCAGCGGGGTACCCGCGCGTTTTGTGCGTGGGTCGCGGCGGGGAGGGCGGCAGTTTTTGTCAAGTTTTTCCCGCGCAAAAACTTGCTGGATTGTCAAGGACTGGTCCTTGACGCGCCGCGCGCGCCCGCGCAATTGCCTGCGCTTCTCAGCGCGAGAAAGGAACAAAAGCCATGTTACTATCCGAAATTATCCAAGACCTGTTTGTCGAAAAAATGGTCGGAAGCTTAAATGTGAATATCACGGGAATATCTTACAACTCCAACGACGTCAAGCCGGGGAATGTTTTCGTATGCATTATCGGCGGCAAGGTTGACGGGCACGATTTTGCGGCGCAGGCAATCGAAAAAGGCGCGGCGGCGATAGTTGTGCAGCGCGAGGGATTCGATAACTTGGGGGTTGCTACGATTAAAGTTGATAATACACGGCGGTCGCTTGCGATAATGGCGGCGCGGTATTACGACTTTCCGCAGAAAAAGCTTAAACTTATCGGCGTTACCGGAACAAACGGGAAAACGACCACAACGTATCTGATTAAGTCAATTTTGGAGCACCAAGGCGCGACGGTCGGCTTAATTGGAACGAACCAAAACATTATTGGTCGCGCGGTGATTCCGTCGGTGCATACAACGCCTGACAGTCTTGAACTTATGCAACTTTTTACCCGCATGATTGAGGCGGGGGTTGAATATGTGGTTATGGAAGTTTCGTCACATTCGCTAGAGCTTGAACGCGTTGCCGCGTGCGAGTTTGACGTTGCGGGATTCACAAATTTGACGCAAGATCATCTCGACTTCCATGGAACGATGGAAAATTATATTAACGCAAAGGCGAAGTTGTTTACTAAAGCGAAAAAGTCAGTTATCAACCGAGATGACGGCGTTTCGCAAACGATGATTGATATCAGCGCGGGTGAGGTTATAACATACGGCATAAACTGCGAATCTGACGTGAAAGCTGACAATTTGAAGCTTGAAGAGCAGGGCGTCGAGTTCGATGTGACGTATAACGGCGAGACAAGCCATGTTTTCCTCGGAATTCCCGGCGAATTTTCGGCGTATAACGCTTTGGCCGCGGTTGCGATATGTGTCGCGGCAGGGTTTCCGCTAGACGCCGTAACCCATGCGCTTAAATTCGCGGGCGGCGTTAAAGGGCGGATTGAAGTTGTGGACACCGGACTTGATTTTACTGTGATTATTGATTACGCGCACACGCCGGATGGATTAGACAACGTATTGCGCACCATTCGGGGCTTTGCGCCGGGACGGATTGTAACTCTGTTCGGGTGCGGCGGCGGGCGCGACAAGACAAAGCGTCCGATTATGGGGCAAATTGCCGCCGAACTTTCGGACTTTTGCATTGTCACCTCCGATAATCCGCGGCACGAAGAGCCACGCTTGATAATCGACGATATTTTAGAGGGAATGACTGACAGCAATTGCGAATACACCGTAATTGAGAATCGGTTTGAAGCGATTGAATACGCGCTTGACAACGCGCAGGCGGGAGATATTATCCTTCTTGCCGGCAAGGGGCATGAGACATATCAGATTTTGAAAGACAGGACGATAGATTTTGACGAGCGGGAGATAGTGTTGAAGTTGTTAGCGGATTGATTGTAGGGGCGGTCATTGGCCGCCCGCATTATAAAAAGCAAACCACCGACGGGCGGCCAATGACCGCCCCTACGAGATTAAGAGGTGATAATATGGAACCGAAATTGAGTATATCACAGGTCGCGAAAGCGTGCGGCGGAATTTATTGGAACGTTGCGGAAGATGCTGTCGTTCAAGGCGTTACAACCGACAGCCGAAACGTCAATAAGGGCGATATATTTATCGCTTTAAGCGGCGATAATTTCGACGGTCATGATTTTGTTGCCGACACCATTAAAGCCGGCGCGCTTTGCGCGGTAGTTGATGGCGACGCAAAACGATTCTCGAATCTGCCTATTATAGCGGTGGAAGATTGCCGCGCGGCTTTGCGAGATATTGCGAAGCTTTATCGTCAGCAGTTCGACATTCCCGTGATTGGAATCACCGGAAGCGTCGGCAAAACCAGCACGAAAGATATGATCGCAAGCGTGTTTTCCACGGCATATAACACTCTTAAAACCCAAGGGAACTTCAACAACGAGGTCGGCTTGCCGCTTACAATATTTCAGCTGACGAACGACCACTCGGTGGTGGTTCTTGAAATGGGAATGAACAATTTCTACGAGATCTCACGTCTGTCGAACATCGCAATGCCTGATGTTGCTGTGATTACCAATATCGGCGTTTCGCATATCGAAAATCTGGGTTCGCAGGATAATATCTTAAAAGCGAAGCTTGAAATCCTTGACGGGCTTTCAAACGATGGGGCGGTGGTTCTAAACGGCGACGATAAGCGGCTTTACGCGCTTGACGGAACTTTGGGATACGAAACTTTGTACTACGGAATCGAGAATCCGAATTGCGACATTATCGCGAAAGATATCAAGAAAACCGGAAGCGGCTCGGAGTTTAGCGTAAGCTTTAATGGGGAAGAATATAAGATAGCCACGTCCGCGCCGGGCGAACATCATATTTACAACGCTTTAGCGGCGATTTTGGTTGGCGTGCGGTATAATATTCCCATGGAAAAAATTATTGAGGGGATTGCGAACTTTTCGCCGGGCGCAATGCGGCAAAACATTATTAAACTTGAAAATTACACCTTAATTGAGGATTGCTATAACGCAAGTCCCGACTCCATGAAAGCGGGGCTTGAAGTTCTAACTCGCTTGGCGGCAGATGATCAGGCAACCGAAAAACGAACTGTTGCGGTACTTGGCGATATGCTGGAACTTGGCGAATTTTCGGAATCACAACATACCGCGGTGGGCAAAATGGTATTCGACGCGGGAATTGATATGCTGATTACCGTTGGACATGAGGCAGAGTATATAGCGAAAGGCGCGCGGGAGTTAGGATTCGGCGGTGAAATATATTCGTTCAAGGATAACGTTCAGTTAAAGGATAGAGTTAACGAACTCATTAAACCGGGCGATTATATCTTGTTCAAAGGCTCGCGCGGCATGAAATTGGAAGAAATTTCTCAATATATCGCTGAAAACGGAGGCGAAACGGTTGAATAATTCACTAATGTTGAATCTGATGTCGTATAATCCACTAATGATGTTTGTAATCAGCCTTGCGGCGGCGATTTTGCTGGGATTCTTGATAATCCCCGCGCTTCGGGCGTTAAAAGCGGGGCAGTCGATTCGCCAAATCGGTCCGAATTGGCATAATTCGAAAGCGGGAACACCTACAATCGGCGGCATTATATTTATATTTGCGGTTTTAATCGCGACGGTGATTGTCGGGCTCCTAAGCGGCTTTGAAACTTTCGATAGTCGCTTCTGGGCGATTGTAATATGCAGTTTGCTGTTCGGAATTATCGGGTTTATCGACGATTTTATCAAAGTTGTGCTCAAACGAAACCTCGGATTGCGTGCGCGGCATAAATTTATATTGCAGTTTGTCGTTGCGCTTGGATTTGCGGTATGGATTGTGATGTCGGGGGTTATTGATACGGAGATATTGATTCCGTTTACATCAAGAACATTGGATTTAGGATTTATGTTTATCCCGATTACCGTATTCGTGATGATTGGCGGCACGAATTCGGTAAATCTTACAGACGGACTTGATGGCTTGGCGACAAGCGTGACTATATTGGTTTTGCTGTTTTTCGCGGCGGTTGCCCCGCCGGACGGGTTTTATTTAGGCGTTCGGACTTTTAGCGGGGCGCGAATGGTTTCGGCAGGTTTAATCGGTGGACTTTTGGGTTTTTTACTGTTCAACAAATATCCGGCGAAAGTGTTTATGGGGGATACAGGCTCATTGTTCCTCGGCGGCGCGGTGGCGAGCGTGGCGGTACTTATGCAAATGCCGTTATTCCTGATTATTGTGGGATTCGTTTATATGGCGGAAACTTTGTCGGTGATTATTCAAGTGTTCTCGTTCAAGCTGACAGGCAAGCGGGTGTTTAAGATGAGTCCGCTTCATCATCATTTCGAGATGTCGGGTTGGAGCGAGCGGCGGGTTGTAATAGTTTTTTCGTTGGTGACGATTATACTTTGTGTAATCGCGCTGTTGTGGGGAATTCCGGACAGGTTTTTGTGATAAAATTGGGAGGACATTTTTGTGGCTAAATTCAGGTTTGCGGGAAGAGTTATCAAAAAGAATAAGACGTATGTGGATTTTCCGTATCTGATAACTGTATGTATCATGATCGCGTTCGGGCTGATTATGGTGTTTAGCGCGTCAAGCGCGGTGTCGGTTCGGTTGCACGGCGACAGTTGGGCGATATTTCGCCAGCAGGCGGCGTGGGTTGCGGTCGGCGCGATCGGAATGTTTGTTGCGTCGAATTATGATTATAAAAAGTTGGGGAAATGGGCGAACATAGGGCTTGGAATTACAATTGTGATGCACATTGCCGTGCTTATTCCCGGACTTGGCATAAGTGTTGGCGGCGCGACACGCTGGCTCGGAACGCAGTCTGTAAGATTTCAGCCGTCGGAATTCGCGAAAATTGCGCTTATTTTGTTTTTCGCGCGTCATTTGTCAACAAACGCGAGTAAACTTAAAACTTTTAAAGGACTTTTGTTTCCTTACATGGTAGTAATCGGCATTATGGGCGGGCTTTTGATGTTTCAGCCGCACTTTAGCGCGACACTTTTGATAAGCGTTACCTTAATTGTTATGCTGTTTGTTGCCGGCGCGAAACTTTGGCATTTTGCTGTGATTTCTGCGCCCGCGGTTCCGCTTTTGATATGGTTGGTTATTTCTGCGCCTTATCGGCTAAGGCGTATTACGGCGTTCTTAGATCCATTTAATCCCGAATTCGTAAGAGAGGAAAGCTTCCAAATCGTGCAATCCCTTTACGCGATAGGTTCCGGCGGGATTTTCGGCGTCGGACTCGGGCGAAGCCGGCAAAAATTCTTATACCTTCCCGAGCCGCACAACGATTTTATATTCTCCGTTATCGCCGAAGAACTTGGCTGGATCGGCGTAATATTGGTAATTAGCTTGTTTATATTCCTTATAAAGCGCGGAATTAAAATTGCGGCAAACGCGCCCGACGCGTTCGGAACATTTTTGGCGGTGGGAATTACGACGCTAATCGGTTTTCAAGCGTTGGTTAATATCGCGGTTGTAACGTCAAGTATGCCGGTAACAGGTATGCAGCTTCCGTTTTTCAGTTATGGCGGCACGGCGATGGCGGTTATCATGACGGCTATGGGGGTTATGTTGAATATTTCGAGGCAAAGCTCGGCGACGCAGTTGTAGGGCGCACATGTTGCTTTCGAACGAGCGCAGTGTTGTATCTCGCTAATCTTTCCCGACTCCCGTTGGTCGTTGGATAATTCGACTACAGCTTACAAAATACGTAAGCTAAGTCTCATTTACCGCGAATGCGGTTCACTAACCCAGTTTTTCTGTCGCCGCTCGCGGCACAAATCGCGGTTTGTGCGTTTGTGACCGCCAGGCGACCGGGATTGATAAGGGCAGAGCCCTTATCGCCCGCCCGGCAGGGCACAATTCCTTCGGGACGGACCCGGAAAAAGCCTGCCGCCGCAGCGGAAAAAGAGGTTCAGGGCATCAGCCCTAAGGAAAGGAATGATGCCATATGAAAATCTTGCTTGCCGGCGGCGGAACGGCGGGGCATATAAACCCCGCAATCGCAATCGCGAATTATATTAAAGAGCAAAATCCGAACGCGCAATTCCTCTTCGTCGGAACGCGCGCGGGACTGGAGACGGCGTTGGTTCCGCGAAGCGGGTATGATATTCAATACATAGACATTCGAGGATTCGAGCGAAAAATTAATTTTCGCAACTTTAAAAATCTTTTTAAAATTGTCAAAAGTTGCTTCGAGGCGAAAAAGATTATTCGCGAATTCGCGCCCGATGTTATTATCGGAACCGGCGGATATGTGTCGGGACCCGTACTTTATATGGGCGCGAAGATGAAAATTTCGACAATTATTCACGAATCCAACGCGTTCGCCGGTTTGACATCTAAGATTCTAGCAAAACATGTGGATGTTGTCGCGCTTGCGTTTCCCGATTTGAACGCCGGATTCTCAAAAGCGAAGCGCGTGGAAGTTACAGGTAACCCGATTCGTCCGTCGATTCTGAAGAAGGACAAAAGTGCGGCGCGACGAGAGTTAAAACTTGACGAAAGACCGTTTATTGTCGCATTTGGAGGAAGTTTAGGCGCGGCGGCGATAAATTTTGCAATGGTGGACTTGATAAGTTCGCTAAACTCGGACAAAATCCCGTATCAGATATTGTTTGCCACGGGAAAGAATTACTACCAAAGAGTTTTGGGGCAATTCAGTTCGAGAGGGGTTAATATAGATGGGCTTAATGGTATTCGAGTGGTTGAATACATATACGACATGGATGTTGCGCTTGCCGCGGCGGATTTGGCAATATGTCGGTGCGGCGCGACGACCGTGAGCGAACTTTGCGCGTTGGGGGTTGCGGGCATACTTATTCCCTCGCCGAATGTAACCGATAATCATCAAGAGTATAACGGACGAGCTATGAGTGACCAGGGCGGCGGCGTTCTGATTTTGGAAAAAGAATTGACGGAAGACGCTCTTACGCGCGCGGTTATGGACATGACCGATAATCGCAAATTTGAGAATTACGGCGCGGCGGCGAAGAAGCTTGGCATAACCGACGCGACCGATAAGATATATAGATTGATTGAGGAATTAATCGCAAAAAAAGATTGATTGCAGTTTGCAATCAACCGAGTAGCCGATTCCATCTTTGGAATGGGCTAAAAGAAAGTTTAAAATGAGAAAAGTTCAGTTACAGCCATTTTAGTAGGGGGACTACTAAATATTCATGACTAACTTACTGTGCTTAGTATATCACAAAAATTGATGTTTATTCATAATATAGTCAATTTTACATGAAATCGTAACGAAACTTTGGACAAGCCGTAACAAAACTGTAACACACATATGCACTCGAACATAGTATGAGTTATTGCAGACTGTGCCAAAATTGGTTAGACCACAAAAAACGGGCAATTTTTAAAAATGTATTTTTGTGGATTTGCTTACGCAAATCATTGATTTTATTCGTTTTTTGTTTTTTGCGAAAATGTCGACTACCGTACTCTTATACGCCTACGCTCCATTTTCACAAAATCTAACCTAATTTTGACACAGCTCATAGGACTACTATGGCTGGAGGTGCGGATTGTGAAAAATATAGAAATTATCGGCGGGAAACGGCTTTCGGGCAAATTGCGTATTCACGGGGCGAAAAATTCGGTTCTGCCTATTATCGCCGGAGCAATGCTTAATTCCGGCAAGACGGTTATCAAAGACTGTCCAAATTTAAGCGATGTCCATTCGGCGTTTAATATACTGCGAAACTTGGGTTGCAAGGTTGCGCTTGCCGGTAACGTTGCGGAAATTGACGCGGAAGACGTGACGTGTTCGTCCATACCTGACGATCTTATGAAAGAAATGCGTTCGTCTGTTATGTTCTTGGGCGCGATCATTTCGCGTTGCGGCAACGCGTGCATATCTTGCCCCGGCGGTTGCGATTTAGGGCCGCGCCCGATAGACTTGCATATCAAAGCGTTTCGTGAACTCGGCGTTGAAATTGAGGAAACCGAAAAATACATATACTGCAAAAAAAACAGCGAACTTTTCGGCGGCAATATTTGCTTGGATTTTCCAAGCGTCGGCGCAACCGAAAACATCATGCTTCTTACCGCGAAGTCAGACGGCGTGACTATAATTGATAATCCCGCGAAAGAACCTGAAATTGTGGATTTACAGAACTTCTTAAACAGCATGGGCGCCGACATTAGCGGCGCGGGAACCGATAAAATCACCATACGCGGCGTTAGGACCTTGCGTGACACGATATATACAGTAATTCCCGATAGAATCGCCGCTTCTACATACCTATGCGCCGCTGCGGGGTGCGGCGGCGAAGTTACGCTTCTAAATGTCGTGCCGCAGCATATTGATAAGGTGATTTGGGTTTTGCGCAACGCGGGTTGCTATATTTTCGAGTCGGAAAACGCCGTAAAAATCATAAGCGACGGAAAACTCAAAGCGGTTTCGGGAATCGAAACCCATCCGCACCCGGGATTTCCGACCGACGTTCAAGCGCCTGTAATGGCAGCGTTATCAATGACGCAAGGCACAACGATATTTATCGAAAATTTGTTCAAAGGGCGGTTTCGGCACGTTGCCGAACTTCAAAAAATGGGCGCCGACATTACGCGTTTTAATCAAGTCGCGGCGGTTCGAGGCGTAGAACGTCTAAGCGGCGCGGAAGTTGTCGCCACCGACTTGCGCGGCGGCGCGGCACTTGTGATTGCCGGACTTATGGCGGAGGGTAAAACGATCATCAGCGATATACTGCATATTGACCGAGGATATGAACATATCGAGAAAGATTTAGCATTGTTAGGCGCGAATATAAGAAGAGTGTAGGAAATAGGGCTCCCAAAATGCCCCAACGCAGTGGACATTTTGGGATAAGAGGAGCAACCGACCGTGATGTGAGCTTTTTGAGCGGTTTTGGCTGAACCGTCAAAATCTTTGATTTTGCGAACGGTTCGTCCTCGAGGATTGTCCAAGAAAACGCGCCGATCTTTGGCGATGTTTGATTGGTTACAATCTACCGTGCTCAAAAATGAACGGGAAGGTCGTGTTGTGACGAATGAAATATACTGATCGACAAATCGAATTAAACAAATATCGCAAAGAGCGTAAGCGAAAAAAGGCAAGAACCATATTCACCATATTTGTTTGCCTGTTTTTGTCGGTAGGAATTGTGGTTACGCTGTTTTTCGCGCCGGCATTTAATTTGGTTGAAGTATACGTCGTCGGAAACGAGCGGCTTTCAGAGGGCGAAATCATTGCCGCGTCCGAGCTTCGCGCGCGCGCCGGCGAATTTCGGGGAGATAATATTTTTTCAACAGGCACGCAAAGAGTAATCTCGAATATTATGACGCTTCCGTATGTTCAAGAAGCCAACGTTCGCCGAGTTTTTCCGAATCGAATCCGAATTTGGGTGCGGGAAAAAGAGCCGCAAGCGATTATAGCGTACGGAGAAATGTTTGTTGTGATTGACCAAACGGGCTTGGTTTTGGAAGTTTTGCAAGAACAATACAATCTTCCGATTATTCGCGGATTAAATGTGGACAGGGCTATACCCGGCGAAATCCTGACGGCGGAAAATTCGACAAATATGTATGTCGGACTTTTGACGCTTAACGAAATTATCGCGAATCAAATGCAGACGAACATTATAAGTATAGATGTTACGAATTTAACGCAAATTACACTTAATTACGAAAACAGAATTAGGGTTATTATGGGTGACACCAACAATCTTGCGTATAGAATCATGTTTTTACAAAACATCGTGGAAACAATTCCGTCGCACGAACACGGAACTTTGGATATGTCGCTTGAAAACCCGCCATTTACCAATGATTAATTAAAAAGGAGTTGATATACAAATGGATATGAAAAAACTGAGATTTCAAATTCCGATTGCGATTGTGTGCTTGGCGCTTGCGTTCGCGTTGACATGGCAGATAAAAGGGCAGCCGCGAATCCGCGCGCTTGAAGCCCCTGCTCACATTTCAGTATTGGTGGAACAATACCGAACAGTTCGCGAACAAAACGACGGACTTAGAATACAAGTAGGGCAGCAGCAGGAAGACATCGATAGGTTGCGCCACGAAGTCGCGCAAAACAGCGAAGGTTCCGAAACGATGGTTCGGCAACTTGAGGTGGCTGAAATGCTTGCGGGACTCACTGACTTGGAAGGAGAGGGCGTGATTGTCACTCTCAACGACAGAAGCGGCAATTTCGACAGCGATTTCGCAATGCACCCCGAATGGGGACTTATACACGACGATATGATATTTATGGTTATCAATGAATTGCTGGTTGCGGGCGCGGAAGCGATAAGTATTAGCGACGACAGCCGCGAAGAGCGGATTCTCGCGACAAGTGAGATACGCTGCGTCGGTTCAACGGTAACTGTAAACGGAACGCGTCTGGCGACCCCTTTTGAGATTCGCGCCATAGGTCCCGCCGCGACAATGGATAGCGCGCTTCGAATGAGGGGCGGCGTTATGGACAACATTACACTTTTCGGCGCGAGCATTGATATAAGAATGTCGTCAAATATTGAAATCAGACGTTTCACGGGCGCGTTTAACCTGCATTATGCGCGTCCGGCAGGCACAGGAGGTGACGAATAATGTGGATAGCAATTGGAGCAGCCGTCGTCGGAATAATTCTAGGAATTTGGATGCCGTATAATTTGACGCCCGAAATGTCGCCTTACGTTGCGATTTCTATTATTGCCGCGCTTGACTCGGTATTTGGCGGTGTTGCGGCACATATGAAAAAAACGTTCAATATAACAGTATTCTTCACCGGGTTTTTCTCGAACGCGCTGCTTGCGGCGGGGCTTGCATATCTCGGAACTGTTCTCGGAATTAACCTGGCGTTGGCGGCGATTGTAATATTCGGAACAAGAATGTTCCAAAACTTCGCCACCATGAGACATATTCTTTTGGAGAAGCTCGGAAAACGCCAAAAAAAGGAAGTTTCGGCGTCCGAAGATAAAGAAAACGAAGAAAATTAAAACTTTTTTCAAAAACCTATTTACAAAACGAAAATTATAATGTAAAATACAATATATACTATAGAAAAGAAAGTTAAGGGGGAATATGTAGTGTTTGAATTCGATACCGAAGTCACTACACCGGCCCAGATAAAAGTTATTGGAGTTGGCGGCGGCGGAAACAACGCTGTTAACCGAATGATTGACGCGGGCTTGCGTGCGGTTGAGTTTATTGTGATAAATACGGACAAGCAGGATTTGGGGCTATCTCGCGCGGCGCAGAAAATACAAATTGGCGAAAAGCTTACCAAAGGTTTGGGCGCGGGCGCGAATCCCGAAATCGGCTTAAAAGCAGCAGAAGAAAGCCGCGAAGAACTTGTGCAAGCCATTAAAGGCGCCGATATGGTTTTCGTTACCGCCGGAATGGGCGGCGGAACCGGAACGGGCGCCGCGCCGGTTGTGGCATCTATCGCCAAAGAAATGGGCATTTTGACGGTTGGAATTGTTACCAAACCGTTTAATTTTGAGGGCAAAGTTCGCGCGCGAAACGCCGATTCAGGCATAAAAATGCTTAAAGAAGCGGTGGACACATTGGTTGTTATCCCGAACGAGCGGCTTATGCAGGTTGCGGAAAGCAAAACGACGGTAAAAGACGCGTTCATTATGGCTGATGACGTCTTGCGCAAAGGCGTGCAGGGCATATCCGACCTTATTTCGGTTGCGGGATTGATCTCACTTGATTTTGCCGACGTTAAAACCATTATGAAAGAAACCGGCTTCGCGCATATGGGAACAGGCAGAGCAAGCGGCGAAAACCGCGCGGTTGACGCAACCAAAAAGGCGATTCAATCGCCATTGCTTGAAACCACCATCGACGGCGCGAAGGGAGTCTTGCTTAACGTTACCGGCGGACTTGATTTGGGCATATTCGAGATTAACGCCGCGGCGCAACTGGTGCAAGAGGCTGCCGACCCCGAGGCGAATATTATATTCGGCGCGGTGATTGACGAATCGCTTGGAGACGAAGTACATATTACCGTTATCGCAACCGGATTTGAAGAGGACGAAGGATTTGCGGTCCGCGCGCCAAGCGCGATGTTTGGCGCCTCAATCGCCGACAACGCTCCGGCGGGCGATAACAATCCGAAGCAGTTAGAGGTGGACAAGCTGTTTAGTCAGTTTGACGACGATGATTTAGATGTTCCGCCGTTTTTGCGCAGATAATATTAAAAAAGAGCCGAAAGGCTCTTTTTTTTATACTGCTGCTTGGTCAACGTCATTCGCGCGCCTAACCTCGTTCATTAAAAGATCATATTTCGTTTGCGCCGACTTAATACGATAAATCCAATAGTCTATCACATCATTATCAATCGCCTGATTAAAATTTGCCATTGCAACCGAAAGTTCTTCCTTCGCCTCCGCAATTTCGTGCCAAATTTCGTTCATATTCGCATTTTCCCCCTCATATGTAATGTGTAATGTAAAATTCTTAGTTCTATTCTACCCTTGATATTGTAAATTTATACCAAGTTTTAGGAATTTATTGACAATCAAAAAATTTTGGTGTACAATATATTCATATGAGAAGGAGTGACGATTTGTGAAATATATAGTGATATTAAGTGACGGCATGTCAGACTTTCCGCTGGACGCATTGGGCGGCAAAACGCCGATGGAAGTCGCAAAAAAACCAAATATGGACAAACTTTGCCAAAATGGCGCGCTTGGACTTTTACAAACTGTGCCCGAGTCACTTCCGCCCGGAAGCGATGTGGCGAATTTGGCGGTGTTCGGATATGACCCGTTTGTGTATTACACAGGGCGTTCGCCGCTTGAGGCGGCGAGTATGGGAGTTCCGTTATCCGATACCGACATGACCTTCCGCGCGAACTTGGTGACGCTGTCTAACGACGAGAATTACGCCGACAAAACTATGGTTGATTATAGCGCGGGCGAAATTTCAACCGAGGAGGCGCGCGCGTTAATCGCGGACGTTAACGAGGCACTTAAAACCGATGATTACGAATTTTACGGCGGAATAAGCTATCGCCACCTAATGGTGTGGCATCATATGGACGATGAGTTCGCACTCACGCCGCCGCACGATATTTCGGATAAAAAAATCACCGAATATTTGCCGAAAAACTCGACAATACTTGAGTTGATGAAAAAAAGTTATGATATTCTAAAAGATCACCCGATAAATCGCGAGCGAATTGCGCAAGGCAAAAATCCCGCGAACTCAATATGGATTTGGGGCAACGGCAAAAAGCCGCAACTTAAACCTTTTGCCGAACTTTACGGTTTGAGCGGCGCGGTCATTTCGGCGGTAGACTTAATTCGCGGCATCGGCGTTTGCGCGGGACTGAAAGTGATTGAAGTTGAGGGAACTTGCGGAACCATCGATACCAACTTCGACGGCGAGGCGCAAGCGGCGATTGACGCACTTTTAAAAGATCATTTGGATTTTGTTTATCTTCATATTGAAGCGCCTGACGAAGCGGGGCATCAAGGGAAAGTTGACGATAAAATCCGCGCGATTGAACTGATTGATGAAAAAATGGTTGGACCGCTTGTTGCGGCGCTTGATAAAAGCGGCGAAGATTACCGCATACTGATTACGCCTGACCACGCGACGCCGCTTGCGCTTAAAACGCATACCCGCGACGCTGTTCCGTATGTTTTGTATGATAGCAGAAACACGGGCAACGGTAGCGGCAAAACTTATACCGAGCAAAACGCGAAAGACAGCGGGAATTATATAGCTGACGGATATAAAATTATGGGAAGATTGCTTGATAAGTAACATCACGAGGAGGGCGCGGCCATGCTAAACGAAAAAAATTATGGCAAATATATAAGATACGGACTTGTCGCGGCTGCGATTGTTGCGGCATATTTCGCCGTGCCGCAAGCAATGAGAGTGTTTTCGCCATTTATCGTCGCGTTTATTATCGCGATTCCCTGTCAAAAACTCGCGAAATTTTTAGAGCGTAAGTTAAAAATGCCGCGCGCACTTGCGTCGGTATTGATTGTCGTGCTGATTATTCTTTTGCTCGGCTCGCTTGTGGGGTATATTATATATCAGTTTGTACGCGAAATGCAGGCGATTATTTTAGATATTCCAAACACAATTGAGAATTTAAGGGTTCAGATTCTAAACTCTGACTTTGTGCTTGCGCTTCCTCCCGAAGTGGCGGGGTTTTTGTATGGGCTTTTAGAGGAAATTCAAGAAAATTTCGTAAGTATAATAACGCCCGATATGGACGGCGCGATCCCTGCCGCGTGGGGATTTTTCACAAGCTTAACGTCGGGGCTTATATATGCGATGGCACTGATTTTGTCAGCGTTCTTCTTTATCAAAGATTACGACCTCATCATGAAATGGATTAGCGGCAGTCTTCCGCAGTCTTGGTTGAAAAGTTTGCGGCATTTTCGAAAAACCGTGCTGTCCGGCTTTTGGATTTACATTAAGGCGCAGTTAATTATCATGTCTATCACGTTTGTTATCGTGACGGCGGGGCTTTTCGGATTAGGCACGCCCCACGCGCTGGTTATGGCGTTCTTCGTCGCGTTGGTTGATTTTATTCCGGTGCTTGGAACGGGGACGATTTTGGTTCCGTGGGCGGTAATAATGCTCATTACAGGCGATTTCTTTACGGGAATCGGATTATTGGTTTTGCAAGTTATTTGCTTTGTTACAAGAAACATAGTTCAGCCGAAAATTTTATCCGCGCAAATCGGCGTCCACCCGCTTTTAACGATTATTAGTATATTTGTCGGATTTACGCTTTTCGGTGTTCCCGGACTTATATTCGGACCGCTTATCGCGATTCTCGCGGCGGAAGCGTATAGGTCGTTTGTCGCGCAACGTGACGGGAATAAAAAGCAATTAGAATTAGAGGGAAATTTAAAAGAAGAATAAAAAAAGAGCGGCTGCATACGCAGCCGCTCTTACTTATTTGACTATATCGTCTAGTACCAAAAAATTCTTCTCGCGCCCGCGTATCTTGAAACGCGATTGGCACTGTTAATACTTGTGAATCGAACAACGTTTCCTGTCGATGGCGAGTGAATCATGTATCCGTTGCCAACATACAATCCAACGTGGCTAACTGTAGTCGCGCCGGCTCTCGGATAGAAAAATACCAAGTCGCCCGGTCTTACATAAGGTCTCGCAATCGGCGTGCCGTTTCTTCTTTGGTCATGCGCCACACGGTTAAGCGTTACGCCGAAATTACGGAAAATGTACCACATAAACCCGCTGCAATCGAATCCTGCCGGTGTTGTTCCGCCCCATCTGTACGGGGTTCCTAAATACCTTTTCGCAAATTCCACAACTTGCGCCGCAGTTCCATAGCTATGCGATGAACGTGCCGGCATAGGACCGGTTCTTACCATCACAAAATCTGTGGAAAGATATCCCGCGCCGTCGCCGTGAGCAATTCGAACCCACCCAGGCAAAACAGCTAAAACATTGACATATGTGCCTCTTCTAAGTTGCCCGCGAATCCCATAACCCGTTCCCGGACCGCTTCGAACGTTCAAAACGCTCGCCGTTGTAACTCCGTGCATTCCTTCCGGCGCTTCATTTCCCGGGTATGCGGAAACCCCCATAAAACCAAGCATCGAAACGAATAACACAACAACCAGAACTGCCGACGCGCCCCTTTTGGCGCATCTCTTAAAACTTATCATTGGTATAACCTCCTGTTTGCGCGAAACATAAGTAAATCTAACAATAAATGCAACATTGACGCGCAAAAAATTTTTAGAATATGTTTATAAAATATTTATAAAACACATTCTTCGCGTTATATTATACCAATATATGCAAAAGATGTCAAACTTTTTTTGCAAAAAGATGTCAGATTTGTTACGGCAATGTTACAGAAAGCCTTTGATATTAGGAATTTCGACAAATGAAAATTTTTTTGCTTTTTTCAATATTTTTTCAATAAATCATTGAATTCACACGGAAGTTGTGTTACAATGAATTTTAGTAGGGGGTAAATCCATGAGAATTATTTCGGGAAAATTTCGCGGAGCGAAACTTTTATCCCTTAAAGGACAAGCAACTCGCCCGACAAGCGATAATGTAAAAGAATCCGTTTTTAACGTTATACAATCCCATTTTCCCTGCGGCGCGGTTTTGGATTTGTTCGCCGGCTCGGGCGCTTTGGGGTTGGAAAGTTTAAGCCGCGGCGCCGATTACGCCGTATTTGTCGAGAACAGCAGCGCCGCAATGGATATTATCAGCAAAAACGCGGCGTATGTGAAGCTTGAACCCTCGAAATTTTCTGTTGTTCGCAGTGACTATTTGACTTATATCAAGTCGGCGAATAATAAGTTTGATATAATTTTTCTCGATCCGCCGTATAACCAAGGATGCTTGAGCAAAGCAGTTGAGGCTATACATAAGCATGAAATTTTGGCTGATAACGGAATTTTGGTGATTGAAAGCGAAGTTGGCGGCGAAGATGTTGAGTTTTTAGGCTTTGAAGCCATAACGACGAAGAAATACGGACGGATTCAGATTAGTATTTTGCAAATTGCGTCAAAATAAGTTTGCGTCAAATTGCGTAAGGTTTCGTCTCCAACGCCCGGAGCGTGTATAAAGATACCCGACGAAGCGCTTTCGACGAAAGATTGCGTGATTTCACGCAAACCCATAGGAAGTGATTTTACTTGAAAATTGCGGTTTATCCGGGTTCATTCGACCCCATTACTAACGGACATTTGGATATTCTAAAGCGAGCGAGCCAAATATTTGATAAGATTTACATCACTGTTTTGGAAAATAGCGCGAAAGTGAGTTCTGCTTTGTTTACGGTAAGCGAGCGGGTTGAAATGATAAAACTTGCGGCGCACGGGCTTGATAATGTGGAAGTTTGTTCGTTTTCCGGGCTTTTGGTGAATTTCGCCGAAGAAGTTGGGGCGCGCTACATAGTGAAAGGCATTCGCGCCGTTTCGGATTTTGATTACGAGTTTCAAATGGCGGTTACAAATCGGGACTTAAGCGACAAAGTGGAAACTCTGCTTTTGCCCGCCGGTAAGAAATATATGTTTTTAAGTTCAAGTATTGTTAAGGAAGTCGGAAGGTTGGGAGGCGAACTTTCAGAGTTCGTTCCCGAACAAATTATAGATACGGTCAAAGAGAAATTGAAAGGGGCGTAATGGAATGGAAGCTTTAGAAATTTTGGATGTTTTGGAAGACGCTGTATCCGGCGGGGTTTCTGTGCCGTTTTCGGGCAGATGTATGCTTGATAAGGAAGAACTTTTGGATCTTATCCAAGAGGTGCGGCTTAATCTTCCCAACGATTTGAAGCAAGCGAAATGGGTGAAAGAAGAGCGTCAGCGAATTTTGGACGAGGCGAAACAGGAAGCGGAAGATATTATTAAAGACGCGAAAGAAAAGATTATCTCGTTGATAGACGAAAATGAGATAACCCGTCAATCGACCGAACAAGCGAAGAAAATCATCGAAGACGCTAAGCAAAAGCAGGCGGAAGTTCGGCAATCGTCCTTTGTCTACACCGACGGACTTTTAGAGTATGTCGAAAATTCTATTGCAAAAGCGATGAGCGAGATTGAGGCATGCGCGAAAGAAGTAAGTAAAAATCGTAAGCAGTTGAGTAGTAATTAATTTTTTTGCACTTACAGTGCAGGGGCGTCTTGCGCTGGCAAGCGCATATGTGCGGCGGCTGCCGCAGAGCGACAAGGACCAGTCGTGGTCCTTGCGGTAGGTTTCAACCAATCAAACTTCGCCAAAAAACGGCTCGTTTTCTTGGGAAACCCTTCGTTTGAGACTTCGCTTGCGTGAATGTTCGCAAGCGGTAGCCGAAAAGTGCAGGGGCGTAAGATTCTTGCGTTTTTTGCAAGAATCCACAGCCATCTGCAAGGACGA
>Ga0131853_10006478_pt1 | contig 21132 bp, 11 predicted proteins | sample TergutLab28metaG_FD_92764 | JGI IMG/M metagenome (GOLD analysis project Ga0131853, IMG submission 92764) | Labiotermes labralis P1 segment gut microbial communities from Petit-Saut dam, French Guiana - Lab288 P1 (version 2) (version 2) | ecosystem: Host-associated > Arthropoda: Insects >...
GGTATATGGACTGGATTGGGCTGGCCCAGGATAGAGATAGGTGGCGGACGCTTGTGAGTGCGGTAATGAACCTTCGGGTTCCGTGAAATGCGGGTAATTTCTTGACTAGCTGCAAACCAGTTAACATCTCAAGAAGGACTCTGCACCATGAAGTAAGTAAGTAAGTAAGTAAGTGTACACTCGATAGATGGCTAACAGCATAATGTGGGGTCGAAGCAATGGAACATTGTGATAAGTGATACAGCACATGCCGGTAGTTCTACACATCCGTAAGAAGAAGACTAATCCTCTTATTAGACAGTACAGAGTTTGACTATGCTGTACCAACTGTACATGTTACTTAACAGCATAAACGTGAGCATAATTTATGGCGGAGGTGAGGGAGGTGTGACGCATTCACAGGTGATATATCAGCGCTGGTCTGGACGTACAGAACAAACATGTGAAAACCCACAGTCTTGTATGTGAAGGTAAAGTAAATATTGCCCTCTTCACGTCAAGCAGGTACAAGAAATTTAAAGGTGTATCTCCACCCATTTTTCACCTCGGTTCTAGATGGAAGACAACTTGGCCAGCTTCACGTCTCGGTCCCTTTACCGCAGGGGGGAAAACCCCTCCGATATCAAATGAATAGGGAACTGGATGTTCCGCAAAGTGGTCACGACGTTTCAGAGTAGACAAGGACCATTTATTCTTGCCGAAAACGAAACCGTGATTTGTCGGATTGTCCAATCAGTAGTCTAGCCACTATAGTGACTGAGCTATACCTGGTCCGTGTAAAAATTTGGGGTATTTACGTCTCTAACGATTTGCACTATTCTGAATTATGATTTATATTTGGTGCCGACGTTTCGAGTGATCTGAAGCTACCATCCGCAATACGGAATACTTCTACGTCATACACTTTTTGAGATCTACATAACAATTACGAAAATTAAAATGACGTCCTCAGGGACAGGATTAGAAAATGAGATCTTCGCTCTTCAGGGATGTTAGTGTAGATTGGTATTTACCGACTTTTCGTGACAACCTGTAGGTCCTATCTTCAAGGTTCGAGGAGTCTTCTTGGGCTGTTTGACCCCTGAAAACGGGGCTGATAGGTTGTTCTAAAACGCCAATAAGGAATCACCATTACACGATACACAAAATCCCAGAAGAGCCAATATCTCGTTGGCACTGCAGCGGGAGCCTGTAAAAACGCATAGGATCAGAACTCGCTAATTTTGCAACTGGTCTTACTTCTTGCTGGGTATTCTGAAAGTTATTCCATTCCCTGCGAAACAAACTGTCTTTTCTCTTCTCGAAAGGGTACAGACCGTTTCTGTGGCCCATCCAGCCTAATCACTGGGTACAGGAAGGTCTTTATTCGGTATACAGCGGCAGCCTCCACTGAGTACCAAGGTTAAGAAAGCATGGAGCTATACCCCTCTTGTCCTTGGTCTTTATGGAGCGTGCTTAAGTCAAACGCAGAGTAAGATCTACCTTAAACCTTACATTAAGTCAAATAAATACAGTATAACCAGCAAAAACAGTAATTTATTCTTCTTCTTCCATTGGCACTACAGCCCACTGTGGGCTTTGGCCTGTCGAACAATGTCCTTCCATTTTTTCCTATCTGCCACCAACTCTCTCCACCTTCTCACTCCTAGCACTTGAAGATCTCTTTCTACTTCCTCTTTCCATTTTTTCCTGGGTCTTCCCCTTCTCCTCGTCCCTTGAAGGTCCTAAGTGAAGATCTTTTTGGGCATCCTATCCTCCTCCATTCTCTCTAGGTGACCTAACCAGCTTATCTTTGCCCTTTTATCCATTTTACTACATTTTCTCATTTGCTTATCTCTTCTAGTTCTCGATTCGTCTGACTTTCCCATTCCCCGCTTTCATATTTAGGACCACATGAAGAATAATTTCGTTGCGGGTAATTTTCATGGTAAAGGAGTATCATATGTCAGTGCTTACCGATACACATAGACTCCCACCGCACATTGCTCTTCTCCCGTCAGAAGAAAGTCATTGCTTCATTCATTTCTTAAACCCATCCCACGATTTGGATTCGTTAGCAGACCTACTGTTATAAATGATGATAGTCAGAAGAGGGGAAGTTTGAGGGACGTAATTGGACGTAACATTTGTGTTGTCTGGAGTTTGTGTTGCTAATTTACAACACTTATGCCACTGTTACATGAACAGAATCACGTACTTGTAGCGATTTTCATGTGATATACAAGATTTTGTGATATAACAGCGAGATGTCATAATATTAAACCGCATAACCGATAAAATTATCAACTGTATAATGCACTTTCTCTCTTGCAGGGTTTGTGAAAACATTCCAAAACTGCGCACAATTATCTTTTCCATGTCTCTCCGCGCCCAATGAGGTCTGGAACAGATGAACGGATTTATATGCAATTTCAAATTTGAAGCAAAATTTGTCAGCACATTGATATTCCGATTAAAATCAGACAGAAATAACACAAAGTGGGGGGGGGGGGCACGATGTGACGTAGTTGGTTGAGGCACTGCGCTACAAACCGGAAGGTCGCGTGTTCGATTCCCGACTGTGTCATTGTAATTTTTCATTGATATAATTCTTCCAGCCGCACTATAGTCTTGGGATCGACTCAGCCTCTAACAGAAATGATAGGGGTGACACAACCATATCTTCATGTTCCGACTGTCATGAAATCTGGGTGCCTCAACCTCCTGGAATCCTCAGGGCCTTTAGAGGACTGTAATGGGATTGATTGATATACACAAAGGCCGATATAGCGACTCGCTACGGGCTGGACGATCAGGGGATTGAATTCCGGTGGTGGGGGCGAGATTTCCCGCACCCGTCAGACCAGCCCTGGGTCCACCCAGCCTCTTATATAATGGGTATCGGGTCTTTACCAACGTTAAAGCGGCCAGGACGAGGCCTTGACCACCCACCCTCATCTAATCCCGATGTTAAAGAAAAAGTAGAGCTACACCTCTACTACCCCTCTGGTTCTTCGTGGTCTATTATAGGGTGAAATTGACCTTTACTTTACACAAAGGCCTGATGTGTTTCTTCACACATACCTAGCAAGTACCCTGCTCTGTATTTAACCACATTTTTTGCCTTAAACTGCAGGCACAAATTGGCGCATTCATGAACCGTGTAAATTGTGTTTTAATTATATAAAACTGGAGACTTTTTTTAACTGTGTCCCGATACTCTTTACGGTAACACTGCAAAAGTAACGTTACGTCACTATCTGAGACGTGCCGACAGACTGACCAAGTCCTTGTCTTTGCCATTCAGCACCGTGCGACGAGAAGTATCGGTCCATTAATAATCAAAACAGAATATCTGCTTCAAAATGATGCAGCTGGAAATTCCAATTTAGTTACACATATCATGTTTAATTAATTCGTGTTATTGCAGGACTTCATTACAGCCAACAGGCACACATAATTCAGAGCTGCCAACTCATGACAGTTACCAACATTACGGTAACAGACATCGACAACAGGTCGCTGCACCAAAATGTAAAGCACAGAATGCGACACGTCACATCACGTAGAAGAACACTAAAGTTGTATTAACCTTTTAAAGTCTACTGGTTACGTGATGCACCAACAGTTTAACATTCAACAACTGTACGCTCTGTCCACACTGTATTTATGTGTTTTGTATTTATCTGAGAAGAAACAGCGACTTGTGCCACTTACAGCATAAACTGATTGGTTTTTGTAACGAAGATGAAAAGTGTTTACAGCGCGGTACGGACTGGGTCTTTAAATAAAGCAGTCTGCGCTTCGTCTTTAAAAGGTTAAATAATAGCCACTAATGTGACCACCACCTAATTGCACAACGTTTTTTATAATTATTATACACAGCCTCTACATTTTTCGGCCATTTATCCTGGCCGTCTTCAGGAAGTTAAAATTTTGGTCGTCCTGTAGAGCCAATAAGGCAACCTGTCACAGGTACCTGGCAGACTGTATACATAGAATATAATGTAATAAGAATACAGTGGTGATTGTCACTATATAAGTCGTCAATATACAAATAGGTAGTTAAAGAGTTAAAACTTTATTTTAGAGTTAAAACTTTATATTAATTGGTGTTAAAATGTTATAATTACTAATTACCTATGGCAAGTGTTTCCATTGACGGTGTCTATTTTGAACAAATTTTCATCTCCCTGAAGATGGCCGAAACAAGTAGGAGCTTTGTATAATAAACACAACAACACTGTGGAACTGGATGGTAATAAATTTTCGTTTATTAGACTCTTGCAAGGAAAATGTGCAAAATCAAATGTACTAACAATATCTAATATAATGAATCGTTTAAATTATCTCTTTAATTTATGTTTTAGGATTTGGATCGATATCGTACAAAAGAAAACTAAAAAGAAACTGAAGAAAACATAGACAAAAATAAAGGCGTGCAAAAAAAATCGACGAGGAAGAGAGATAGACAGCATGTCTGTAGAGAGGGGATCCGGAAGGAAAGTAGTGCCAAGGGATTCTGGCAATACCGTCACCGACAAATTCCATTCATATGTTTCGAGGGTGGAGTGCCGTATCATTTGTCACACTTCGTAAAGCCTGCATTTCTTATATGAGAACACAAAAGATAACCTACATTTCACTTTTCGTTCTCAACCATGCAGGGATCAAAGGCCAGTCTATTTGTTCAGAAGAATAGGTTGAGTAAAATTTAGTATGATTCAATTTACATTCACGACTCCACTACATACAAAATTAAGACAGCTGATTCTCTGTTGTTTCCTTACTTCGTTTTTCTCAAAAGCAATGATCACACAGTATCAAATCTTAAACCTGAAATTGTTGAGGATATAAGAATAGAAAAGTCAGTAGGTCGGATTATAAACGGGGTGGGCCCGGTAGCTCAGTCGGTATACCTACTGGCTACGGGCTGACCTGTCCGGGGATCGAATTCCGGTGGGGGCGAAATTTTCCGCACCTGTCCAGACCGTCTCACCCAGCCTCCTGAACAATGAGTACCGGGTCTTTCTCGGGGGTAGAAAAGGCCAGGGCGTGGGGCTGATCTCCACCCCTATCTAGTGCCGAAGGTCCTAGAAAGAGTAGAGCTATACCTCTACTCACCCTAAGGGCCTGCGTGGCCTATAAAAAGGGTGAAACCTACGTACATATGAACGAGAATTTTCAAGTAATTCATATTTTAAAAAATATTTCCTATTTCTCACAAAGCTAGTAGGTATCTGGTAAGTCCAGGCATCAATATTTGGCTCACATATGGACTCTCCTAGCCGAGGAAAAACACGAAGATCTCAAAGAATACAGCCGGTGTCCTGGCTTAAATTAGAAGAGGGCACCTTTCGAATTCAAATCCAGACTTTGACCACTGCACCAACCTGCCCCAACATTACACTGGCTAACTAACTAACTAACAAATAAAATAACCAATTCCATAAAGTACAGTTATGCTTGAGAAGGTAATATTTTCACAGCTAGATAACTAATATTCTTGATTTCATGAAAGGTTAAGGTTCATTACCATTTTCATAACATTCCACACTGGTCTCTGTTCTAAGACAAATACAGCCCATTTCCTCGTCCCATTATTTATTTAAGATTCATTTCAGACGTCTTCGCAAAATTGCGAGAGCGACTATAAGCCTCGTCATGTCTGTACTGCTGTCCTTTCGCATGAAAAAACTCGGCTTTCAATGGGCAGAATTTCATGAAATTTGACACGATTATTTTTCGAAATTCCTACGTGAAAATTAAATTTTCTTTAAAATCTGACAGGAAAAACAGGCGCTTTAAATAAAGACCAATACACATTTATGATTACATCTGGCTGAAACCTTCCCAGAATGAGAAATATTTCGGACATATAGAGAAAACCAAAACGCACTATTTATCTACAACAAATTTTTTCCTTCGAAAATCGTGCTGTTTATGAGACAACGTGGAAAACTACTGTAGAGTCGGGCGCGCCACAGATGACAATATGGCGTATGCGCGTTGCACATTGCATACGTAACGCAACCAACACACACACACACACACACACCCACACCCCCCCACACACACACACTAACACACACACACACACTCACAAACACACAAAACCATAATATGCAATACCCATTGCTTTCCCACAGTAACAACGGTTGCACCAACGCGCCTCAATATTAAATTGTACGCACGTTGCCTGTCTTAAATTATTATCCCCCTGTGTTCGCTTAGACCCTTTCAGTGGTCTCTTTCTATCAGGTTTGCCCACCAAAAGACTGTGCCCTCCGCCACAAGCCCTGCCCACCTTATACTTCACACTCTCTCCAGACAACTATTTGAATAATAATCACGAGGTAAGGAACAAATGACTTACTTCGTGCTTATTAGCATATTGCTTAGGACAGTGCACAAAAATTTCACTTCTCAGCGTCTGCACTCTTACATAAGTGATACCAAAATCGCAAAATTCTTTTTACAAATTTTCTTTATATTGAAACTTGAGGGTTGTTGGACCGTGCATCTTCCTCATGAAAGAATGTGGAATGCTAACTTGATGCAACGAGGTAATTTTATTGACAAATTCTTAGCTCGACATGTTCGGGTACATACGCCCATCATTAGGAACATCTAATGTTCCTAATGATGGGCTTATGTACACGAACATGTCGATCTTGGAATTTATCAATAAGATTACCTTGTTGCATCAAGTTGGTATTGCACATTATTTCTTTATATTTTCTGAAATATAGTGCTTTTTTTGATATTGCATATTAGATGCCACTGTTTCTTTTATATTCTTTCTTTATACATCAATCTCTGTGTAGTTTACTTTAGGTTAAAACTTACCTACATACGTAACTTTGTCAGAAAAGACCCTGAAATTAGCATACAAGAATTATAGCTACCGTTCAGTAAAGCTGACAATGAAACGTAGCAATCTTTCAGCTTTTCCTTCTCTGTGTATTGCTATATGTGTAAAACTATTGTTCTGATTCTTCCGCTCACTGTACCGAGGTGTGGTTTAGAAAGCTTCAGCACATTCCTTAGGCTAGGTCAGCGTCAGTTCTTAATCTTGAACACAGGGACGACTACCTGAAGCCTTAAATAGGCCTCTAACTTTTTCTATAATCTCGTTTACTTTAATACGCAACATTTCGTGTTTTTCTTGCTTTAGCCCACTGGTAAAATAGAAAATATATAAAGTCTACTCTGTTAGATTCATTCACTGGAGCTAATTTATGTATTCATTTCAAAAGAATATTTTACTACAGTCTATAGGGCTACGGATCTAAAGGTGACATAATGCTATTGCAGCGGTACTTATTTATAGACTACTTTCTAGTGGGACATGACGCCGTAAATTCTGGTGTCAAGTTACAGTCTTTACAAGTAAGCCAGTTGATTTTATCTTCAGTGGGTTTCAACGAAATTTCAGTAAATTTCCACCAGACTACACGATCTCACATTTCATAAGCCACAAATCTTCATAGCACTACGTTGAATTAAAAATGCCATCCTCACGAGGAAAAGACCATGTGCTATCCTACGGGCCAGTGTAGGGCCAAACACAAGACATATATTTTAAGGGCGGGACTTTAGGAAGACACTTCTTTATCCTTATTCAACCATAAATCTGCTGACTCCGTAATTGTCTAATTAACGTATTTAACTCAAGACTTACTTCGAACATCCTTTCTAATCTTCGATAGGAACACGCAGAATGCCAAATGAAATAATTCCGTTTCATCTTCACACCCTTGGTAAGCGATGTAGGTACTGACGTCATATTCTGGAAGGTTAGTCGCCAGCTACTCAGGGGAAGCCATGATCCGCCCCAAGCCTTCCATATTAATTAATCTGTATTAATCTGGTAATGGACGACAAAACCATCAGCAACTGTAGCACAACATTAAAAGCTGGATAGCTTCACCCCGCTATAAAATAATGACAGGACTATGGACCATGTCGTTAGACAGAAGCCTGGAAATAGATTTTTTTGGTTATTACAACTAAACAAAATTATATACCAATTAATTACGATTGATAAATAAATTAAATTTTCTCGTGTGACTTATATTAAAGTAGAGTCCAGAATATCCGACCTTCCTTTGTCTGACATTGCGCTTGACCCAACAGAGGCACATGGCGGCCAACTTACGATATATTCTGTGCTGCACTCATGTATACTCTGTTATTTAATCGATTTACAATCAACTGTTCACTTTACTTGATTGCAACGTATGTTTTAAAATAATGGTACTGAACTCTGTTATGTCACACTATCAATACCAACAAGTGCACAGTAGTATGATAATGTTGTTTGTACCTCCCTGAAGAAGGTTACATAATTTGCCGAAACATGATGCAGGATACTCTGCAATAATACTGCTCCAAAACACTGTTGCGCGTTTGATGGTAGATAATGTATCCGTTCGGTTAATGCATGGAATATGGACAATAGGATCCATTATGTTAGTTGTACTGTAGAAAAATTATTAATACACAGAATTTATACTTATATTGCACTTGGATTTAATTTCCGATTCGTTTCGTAATATCCGACATTTCTGGTAAGCCGAAGACCTAGGGGTCGTGCTTAAGTAAGATAAACGGGAGTCTGTTTGGAAGATTTTATTACATTCGACACTTTTATTTAAGACTGGAAATCAGTAATTCATAAAGAATTTCAGCTGAAAACATTGAAAGTCAGAGACACAGTGGAGAAATATGGATAGATCGGATGACAATATGAAAGAGAATATCCAAAACGGCTTTTTTGGGGCGTGTGGGCTACATCTGGCTTGATTACCGCGTATAAAGTTCACAGGATCACGGTAAGAGTCAGAGACACAGTGGAGAAATAAGGGTACATTGGATGACAATATTAAAGAGAATCTCCAAAACTGCTTTTTTGGGCGCGTGGGCTAAATTTGGCTCGATTACTGCGTATAAAGTTCACAGGATCACGGTAACGAATATTACGGTTCATATAGGAGCGACGTTTCCTTATCAGTGGAACATCAGAGTCTCATAAATCTTCGTCGTAAGAAACACAACCAGCCACTTATTCAAGAAGTGTCAGTGACTCTTCACACAGGGACTGGTGATACAGGGACCAGAAACTAAGCAATCACCTCACCCTTTGAAGACAATTTTAATTTAAGAACCCAATCCGTACAGCGCTCTAAACATGCTCCATCACCATTATAAAAATCAATCAGCCTGGCCCACGTAAGGAAAACACCCGCTATTCTTCTGAGAACCGTACACAACACAGAAATACACCCTGTGATTGGGAAGTAGAAGTTTAGGTTCATTCACAAAATTTTTGAAATGCGACTATTAGCTTCTTCATGTCTGTTCGTCTGTCCCTATAGAACAATTCGGCTCCCACTGAGCGGATTTTCACAAAATTTGATGTCTGAGTGTTTTTCGATGATCTGTACAGAAAACACAATTTTCAATCGAATCCGATCTGAATAACCGGTACTTTACATGAAGATCGATATGCATTTATAACCATGTCTCACTCACTTCTTCTTAGAATAAGAAATGTCTCAAATAAAACTTGTAGAGACAATCAAAACACACATTTTATGTACAATTTTTTTTCGAAAATCCTACCATTCATGAAATTATGTTGAAAATTATTTCGAAACAGGTTAGGCCACAGATGACAATATGGTGCCTAAGGCTACCAATACATACTGAGAATATGTAAAACTTATTGTTTTTCCACTGAATGAAGTTTGCCCGAAAGCACCGCAATGTGATGTTAAACGTGAGTTTCGTGTCTTGTGACACTAGAGTAGAAAGTTTTATTGTACTGTCATGTTTAGAATGTTTACAGTACAATTTCATTTATCAATGAGATTTTATACAGATGTGTTTACGCATTTAGATCTATTGTACGAAATGATCTCAAATTTTCACAAGTCTTTATTTCAATTAGGAGTAAATGGAGGAAAAAGAAAATCATGAAACCAGTAAATTTATTTCAAGAACCTAGTTTCGAAACACCCAGCGGGGCACAACACTTAACTCTCTGAATCTCTCGTTAGCAAAGTTCGCGACTGTTCTTGATGTTGACTTCAGACAAAAACAGACCTTGGCACATCTTCAATTTTTTTAACGCTCGTAGTCTTACGAAAACTTTAATTTACATCACAATGGGCGATTTAGGGTGTTGATATGTCTTTGTTTGGTGTGGAATTCAAATTATCTGGACGCTCATGTTGGTAACGTCTTGCGATGTTGAGTTCCCAAGTGAGTGAGCTTAGGGCTTAATGAAGAAGATTGAGATAAAAATCATGTCATGTTACACAGCTTTCAAAACCGAAAGGAATTCTGAAGAGTAATGGAAGAAGGCTGTGCTTACTGCAGAATTCTGTTAAATTTATATCACACAACACGACGTCACATTTCTGAGACTCTAATACCTTCAGATGCCCTCTTGAGAATACGATTCTCCAGATTAATATTTAGTGACGATATCATAAGATCAAAAATTCAATATTTTTCACCGTCTCTGATAGTTGATTTTTGTAAAAATGAAACAGGCCCCCACCTCGATTCAATACCCCAAATTTTAAGGCGGGAAATCTTTGCCTTCTTTTTTTCAGTTTTTTTGTTCATGTGCGTCATATAAGAAGTTTCGAAGAAATACTTTTATTTTGGACATGTACCACAAATAATAACACAAGAATTTGTAAATTAATTTTTTTCCATGCCAAGACCGTTGGTAATTATATGTACCACGTCACGTAAAATAAAAAAAAACTCTGCCCTTTGTCCATATGGTGTATTTATGTTTCGTATAATTCTTGAACAGCCTGTCCCAGTGGCCGCGCGGTCTAAGGCGTACGTCTGCGGCCGCTTTCCCGCTGAGATCGTGGGTTCGAATCCCACCGGGGGCATGGATGTTTGTCTGTTGTGAGTGTTGTGTGTTGTCAGGGAGAGGTCTCTACGACGAATTGATTATTCGTCCAGCAGATGAGTCCTACCGATTGTGATGCGTCGTTGTGTGTGATCTAGAAACCTCAAGAATGAGGAGGTCATGGCTCGTGTTGTACCGCAGCGCCACAGGAAAAAAAAATTCTTGAACAATTTAGGCACTGTAGGTATAAACGTAAATTCGAGGCTCATTCGCATAATAATTTTTGCAGTGGAAAATCAGTTAAGTATTAAGCGTTACAAACATGTGTTTGTATACTTGTCTTAGTCTTCCGCCTTGCAAAGCGCATGCGGCCTATGGTATTGTCATCTGTGTAGTCTGTCCGGCTCTACCATACTTTTTCCGCATTTTCTTACTAAAGGCACAATTTAAATAAAATTTCTGAACACGAAACGCGCGTTTTGGTTTTCTCTGCAAGTCTTTTTCTAAAATATTTCTCATTATTAAAATAATTCAGTGAGACATTATCATAAAGGTAAAGGTAAAGGTAAAGTGATCCCGTTACAGGCCCGATGTGGCCCAGAGGGTGGGTAGAGGTATAGCTCTACTCTTCCATGACTGCGGCACTAGAAGGGGGTGAGTGGTCAGCAGCACGCCCTGGCCGCACTTTACCCCCGGGAAAGACCCGGTACCTATTTTACAGGACGCTGGGTGGGCCCCATGATCGGTCTGGACGGACGGAAAATCTCGTCCCCATCGGGATTCGATCCCGGACCGTCCAGCCCGTAGTCAGTCACTATAATGACTGAGCTACCCGGCCCACATATCATAAATGTACTGAGGCCTTAATGTAAAGTACTCGTTATTCTTGTCATATTTTAATGAAAGTCGAATTTTCTTGGCAGACAACGAAAAATAAACGTAAAATCCATCCAGTTGAAGTGGAGGTTTTCCTAGGGGACGGACAGACACACAGAGGGACGTACGGAGGGACGGATAGACGGACATGACGAAGCTAATAGTCGCTTTTTGTAATTGTGCGAACACGCCTAATAATCCACTATTCTCCTACAGATTTCACCTACTGTTCGTTGTAACGGAAGAACACTTTAACACGATCTCTTCTGTGAGGTACGAACTGAGCGTTTATAAATAACCTACATTGACTGTGTATTTTAAATGTTCAAATATATGTATATGAGATTTTCCGCCCGTTCAGACCGGCCCTGGGGCCCACTCAGCCTCCTGTAAAATGGGTACCTGCTCTTTCCTGGGGGTAAATTGCGGCCTGGGCGTGCTGCTGACCACTCACCTCCTTCTAGTGCCGTGGACAAGAAAGAGTAGAGCTATACCTCTACCCACCCTCAGGGCCACACCGGGCTTGTAAACGGATCACTTTACTTTTACCTTTATATATATATATATGTATATTTATATATATTTTTAAATTATCTTGATGAATTTAAATTCAACGGACGGCGGTTACGTACACAAACAGCATGACATTTTGGTCTTTGTAACGGAAACGAACTGTGGACCTGTGAAGTAGAAACGGAGTTTTGAAGTATGATTTATTTGACTGTAAGTTGTCGAATGGTTTTAATATATTTCAGTAATATATCCCTTTTATTGTATACATCTGTTCTAATTACGTACATGAATATATGTAAAGTTTGATGAAGTTGAAGAATAATTGACCAACTTGATATCACTATTTATTAAGTTTTATTTAACTTCTTCTATGCTCAACATGTTTCGGACATTAATACATCCATCATCAGGAGCCTGCTTCTTTTCTATTGTATCACCACATTGGTCGTGTGTTCTTGTTTCGATGTGTGTTGGAGTTTCGGTGTGGCTGTGGCGAAACCCCATGGAAAGAAGCCACTTAGAAGAACTAGGCGTTGTTGTAAGAAAAATAATATTAAATTTCTTTAAAGAAATGGGGTGGAGGCATGGGCTGGATTGATCTGCCTCAGGATCGGGACAAGTGGAGCCCTGATGTTTATGTGGGAATGAAATTTCAGGTATATTAAAATGCAGCAACTCTCTTGACTAGCTGAGTACCTGTTAGCTTCTCAAGAACTCTGTTCTATGGAGTTAAGTTAAGCTAAAAATTTTGTGTGTACCCCACAGGAATCGCAGAGTTCCTTTAGTACAAACGTGTGGGTTAATGCAGTACATAGACGTACCAACTGTTTGCTGTAAGGCTTAAATACCACACTTACAGTATGGTGTTGTTAGAAACCTACGTATTTTAAGAAGTAAAGGTAAAATAGTCCAATTACAGGCCCGAGGTCCCCAGAGGGTTCCAGGAAGTTAAGGTTCCCAGAATATTTGACAATGGCCGAGGATTGTGGTAAGGTTGTCACCCTTACGCACCGACCGCTTTTTACCCCGAGGAAATACTCCTGGTACTCATTTCTGTTAGAGGCTGAGTCGACCCATGGACCATAGTGCGTTCGGAAGGATTATGTCAATGAAAAATTCCAATGACACCATCTGGAATCGAACCAGCGACCTTCCAATTTGTAGAACAGCACCTTAACCACTGTGCTACCGCGGTCCCCATTTTAAGAAGTAAAGTAGATAGAATAAAGTAAGGTGAATTCTTGATTAACAGAGAATAATTCGGTGTGATATGCGTGGAAGTAGGTCATTTGCATGGCTCGTAGCAATGTAATGTACAAGGAGTCGAGCTTAATCATGTCATGACCTTCCCCAACAGCTGTTTTGCGATATAATGTCAATTTATGGGAAAGACTGAGTGATGTTGATTATGCCATGACAAAATGGAATAAATTTGCATTAGCGTTATATAAATATCCTGAGATCTGAACATTTACGCGGAGTACTGTTTGATATTTGTATACTGCATGTCTTTTTTTTCTATTGTTGGTAAGACTGTACGTTGGATATTTATTAACGTATATTGAAATACCTTAAGAAGTAGCCGCTCTTCTTTTTACGTAACAAATGTAGGCGAAACGTAAAGACTTGCAATTATCATCACTGATCTGACTGACTTTAACTGCATGCAATATTTCAGTCTGGAAAACATAAAAGGACCTGACGAAACAGGATTATAATAAAATGGTTCTTAAAATTGGATGTAAGAGTTTACACTGAGTTAGGCTGTTTATGGGTACAGTCTAGCAGTTGCAGCCCCTCGTAAATGTAATGTAACCATTTGTTATTTAACAAGTCGGTGAAATTCTAGAAAATCTACGTGGCCATAAATTTCTCAAAGTATTATTTTAATATATGAAGTCAGTTAAACTGTCGCTAATACAGAATAAAAGTGATTACTTTTGAAATATCCTTCCTCTGGGTTTTCTTGAAGGGAGAGCTTGAGATGTGCGTCATATAAAATTAAAGGTACAGGCACTGAGGCTCTATACAGGTTTTACGGCCCTTAGGGGAATAGAGGTTTTGCTTTACTCTTTCTTGTCCACTTCACTAGAAGGGGGTGAGTGGTCAGCAGCACGCGCCGGCCGCAATTTACCCCCGAGAAAGACCCGGTACCCATTTTACAAGAGGCTGGGTGGGCCCCAGCGCCGGTACGGACGGGTGCGGAAAATCTGGCCCTCTCACCGGAATTCGACCCCCGGACCGTCCAACCCGTAGCCAGTCGCTATACCAACTACTCTACCCGGCCCACGTGTATATCGTATGCATTGCTTCAATTTCATCACAAAATTATTTTGATGTATTGTACATTTTGAGTAAATATTACAATGTAATGTGAAGTTGGCCAAGATTAGGTAATAAAAATATTGTATGTCTATATTCAATTCAAATTTATATAGGATTCCGGAAAGCTACTAGAATTTCATAATTTACCGCCTTGCAGAAGAGTTTGATAACACAAGACTTTAATAAAATCGTCACGCCTTCAATGTCAAAGCCATGTGTCAGTCAAGTGTCAAGATAGAATCTGAGATATCAGGCAAACAGATTACATTGCAATGGTATTCCCTATACATTACTGACAATAGCAGCAGTGAGATGTAATGACCTCAACTACCGGCACGTAGCTAATTTGTCACACATCAGTGAAGCTGGGAGGACCACCTGACTAGCTCAAAGTGCAGGCGAAAATATGACACAAAACGTTCTTCAAGTATATGAAGGAATATTTGTGGAAACTGAACACAATAATTATATCACCGTAAAATTGTAGAATGTGGAGCGTTTGACAGGGTTTCTAAATGAATCCTAAACTGAAACAGATGAAAATAAACGAATTACGAGCAACACCATTAGGAGCGTTTTAGTAAAATCATGAGATAATATTTTTTGTAATTTGTCTATAGGGTAATTTTAATTTAGAGTGAGCGAGAAATTAAACTAACTTACTAAGTCCTGTTTATTATCGTTGTACTTCAGTAAAATGAAGAAATAATGAACTTCACTACGATACATACGTATCTGAAACAGATGCATGTCTCAAGCTTCCTTTTCATGGTCGTCATTACCCAAAAAACTGAAATTAATTTGATGTTTGTGTGACCGTGCATCATTGATACAATAATATAAACAGCGAAATAGATGCAACAATGACAGTTTATTGGTAACTTAAATCAGCTCAACATGTTTCGGGCGATAGTTTCGCCCATCCTCAGGAGCACTAGGCTGTGTTTACAGCTTGTGATAAAACGCAGGCAGCATCGTCGGTGCGTTTTACCACAAGCTGTAAACACAGCCTAGTGCTCCTGAGGATGGGCGAAACTATCGCCCGAAACATGTTGAGCTGATTGAAGTTATCAATAAACTGTCATTGTTGCATCTATTTGACTGTTTATAAAACTGGAACCAATAAAAAATAAAGAAGAATCTGTAAATCCTTCGTCTCTTCGGAGAATCGACGCTGTTGATACTAGAAATCACGTCAAAGACTTTCCCGCTTGAAGAAAGCTGATAGCTTTTCCTTTATTCAGTTCTTTAGTTTCTTGGGCTGTGAAAATTGAAGGAAAAAATCGGAAAATTCCTGTCTTGAGAATTATTCCTTCAAAACGTAATCGGTTCTGCTAAAATCGACCAACGCACGGAATGTGTTCATTTTTCGCGTTAAAATTGCAAATTTTTAGTTGCACAAAAACAATTGAGGGGAGTGTATGTAAATGTAGAGCAAGATGTCTTTCAGTGCCACATTAAATCATATGTTAAGTCTGAAAAAACAGAAGTGACAGAAGTTAAGAACGAGGATTTAAAAATCATAATTATTTCTGGTATCAAATTAAACACTTCCGTAAATATTAAGAACGAAATTCAGGGGATATACAGAAAATTATGATGAAGAAGCCTACTGCATTACCAACAGAATTTCTTTCGTTACAACACTAAAAATCTCCTCCAAGAGCTACCGTCCTCTACAAGCTTTTCCCAATACCCGTCATTTAAATACCTTTTTCAACCAAAGTATTTCGGGTTTATCTCAACTCTCTATTTAACCTAACTTTAACTGAATTAACACAGATTTGCCCTGAAATCATTGAACCTTTCACAAAAACGTACATATAGTATGTTGTAACTTTCTTTATTGTTTACTGACTTTACAAATGTTGTACCCGCGTAGAACCGGATTAAATAAGTCTAAATAACGTACTCAAGTAAGGCAGAAAGTTGTTACCAGTATTGCGTGCCGGTAATGTAATGTCTTCGGGTAACCGACCTTTTCCCAAAGCTGTACATTATTGTTACCTAAATTAAAGGGTTTCGAAAATTCTGTAATTATTTAATTTGTGTTACATAGGAAATAACAAATGATTTGCTCTCAAATGTAATAAAGATTTCAACATGCACATTATTACAAAAATCTCAGACAGCTTGAAAATTACAAAACCATATTCGGCTCCATGTTTATGAACTGGACTAAACTCTACAGGTTTTTGCAAATAATAAAAATAAATAAAATAAAAAAAAAGAACAAAAAGGCGGGAGGGCAAATTTGAAAGTCCAGTTACTCATCATTTTCTTACAGATGTCAATATTCATAAGCATTTCCATCCTTCAAAACAGCAGTCTGTAACAGTGGGAACAAGTCAATTAACGGACTGTTCAGTGCATTTTAATAAGGTGTCCGTGGCATTGACCAGGAGAAAAATTCCTAAGGTCAAAAGCCGAATATAAAACCACGTTACAGTTCAGTGACTTCACTTGTTACTCAGTCACAGAATAATCCTTTACTGTTTTAGAACCTGTTCCTGACTTGAATGTCTTGCTGAAAATTTTCAGCATCAAGATACCAAACGTATATTACTCTTGACAACAAGGCCATTAATTTCACGGGTTTAGATGTCAGTTAATTTGTCCCCTACTTCACATGGCATGGAGTTAGCTCGGAATGATCATCCTACACATTTATCTTCAATATTAACTAAATGAACACATCTATCACTGTCTTAATTGAGTAGCTGATGGTTACTAAGATGGCTAGGAAATTCCTACCCTGTAAAACAACCAGTTAATATACTAGCACTTTCAAAAAAATCCAGGCACTTAGAATATTTAAAACAGTCCACAATCTCATGTTTTATTCCTTTGACATTATGCCTAATATTGTGCTGCCGTCTCTGCGTGGGTCTTACAGATAACTTATTAATTCAAATTTAAGTCGTAATTTTTACACATTTTTCAGAAATGAAAATTAGGACGCGTCTTAAATTCTAGATATTATTTTTGACTCTTACAAGTCTCGAAAACATAATTTTCCTTGAAGAACAAATAGCATTGCTAAAAGAATATTAAATTTTAGAGAGAGTAAGGTGCATCTGTTTTTCAGTTATTCCTGAAAGTATCTTTTTCAAAGTGGGGTGGGTCTTAAAGCGAGTTTTATGTTCGAAGTATTATGTTATTAGGTCTCCAAACTTCATCACTTCATCCGGCTAAACATCTGTAGGAACATTTCACCTAGGCCGGGTAGCTGAGTAGGTATAGCGACTGGCTACGGGCTGGACGGTCCGGGGATCGTATTCCGGTGGAGGTGAGATTTTCCGCACCTGTCCAGACCGACCCTGGGGCCCAACCAGCCTCCTGTACAATGGGTACCGGGTCTTTCCCGGGAGTAGAAGCGACCGGGACGTGGGGCTGAACCCCCCCCATCCCCATCTAGTGCCGAGGTCCTAGAAAGAGTAGAGCTATACCTCTACTCACTCTAAGGGCCTTCGTGGCCTGTAAAAAATGTGAAACTACCTACATTTCGCCTAGTAAGCCGGCTACCTTTATCTTCCTCTGCACAGCCCTTCATTAATTACATTTTGTCTCAAAACTCAGTAAAATGTCGTGTAAAAAACAAGAACTAAAATTCGGTAAGCCAATATAAATTATGAGGATCATTTTGACTACCATATTCTTCAACCTTACGGGCACAAATTCTGCACCTTCACTTTTTCTCAAGACTCTCAATTTATAATGATACATTAGGGTAAGAAGAAACTCAAGCTTTTGTCATATCAAGTTCTTTCAATGTACTTCAACCTACTTCCACACTCAATTAAGTTACAGTACATACGGTCGCATTTTATATAACTTTATGGAACAGATCCCTTCCTGAGAACCTAACAAGTCCGCAGCTGGTCAAGAAATTTCCAGCGTTTTATGGAATCCGAAAGTTCATTACCTCATCCACAATCGCCCGCCACCCGTTCCTATCCTGAAGCATAGCAATCTAGCCCATGCCTCCCCATCCGACTTCTTGAAGATCAATTTTAATATTATCCTACCATCTAAGCCTAGGTCTTCCTATTGGTCTCTTTCCATCAGGTATCCACACTAAAATTCTGTATGAAGCTGTTCTGTTTCTACACGCTTCTCATGCCCAGTCCCTTTTCATTTTCCTGCATTTGATCCCACAAATATTTGGGATGGACTACAAGTTTTAAAGCTCCTCCTTTCATAGTCTTCTCCACTTTTTACGTAACAATATATTTATTGTCTCATTCAAAGATCAACCTGTTTTTCAGTTCTCTACCTTTAGCGGATGAGTTAATGCATTACCATAACACACCTTTTAGAAATAGCGCTATGCAATGCATTAAAAGGTTATAAAACAAAAGCTTAAAACTGGACCATTTGCAATGTTTATCCTGCAATGTAATACGGGTTTACAGTTGGAAAATTGTTGAAAGTTTAACCCGAATGGAGAGAATTCTGATGTCCAGCACGTTACGGCAACTGATTAAGTTAGAGGAGATTTTCGTTCATTGTTACTGGAAACCAGCTTCATGAATATGGCAAGCAGCATGAATGAAGTGAGTAGATTCACAGCAAGAGAAATCCAACATTTAACCCTTTAAAAGCCAAGTTAAATCCCATCTGCCATTTTCTGGCAATATCAGGAGCTCACAATATTCTCCGAGTTAACAGGTTAAGGGCTGAAACGAAAACTTAATGTTGTTCTGTTCTTACAGGTGCTGGCAGCAGTGTCGTTGTCAGCAGCAGCACGCACTGTGAGGACGAGGCGACAATGGCGTAGGGGTGAAGATGACAAGCAGGTTATAGTTAACATTGAAAATGAGGAGAAGACACAGTATCTGGAGCAGAATTTCAACTCAAGTAAGATACAAATTAAGATAAATGTAATAATCATTGTTAAAGGTTATTAAGCCGAGATGATTTCAAAGGGCTTGCAATTTTCAGCCGGATTTTCAGCCAAGAGATCTGTCTATAAATTAACAAACTATGAATGGTTGCTAATTATTTTAAGCCATTTGTCAATTAAGTTTTCCCCTGCCAGCACGTTAATTATTAAACCAAGTTATTATCATAGAAGTGTAGAGTTCTTGAGTCTGCTGAATGTGGCTGGCTCATAATGGATTTAGTGGGGCAACAAAGTAAATAGAGGACTTTTTCTATGAATGTAGAAACTGTACAAAGATTACTTACTACAACGAAATGAAATAATGAATATCAGGTGTCCATTAAGCAATCAATAAGTTATGAGATACAGATGAATACCAAGTCTATATATTTGCAAATAAAAGTTTACATTTGGAACTTTAGAAACTGGCTTAACAAGTTGGTACACTTTTCTTAGCAAATTTTTGAATCACAGTGGCTGTTTATTCAACAACGTTATTCTCAAATAAGTAACAAGCTGCAGATGTGCAAGTACGAAATTTTTTTAATTCTTACAGCGATTTTGATGAAGATTCGGGTCTTCCGTGACGTTATTCCGCGTCGACTGGTAAATAAGACTGTGGATCAGAAAATAAGATTACATGATGTATAATTCTACAACTACGAACCCACAGTAATTGTAACTATATCATTGAAATTCGTTGCCAAGCAACTGTCAGAATTTTCCAGTGCTGAAGCAGAAACATGGAGGCTCTAAATTTGATGTTTGTGTAACCGCGCATCACTGATACAATGATATAAACACCAACTAGATGTAATAATAATAATAATAATAAATTATTATTATTATTATTATTATTGCATCTGGTTGGTGTTTATATCATTGTATGGAGGCTTTAAACTTACTGATAATTTCGACTGAGGAACTATTGTGAAAAGGTGGCAGATAACACAGCACAGGGACATATACCAACAAGGAATAGAAAGGCTCATTCCAAGATATGATAAGTATAATAATATTGGTAGGGCTTATGTGGAAAAACAGTGGGAGGGCAGTATGATTCAATGTGAAGTGCTGTTATTAGAGCTGACAGCAGAGATCTCAAAAAGCACCGTGACACTCTTTTGTGATGGAACCTCATAGCTACCGATGTTTCGAACAAGGAAAAAATTCACTCCAAGAATCCAACTGAGTGGTAAGCATTCGCATTTACCAGCCGACATGGAGCCATATCCCAAAGTCTCGAATCTTCGTAAGCCTGTTTCTCCACTTCGCCATGTACCTTCATAGCCCGACGATTTAATCTGCCACAGGACAACTTTCCTTTTTCCATTTACCAGAAAATTAATCCAGGTTCTGTACCCGCACAGGTTCTTACGAGTTTGGCTACGAAGTGGGTCCAGACGGTCAGTTCCATCACGAGAACCGTGGACCTGACGGTGTGGTATATGGCTGCTATGGGTACATAGACCCGACCGGAAAGCCTCGGGTCACCCATTACGTATCTGACGGCTGGGGTTACCGAGTCGTGAAGCGCGGAGAACCAGTGGAGCTCTTCCTTCATCCACACAACCCTCAGGATGTTGAGGGTGGTGGCGGTGGTGGTGAGGGTGACGGGTAAGGTGGTGCTGCTTTTAAAGTTTAACTCTTTAAAGACGAAGCGCAGACCGCTTTA
>Ga0131853_10006479_pt1 | contig 21130 bp, 20 predicted proteins | sample TergutLab28metaG_FD_92764 | JGI IMG/M metagenome (GOLD analysis project Ga0131853, IMG submission 92764) | Labiotermes labralis P1 segment gut microbial communities from Petit-Saut dam, French Guiana - Lab288 P1 (version 2) (version 2) | ecosystem: Host-associated > Arthropoda: Insects >...
AGGGGAATTATTTTTGGATAAAAGGATTTTTTAATAGTAGTTATATTTTGGCGTTTTGCCCTGCAAGTTTTATGGCGGATGTGTTTATGGATTTATTGTCGTGGATGCATGTATACAATCCTGAGCAAGAGTTGGCGGATATAGCTTTATTAGGAGCAATTAGTCATATGATTGATGTTCAGTGGTTATTTGATATACTCGGTTTTCCTGGTGTATACATTTGTTATACTTTGACCTTTAATCCACCGTTAGCGGAACAAATCTTATTTGAGAATGGCTTTGTTTATAATTCAGATGGGAGTTGGTTCTGCTCATCGAGTGGCGGGATCAGGTACAGGTGGTATATTATGCCCTGTGGTGAAATCGTACTTCAAAGTGCTACATTGATACTTAATGTTCCGGCACAATGGATTTATGATTTGATGGTGCATTTAGGCGTGATAGAAAACATGGCATCTATAGGTGTTGCGGTTAGTGTTGTGGTTGGGTAAATATTATAGAAAGATACTAATGAGTTTAATGCTCCATAAAACGCTGCTCTAAGAACAGCAATAATTTTTTATTAAGGATTTGGATGTAGTTTTCGGCTGCATCCATTTCTATTGCCAGACATCTTTGGGTTAGAGTGCGGATGTAGAGTCCGTTGTAGATTTTTTGGAGCTGTAGGGGAGCAAGGCAAACGGCTTGAGTGTACAGCTCAAGCGTTTGCAAAAAACCTTTGGGATGGACGACATTTTTTGGATTGCCTATCATGTCTTGGTGAGTGTAGTATTCCTTGATGCACTCAAGGTCTTTTCGGATTTGTTCTATTGATTTTATTGACTACCTCCTTTCCGTTTGCCTAAGACGGGTAATATATCACTAATATACAAATGATAAATAAAATCAAGACCGGTCATTAATTCACCCAAATATTATGGTGACTGCTTGTTCGTCAGAGTCTAGGTTTATGGCATAGAAAGCGTCTTGAAAGTTGACATATTGTACTACTATGTGGATTATACGGCGGTCATTTAGTTTCTTTAGATAAAAACTGTTATAGCCATAATTTTCACGATAAAAATCAACTACAAACACATCAAATGCTCCTGTTATAATACCCCCGTACTCATCCATACTACTCACAATCCAATATATCCGAGTATGCCTAATCCATCTGGCATACAACCTTAAATGTCTAGCTGTGCCTTGTGGAATTGTATCAACCCGCTCCCGTCTTAATCCATAGCAATAGCATTCATAATAAACATTATAATAAATTGCACTATCACACTCACCGCAATAATACTCATCGCAATACTCACTGCAAACATGCTCATTACAAACACAATCCAATACATACCACTCCCAGTATGCAAAGATATAATGACCTTGCCGTCTGTCTAAAGGAGCGTGAACATAAAAGGTGGGTGTTGCAGCTGTAAAGGTCAAGAGGTTATCATCTGAATTAGCGACCCCAAATAAACCTATGTAATAAATATTAAACTGCAAATCTTCGAGGTATTCATCTTTGTAATCGCATTCATAATAATCGCATTCATTTGTGCAGGTATTTTCATCCTGTACGATAGCTCTATTGCCAAGCATAACTATACAGCTTACAGCAAGACCTGCTATAACTACGACTAACAAAATAAATATCGATTTTTTTAATAATTTTAACATTTTGTGGCTCCCTTCGTCTGCTCTATTGCAGACGCATAACTTGTTTTGCTTAGAAAAGTTAATTCTTTTCTAGCTTTTAAGATTTTTGTGAAAATTTTTGGCGAAAAACATACTCAAAACATACCCAAAATGCTTAAAAGTTGGGGAAGTGGGCGTGGGGCGTATGCTTGTCTTGATACAAGTGGCGTCAGCTACGCTGCCGCCAGCGACAAGCATACGCCCCACGCCTGTTTTTGAGCTTAATTTAGACATTAAAGAATTAATTTAGGATAAAATTAATTAGATTTTCTCATCATCTTGATGCTGCTGCTACTCACTTTACCCATACTTACACCCTCATCAAAGCATCTAAAATCATCAAACAATAATAGCTTTTTATCCTCAATACCTACCTTGCAAACCACATCCTCGTCCACAATGTCCGAGATAAAAAACTGAGATAAGCCCTTTGAATAAACTATCTTTTCGCCTGTTTTTTCTAGGTACTTTAGTAGGTATCCGAGTGCTTCGCCTAAACTGTTTTTGTCTATGATTTTATCAAAATCCGAGCGACCAAAATTAGCATTGAAATAAGTATTTTGCACTGTAATTTGTCTTTTTCTAGTGTTAAAGTTATAGTCATTCTTCTCAAAAAGCAGTCCCGGTATTGTGTCCTCCGGAATAGAAAAAATGCCATGAAAATGTAATCTTTTATTCTTAGGAGACCGCTCCCAAACACCGATATACCGCCATTCTTTTCTATTACTAAAATGCTTTAGGCATCCTTTGAGTCCCTTAGTAAAGCTCTCTTCATCGTGCTTTTTATCATCATAGGTAAATGTTGCGAAATAATTAAACTCTTGCAAATTGGCTTTTCTGACACATCTAATACGGCGGGCGATTAGGTTTTTATGCTTTCTGTCCATGTGCATAGCTACATAATCCACAGCCTCGTCATGCGTCTTAAAATATTGTTTCATAGCAAGTATTATTGCATTTTTTCGTTTGTGTTTTGACAATCCTCTATGCTCTGCATACAGCTTTTCAAACAGTTCTCTTTTAGTAGTTTTAATTAACCTCTTAACCTGCGGCAATAATATTTCCTCAACACTCTCTTCAAGTGCAGGAGATATCTGCTTATCAGAACCATCCTCTTGACACATTGTTTTAGCAGGTTTTTCGGCATCTATATCTGCATTTATTTTCTCAAAAACAGTAATCACTTCATCCGCCGGTTTAGTGCGATCCTTCCTTGCGGGACGAGTGGTTTTTGGGATAGCGATAAAATGACTGCCGTCATAATAGACCTTAGTTTCTTTATATGGCATAGAACACCCTTTATATAAAATAATAAATGTTGAAAGTTTTTGGTTACCATTAGACCTTTAGGTCGCAAGACCACGAAGACCCTAAAGTACGGTCTTATTTTCAAAAAAGTAAGGGAGCAGTGCCGCCGCAAGCTAGGCGGCACTGCTCCCTCGCTTAAACGCATAGGCGAAAAACGCCGGAAGTGTTTACCTCGCTAACCCGCTATAGACTAAACACTTCTTCAGCGTTTTTTATCGCCGTCATTGATGTTTTATTAAATCGTTTATGAAATAGCTGTTCTGCTGCTCCAGCTCCGCCACGCTTGCCTTTACGCTTTCGTACTCAGTCATATCCTCTATACCTACATTAACCTCTTTTAATCGTTTAGCAAAAATATCTTTATAGGCATCAGTGGCAAATCTATCTGAGTAAATCTTTTTAGTGGATACATAATACGGACACTCCTTTATAATCTTCCCGGACGCCGCATCCTCTATTGCTAAGTGCCTGACATGAAACCCGAACCTGTTATAAATCCTAGAATAATACCTGTGAACACCGGCTCCCAGTTTTTTGAGTAGGTGCATGATAAGAGTGTTGTCGCCCCTGTTAATGCGATAGCTGTTATATGCCTGCTTAAATTTAGGAAAGATGAAGCTATAAATCAGTTCCGCTATAAAAAACCATGGCATGGCTAGCTTAATTTCAGATTTATCTTTTATGTGAACTATCTCGCACAGCTCCCTAGCGTCAGCTCCGAGTGATTCGGGGCGCTGCTCGTCTAGGAATACTCTGACAAAAGGAAAGTTTGCAACAGTGCTAGGGTGGCGGATGAGCTTTAGCATATCGTTAAACTTATCTGTCAGCACTGTAGCCCTTGTAGTTAATTTCTCTAGTTCTAATCTAGCCTCATCAGCCTTTAATGCGCTTGTGCCGGACTTAATTTTGTCCAGCTCTCTGATGGTTTTTCTAAGCTCTGTTATGGTTTCTTGAATCTCTTTTGACTTGAATATGTTGCCCCTTTCTTTTCCCGCTTCCGTGCAGCAAATTGTACCGAATTCCCAAGCCCCGGCGTTTTTGTTGTTCTCTATTAGCTTTTTGCCAAGACGGAGCATGTCAAAATCTAGGATGTGTGAAAACTTAGAGTGATGCTTCATTAGTTTAGTGTCTCTACTAAAAAAGTCAGTGTCCCAGTACGGCATGTTTCCTTTATCTCTTTTTATGAAGTCCGTCCTGATTGAATAGTTTGAGATTATTAGGCTGGTGTTGACCATGTAAATAAAATAAAGCTGAATATAATCCCTTAATGCGTCAAACAGGTTTATTATGGTTTTTTTATCGTCATGCTCTAAACCATACTTTTCAAAGTCATAGCTGAACAGTATTTTTTCATGGCGGGGCTTGACCTTTTTTCTCCTGCATTTTTTTAGGATTAGCTTAAACTGTTTTTCTTGATTATCCACCCATGCCTTGCAGCTTACAAGGTTAAAAACTCTGCCCGCCTCAATCTCTTTTTTTAACTCATTTTCTAGCACGATATACGGAAAGTGCGGAAACTTCAAATCTACCTCTAGCATCAGCTCATAAGCCTTGTGTCTAAATATTGCTTCGGTAGATAATGCCATGTCGGTTAAAAGCGTGGTCTTGCCGGTGCCCATTGTTCCGACAAGCATAGTGCAGATTGAGCGTTCTAAAATGAATCCTTTGTTGCATAACTCCATGTGCCGCAATCTATCCAGTGCTTTCCTTTTTCTTCGGCGGTCAATTATGTGTAGTGCCAATATAAGCCACATCCAAATAGGAATGATTCGGAATGCAGGAGCGAGCAAAACCACTGTGTTATAGAAAAAATGGTAGAGGGAAACGAAGTTAAAGCTGATGAAGAAGTATAACAGGATAGCAACCACTCCCAATATAGCCGCAAATACATTAAAGTTGAACAGCCAAATCAACAGCCAAATTTTAGGAAATCTGCTGTGCTTTATATAGCTTAACAATGACCCCACATAATCCCTAATCGGCACATAAACTCGCTTAGAAACGCAATTAAAGGCTTTTAACGGCAAACTGTTTCGGTTATAACGATTATTATGCTGTGTGAAAATGCGTTTAATGAACTTTCTAAGAGCAAAAATTATGATGATAAGAAACGGCAATATTGACACCAATATTAAGAGCCAATCCTCAATGCCTCCTAAAAACGCTCTAAAATTATCCCATGTGAAAAGCAGTCTAAAAAATGCTCCTAAGTTATTCCATAGCTCTCCGCTTGTTTCGGGCAGGATATTTATGTTGCCGCAAGGAGCATTGATGGGGCTGTACTCTGGGAGCCGGTAAGTGAAAATAAATCTAATATAACCTAAAAAGCTGTGCCAAATTTCAGTCCCGCTCCTGCCTATAGCAAAAACCGCTCCTCTAAATATTGTTGCAGTAAGCACTAAAAAGGCTATGGTCAGTAGAATACAAACTACTAACCTATTATGCTGTTTAATAAATTTTTTCATGTTGTTCCTTTAGGTATAATGCAGTTAGCCCTGCCTGCTTTTATAAACAGGGCAACTACACATAAATTGTCTAGCCTCTAACCTGCATTCAAGTAAACACTAAATAGCTAACAATAAAAATGATTTTGACAAACAAAAATAATTTAAGTAAATTTTTGAATATCCTCATAAGCTAATTTCTCTCACTGTTATTTTTCTTGCTGCTCTTATCCTTGTAATCCATTACTATCGTTGCACCACTCCCGTTCTTTTGCTTGGACGGGAAAAGACTAAAAAGCCGCATGACTAAGCTCACAGCAATAAATCCTAAAATGATTGCGCCTATGACTAGAACAGGACGCATTAAACCACCCATACAACCGCCGACTCTGTTGCCTAAGTTACGCATCCCCTCCAAAAAGCTCGTCCAAGTATAGAGGTTTTGACTGTCCCTATGCTCAATGGTTACTCCGTCCGTGCTGTCCCCGTTCAAAAGCCGCCAATCCTCGTTATAGAAACTCCCTAAATTTACAACAGGCACATCAAAGTTTCCAAAGGGTGTCGGCACAATATGCATATGAAAATCCACCCCTCTTTGCAATAAATCCTGCACTGTCATGGCTTCTAAAAGCACCGCATTTTCTATCCGCTGCTGCTGTCTGTTGGTGGTAATTATATCATTGCCGTGAAATACTATAGGTAAGCCGTTTCTTTCATTAAAGAGCGCAAATCCAAAGGCATCCGTAAGCTGCATTGTCCTTGGATTAACCCGTATATCCCGTCCGTCCTCTGTAACCACAGTAAACCCGGTTGCAGGCTCTATTATTTGCGACCACGGGTGTATTGTGGCAAAGCTTATTTGATGCAGTAACTCACCTAAAGTAAACTCCTGCATCGTATCAAACATATTGCGTATCTTTTGTGCTTGTCTAAAATGCGTCCATGTAAGCCGCCACCATTCAGCAGGCTGAGGAAAACCAATTCTGCTGTAATCCAGCACGCGCCCGTTCATATCATATACTCTAAACCTGTTGTTTTGGAATATCCACCAGCCTGTCCTATAACGCACAATAGACACAAATATCTCATTGTATCTGCCGTTAGGCATCCTGTAGCTGACTAGGTAAATAGTAGTATCTAACCTAATAGTCCTAGTATACCTGCCACCGCTTCTAAGTTCGTTCCTGCCCAGTCTGCTGTTTAGGAAAATTGCGAGGTTGCGATTAGCGCCGTCAATAAATTCTTGACTTTGCTCGTTATAATAAATTGCCAATGACCCGTCTTGTGAGTTTGTATTGGTATCATCAACAGTGATTATATCCCCGTTGCTTGCAATAACAAGATTAGCATCTTTGAGTAAAAATAATCTATTGCCATCCCCTGTATAGACTGCTCCCTCTCTCACATCATATAGTCTGCCGTCAGGGCTGTCAGTCAATGGAACTTTATACTCAACTGTCAGTGCCTCAGCCTGCTCTAGCATCCTAGCCCTAAATGTTTCCATGCACCTATGGCTATTAGTAAAGTAATGATACAGTGCTTGTGATTGCATTGCAGAGGCACTGGTTATACTCATAAACGGCATAAGGGATATTATACAGGCTATTAGTAGTGATACCACCAATGCCAGCTTAAATTTTAGTTGTTTTGTTTTATTCAATTTCTTCTCCTTTATTATTTAATATTTTATTAGTAATGCCGAATAGTAAGATGATGACAATTACACCGCCGGTCAGCCCGATTAAAAGTGCCCATATTAAATTGTTAGCGGCATAATCATTGTTGCCACTGTTATTGCTGCTGTTATTATCATCCGGCGGCGGGTTAGTATCGCCACCCCCGACATTACCGCTTGCTGCTGCTTGTAAAGATGATAAGGAAATATGTAATGCAGGACGGACAGTGGCATAAATAAGCAAAAATAAGGGACGAAAGTCCATACTAGAGCAGTACCTTAGGCTTGTAATAGAGCCGTTGTTCCTAACAACTTGAGCGTTTATAGACTGGCATGGCTCTATGATTGTATCCCGTAGCCAATCATTGTACGCTACGACATTAATGTGTAAATCGGCAATAGCGCCTAAAGAAAAGCGTGCCCTCTCGGTATTCATGCTAAACCCCCAAGCGCCGCCGTTCTCAACCTCTGCCATTGACGGCAGCCAGAGTCTATCGGCAGCAACAGCATTAGCACCGATTGTGCCTTGTCTTAAAATATGGTTATTAAGCCTTGACATTCTTGCGGCTAAGTATGTATAGTCGGCAATCAGTCTTTGGCGGATAATACCATGCGAATACCTTATCTCCGAAAGCGTTGTAGTAAACACGCTTGCTCTATGCGGCTCACTAGCCCAAAATGTAACCCTGTTCCCATCTACATTTGTTATGCGCCAATTTAAGCGGGATAGGTTCTCTGCATAGACAGAGGAAAGGCTTAGGTTCGGGAATAATCTAAAACGGGTTACTCTGTCTAAGGTAGAGCTATCCTTCGGAGTCTCACCCAGTGCATCCAGTACAGCTTGAGCCACACCTCTTTGCATATTCCCGGTTAGGTCAAACAGGGATATAGCCATAGACGCTTGGGTATCTATTGACGGAAAATTGGACGGGATAAGTAATACACCTAGAGTTAGGACGATGGTTAGAGTTAATGCTGTAATCAACACTGCAATTCTTTTAAGTTTTATTTTCAAATAATCAAAGCCTCCTTATTGTTGCTCTTTGTCTTTTTTAGACCTAAAGACATGAAAAACATAGCCCAGTATTATAACCACTAAAGCCAGACCGATTATAGAGCTTAAAATTATCCATGATGTATTACTGCCGTTGTTATAGCTGTTATTATTGTTATTGTTATTACCGTTTTGGTCAGGCGGAGCAACAGTACCGCCGCTGGCTCCGTATTCTACAGCTTCTCGTATTGAATGCAGTGAAATGTGTAAGGCAGGTCGGACTGAATACACACGGGTAGAATCGCCAACACTACCCAGCACACCGGCACTAGACATTGAGCTTATGCTTTGTGAGCCTGTTGTAGATTGATTCCTAAGCCATGACCTAGCATTAAATGAGCCATTGTCAAAGCCTCCCAGTCCATGATTAAGTAATCTCCATCTAGTAATAAATTCATAGCGGGATGGTATCCATATTCGGTCATTTTCATTGACTCTTGCCGCCTCGTGATTATGATTAGTCGGTACTGCTCCTAGTGGTAGGATATAGTCGTTTAGTCCGCCTAGCCTTGTGTTGATATAGTTAAAATCTGTTATTAGGTTTACTCTTAAATCGCTTACCAAATAACATAGTCCGCCTGTTGTGCTGAATGGACTGTTGCGGTACGGGGCTGTTGCTAGAAATGTAATCCTGTTTCCGCCTATATGAACTATCCGCCAGTTTAAGCGGGCGAGGTTAGTTGAGTGGTTAGAGTTAAATGTTATGTCGGGGAATAATCTAAACGGCATAGCCATATCTACTGTAGTCATGTCATTAGGTGTGTTGCCTATAGCATTGAGGATATTTTGGGCTTGCGAGCGGGTCATGCGTCCTGTTGCATTGAATAGGGATATTGTTGTGGACGCTTCTGCTTGTATCGGGGCTTGGGGGGAGGGAATGAATAAAAGACCTAGCGTTAGCGTTAAAGTCAATGCTAGTGTCCCGAGCAATAGCATCACTCTTTTTGTATTCGTTAAAATTATAATATTTTTCATGTACCCCCTTACCAGTTCCAATCGTCATCATCATATTCTTCATCGTTAGCGTCATACTTTCTTCTTTTGAAAAATCTAATGATTAGGGTTGAAAATGTAGCTAGGATAATTAGCCCTAAAACAGCGCTTAATCCCATCCACCAATTAAAAGAGTTTGTGGTATCGGTGTTATTATTGTTATTGGTAGTGCCATTGCCTTCGTCTTGGTTTGGCAGAGTAACAGCATCATCATCAGCCTCGCTATCTGTGGCATCCGTTATGGATTGTAGTGGAATGTGCAGAATAGCGGCTTGAGCTTGTATTGTTGTTTGTGATGATGGGATAAATAGCACTGCGCCAAAGACTAAAGCTGTTGTAATCACCGCAAGAGCAGCTAATTTCATAGCCTTGTTTTTTGTGAATTTTGTTAGTTTTTTCATTGAAAAATGATTTCTCCTTTTTTTACAATGTCTATAATGACAATTCACAAATGACAAATTACTGATGGCTTAACTAATTGAGATAAACCATCAGTAATTTGTCATTTGTAAAATTCAGTGTGTCATTATTTAAGCAACATATTTAATAATGCCTTATCCGAGCTTCTAAACGGCTTAACGGCACACTCATATTCAGTCCCGTCAGCATCAACGCTTCTTACCGCATACGAATTACCTTTAATAACCTTTCCGCTTGCTTCATCCTTAATCTCATAAGGCTTTAATACCAATTCAGCTTGCATAGCCTCGCCAAACACAATGTCCAAAACACTGTAGCCGCCTCTGTCCGGGGGAGCTAGGGAAACCCTTACATCTCTGCCTCGTATCTGTCCTTTGATAAAATAGCTAAAATAGCTTTTGCCGTCTTTCTCATATGTATCCCGCTCTACGAAAATTTGTTTGTTTGAATCGTTTGTCATTATTGACTTAATCTCCTTATAAATTTTAATTTTTAGCCAGCTTTTGGCTTGCCTTTTATTTTTGACAATGCTTTAGCTTCTGCCTTAGTTTTACCCTCAGCAAGAGCCTTTTTGTACTTGTAGATACCGGCATTATCTGATTGGGCTTGCAAATATCCTGACCTTATTCCTGCCTCATAATCCGTCAATGGTTTACCCTCTTTCGGACCCTTCGTATGCACCTTAGCTTTGCGGTCTGCCGCATACTTTTTTGCTCGTTTAGACGGAACACTCCAGCGGCGCTCCTTGTATTTATCCGGTGTAGACGACTGTGCCGCCTCTTTATTTTTATCTGCCATAGATAAAAACTCCTTTATTTTTAGGATTTTGTTTTGCTTATAATCTCTGGCACTGACACTCATCATGCCTGCCATCGGATTATTAATTATTTAGTTGTAATGTTGTAATCACTGCAAGCATTATTTGGAACACTAGTCCCGTGCGGTTAAAGTATTAAGTCGGCCGTTCTTTATACTTAAAAACCGATTATTTCTGCCGCTTGACTACCTTTTCATTTTAACTCGTTTGTTTAGAAAATGCGGTATACTCGGAGTCTAGTCAAGGTCTACTAAACTACCACTATAGGACTACTGGCAGTCTACTAATGGTCTAGTGAAAGTCTACATGACACCTGATTTTATAATTTAGACATGGCTATTTTGTGTAATCGCTTAAATTTTCCAGTAAAAATTTATTCAGTTTTGTGCTTAACAGTTTTATGTAACCATCGCAGCAATCCCACTCATAAGCAACAGCACTATGTGTATTGTTTTGAACATAAAGCGATACATACAGACGATAAAGTCTTATAGGCGCATTTTTAATTACTTGATTATATCTATCAATTTTATCTACAATAGCACTTTGCACGACAGATTTTGATGCTTGGTCAAACTCTTTTTGATTAGCATAATAGTATCTAATGTCAGATAAATCCTTTCTAATTTGATTAGTTGTTATCATGATTTTTCTACCTCCTTTACAGGAAGAACTTTCATGTATCCGACCGAAAAGAGAAAAAGGCTTCCCGTCGATTTTGCAACCGGCAGATAAGCCTTTTTTTATTTGTATATTTGCGATGATTAAGTCCTGCTAAATAAGACAGGAGATTTAGTTTTAATTGCTATGTGGTGTTACAATAATTTTTGCTCCGGTCTTATAAAAATTACAATCTGCCGACTGCAATTTCAGCCTAACAGACACATAAAATTATGCTTTTAGATGTTTTGACAAAATTCCGCTTATGTTGTCAAAAACATCACAAATATAATGTTTTTAACCATATATTTTGACAGATTAAATTAAGCTATTTGAAAAATAAAGTGTACATCTCGTCAGTCAGTCGTGTTTAGGGGGTAAGTAGGAATAGCATGGGCAGAGCAGGGCTGTCAAGCGCCGCAAAAATTTTTTTGTGCCTGTTTTGAAGAATAAATGTTTTGTTTTTATGGCACAAAATAATTTTTGCTAAAATGCCCGCTGGGCATTTTGCCCTTGACAGCCCTGCTCTGTCCATGCTTTATATGAAGCACCCCCTAAACACGACTGACCGACGGGATATAATTAAATTATTCCCCCCTTCCACTCCTTCTCTCAAGGATGTAATTAAATAACTTTCTCAAAAGCAGATAGCTCTTAGGCATAGGGCTGTGTGCTTTTTTGTTTGTAAATTTTAATGGTGAAAATTAGATTTTATCAAGCACGACATCAACTCCAAAAATTTTATTTGCCTTTTGGCTGTGGGAGGGTAGCAGAGTGAATAGCCTTTGGCAACGGGAAAAAATATTGCAGACAATTTGAAGTAAGGTTTTACTCCAACGCAATTTTTTTTCCTGTATCGTTGACAAAGGCTATTCACTCTGCTCCTTATTTTGCTAAGCCAAAAGGCAAATAAAATTTTCGGAGGAAATATAAATGTATCAATTTAGAAACAAGGGACGAGATAATAGAGATAATCGTCAAGCTAACTGGAATGAATGTCGTCGTTGCTTTAGAACACTTAGTAAGGACGATTTTGCAGACTATTATTTCGTGTGCCCGCATTGTGATGAATGTTTTAAGCCGCAATGGGTGCCAAAACATTATCGTTATAATAATTATTAAATCAATAAAAAACTCAACAAGGAGAAAATACAAATGGAAAAACTTTTTAACACAGAAGTGGATTATAGCGGAATAGATATAAATGCACTGTTTACTTCTACTAAAGACTATAGGTCGTACTATATGAATGAGTATGCTTTTTATGACGGAGAGAGGTTCATTATCTTTAATATAACTGAGATTAATACAGTCAAAGGTGAACTCATTGTGGCAGTAAGCATTGAGGGCAGTATAAGACAGCAAACATTTGATTTGATGTTAGGCAGCAGGGGTTATTATTTTGAATACGGTGTTTATTTAACTAAAATATTCATTGATGACTTTGAGCAAATTGAGGAGGAGCATTAAACATGATAGGTGTACATAGACAGGCATTGTTCTAGCAATAGAATGGTGTCTTTTTAATATTAAGTATGGTCAAGCGAAAAAATTAAACAATAAATACAAATAACAAAAGGAAATATGAAAATGAAAACAATAAAAGTTTCAAGAGAAATTAAAAAACAAGAAGCAATAAAAAGAATGAAAATGATGAGGCTTATGCCTAACATCATTGAAGAGTTTGAAAAAAATGATGTAGTCCACTACTCAGAATGGCAAGGAATTTTATATTGGATTTCTAATAAGCCGGAGTTGGGTGGAGTATATAAAAGACTTTGAAGAAAAGTATAATTGTCTGGTTTATCATGCTGAATTTTCCAGCCTAGAATTTGGCGATTGCTTATCACTATTATATGTAAGCGATTATAAGGGCGAGTGGCGCATGGATGTTGCCGCAATTAAAGAATGTTATCCTATGGTATATGTTTGGAATATTGATGACCCGACATGCAGTGAGTTTGGAAGCATTAGTCTTGTCTCCATGAACGGCGGTGTTAAACGCACTGCCTAATTTGCTTATTAGACTTTTACTATACAGCGACTAGACTTTTAATTGACTATTGCTATATTTTTACTATACCGTCAGTAGACTTTTAGTAGACGCTGAGTATACCATGTTCAAAATGGAAATGCCCTAAAATGAAATAAGGATAAAACGCCATAGGCTTGTCTAAACCTTTGCGAGTTTATCTAATTCAAAGCAGGAGGGTAATTCCTTATGAAAAATCTAATCAACAATACTAATGATAAAAATATAAGCATTGAAGAACTGATTGCCGGTGAGGTAGCTAGGCTTGCCCAAATTTACAGCAAGTCTTTTTTAGACTGTGAGGATATTGTCGGGCTTACAGGCTTAGGACGGGATAATGTCCGGGGTCTTATGAGCAGTAATATCTTTCCTGTCATAAAAGCAGGCAATAGAAAAATTGTAAGCATTATTGCTTTTGTAACATGGCAATTAGCACAAGGAAAAAAATAGGGGGAATTTATCCCCAAAGGAGAATAGATGGGAAGGAAGAAAACACAAAAAACAAAACGCTCCAGTAACGAAGGCTGTTTGCATCATATGAAATCTGGTAAATGGCGGTGCGTCTTGAGTGCCGGATACAATGATGATGGAACTAGAAAGCGTTTAACAAAGGTTTTTGATACTGAAAATGAGGCTAGAGAGTGGAAAACAAAACAATTGTCGGCAATTCAAGATTTCGGGGTTAAGGCTGTAGTAGCTCCTAGTGATTGTTTTGTGAGTAGGTATCATTCGTGGTTAATAGTTGAAAAGATGCCGGCGGTTTATCCACAAAGCTTTTCTGCGATGATGAGTCATTTTAATAACTATATAAAGCCATATTTTCGAAATAATAAACAAAAAGACTTAGGTCATAAGGATTTTCAAGATTTTTTTAATGCTTTGGAACACAACAATGTAAGTGCAGATACAAGGCGGAGAATTAAGTGTGTATTGGGGCAGTATTTTAAGAAAGAGTATGCCGGCACTCCAATAAGCAGTCCTCTTGATGGTATTAAAACAATCGCAAAGAAAACATTCCAAATCTTAGACCCTAATGAAGTAATTTTTAGCACAGATGAATACAAAGCTGTGCCAAAAGAATTACGGCAACAATTTTTGGATGCACTGGACAAAGACAATTGTAGTAAATTCTTAAAGCCTTTATGTTATCTAATGTATTTTGCAGGCAATAGAGTAGGAGAGACGCTGGCTTACCAGTGGAAAGACTTCAATTTTGAAAGACGATATTTTGCTTGTTATAAAGCCGTAACAATTACCTATGATTTTGATGAGAACGGTAATAAGATAAGCAAAGCCAAAACTGTGGTTAAAGCCCCTAAAACTCAAAAGGGTATCCGTCCGTTGCCGTTACTGGATATACTCTATGAAGTGTTAATGGAGTGGCGGGAATATAGAAAAGCTCAAGAGAGGGTGCTTGGAATTTCTTTTACTGCACCCGATGATTATGTGTTTGCTAATAATAAAGGTGGGCTTAGGTCGCGTGATGGAGCAACTACACTGTTTAGTAGATTTTTGAAGCGACACAATCTACAGAACAAGGGTATTCACTTCCATGCTCTAAGACAGACTTTTTCCAATGCCTTGTTTGCCGAGGACTCTGAGGAAAAGGTAATTACGGATTTATTAGGACACACAAAAATATCTACATCAAAACAGCATTATAACAGCATAGAAAAATTTGATTCGGTACAAAAAGCAGCAAGGCTTTTCAATGAAAAATTCAAACCAAAAGACTCTAAGTATTGTGCTAGTGAGTCTGCAACCTTTGCACCCGATGGATACTTGACAGAGCAGGATACTCCAGTATTGTTAAATATAGTTTCTACTCCATCAATAGCTCCAAACGAAAATAATAACAGATTGATGGAGCTATTAGGTGAATTAGCTACATATCCGGAGTTTCAAGAACTGATTGCAAAAGCGATGAATAATATAAAGGAGGGGGATTGTAAATGATTATATGCGGATTACTTATTCTGATAGCATGGTTTGTGTATATGCCGTTATGGTTATCTATACTGATTACCGTTTTGTCCGGTATACACATTATTGATACGCAAATTGAAAATAACAGTGAGGTATAACAAAATGAAAGTAGAAAACAACAAAATAGTAGAGGCAACAGAAGCTGAGCTGTATTTTTATTGGCTAAAAAGTGGCTATGAGAATATATATTCATTCAAAGAGTATGTTGCTGCTTGCATTAAGGTCGGAACAAGTATTACAGACTTGAGCGAAGATGCAACAAGGAAAATATTAGCTTTTCATTAAATCGTGTACCACAAAATGTCTTAGATGCCCTCTTGTGTACCACAGTAATAATTAGGAAAATAAAGTTTTGTGATTTTGGGCAATTTTAAGAACAAATTGATGAATATTACTTAATTTTATTGAAAAAACGCCGTGTACCACAAGTACCATTCGTGTACCACGCGTGTACCACGCGCACCGAAAAAGTCAGTTTTAGAGCGATTTAGAGCGAAAATAGGGATTTTTGAGGATTTTGAAAAACACAACATATAGTGCTAGAATAACAAAAAAACCACTATATATTGTGGTTTTGATGGTCGACCAATCAAGAAAGAGTTTGAACACCTACAAATACATTTTTGTAAATGGTGTTGCAGGCTTTGTAGTTATGAGGCAGTAAAAACTGTCTATCAAAAAAGCGGTTTTCTCAAACCACTTTTTTTCCAACCCACCCGACCCACCCGATGCCTAATGATAAACTACAAAAAAAATCGCAAAAACTTAAAAATATATTCTATTGTTGACATACAGTTGTCAACAATAGAATGTTATAATAGGATAAAAAGGAGGACAAAATGTAAAATCGCAAAATATGTGCTTGTTTTTCTTGTGGAAACATGGTAGAATTTGCCTATTAAAAACAACTATAGGAAAAACATGAACAACATCAAACATTTCTATAAAATTTCTCAAATTAGTGAACTTACTAATCTTCAACTTAAAGTATGTGAAGATGAACAGTTTACTGTTGCACTTTGGCAACCAAAAGAGGAACTGAAATTTGAGAAGAACAGCGGCTTAAATCCTGAAAATTCTATTGGATTAAAGAAAAAAGCAGAGGAATTTTATAAACTTGCTAAAGATAAGGATTTGGTCTTGACACCCGAATATTCATTTTCTTGGGATTTAGTAGACAGCATAATAGAAGACAATATACTGCCTGTGATTGGAAGTCTTTGGTGTTTTTGTATGCAGGGATTGTCTACTGCTGATTTTAAGAATAAAATCAAAGGTTTTGAAACAAATAATTTATTACCTGCAAATTTTGTTGATGAAATAATTACATCAGAAAAAAGTTTTGTGAATGCTTTACTTTATGTTTTTTCTCATAATAGCAGATTATACATATTACCTCAATTAAAAAGAAAACCCGCATACCTCAATAGACCCTCTCCATCTGAAGCACAGGATATGAGTTTAGGGGCGAGGACATTAGTTTTCGGCACAAAACGATACTTTTTTTCATATATATGTGCAGATACTATAGGGGACGAAGACTGTAGTATTTTCAATCATGATGATGGTTGCACGATATTTCATCCCCAATTTAATGAAAAAGCATATGATGTTGCTTTTTGCGACAAGCTGATAAAGGCATTGGTGGAAAGTAATTATAAAAATTTATATATAGCATTGAATTGGGCATATGATACTAAAAATAGTAGTGAAAGCAACAGTAATATTGGTGGTTATTCATATATAGCAAGGCGGTCAAATGATAGTATTGGAAAATTGAATGACAACAGTGCAAATTGTATTTCGTTGAAAGAACACATAAATGTAAATCATTGCAAAGGTTTATATTTCATGTATAATGAAAATTATAAACACTTCTATGATTTTTTATATGTGGAAGACCAAGTGATTTTACTAGAATTAAATTATCGGTTTGACATAAATCTTAATTTAACAGATGTAAGTGTTATAAAAAATTATTTATTTGATGAAAACTATAGGGAACAAAAAAAATGCAGAATCAATATGAATAATATTTTTGATGAAAATAATCAAATCACTATTTTTGAAAATTGTTGTTGCAAAAGAGATACTCAATGTCAAAACTGTATTTCAGGTGTAACGAATTACGAAAGATTTTTCAGCTTATTGTTAGGAAATTTTAAGAATGATGGAAGATTAAATGAGAAAGAAATCTACACTCATTCTGATAAGAAGTTTAAGCGTAAGTGCTATAAGTATAGCGAAGAACATGACACTGGGCATGATAACACCTTAAATATACTTGAGCAAAATATATATGGGGCAAATAAAAACTTGGGCAATCACTATGCTGACTGGGATGTTAAATTACTTTGCGATATAGAAAATAAAAAAATTACCAATGCAGTTTTTAAGCCACAAATTGGAGATGCTGAAAGTGGACTTATTATAATTACAGATAAGACGGACTATAAAGAAATATACGACAGCTTGCTTGGCAACAATCATTCAGCTAAGACCTTATTGATTTATATAAAAAAAGGCACAAGTTATGAAGTTTATGAAGAGCCAAAAAGTAATCAATACTTATTTCCCGATTATGCTAACACATCCAACCGAAATACAAAACCCTATTACAATCAATTTGAAGATATCCCAAAATAAACCAAAGGAGCAACAGCTATGTATAAATTTATAGATTGCTTTGGACATAACAAGGATAAAATTACACCTTTGAAAGACACAGACCAGTCAGAGCATAAGTTTTTGTATGAAAACTTATATTTACATAAAGCAAATTATGATTCTGAGACATATGCAGAATACTATTTTTTGGATATCAACGCTAATAATATAGAAGAATTTCGTTCTAAATATTCATCTTTATCCTATCATGGAATGCTAGATATTCAAAATGCTATTTTAAGAAAATATTACTATCAACTAGGCTCTGATTTGCGATGGAATTTGTATTTATATTTTGTGTTTGAAACGGAAGATTTAATGAATCAACTTGAAGATGTATTTAGAATCCAACAAGAAGCAACCTTCGCCCATAAAAACATCATAAGCCGAAAAGAAATAGATACCATACCTATTTTCTTCAATTTCAAAGAGTTGACTGAAAAAATGAAGAATAACCAAACTAATGAAATGGATTTGGAAGTAGAATGGGAAGAAAAGTTTAATGACTTAAATTTAACTGAATATATAAACAGCGATAGAGCAACATTAGACATTGACAATTATCTATTAAACCTCAAAAAAATAAACACAAACAGTAAGGGCAAAAAAAACACCAAGAAGGCAAACGATAAAAATATAAATTACATAAACAAAATCTATATGCAAAACTATAGGCTTTGCTTTGGCAATGAAAAATATTCTTTGGATTTTGGTAAAAAAATCAATACTTTTTATGGCACAAATGGAGCTGGAAAAACCAGTATTTTAGAGGCAATAGAATATGGGATTACTGGTGATAATCATAGAGTAGCCACAAATAGTTTGAGTAGTCCTTCGGTTTCAGTTTTGAATGATGCCAATCAAATATATTCAAGCAGCATACAAAATACTGAAAAGCAACATTTAGATATTCATTGGTACAATGGTCGTAGAGCTTATACCTCAACTCTAAATGCGAATTTTTGCAAATTTAATTTTTTTGATTCAGACAACACTAAACTGTTAAAAGCAAAAAAAGGAAATAAAGAGATTATAGATTCGCTTGAAAGCATCATTTATACTTCTGATATGAAGCATAAAAAAGCTAGGCTTGAAAAATTAAAAGAGATATTTCAAAATAAAAAACAAGAATTATTAACGCAATTAAAAGAAATAGAATCTAGCATAAAAAAGCAAATTGCCCGAAAAATTGAAATTGAAAACAACACTGTAGGAAAACAAATTCGTGAAGAATTTACTCGTAAATCAAAAATTATAAATGATTGCAATAGTATTGATGAAATAGGTAAAACAATAATTGAAGTAAAGAGCTTACTTGAGTCCGCTTTGCTTAATAGAGAACATTACTTGATTGATAATTTACACAAACTTAAACATTTCGCAGAAAGTAAAAATATTATTATTGCAAATGCTGAAACAAAATTAAAAGAAATAGAAAAACTAGAAAAGGAACTTAAATATTTACAATCTGCTATTACTAAAGAAGATGAGCAAATTAAAAAGATTTATAAAATAGAAAATTGGTTTTTGAATACTGACAATGTTTTTGTTGTTGATTATAAGAACGAATTAGAAATTACGCAAAAAATCAAAGCATTTTTAATTAGAATCCTTGATAAAACATCCGAGCTTAAATTAGACGCTGAATTGAAATGTTTGCTTATATCTGACCTTAGTAGTCAAATTGCAGCGGCTACAGCAACTAAAAGCAAACTTGAACTAGCTATTAAAGCTAATCAAGAAAAAATAGCCAAGCAAGATGATGAAATTGAAATTGCCTCTACTGCAATTACCAAAACAGATAAGATAGATAATGATTTGCGAGAGATAATAAATCAAAAATTAGAATTAAGAGAACTAGAAACCACTTGCCCTGTTTGTGGGCATGATCATGAAGTAAGAGAGAAACTCTTAAATGCAATAAATGATAATTTTGCTGTGAAAAAGAGTTTAAGCGAATCATATCAAAAATTGCTTAGAGAACAAAAAATATTAAAGGATGATTTAGTAAAGGAGCAACAAAAACTAAAAAAGGCAGAGGAGAAATCAACTGCCTTAAAATCATTGTTGGAAATAGTTGAAGAATATAGTACCACGATAAATGTTCAAGGCATTGATTCTTTTACTGTGGAACATTTTATAAACATACTATCCGTAAAGCATAACGAGTATGTAATAGCTTTTTCAAAATTAGAAAAGGCACAAGATATTTATAATCTAATTGAATCGTGCAATTTACAATCAATAGATTCTAACGAGTTAAAATCTAAAATAAATATTGCGAAGACAAAATATAATAATACTAAAAAAGATTTCATTATAACCCAAGATAATATCAAAAATAAACTAATTGAAACAGGTACTAAAGAAAATTTGCAAAAAATTATCAATGAGCACAAAATTGAACTGAACAATTTGCATGATTTAATCAAGGTAATATCTGAAATATTTCAAAAAACTAAATTTGATAAAAACAAATCATTGCAAGAAATTAGAGGCGAATTAAATGCTCTTTTTGCTGAATACGAAAAAGTGCAACAGTATAGCTTTGTTTTGAAAGAGCTTGAAAACATTATTGTCGAGCTTGAAAAACTGAAGAAAATAAAAGAATTATCCGTAAAACCAAAGCTTGACAATGCTGAAATAGTATTAACTGAACTCAATAACTTAAAAACGACAGAAGAAAATACTAAAGAATTTGTAAAAAAACATAAAGATAATATTGAAGCACTTTTTAGACTTATTCATAAGCCAAGAGAGTTTTCAAATATGGGGATTTCTAAAAATGGTGAAATTTCTTTTACACGCAAAACTCCTAATGGCAATGATGAAGATAATGCAAACCCTGAACATATGAGTACAGGGCAACAAGTTTCGTTGGCTTTAGCAATTATTTTCACGCTACATTTTAGTGCCCCAAATGCCCCTAGATTTATAATGCTAGATGAACCCATCGCAAATTTGGATGATGTGCATTTTGTTAATATGCTAGATATATTAAGAGCAATCGCAATTAGCGGTACTCAAATATTCGTTTCAACAGCAAATCAAGACATCGCAGGAATGATGAGAAGAAAATTTAGTGTTTTTAGCAGTGATTATGCACATTTTGTTTTAATGAGAGAAGAGAATAAACCTACGAGCATTTACAAAAAAACATATACGGTTTCACAAGAGGAAAGTGTAGTCGCTAAGGTATGTTAGTAGCTGTTTTGACCGCTTAGATGTTTTGTTTTGCAGTAAAATTCTAACTCTCCCTGCCTACAAGATAATCAAGAGTTGTCTTAAAATAATCGGCTAGTTCTATAAGCGTGGGGATTTGTGGCTCTGTGCCTTTTTTCCAACTTGTAAAATAGCTGTCCTTAAATTTAGAGGTGGTTGCCATTTTGTA
>Ga0131853_10006480_pt1 | contig 21128 bp, 6 predicted proteins | sample TergutLab28metaG_FD_92764 | JGI IMG/M metagenome (GOLD analysis project Ga0131853, IMG submission 92764) | Labiotermes labralis P1 segment gut microbial communities from Petit-Saut dam, French Guiana - Lab288 P1 (version 2) (version 2) | ecosystem: Host-associated > Arthropoda: Insects >...
CGAGGCTGAGTGGACCCCGTTCCAGACCCACTACTACTCAGAAAATCTGGTAGCGCCGGGGATCGAACCCGGGACCTCTGTATCTGTAGCCAGAAACTCTGACCACTAGCCCACAGAGGCGGTATATATATATATACACATAGTAATTAATAATTACAACCTTAAGTATTAGAAAATACTATATTTTAAAAGGCAATATGTTTTTGACATTTAGTCATCACTAAATACTGATCTGTGTACAAAACTACAAGATTTTTGTTTGCATTCAAATACCTGTGTGATAACATCAGTGCCCTCTACATGGAGTCATAAACAAGTTTCACTCTCTAATGAAAATATATACTCATATATCGTGTATAATGCCTGGAATTGTATGTCCCTGGGGATGGCTTAATCAGAACTGAAAAATGTCCAAAAAAGTACAGTGTAAAATAATGAATTTATATATATATATATATATATATATAACCTAACACGTGTGTTTTGTTGCAGTCTAAAAACAGTGAAGAAATACAAGGATTATGCAAAAATGTTGAGATTACAGGATTTACGTAGTGTCATGATTCACAAGCAGATAATTTTGATCTGCGCAAACGCGCCACACTTACATCTAAACATACTCCGGAAAACCACGAAAAACCTCAGTAAAACGTGGATCGGGAGATCCACGAGATGAGGAAGTCTGATAATGTGCAAGGCAACGACACCATCCAGTTGCTGAAAGTGTTGTCTTAACCGTTCAGTGTCGCTAAAAGAAGGCTTATTGTAGGATTAAATTATCATTTAATGCTGAGCCAAGATGGCCAAAATATATCTTAAAAGAGAATTCGTATTACATGTAATCGACTAGGTGCATACAATGTGCATTATCGGCGCTGGTGTAATTACCAGAGCTTGGTATGGTCCACCGATGTTGCTGCTGGCTGCCACCCAGCAGCAACATCGGTGGACCATACTAGAAGCTGTAGTTACAGTGATATGCTCCTGATGATGGGCGAAAACATCGCCAGAAACATGTAGAGCTGATTAGAATAAATAAATCAGAATAGTTGCATCTTATTGGTTATCAATTGTAATTATGCAAGTAATTCGGTTTTTTGGCATGACAAAAAATCTCTTATTCACGACTTCAACAGCAGTTCGCAGTATATCTCCCTGTGAGGAGCGTTGTCTGACTCACTTCAATGCCACCGATATAAATTGGTAATGAGAAATACCCAACCTTGTTTTCAGAACGTGACAAATTGAAACTTTAAGACCAGTGACCATAATTGTAAAATAAATTCAAACAGTTATACTAAGCAACAATGATAAAGAAACCACGTAAGCACAGAGGGGAGGCAGAGGTGTAGCTGTACCCATAATCGACTCTAGCGCTAGAACGTAGTGCGTGGTCAACGCCACGCCTCGGCCGCTTTACCCTCGGGAAACAAATCCGTTACCTATTTTACAGGTGGCTGAGTGGGCTTCGGGACGGGCTCGGATGTGTCCGGAAAACCTCTCCCGCACCGATGTTCGAAACCCAGACCCTCCAAACGGAAGACAGTCGCTATCTCAACCACCATACAAGCAATGACTTAACAAATTTAACAGTTCACAAGGTATATTAACCATTTAGAACACAGTGGCCAGATAATGCATGTGCTAGTTGGTCTAAAATTAAAAGATCCCACGGTTTGCTCATACATAATTTTCAGGATAAAGAAAAAAATGATTTCTCTGAACAGAATTTACTGATTGGTCTAGATCAGTGCTAGCAACCCGCTGCCCGCGGGCACCCTACGAAACTTGAGAATTTTCGAATACAATTAATATTCCCCAGTCAGGACAAATTTGTTGACTGCTTTGAGGAACTTCGCAAGTTTAGTTAAATCTGGTGAACAGTACATAACGTGCAACACGCTTCGTGCGTATTACTTGGGAAAATCCTACACGTAGGTAGAATAATTACATTACACTGAGAAAAACTGGGAGTGGTAAGCTACGACTTTCCCAATACACTCTCGATTTGGTTTTGTAATAATGATTTTATAGAATTAAATTCTGTGTATTCCATAAAAAGCCATTAGACGGAAACAAGCAGCGGCAAACTTCTCACTGACGTCTAAGTGTTCTTCAAACGGTAATGTAAGCCCTACAAATTCAAGGATACTTATCATAGTAAGTTTACTGTAATAATACTAGTTATGAATTAATAGTAATTTTAGTCCCTTAGGCACTCTCCCCTGCAAACCAATTATTTTTAAAAGAGGGTAAGGAAAGTGATAATCGAGGTGAGTTAAAGGAAGATAAAGTGTGTTGGAAATCATCTAAAAGTGTAGAGAAGTGAAGTAAAATGAAGTGAAAATAATCTAAAAGTGTATTGAAGTGAAGTGAAGTGTAGGGAAGGGGGTAAACACGAGACTTTATGGGAAAAGTTTATATGAGTAGTAAAGTGTTGAGAAGTGAAGGGCTAGGGTGAAAGCGTGAGTACAATATGTGTGTGAAAAAATACTGTAAACTATATACAGTACTTTCTTACCTTGATGTTGTTTACCTTTTTTACATGTTGTATTTTAAGATGTCTTGTGTGTATTGTTGTTAGTTGTCTTGTGTGTATTGTTGTAGTTGTCTTGTGTGTACTGTTGTCATCTTATGTCTTTTTGCTGTACTATGTGTGTATTGCTGTTTTTACTTTAGATGCTGCACTGCTGGCTAGAAGTCAGTATTCGTAAGGTCCTGTGACCGGCCACCTCGACACAGGTTTTCCTTGTTTTCCCTCTGTCTATAAGCAAATGCTGAGATGGTTCCCAAGATTCTAAGTTGCCACTACATGCTTCTCATGTAGCCCTCCCGACTTAAATTTATTAGTAACCAATTTCATATTTTGTATACATGTAAAATAACCACTGCAACCGGGTGACAACCCAATTGCAGTAAATAATGATTATTATTATTATTATTATTATTAAGTACTCAATTTAAAATACACTTTTCTTCAAAAATAGGACTTTTACTGCTGACAATTGGTATTCCCCCCTGCAGTGTTTGATGACTTTTAAACGACCCTCATGCAATAGAAGACTGCTCTGCAATGATCTAGATATTATGTGCATGAATATTGGGGCTACGAATGCAAAGTCATGATAGCACTAAATATAGCACTCGGGGTAGCATTCTCAGTACAGGGGTGCTGATAAGTCCTTAGCCCGACCAGGAAGGAAACAAGCTAATATTTCTGTCAGAATGGCGTGAATTTCCTTCGGCGCCTTGCCTTGCAAGAAAAACAACTTGATGACAGCTCGCGTCTCGATGTTGTTGAAATCGCTCCCGTCCCTGACATGCTTCCGAGCTTGTTTCCTTCCTGGTCGGGCTAAGGACTCATCAGCACCCCGGTATAGTGACCAGGCTACAGGCTGGACGACGGTGGAGTCGTGGTTCGGTTCCCGGCGGTTGGAAGAGATTTTTCTCTCCTGTAGGGGGTCCAGACCTGTGGGAACATCCATCATCCTAGTCAAAGAGTAGGGCGGGCTATTTTCCCGGTGACAAAGCAGCCCGTACGTAAAACTGACCTCTCAACTGCATCTAGTGTCGAGGTTAAGAATTTGTGAATACATACCTCCGCTCCTCCATATGGCTTCATGGCGTGCACAGAGGTGTGTTCATCTTTATAATATTAAAGGTAAAGGGCGATACAAAACATAGCGGTAAATAAAATAAGAACGTTGTTCTACAAATTTAGAGCTTTCCACAATGTTTTATATGGGGATCAAAATTGCAGAATGGAAGCCGTCAGGTCGCAAGCAAAGAAATAAAAATATCTGTCTAGAACATGTTTACTTCTACGAAGACCTTATCAGAAATTCAGCACAGAACTGTCCGTAGAAGGTGGCAGTCAATATATCAACAATTCGGAATTGCAGTAGATATGTAAAACAGTGCGTGTATCTTGTCAGAGTGACTGCTCTTGATTCAGGAAGATGTACTTAGACTGCTCTCGAACAAACTTTCACAGATCCATCCCTTGATATCTCCGTTCATGAATATTAATGTGTCCCTCAAGTATTGATGGGTTCGATCCCAGTAACGATAAAAATAAACGTACAATGTGTTGTACCATGGGAACACCATGAAGGCACGTGGGGAAATGAAGGTGTGGTTCCATTCATTCACACCTTTGGCAGTAGATGGAGATGTGTGGCCAGCCTAACTCCTCCACCGCTTTACTCGCGGGCAGAACCCCCAGTACCCATTCAGTAGCAGGCTAGGTGGAGGCCAGAGCCGGAGAAAAGAATATTTCTTATCTTGCCAGGAACTGAAACGCGATTCCTGGATTGTCCCATTCTTTGTCTAGTCACTATACCCAACACGCTATCCTGTCTTCTTTCAAGAATATGTATACGACAATTTAACAAGGACTGCATTTACATTATTGAGTGTTTCAGGTGATGCATATACTTTAGAAACGTAGCATAGTTTGGAATTATATAGACAGCTCTACGTAGAATCTCATTGTTTAGTGGTTTTTCCACGCTGGTAGTGCCCGCGGCTATAGTGTCGGTTGGTATGAGGTATGGTGGAAGATGAATTCGAGAGGATTTGGAATGAAGTTTCGTTGACCAAGTCACGACAATACTCTTGTATTTCCCTGCAGGGACTTTGGAAACCCTCGACAGACCTCAGTTAACATAGCCAAACTCAAGGTCAAGGTTCGAACCAGGCACTTTCTCAATACAAAAACACATTGTTACAGCTAAAGCAACCTGCTAGGTGGAACGGTAACGGGAACTTCAATTTTAAGTCCTTACACGTCAATTTTCTTTCCGCTGCATCCAAATAATCAGACTTCAGGTACAAAAAATTGTCAAATTTAGGAACATTTTCAGTAAGTACTGTTAATTATAGTACCATAATTTCCACAAATTCACAAGCATTTCCCAATTCTGCTCAAGATGATCGCAACAGTGAAAACCACTTTGTAATGAATTCACAAAACAAACTCGGTAAGTGATGACCACTTTAATTTACAGTACTGTAATAGTCAACTGATAAATCCACTGTCCTCTCAATCAAACGTGGGAAACACAAAATTGTTCAAGAAACTATTTGTTGTATCAATGCATACAAAAATGAGAGGTTAATTAGAAAAACTCTTGATTACACAAAACGATACAGACAACATATCCTCTTTGAGGTAGATCGGTATTTTTTTAAATTATAAAGAATATAATTACAGTACCTACATTGCTATCCAAATACACACAGATATAGATACATATACATTTCATTAGTTTTTGTTATATTCGTAAATCACTGATGTCCAAAGTCAGGCAAATCATGGCAGTCAGTTTCGGCAACCATAACAAGTTCTGGGACCTAATAAAATAAATGGTGTTACGCTGAATGCATTTTGACGAAGTACAAAGTCTGGGGATATGACAGCAGATAAAATAATAGCGGAGAAGAATGTCGTGAAGACATATTTTGAAAATTTAAGGGAATGGTGTTAGAAAGAAGTTACAAAAATTTATTTTAAAAAATTATTAAGTCTTGCATAAACAAATCTTGCAGTTACTTCCCATTTTTTATTCTGCTAGTAACTGAGAAAGTAAATATGAATAATATGCAAGGATACAGCTCCATTTCTTAGTAATTTGTACTTGCTACGTAAAAATCTGGTAACTATAACGTGTAAACCAGGATTTTAGGAAAACTCTACACACAACTCTTGTAAAAGGAAGCTCAAAATCATTGGCCTTCTGAAAAATAGTTTTAATTATTACATAATTGTAATCATACTATCAACAGAAGCATTAAGTTAGTCTGACACATCAAAGGTGTCCAACTGAATAACATACACGAGTATGTACCAAAGTCTACTGTCAGGTTGAGTAAGATTTAAAGAGTGCAAAAACGAACTTCATAATTGGGGAAAAGCTTGGAGAGGTAATTAGTTCGTGTTAAAAGTATAAATAAAGTGGTGTGACTGACAGTTCCTAACACCACACATTCGTACAGCTTTGGGCTTATTGAGCTAAACATTTGACGCCGTAAGACAAAATGATCTGCCTTTACAAGCTACAAGTTCCGTGTTTTCAACCAAGCAAGTCCTCTGCTTCCACGCACTTATACTCACAGACATGTATACAAACACAAGTAGGGCTGTCACTACACGCTCCTGGCATTAAGATAACTTCACGGCTGCGTGGTTTGTTTTGACGTCTGTCAGTAACAGCGGAGTAGAAGATACTTTGCAAATGCTAAATACTACAAGTACTGCACAGGAACACTACAGGGCCGCAGGTTGGTAGTCTGTGATATCAACGAAACACTCTCCTTTCGCCAAAGCAGGTGGACTCAGAACGCAATTAGAAAACTTTGGACACCAGTGTTCTCGTAAGTGGCATAACCGACACACTGGCCAAGACTTGACGCGTGTAACATGCTAACATGGTACTATACGATGTCGTTCTCTCGAGAGAAATATAAAATGAACTACCTTGTCCCTAAAGCAGACTTTTGCATAGACAATATGTTTATTTCAAGTTGATGGCCTGCTGTATTTACTATAGAGAGTAAAGTTATGTGAAAAAGCAAAGGCTAAGAGGTATCGCTCAAAACTAACACATTATTGAGGCCAAAAGACGCTGATTTTGAATAACGTATATTTTTAATCCCTAGATTTTAATTACCAATAATTTATATGTAGAGGTGTACTAAGACTAATGATGAACAACAATAAAAGATATACTTAATGCCGCTATATCTTATGTACAGAGACGCGCGTCTAGCGTCCTCAGTGTGATAACATATTTATATACGTTTGTTCCTATGTCTTTTGCCTACTGGGTGATGGCTCCAACCGATCCGAAACATGCTGGAGATAATATACTGTAAATATTGTAAAATAAATATATTTGGTTGAATTTTAATAAATAATACTTGTATTCTTTTATTTATTTTTGATTACACACATTCAAAACGCGAATATTGACGTTCCAAGGCATACACTTAATTTGCGCTTTAGAAGCACAATGAGAAGTGGAACTTGACACAGGAAATATCTCGACCCCCCCCCCACTCTCCAAGACTGAATTGTATCTCAAGAATTCTTTTTGCCCCACTTACCCAATAAATGAGCTGACGACTCAGAAACAATTCATCACACTTGTCCAAAACAGCCTGACATCGCAGAAACCATTTCGTCCTTATCCAAAACAACATCACAACTTCCTCGTTACCCAAAACAACCTATCTGTATGCACTGTCTGAAATGTCGAACATTAAAAAGAAACATCTAAGACCCACATTGACGTCTCAAATTTCCGTTTGACAAAATTTAACTGAAAATATGATACTCATATGTCTTACATCCTTTGCTTTTGACACGCAATTTTACGGTATTTTATGTCTGACTTCGCCTTCTCTCCAGCAACATGGAGGTCCTAAATATAATCACTTTAAGTGGTTGCTCTTTGCATTAAAAATACCGTATCTTTTCGCGCATTACGTTTCAAACAAACTGACTCACCAGAAACACCCTGTAGATTCCATTACCAAATAGCACTCACTTCACAGAAGGCCATCTCAACGGAATATGCGAGGACATGAAGAGCAAATCCATCACTGACGCTGTTATAAGGCAGCGCGCAGAAACGGGGGCAGGGGGGGGAGAGGATTTGTTTAGAATGTGCATAAAATTGAAGATTCGACATCAGGCAATCCAAAACCTTTCCTTCAAAACACACAAGTACACATTTTCGGGGTTGATGGATCACATGAGCACAGCGGTTTTTGTCAATTTAAAAATATCATCCAGTTCTCAACTCTGAACACATCCTGTTAATATTATGTAAGGTACATATTGTAATAGACACATCCGTTAAGATATTCTAGCTGGTAATTCCTACGGAAAGAATACAATATTGCTGATAAGCTGAAGTCAAAAATGTATAAAAATGTGCAAATTTAAAAAAATTAAACAATTTATGAATAAACCAAAGAAAGACAAACACAAAATAAGGATCTCATTTTTATTTGATATAACGCAGCATCACTGAAGAATCTTCTAGGACTCATCTACTCCTAAAACGAAGACTTTGTACGATGCCTCGAAACTTCGGTTCCGTTCACCCATTTTTCACGAAGCCCCGTCTCAGAAAAACGAAATCCTCAACTGCACCGCTGCGAAAACCTCATAACTCAAAAAAAGTCCTAACAGTGACCGATAAACATTAACAGAAATTATCATTAAGGTGTACAAAAGTACGAAGTACAACCCTATAAACACAGCTCTGAATAACTATACAGCTTCATAACGAGGCCTCCTCGCTTTTTAATTACATACGGGCCTGCCAAACACATCTGAAAATTCTGATGTTCTTTCCACTCCTTCCCAAGTGTTCAGATTGACAGATAATGTACTACGAGCACGCTTCGACCTGTCACAGCTATACCGTAGACTAGTGTCCAATTTCAAAGTCATTTTTAATCGTGATTTGCTTCGAAGCCCGTAAAGAAGACACATCTACAGCTCGCAGGTTCGATCAGAAGGGTATGTTTACTGTCTTAATTAGTAACAGAATGCACCTTATAGGACAACATAAATGATTTTTTATACTTCTGTCAAGTGTTAAACTTCTCGCTAAGAAAAACATTAAAATAAATTTGTGAATTGTAAACTTTGCACTGGAGATATATATATATATATATATATATATATATATATATATAAAATCAAACATCCTACGTGTTGGGTAATCCACGTGGTTTGGCTAATAGCCTTTAAATACGGAGAGAAGAAAGTAGATTGACTATCCTTATTTTGTGGCGTATAACGTGGATCAAAAATCTGGGAAGCTGAGCAAAAATCCGGGAAGCTAAGGTGCTAAACAAATTGTCATTTTATATTTTCGAATTAAGTTTTCTTTTAAGTAGAAAGTTGAAATAGGCTACAAAATTGAGTTTCAGATTTCGAGGCTCGGTGGTCATTAAGCATATCACCAGGTTCATAAATAAAACTCACTGCACTTTTCCCACAAAATCTGTCATGTGTTTCGCGTGATTCTTAAAAAACAGCGATTAATTCCTTATATAAATTAAACTGATTAGGTTTTATAATGTGGACACACTCCCATTCTCCGTTAGGTATGAATGAAATTATTAAACGTAATTAAATCAATTCTACTCTGATAAATTTTCATAAACATTAAGTGTCCGTCATGCATTCTAATTTTAAAGTTGAGTGACAAACAAAACCTTTCTAACATATTTATCTGTATTTGAACTGTCTAGTTAGTCGTGGGCACAGTCTTCACTGTTCACCATCCTGAAAGAACAATTCCATAACCAATAAAATTGCATTATAACGAGTATAATCTGTCGACTTACAAATTTACATTAGTCTTTTGGTGAGACTTAGCAACTCCCACATCTCATTCTGAATACAAAATACAGACACAGAAATACATCATTTTGATTCCTGTGGTACCAATCTCACAATACTGCAGTAGTCTCTAATTTCAACGACAACTTTACATAAGCTTCGTGGTAATGTAAAGAGGATTTCGTGTATTTTCAGACTTCAAAGTAGAGGAACATTATCTGTGCCACAGTACGTTTTTATAGACACATAAACTTAGAAATATTTCATACAATGCTTTAGTAAGGCGATGTTTCCCAAACTGTGTCCTGTGGAACCCCGAGAAGTTCCACGAAGTGAGAATAAGAGTTCCTTCAAAAAATTTCATTATATATTGAATTATAATGTCAAGATTACTGTAAAGTTCTCTTGAAATAATTTCCTTTTTTTGAGAAGGATTCTTTCGTTCAAATGCTTATAAGTGTTGCAATATTACTCGTAGAATAAATACAATATTCATGGTTATATTTCGATATTTTGCTAACCGTGCATCTCAGTATAATCTTAGCAATTGACCAACTTAATGCACAAATTCTGTTTTATTTTGTACGTTTATTATATTCCTCTACACGTTTCGAGCCGTCCGGTACGCAGGTTGCGCACCGGACGGCCACCTACAGAGTGTAACGATACCAGATGCTGTATAATACAATTTGACCTCCTGATGATGAGCACAACAGTGCTCGAAACATGTAGAGGAATATAAAAAACTTATAAAAAAAACAAGAATTTGTGCATTAAGTTGGTCAATTGCTAATACAATATTCATATTTTGAAAATGATATTTTGTTATAGCACAGCTAAATTATAATGTCAATAGACGCTCATCAAACAGGTGTTGTTCCGATACTACAAGAGCAGTACCTTATTATGGGGTAAGAATAATTATATCACGAAACACTGGTTAGTACAGCACTTCACTGTTGCGATTTCACGTACAATACTGTAAAAACTTTGTACCTACAAATAATTTATATCAGTACAGGAATGCAATTTCCCCAAAAAATAAATCACCTGTGAAAAATGTACACTTATGTTTATATTTTTTCCGTGTGATCATTCCGAATTAATCAAATCCATAGCTATGCTTCTGTAATCCATTTCACTTGAATGTAGAATTTGTTTGCAGTCATTTATAGTCCGTATTTCTTTCGTTGTGTAGATCACCCTGACTGCGTGTTTGATACGATAAGCGGAAGGTGTTCATTTAAAGAACTATTTATTAGTTTTGACTTTATATACATTTCTAGGTCAAATTTTTTATTAAATTTGAACTTTCTTTGATATTTTAAAAATTTTCTTTTAATCTTGTGCCCCGATTCTATGTCCCCTTCTTTCTAATATTACAATCTGCGTTTTATCTTTTTAATATTACTTTTCCTAAAAGTCCTACCTTTAACTTGCTATAGTACTCTCCTTTTCTTTTTCACAAGATACACACTTCGATTCGTAAACGTCTCTTGCCTCATATTTATTTTCTTTGTATATTGTGGTGTCTCAGCTTGTTTTCGAAGGATCATGTGCATCGTTCTAAGCATCATTTCTCTTATTCAAGAAATCCAAAGTTTTTGAACATATGCAATTCAATAATAAGCTGATATCAAATCCTTGCTTAACGTTAAGTTATCCCTATCCTTGTTCGTGGTCTAGCTTTTCATTTCCTTATATAAGAACTGTATTAAGAGTTCAGTAAAACTCTTTCTAGAGCGAAAGAACTCCGTGTCGAAATTAAGCTGGGAAACATTGCTTTAGGGAATCATCGTAAAGATAATCTGACTACAGAGGTAGCGGCTAAAATATGACCACGGACCATGACATGAATAACATATTACTACCACCAACAGGTCATACCAGTATTCTCAGACTACCATTGCTACCATCCTGAAATGTAACACCTTATTTCGGGAATTCTTAATTCAGAGGGCATACATTAGTACCAACATCTCAGGAATGTAGGGCGGAGGTTCCTGCAGTCACTGCGTTTTATGACTGGTCCTGTTGGTATGATGGTAACAAGTCGCCCTTCAAGTGCCAGCTCTGATCGTGCACACGAAACCACTTTATTAAATCCGGAATCCTGCGAAGATTTATGAAAATATAGGAACTTCATTACTTAGTGTCTCAAAAAGAATGGGGCTTCTTAAAACAAAAGTTCAAAATATTTAAAAACCAAACCTTTTTCATCATCTGTGCTTCGCTTCTGCTTTTATATAGGCCAGACATAATAATTGGTTTTTAGAAGTACCTACTCTGTTGCCGCAGCAATGTGGTCCTGTGTTGAATACAAAAATTGCAGACAAAGTAATAGTGTTTAAATTTGAACATTACGAGTACTAATTCAGATGGCACGCAGCAGATTTTAAAGAATATGTATAAATATACATATTAATATATATGATTGCTACAGTGAAGCTCCTATCTTTTCTCTTTAACTGAATACCTTACTGGTCTAGTGAAACCTTTTCAGTAAGAAGCCAGGACAAGTACGGGATGTCCACCCCCTACTCTGTACGAGGAGTATATGCGTCAATACCGCTCTTACGAAAGAAAGTAAAGATGCCTTGTTCTACCAGTAACCAGAAAGTACAGATCGAGGGAAAATACACTGGACATTACTGTCAGCCTTACCAGCACACAGCTTAAGGTAAGAAACTCACTAGCGTTAGTGTAAAGTCCATATTTATTTGCAATACTTTTAGGTGCTTTCGAAAATTTTCGAAAGCGACTATTAGATTCGTCGTGTCTGTCTGCCCGTCCGTCAGCGTGGAACAACTCGGCTCCCCCTGGAAGGATTTTCAGTAAATTTCATATCTGAGTATTTTTCGAAAATCCTTTGAGACACTTCAGGAATCAATTAAATCTGACAAGATCAACGGTTACTTACCTGGAAGACCAATACAAATCTATGAACATATCTCGCTTGGAGAAAAACAAAACACATGCTTTATGTTCAATAACTTGTTTTCGAAAATCGTGCCATTTATGAGATAACGTAAAAAAAATAGTGTAGAGCCGGAGAGGCCTCAGATGACAGTATTTCGCTAGCGTTTGCATGCTGGATACGTAAGGCTACAAATACACATTCACAATGTGTAATGTTTATTGTCTTTCCACTGCAACAACGGTTGCACCAACGCCCCTCAATGTTACATAATGTGTACGTTGCTTGTCCTGTCCTTTATTCGAATGATTTATGAAACATACTGTACAATATACAAAAACGAAACCGCCAAAACATGGCAGAGCAAAAACAGACGAACTTTACTGTAATGAGCTTACGTCCAGCTTACTGCTTCTTGATAACTGTCACACCTTATTAACAACAAAGAGAGGAACTACAAGGGAGTTATTTTGAAGCTGGCTAAACTAACAGAAATATTTGGTACCAACGTATTTACAAAAAACCACTAACAAAATCATTTGAATGGCACACTTCAGTGTTATAGATAATTATACACAAAATGACTGGACAGATGAAAGCATGTAATTATTTGTCATGTTTCTGGGAGAACCGTTAAATTTTTGGAAGACAAAATAAAGACACGTCGACACATGTAGAATTATAAAATGCACTTTATTAACAAAAGGTCTGTGCAACAATACGTCCATAATTGTACAATATTACAGATATTAGGCCTACGGAGAAACTACTTTAATGCAAACACTGAACTCTTCTAAAAGATTAGATAAGAACAGAAGCTGCAAGAATGAGTCTTCAATGGCACTTATATTAGAGTTCACTAAACAAATAAGTGAAGGTGTGAGAACTGAAATGAACATCAAAGTGCAAGCGAGGGAACAAGAGCAAAGGCTCGAAATGTAATTTAACACGAAAGCATAAGAAGAGGATAGACTAAGTTGTGAACTCTTTAAGCATTCTCTTTAAATGTATTTAAGAATTCTGAGAATGAGGTGGTGTAAATAGGGAACTGGCAATTCAGTCCAAGAGCAAAGAGGATGACTGATTGCTGCCAGAAAATAAGACATTAAGTATAATGGAGCAGACAATGCCTATCCTTGTGATGACGTAGTTAGCCACATACTGTTAAGAAAGTGAGTGTCTGGTATGAATTTCGCGACATTTGTAATAAGGATTGTACGGCAGGGAAACAAACCAGCACCGATCTCGTGTTCATTTGTGCACGGAAAATTAATTATGCACTTCTGATACCTCAAATATAAGTTCAAAACATAACCTTCACAGAAGCACATCCACATTAATAGACCTTCATGAACTACATGGCAGTTTATTTACTTACCTGTTCTAGGAATCAGCAAGGCGAAGTAGTCGGGTTTGGAGAACTTAATTAAGAAGGAAACTGCAGAATATTACAAAACGATGAACTTAGTGATTTACACTTTCTCATTATACTGTACTTAAAGGAAGGTCCCAAGTCTAGTAATAAAGAGGAGCGTAAGGTCTTTTACACAGTTCTGGTACGAAATTATCTGTAGAGGCGCCTAGGCCAATTTGAAAGATCAGACAGAGAAGATGGGAGACATTAATAAGAACATTAGAGAAAGAGTTGGTGGAGAAGTGAAGGAACAGCTTCAGCATGGTATCCGGCGAGAGATTTGGAAGTTTATGGAGATTCAGTTTATACTTAACTTTCAAGTAGCTTTGAACATTTTAAAATTAAATCGTACATGTGTTACTGACATAAAGGATAACAAAAGTAACAGATATTCGCGGTAATGTTATTCAAAAATGTTTTACAGTATTTCTCGATACGAATTGGTTTCTTGCACACAAAAGCAGCTCATTTCTTTTCATATAAATTTCTTTGTGAATTTTTTTTTGGGCTGTAACACGGGCATTCATATACACTGGACAGTTTCGTTCCTGTTAGCTAATGTAATTTTCGTCTAAGAGGCGAGTTTCAAAAAGTACCGTGCATACCAATTGTTCTGTCTTACACAAAACATTTAGCTTTCATACATAGTGTGAGCATGCAAAAAGCTTCTGCAAAAAGGGGTCTTCTCATATTCTAGAGTATATTTTGCAGAAAATAATGTTTAACTACTTACAGGTCTATACGGTTTTGTTCAGTGTTCTAGTTACACATGTTCTTTTCCGGCCTGGAAAAGACCATAATCGGGCTTGTCCGAAACTCCATCGATGTTCACCGATGTTTTGTTGCTCCGAAGTCATTCACTGCCTCAAGATATGATTACGCAACATCTACATTGTAAATATCAGAACAGTGGTGAACAGACTTATAAAATATTCACAGCATTCCCATAGCATAGCAATGATAAGCAAATCTTTATTTTAATACGGTATATTTTATTAAAAAATCAATGCCTAAGCAAGGCCATTTTGCAAATTATCTACACGTGTTAAATTATTCCATAATATACGACTTAACCGAAAAATTGTATTTGACCAAAACATTCACAAGGGGTGCTGGGAGTAAAGAATGTTGGACCTAGACGAATAGGCCAACAATTCAGTGATTGTCTCAAGCATAAAAGAAAGCGTTTCTTCAGTATTAGTTACAAACGTGTTCTTCTCCTACACATGTTGCCAGCATATTGAGCTGACACGCCGTTTTCAGATGCGGATTTTATTTTCATGTCTTTCAGTTTTATCTGCAATAGTCTAACCGAAATGAAAGTGGACCAATAAGCAATTTAGACAAAACCATCTTCTATACTATCAAAGCAACTGGGTCTAGCCAAGAAAAAATTAAAGCTACAACCCCTATCTAGTGCGAACTAGAAACTAGCAACTGTGTCTAGACAGAAACAAAGCTAAAACCCGTGTCTACTGAGAACCAGAAACATTCACACGGTTCATAGCTGAAAACGCATTCAAATGCAAGTTACTGTGTGTTACCCGACAGCAGCTGTGCGACTGAAATGAAAAAAGCAAACTTTATTTTCTTAAAAAAAATTGGGACATCGAAAAGACGGAAGACAATCTTATGTTTGATGTGCATCGTTGTGATAACTGAAGAATAAGAACTAACTACATGCTGCTTATTGTTTTATTATACTTATGATAGGCTCAATATGTTTCGGACACTGCTATGCCCATCATCAGCTATAGCCTGCAGCCCGGATATTTATCCAGCCTGCCTGCACCTAACTTCCAACCAACAGCAACCCAAGAACGGGACGGCCAGTGTGGTAATCAGCACTACAGTCGTGAGCTCCTGATGATGGGCATAGCAGTGTCCGAAACATATTGAGCCTATCATAAGTACAACACAACAATAAGTAGCATCTAGTTGGTTCTTATTCTTCAGTTACAATCTAGTGTGTGAGATGTTTAATTAAAACGGCCGCTCGGAAAGGACGAAGATATGGAGAATGGCACCAAGTATCGGGAGGACGATACTGGACATTATATGTTTTACGACTCCGTCAGCATCTCTGACTGCAAAGCTCGGATCGTAGGATGACTGGCAACTCACCAATGGCGAATGATAAATTGGAAAGGAACTGGAAGGATGCGGTTGCGGTCTAGTTGAGATAAATGCCTACATTTGCCTTGAATTAATGACAAAATTAGCAAAAATCATTTGTCAGGCTCAGGCTCGATGGTGTCCCGGACAAAATTGCAACCTGGCAGCTCCTGAATAGTCGTGGTACAAGAACCGCCCAGACTTATTTCCTCTTATTGCCGGTATCGGTGCATGCATGAAGTTGACTAAAGGGCCTAGGTGCCTAAGTTAAAACAGGTCAAGTCTAATGTCCATTCTCAGGGATCTAAACGTCCTGACACGCCAATAGCATTAGCAAACTTTAACCTGATACACAGGGCACTACCAGCTTTCGTACAAATCAGTGGTTGCTGTGTCCTGGTGGCGATATGGTATAGCAATGTAACCTTACCCGTTAATGTTCTAAAAGTATAATTACTAAATTTACTATCACAAATTTCACATTCCATTTTATATTACTCATCGCGGGTTTTAATCCCGCCATATGCACAATGCATATCCATATGTCGAGAGTAGAAGTCCTAGGAAGATTTTATTTCCACGCATGAATTTTTACTAGTTCCCCCTGTAAGAAGGAATGAGCAGCTCGTTAGAAAATGACAAATTCCACACAAACTGCGGCTTTTATGTACCAGCAAGTTTCCAGTTTTGCTAACAGCAGTGTTTGGGTTCATGTGTCATATGGGGAAAAAAAATCATAGGATACCCTGTCAAGTGATGCACGTCTGCTGGCGGGCAGAGCAGTAAACAATATCACATTTCCAATCTATAAACTGGCATTGCGAAGCGCCTGTTGGTTAGCAGTGTTATTTTTGTTTTACACCTACTTAAACGTAAGATTTGATGTGTAGTAACATTGAACGTGGTTTTCGTACCCCCCCGGCCTCCCGTTTTTACATGTAAAGGTGACGGAGATGCATGAAAGAGGACCAGAGTTAATTGGAAAGTGGTGGGGTGGAACATCGTCTGGAGAGCTATTTCTGGCGATAAAGAACTTCTGTTGTGCAGAATATGTGCTAGTATTAACTTTCTGTTCGATGTTTCAGACCAGTGGTCCTTATGTGTCCCACACGCTGAACTCTAAGAAGGTCTGCATTATTCCACTCAACGTGTTTATGTATTCTCTAAGATTCTCACAAAAAAACACGGATTAGTGTCCTCACAAGTGTAATCCTGCTGGTATTTATATGGACACGGAATGTATTCTCTGTGGCTAGGAAACAGAAGCAGCCCGTAGAAATTTCTTATGGTGGGGCTGCGGCTATGACTATTATACGATTAATGAGAAGGCCTAGTAGAGTTTTTTTTTCAGCGCAGTCACTCAACCACGTATGTTTAGTGTGCATAGCAGAGTTAAATTTTGTCACATAAATTTCTGCTTTGCTTGATGATGACTGAGAAATAACTATATCAGGTAGCCCACAATCTGAATTCTGAATCTCAGTCTTCCCGGCGAGAGTTAATCGCGAAGAATTCACGCACTGTAACTACTTTACACTGTTACTGTTTTTGCCCGCGACCTGACTTCCGCTCTCTTCCTACCGGTAGACCTAGCGGCGTTGACCCGACGAGCAACGTCTCGGTAGGGCACAGCCCTCTCCCTCTCCGAAGCTCGTAGACCGCTTCGCAAGTATTTGAATTTAAAATAATTTCACTCATATGCTTTTTTTTAAAACTGTACGTGTCTCCCAATGAAAACTTTTATTCAGATATTTAGTTTACTTCTCCAAATCTCTGCAGCCTTGTAGCCCTTATGGGACAGCCACCCATTGTAAGAAATGAATTTATATGGGCAACCTTTTCGTAAGAGCGGGCCAAAATATCAAGAAGCAATGTAGAAGAGGGCCACAAAGTTTTTAAATTTAACTGAAAGTACAAAGTTCATATTAATACAAGTATGTTCCCATTTGTCCAGTCTGTATTAAAATCCTATTAAGAACCACCAAAATGTTTTTTTTAAATAGTCATAATTAGCAATGCTATAAAATTAACAAAACATAATTTGAGTAAAGCATGACTGAATCAGCTATAAGACATGTGAAGCCTTTTAAATAAAGGATTTTTGTCCGTTAACTGTACAACAAAATAACTCTAAGTACATTTAGCTTTAATCTCTTTCGTGTTTCATTTGGACAGCACTAAAATATAGGCAGTCGAAACACAATAAAACAAACACAGCAGACATCCCTTAAATTCTGCATGGCGTCATCATATTTAACTCTCAGGAAAAGTGCCAATTGAACACAATCCTAGTATAAAATATGGCAATTCGGTAGCGACGTTCCAAGACGAAGAAATCTTCGAAAAATCATCTCTTTGGAAGGGATGGGACGAAGCGAAATGCAGTGCGGGTCGTAAGTTGCCGGCCCCTGATTTAAATTAATCTTGGTGTTTGAAGTGTTAACTAAATTAATTAGAAATTAACATAAGTGTACATGACTTGCAAAATAAAGTAAAACGAGAGCAGACATATTTAATTACAAACACTAAACTGTAGCTTAATTATCCACAACACATCCTGCTCTGCATGTGCTATGCCCTACAAACTATCAACAGACAACTCTATGATCCTAGCCTTCTAAAGGTGAAACACCGGCTGACATAACAATGACACGAGTCGAAATAAAAGTGCAGCAGGAAATATTATTTGATTTCTTAGATTAAAGGTTTTGACAGCAGCAAAGATTGACCCTTTGGTGTTATGCGGTATGCCTATATGAAATATCTTCCATCTTTAGGGGAGGGACTTCCGAATTCTACCAGACTACAGCATGGAAACATAACCCATAGCACAACATGAAATTTGCTTCACGTGTTTGGTAATCAGCCAGAAAAAAATTAAATTTTCACAATGTCAAGAGACAAAGTTTATAGTAATCGTCAAAATTAAGAAATAGCCATGCAAGTGGAAGCAAAATCTAATGCGTAAATTTAAAAAAAATGAAATCAACCAGCCTGAACGAAATGGAAAAGATGAGACACCCAAAAACTCACCATTCAGTACCAATAAAAAAATACAAAAGTGTACCGACATTATTCACGTGATGGCAATGCAGAAGATACGTACGTCAACGGGGTTCAAATAAGTGGCAATGTGAACACAGCATAAAAAAATGAAATACATTACATTTGATCAAAACTGATACGCACTGCGAGCTCAGATGAAGGCGAAAATATATAACGCTTCTTTCACCAAGCCAGTCCTACACACCACGCAATAATTCTCTTCATCATGGCGCTATTAAACTCAATGTACTTGAGTACGCAGCGTCACTGCATTCATACTTGAATCTGTCTTACGGCAGGTCCATTGTCTCTTCAAAGCGCGTTCTAGTGCTTCCTCTGTCAATTTACAGTATGCCCTCTTTTCCTACGGTTATCCAGTAGCTGCCTACGTCTTATTATTATTATTATCCCGGTCGCTTATCGTTTCCTCTATTTTTCCTCCAATAACCTGTTTTAGAAGAACTTCCTACGCAAGATGTGACCAATCCAGTTAGCCTTTCTTCTTTTTGTTGTTTGTAGGAAGCACCTCCCCTCCTTGACCCTTCGTAACACATCACTTCTCACATGTCAGTCCAACTAATCTTCTTCATCCTTTAAAACTTTGCAAGTATTTCCGATCTACTTTCCAAACTCTACAAGTTCCAGCGCCATAGAAAGCTATAGCACTTTACTAGTTATTTCCTTCAATTTAAATCCAAATTGCCGGTGACAAGAGTATGCTTCTTGTTGAAAGCTGTTGTTGCTATGGCAACCCTGGATTTAATTTCCCGTGTACATATTTCCATTACTTATCTTGTTACCCAAATAGTTGAAATATTCCACATTCTCAGGGTGTTTTTGATCTATCTTAATCTCTACTGAAGACGGCTACCTTGAGATTCTCATCACCTTAATTTTTTTCAACACTCATTTCCGTCTCACAGCACCTTCCCATTTAAATTAGTCTTTCAATCGTGCCCTATAGCACCGTTTCTTCCATAGCCAGTAGCACAATGCCATCTGCATATTTCACAGCGCGAATTACTTGTCTTCCTATTTTGAAGTCTCCAAAGCCTTCAAGAGCTTCCTTGTTAAGGTATTCGTTGTACAAGTTGAATGGAATCGGCGACAAACAGCATCCTTGTCTAACTTCTCTTCCAATCTTCACACTTCTTGTCTGTCCTTAGTCCAGTTTTATTTTAACAGTCTGATCCACGTACAATTCGCTAATCAATCTTCTTTCGCCCTAGTCGATACCATTTTCTTTCAGGATCTGCATAAATTTGGTCCAGTTTACACGGTCAAATACCTTCTGCCTGTCTAAGAAACATGTACGCAATTCCTCGTCTATGTTCAAAGTTCGTTCTGATATTATTCTCAGCATCCCAACTGCACCCCCAGTTCCTTTCCACCTAATAAATCCAAACTGATTTGCTCCAAAAACATCCTCGACTTTCCTGTCAGTCCTTCTAAGTATCCTCGCTACCATCTTTGCTGTACGTGCAATTAGGCTGATTTTGCGATGGTCGCTGCATTTTGTATCTTTTCGCTTCTTCTTTAAGACAATCATTGTAACCAGTGAAAGCCTTAGGTCATTCTCTAGTTTAACATATCCTCTTGATCATTTGTGTCATTATTCTGTGACCACCTTCTCCCAACAGTCCGAATACATCTCCAGGTACATCATCACCTCCTGTAGTCTTCTTATCCCTCATCTCTTTGATACCTCTTTCCCTTTCACTTCGCAAAATATAAGGTCCTTTCTCGTTTGCATCTACTTCTTCTTCAATTTCGATTTCTAGGTTTTCTGGTCGATTGGTTCGATCCTAGAACTCTGTAATATAATTCTCCCAAATTTTCAACACTTCTCTGTGATCTACTATTAAATTCCCTTTACAGCATTCTCTATTTAATTTCTTCCTGGAAGCTCATAATAGACTTGTTCGGAAAATATTAATTTTGGAGTAGATCTGTACGTTCGCCACATCGCCTCCTTTGACTTGGCTCCGTGAAATTGAATTTTGGAAAAAAATCACAAGCCGTCTTCCATACTCTGTGTTCATCATCAGATTTGTGTGTAATATTCTTAACATTAGGTCGTACCGCACATTCAGCTTATGGTCCTAATAAACAGATCCTATAGAAATATTAATATATCTATGAATTTTATTTGGGGTTCCACTTACCTAATCATTGAAACACTTTCTCCCATACAACAACACAAACCCACATTCCTGTTGAAAAGTAAAAAAAAGTTCTTTTATTAATTTACGTATTTATTCAGCCATATTCAG
>Ga0131853_10006481_pt1 | contig 21126 bp, 10 predicted proteins | sample TergutLab28metaG_FD_92764 | JGI IMG/M metagenome (GOLD analysis project Ga0131853, IMG submission 92764) | Labiotermes labralis P1 segment gut microbial communities from Petit-Saut dam, French Guiana - Lab288 P1 (version 2) (version 2) | ecosystem: Host-associated > Arthropoda: Insects >...
AAAGAATGCCTGATGAAAGAGTAGTTAAAAGCATTTATAAATGGAAACCATACGCAACAAGACCGAAAGGAAGGCCAAGATTAAGATGGGATGATGACGTGAGAGACGATTTGAGGAAGATGGAAGTAAATAATTGGAAACAGAAGGCACAGAAAAGGAAACCATGGAAAAGTATAATTGAGCAAGCCAAAACTCACAAAGAGTTGTAGAGCTGAGGAAGAAGAAGAAATCTGCTCCCAACCAAAACAGAATCCATGTTACAAAATTTTGAAATGTAAATGTAATGTAATGAAATGTAATAAAAAAAACACATTATAAAGTTGTTAGATTGGCATGGTGGTTTGTTGCCAATCTTGTTTCCATTCATACATGATGACACCAGACTGTAGTGAACCAGTCTATCTTCAAGATAAAGACAACAGTCCCTTCACAGCAGACCAGCCAATGTAATAAATGGCATCATCTAAAAATGTAGGCAAGAAATGGTACTAATTTGATAATATCCAGTGTTTAAACAATGCAACTATTACAATTAATGGCAATCATTCTAAGAAAATGAATTTATACAAGAACATCATCAATATAAGAGTTCAACTGGACCAGAAAACACCACTTGAAACAAATCTCCTTAAACAAGGAATTTACACCCATATGAAATAATTTACATGTGGATTAAGGAGGATTTGGTGTGTGCACTGACCTTTACAACTTAGGAGCCATTCATGCATTCACAGAAAATGTGCCATTGCTGTAATCTGCCAACTCAATATGGTAAAAGCCAGTTTCATTGCACTGCAGTCTTCAGTATTTTGAAATAACTGAAAACAGTGTCTCTGTGTTTTCCCCCATTTTCTGCCATGAGTTGATGCAACATAAATGCTAATACAGGCAAGTGATTAATTTATAAATTACAAACAGTGAATTAATCATTTTAAATTTAATGTCTGGAGTTGTGTCTTGCTGGTTGTTTGTAAATCATGAGCAAGAACTTGAAACACGGGCAGGAGAGTAGGAGAAAATGGGGAACATATGCAAGGCTAAAACTGTCATATGCAGGAACATTTGTGCTCCACGTATATAATCCCCATAGGCGTGGGTAATTTTTGTTTATGGTCTGCCAAAAATTTGGCTCTGCAGATGCAGGAAAATGGATGGAAACCATTTTCTGTTGAAAACTGCGTGGTCCATTCTTTTGATTCACCAAGTGGAAGGAATTATTATGCATTTTTCCTGAGAAATTTGGCCACATATTTGTGGGGAAATGCATACTGGGGCCTCGGGTAGTGGGGGGATCCCCTGTACTGATTCATTCAAACATTTATAGGTGTGATAATAACAAATAATAGAGTGGCCAGGTGCCGCTACCAGCAGAGTTTTCCCACAGCGACCCATTAAAACTGTCATTTTTAACTCTTCATATGAAATATCCACATTGAATGCACAAGAGAAGCAATGAAAATACCATGCCACATACAAATTTCAGAAAGGAAATGATGGCTGCAATTCTACAGATAGTAGTTGCTTAAACTAATTGGTTAATGGTTGTTTGACATTTCTACACAGGAGATTTCAGATGATCATTAACATAAATCTTCCCTTCTTTCAGTGTTACAGCCAAGCCAGGCCTCTTTTAAATCCTGCATAATTGGTGAACATTCTGCAAAAAGTCAAGATTTAATTTTAATTTTCACCAGAAAATACAGTATTTAATCCAACAATTAGCACAATTAATAATTAATAATCACTTGTTATTTATGATGTCCCTGGTTATCGGCCTCTACAACATCATCATCAGGTAAGTTGTATAATAAGGAATACAGATACAGCAAATTCTGTCAAAGATGTGCAAGTGTAGAGTTAAAATAAAATATTTTTAATTAAAAATGTTAAAAGTGTTTAAAATATAAATCAATTACAAATTTTTGCCTTTCTTAAAAATATTTTATCTTTCATGGCTGGCAAAGATCTGTATCAATTTTGTCATCTTCATTCAACGGGAGTTAACCCAGTATGTCATGGTGGACTTCTGTATACTGTACACAGTACTGGGATAACTCCCCTCACTTACAGATGACTAAATTGATTCAGATGTTTGTTTGCAATGAAAGGTAAAATACTGTTATGAAATGCATAACATTTGTAAATGATTTATATCTTAAACATTATTAAATATTTTAATTGATAATAATGTGTTTTAATGAACCACATGCACATCTGTGATAGAATTTGCTGTACCTGTATTCCTTCGTATACACCCTCCCTGATGATGGCCTTGTAGAGGCCAAAACATGCAAGAGGGACATCATATATGGCACTTGATTACTGGTTACTGACTTTGCAAACTGTTGGATTAAATACTGTATATTCAGCCTTATTTACTTACTCCATGGAGCAGATTCCTTCTTGAGAATCTAACTGGTTTTCAGCTAGTTAAGAAATTCCCTGCATTTTATGGAACCTGAAGGTTCATTACTGCATTCATAAGTGCCACCCACCTGTCCCTATCACATATTCAACCTACTGCATGGAATATGGACTACATTAAATTTTGATCAGGAAGTTTCCACATATGACTGCTGCACTGACAAAGAGTACAACATTCTAGAGATGAACACAAATGTTATCTTCTAATGAGATAGTAATTAACCCTTAGAGAAAGCAAAGGCACACAGCAAACCAAACTAGTGAGATGAACAAATAGTTCAACTGAACCTCAGTTTCAATTTCACAGTATTCAGTAATGTTGTATATTGGAGAGCACACAAGACTTACAGCCAGACCAAAACCCTATCTTCCAGAACCACAGCTATTACAACTCTACCAGAAGCATAATTATTATAAATGTAACATCATCACATCTGTACGAAAATACATTTTTATAAACACACAATAATTAATTACTGGGTGAAATGCATCTTTAATTTAAGAATCCCAATACCCATTCACCACCCCTTATTTAAAAACACCAGATGATATAATATTCAAGGCCAATTCAGCACTGTTAGTATAGATTATAGACTACAGGATGGAAGACTGAGGAATTGTAGTTTGATTCCTGGTAGGGGTAGCAGATTTTTCTCTTCCACAGTGTCCAGAATGGGATGCATCCAACACATCCTTCCATTTGGGTAGTGCGGTTCTCTCTCTGAAGGTAAAGAGGCTGGGGTGAGGAGCTGACCACTCACATCCAACTTCTGCCTAGGTTACGACATGTGTAGTTATACCTCCACTACCCAATATGCCTTCATGACATGCAAAGGGACAACTTTGTTCATAATTAAAAGACTCTTCTATTTATTGAAATGCATGACAAGTTGGTACACCTTAAGCCACATACCAGCTGCTCAAGCAATCAGACAAAAAGGCCCATATACACTTTCTGGCACTTCTTGGAAACGTAGCCACAGATTTATGATACTGTAATTTTCCCCTTAAAGTAAAACAGCACTTATTCTCACCCAGTAATGAATGAAGTTTTGCTGTATAAAACATGCCTAAAGAAACTTAATATTACATGTTGGTCCTAAAGCCCACTGCATAATCACTTACTGACAAAGAAGAGTAATGCTCCCACTTCAACTATTAAGTAATGATGAACCACAATATAAAATTTAACACAACCACATGTGGCAAGATATTTATAACACATTTAAAAAATCACATTAATTAAACCATGCAATGGAATTATTTCTGCATAGTTTCATTCTTCAGCTTAATAATAATGTCACATATCTATAACTGTCAACATATATTTGCAATAAACCTCCAGGTGACAATCCATTTTCATATAAAATGGAAAGTATATACATAAAGGGCCAAGATCCATTTTTAAATATGATTCCTGTATTTATATTTATTGTTTTATTACAAAAATCTGGTGTCATTGATCATGTGTAATATATTTGAACCCCATTTACATACTGCAAATGACAACATCTCCAAGCCACACACACAGAGCATTCTATGTACACTTACAGGGCACACAAGGGTTCCCATTAAAATTTTAATGGTTGAACTTCTTCAAAAATATAGCACCGTATGCAAGGTGCAAGGAGAAAACTTCATGGAATATAAATATGTTGAAACACAGGAGATACCAAGGCATAAAATAAATGAACACTGCAGAATTCTTGCATGCTTAATGTTTTCTGTCACCTATTGATGACACACATTAAGCACTGAAAGCTCTGGTGTATGTTTCTAATGAAAAGTCTTCAAATCCGACCCACAGACTAGTTGTTCAACTGCAGGGATGCAAGTTGAAACCACACTCAAATTATCCTGCTATTTGTGAGAAAGAACTGAGCTCTGATTAATTAAATTGATAAATTAAATAATTTCACTGACTGCCAACAGATAGCAGGCAATGCAGTCTTTCAGGCTTATGACCATCACACAAGACTTCAAACTACAGATCATATGATCTAAAACAGCAAGTCTTGAGACAGTGTCAGCAAGGTTCATGGTAACTGAGCATTTACATAAAAAAAACTGAAAAAATGTTAAGTTACAAGACAACATATACAAGTTAAAAAAGTAACAGAATCAGTTAAATTAGTGTTTGCAGCAACTACAGCTTTCCTGCTGGATCAGAAATTAATTAAAAAGATGCCAGTCCACCAATTCAAGAAAGGACAAATGTCTCTAAAATTCTCTACTCCTTTTAATATATTTTATAAGTTATAAACATTTCTTAATGTCTTGCAATACTGTATTTTAAAGCCAGGGAATTAGCTGCCTTCATTCTGCTACAACACAACACATTATGGTATGGTTTTCTGGTACTTCCTAGATATTAGAGTCTCACTCACAACACACTCATCCCTCCAATACCTTGAAACATATCCTTGTGGGATTCAACCATTCAGATTTATGTCACCCATAACTTCTCACCATTTTGTTAACTGTTAACAAGAGAACCTCTGTTACTTTACACTATGGATGTCACATTTTTAAGCCACAAAACTTTCTCACAACAAAAGAACATATGAAATTTAATTATTGCAACTTACTAGCTATATAAACAATCATAATGACAATTATACTATTTATCACTTGGCATAAAAATAACTTCATTGTTGGAATAGTGTATCAAATTAGTCAACACAGTACACCCAGACAGCAATGCATTGGTCCAGTATCAGCAATAGCAATACAGTTGATACAAGTAAGAGCGTTCAGTAATTCACTATGAATTCAACACACCTACAATATTGCACAAATCAGAGGAACTAACATTAGAGTTATAACAACAGGTGTGTCAGAATTTCATAAGATTACACACATAAATTACTATCTGTCAAACTCAAACATTTTAATATGCCGCTGTTAATGTGTAAAACACTGTAACACAGGATGTGATAAAAATAAACCTTATGTATATGGCATTATTTTGAACAAATTCCACGTGAAAATTGGATTGTGAAAAGTGTCACAACTCTTCCCACCTCAAACAGACACTCATCTTACTACCTACAAGATTTGATCTGAGTAGGTTAGCTCTGGGACAGCACATCTGTTTTGTATCTGGCTGATACTTGATTCAAATTCCAGTCAGAGAACTAGCCAACCTGACGCTTTTCATGGTATCCCTCAGGACTTCCATGAAAATATAAATATATCAGTTTTATGCATGCCATGGTTGCTTCCTCTTCCACCCTTCCACATTCACAATGCATAGACATATTTAGCTCATATGACAATATGTAACTGCTGCAGTTGATAATGTGTTGCTATATAACATATGAATCAGTCAGTGTACAATCAGTACATATTCCATGTACAATAATTATCACCATTACCATCATAATTTCTGTCAAAGGGGATCATCTTTATGATTCTAATTTTAACAAATCCACACGACAACCATAGTAAACTGGTATATTTATCATTAGCCTAAACATAACTATGATGATGATAATGAACTGGTTTACTTGTGGTCAGCATAAACACTGGTATACTTATCACTAGCAAAAACAGAGGATGATCATGGTAACTGGTAAACTTGTCATTAACATAATTTTTAAATTTGGAGGTACTATTTAATACAGAAAGTGTTTTAATTTAGCCATTCAGCATTTAAAAGATGACAGCCATGCACAGGTGTTAAACACGATCCCATTCATTAGGGTTTGTGACTGATGTCACTAATCTTCAACTTATTAAGGAACAGTTCACTTAAATCAACTGTATGTAACTTATCTTTGAAAAAGACACACCATATCTTCTGTTCTTATTATGTATCACACCCATGCCAAAACCTGACCACTTTCAGTTACAACAAATAATGACAATGCATCACATTACTGCATCAGAACATACTGTATGCACAGTCCAGCTCAATGACCATCACATTTCTTCAGTTCTAATATTTTTTATCCAAAGCTAAAACAAACTACAGTTGCCAGTCCTGCCAAAGTGTGACTTCTGAAACACCCTATTCCCATTTATTCCCGAATTAAAACATGGTCACCAAACCCACAGTAATAGGAAATTTAAAATTTCTGTTTCCAGACAGTGAGCGCTGCACATCAAATACAACATATGTATTAGTTGTTGTTTATAACTCTTAAATGAACTTGTTTCAAACAACTATGACTATGTACCCTCAACAATGAACATAAGCATCAAACATTAGTTGAAAATTATAACAACAAATAAAAGTCTCCCTTGATGGTACCTCTACCTTATCGAAGTGAGCTTGTATGCACCACTGCACTTGAAAGCTATGCTGGTGGCTGCCTAGCTACTGGTGGGGCCATGGATGCTAAACTGGTTTTAAGTGAGGTGCTGGATAAAGAGAGATACCCCTGGACCTCCATGTTGGGGGTTGGGCAGGGGGCTGACATCCTCACCATGTAAGAATTCAATCATGTCACAACCCTGGTGATGGGGAGGTCATGGCCCAAAAAACAGCCAAGTTCCACACAAAAAGATTAAGTAATATAAATGTGTAGTATCTGATGGTAGCCAAGGCTACTTGGTAAATTACTCTGTTATTCATGGTGCATAACACTGTGTAGTTTGGTAGACAAGTACAAACTTTTCAGAGAAACTTGGTGCCTCCATACTCAGGCCAGGCACTTATCATCTAAAGATATCTGACAGCACAGTGTCGCATCCTAGAACTCCATGATCTTCATACTGTCTTAAACAGTGGTATGTGGTGCATATGAAGGGAAATGTCTGTCTCTGTTACACTTTCCATTTCATGAACAACCCCAATTCAGAATGAACCCTGTCCACACTCACCATCTGCACCTTCTTTACACAGAAACATATCAGAAGTTTGACATTGCTCCCATATTCTCTGTACTGAAGTAATAAAATATTCAACTGGAAAAAAACAAAACTGCTTACTGTATTTACACAACTTAGTTTGACACAATAACTCCAAGTAAAGCAACTGACAGATGCTTCCATATTCTCTGAGTACGATTTACAAATGTTTATTTTTATTTTACCTTAATACCCGGAATATTTGTCTCCTTCAGCTGCCTAGTTACTTACACCCATTACACTACTACAATTCACATCATAAAACTCAAATCTGGTGCTATTTACCAATGTTTATGCATAACCATTCATTACCTTCAGCATGTGTACAAGTCACAAAGTTTATATACAGTATTAAGGTCCTTATCTTTGAAAAGTCATTAATTGAATCACACAATTAGTCCACCAATTATTCTCTGACTCCCAAGCCTATATATCTATATGATGATACTGGGCCAAGAAACAGACCATTACTATCAGGGTCATTTAATGCAGGCAACTTAGTGCCATAACAGATCATAACCTTATACGAACATACAATCTTGAGTACACAGCATATAAATAATAATAATAATAATAATAATAATAATAATAATAATAACAACAATAACTTCATAAATATAAACTGTGAAAACATATATAAATCTCTGACAATGATTAAAAAATAAATACAGTAAAACCTACACAATCCAAATGAAAAAGTATCATAAAAAGTACTGGCAGTTAAGACTGCTTTTGTGAAGTCTGATATACATTCAGCCACAGCTTCTGAAGAGAATGATGTTAGTAGAATGCATTAATATACTCTTCTGAGAAACAGGAGGCTCTTAATGAGACACTATAGCCTCTTAATGAGATGCAAAAGGCTCTTATTGTGATGCGAAAGGCTCATGAGACATTGCTTAAATCAGGCAACAATTCCTCTCTAGATATCGAGTTTTACCTTTTAAGAACTGTGTATTTTGTAACTGCTAGGTCTGATACAGAAGGAATTTACTAACTAGGGGTTGTAAATAAAACATTCAACTAATACATTCACATGAATCAAGGGACACATAACTGGTCCGCAGAATCAAGTTTGTTTCTAATATTTTATTTTCTTGCAGTACCTGGCATATGTTGATGAAAGCCATTTTTATCTATACTCTAAGGCAGCATATAGAAGGACATAGAATTTGGCATTAAAAATTTCCTGTCCTATTCAAAAATACTCTAAGATACCTTACCAGATGGCAGAAGGTACCACGACAGTCATCAAAAATGTATTAATAATTTCACAACACCGCATAGTACTCAATTCTTAGAAAGTATCTGAACATATGGGCAAATTTTTCATCACAAAGAGTTAAGTTCTAATTTCCATAATCAGGGCCATGGTTCTTATACTTTATACCTGTGTGGTTTATACAGTTTTTGCAATGATGTTGTCTCACTTCCTAATTCTGATGACACAGGAAATCATACAACAACACAAAAAGAACTATACAAACCACACAGGGCGAGTACAAGAACCTTGGCCAACTTCAACTGCAAGTCACCAAACCACAAACACACAGCAACACATTCACATCATACCAATGATGATCTTCCACAATATTTAAAAAACTAGGGTTGCAGAAATCATTAGCATAACTGAGTGACAACAGGGATTCTTCAACATACATTTTTTTTATCAGATCAAATATTTTATAACTGTCTTAAATATTCAAGCATACATGAACAACTGAGGATTCCTAGCTACAAAGTTCACTGGCATTATAAGTTGGTTAATTCTCTACACAAGTGAATAATGGCCTGCGCATTGATGGTACAAAATCAAAACATGGCAAGTACAAACACCAATACAAAAAAAGGAATTTGTAAAGTTATGCCCACTGTGCATCAGCCAAGATAGCATAGTTGGTAAAACAAATGGCTATGGGCTGGAAAATTCGAGGAATGAATGCCAGTGGTTGCAAAATTTTCCACTCTCATCCAGACCAGCTCTGAGGCCCACTCAGCCTTCTGTACAATGGGTACCTTATCTCTTTCCCCAGGGTAAAGCTGCCAGGGTGTGGTGTTGACCACCCACCCCTAGTGCTGAGGTTAAAGAAAGAGTACAGCTATACCTCTACCATCCATCTGGGCCTTCATGGCCTATTATAGGATGAATTTCACTTTTACATTTTATGCCAACTGTGTTACTTTAAACCTGTGAAGTACACAAACCTCTAAACCAACAATAATCATTTTTGCATGTATCTCTGTCAAAAATGTGGGTGTGAAATTAAATGACTATTAATTACTACCATCTAAATTCTCACAGACATTATGAATGAATAAGAAAGTATATTTCAATGTAGTATTATCAGACATGTTCAATACGATGTGTCTACAATGTGTTAGCTGAAAACTAGTGTTGTAATTTTGTTCTACACTGAACTCCCTCTTCAGCCTCTTCACATCTGTGTACAACCTGACAGGAAATATATCTGTTAATGCAGTCCTTATCCTGCCAAAGAATACCTCTAAAAGCTTCAAAAGCTCTTTATACAATCAGGTAAGTTCTGTAGAACTTCTACAAGAAATCTATGGCAATTTGAACCCTAAGAAACACTCATGTTCACAAAACAGTACGCATGCATGTCATAGTAAATCCGTATGGGCCAACTGACAGATATATGCTGAATGATCTTTCATGTGCCTGCTGGAAATGGATTCCCTTCCAATCCACCATGGGCACACACTTGTGGAAATGTTTTTTTAACAAGGAAAGGCACTTTATGTTCCCCAGTTTGCAAACATAAATTCACTGATATGTAACAAGTGTTTTGCAGGACTACCATGCCTATGTCAATTCACACCTGAAGTAAGCAGTCTGGAAACAAATGTTGTATCTACAAGATGATATCCAGGATACCCATTTAACACCAATACAGCAGCACAAGGTACAAAGGAAGAGTGCAGTCCAGAAATTAATTTATAAACGTAGCCATTAGAAGAATTTGCCTCAAACTACAGTTGGCATCTTCTCTGGAAATGTTTGCCTTTGAAAGCTTACTTGCTGCAGTCAGTGCAGCTGCTAAAACTGAACTACAGATGCAAACGATATGAGATCTCCTGCATGCGTCAAGATAAATTTGAGGAAGCTGGTGTGACAGCACAGCTTCATTTCAGTGTTGACGCCACATTTCACTGAATGGCAAAGTCACCCAACAGAATGTTCTTTCTACAGTTCTCAAATACTCTCACCAAGTCATCAAGCATAAAGATGACTTCACAAGAGCAAGTATGATTGTGCCATCTCACATCACAAAATTTATGGCCCACTCTCTTGTGTAGATAAATCTTTTACAAACTGGCTTATTCCACACATTCATAAAGCTGATGATTTCATCACCCAGCAAGATGGTATGTCTCCTCACATTTACTTGAAGGTGTGAGAACATCTGAATAATACAGAACCACAGCAGTGAGTGTGAAATGGTCCAAAGAAAATTACATAAAGTGTGCCAGAACTACTAAATAGTCATACACTGTGTAGGGCTCACATCAAATGCCTGTGAAGCTCACAGGAAACCTTCAAAGACACTCTAAAGAACGGTGTCCCATTAATAACAAGTACTAATTCAATCTCTATGAATTTTTTAAAAGTTCACATCTTTTTGAATTGCCCTGTACATAGTGGTGTTAGAACTAAGTTAACAAATCATGTGGCCTTGGCTAATAGTATGATTTTAAAATAACTGTGATAGGAGATAAAAATATTGCACATGTATATTCCTGAAAGATAATGAAGCACCAAACATAAAATGTTACTCAGGTGGCTGCTGAAAATATTACAATTCTCTTGTGTAACACAATGCAAGCCCCACAATGAACACACTGGACTGACTAACTTTCAGATCAAACCAATAATGTACTCATTAGAGATCACAGGAAGGTAATGGGAATTCCACCATTCACCATGACAGCCAACACCTGAGACTTTATACAAGGCACTTTAGTGAGACACTCTGTTGAACTGGAAAAGCATAGTTAACAAAGCAGAGTAAAATTTATTGCAAGACAAAGCGACAAGAGAAAAAACCTGCAACTGATGTCAGAACTATGACAGAGAGAGAGAGAGACAGAGCGAGAGTTTGTGTTCTGAAAACAGCTCAAAACTGTACCACCCAAAAAGCAGCTTATAAACAAGAAAATTGTCATGCCGAAGGAGAGTGTATGCTGAACAACTAATTATGAAAGATTTGAAATATATCACAGTAAGCAACCTTATTAACTACGTTATGGAACTGTAAATACTGCAGTGTTACCACATTGAGGATTTCATTCCAGCTTGAAGGGTTCCATAAATCTTTCCCAATACCCCCTCAGGATGGCCAAGCCTGGTATTAACTTACAGAAGATTGGACTCACCCCATGAAGGCAGCAAGACCATTCACTTCAAGCACACTTACAAGTGGAATGACTGAACCTCAACAAATACATTCTCTGTTCACTGAAATCTACCAGTAAACAGTGCTGGACTGTGAAGGTTTTACTGTTAAGGTAATACACATAAGTAATAATGTTTCCATAATATATTAGCAAGCACCATCTTAAAACATAATCGACTGATCATGAATCTGTAATGTGGGAAGGTTACCTATGCTTCAGCCACACAGTAGAACCTCCTATGAGTATTGCTGTTGGGCAGGAATATGATATATTGACACATTCTATTAAGAACAAGAGGACCAATATCAGATATTCTGAAGAAGGTTTGGAAAAGCAACAAGAATTGACAAACTGTCTTCATAAAAACAGATGATTATGTTTCCTTGTGCATCAGAATGGTGCATGCTAATATTAACATGTAACTTCAAATCACACTTGAACAGAATGCTGTTTTATAAAAACAAATGATTCATGTTCATAAATTCATACAATCCCTGCAAATCTGTGATATGTTACAAACATAAAAAAAAAATGTCTTTTACAGCCTTTAAAAACCAAGATAAAATTTAAATAATCCAGTCTTTAAAAACGAAGTACCAGTAACAATAACATCACTACTCTGTCTGGTGCGCTGTTTCAGCTCTCCAGTTTGTTGATACTCTGACTTTCCTTCAATCTGGTTTTGTTTCATTTATCAAGAACCATCTTTCCCTTGCCAAGTGTTGTATTTCCTTCCTGGAATTTTGAAAAAGAAGAGGAATGTGTTTCAGAGTCATCTAATTAAAGGCACAATGAATTGCTCAGGCTGACTTACAAGGACAATGAGTTAGGTGACAAAACTCTCAACTGCATCGGTCTGTGTATCACAACTACATGGAATACATAGTAAACTACTTTCTTCAATTCATTCAAAATTTATAAAAACGCATGTTAAGAATATAGAGCAACAAATAATCTATTGATGAAGACAGTTTGTCAAAGTATCATCATTACTTACGCTCAAGAATAAAAACCATAGCAACTTACCTCCATCTTCTTCATCGATACTGAAGACAGGTGCCATATTGCGATAAGGTTTGCCTAGTTTATCTGCACTGCTGACATGTCGTTCCACTGCATTACTTCCAGTTGGATTCACAATATAGTCAAACAGCTTTTCTTTGACCTCAGCAGATTTAAGCTTCATAGCCGCACTACAAGGAAATTGTAACATGGCTGTCCACATGATCCACAACAAAGAGGCAGCAAATTTAAAATGGAAACTTCAAGCCCTTGTCAGGTATGACAGGTGCCTTCTGTTATCAAGTGTCACATGGCAAGCACTCTTCACAGATGGCAATAAGTACATGATCAAATGGATAGGTAAATATAGTAGTAAGAAATCCTAGTTTATATCAGGTCCAAAACTCCAAATTATTCAAATGGTCCGAGACTGTTTCCTTATACGTTTTCCCCATTCCAAAACCCCACTATTCAGTGCTTCACAACCTATGCAAGAGAACAAGCTTTGCTAAAAGCAAGAAAAAACAGGTAACAATGTCAGTAAGTATTCCAAAAACTTACAAACTACAATTCATTACACTATTTCATTTTAATTTTAAAAAAAAGTTATGAAGGCTACTGCAAATAAGCTTTCAACACAGAATTCAATACCTGATTTTTCCAAAAAGATCTGAAGAACTTCTGTTAGGTCGAAAAGTTTCAGAGTCTTCACCAGCAACGTCAGGGGTGCATACTACACAACTCTGAGGATTATGTTCATCTAAATTGTTGCTAACATCTTCACCAAAGTTTTCATGAATTGCTGTAATATTTAAACATAAGTTCTGGTTATAAAATGTGATAAATTGTTAAAGTCACAAACTACTAATATATTATAACCCTCAGAGCAAAACAAAAAAAACATAAAACAATATGCTTAAAGAACAACATGAGAACTGCGCTATTCTGAGCTATTATGCAGCATATAGTGGTAATTCCTTACCAGCGTTTCAGGACAACCTATTGGTCATATCTTGAAGGGTCAAGAATTCTTGACTGTTGAAGATGGGACTGATAGGTTGCCCTGAAATGCTGGTAAGGAATTACCGCTACATGCTGTATAACAGCACAGAAGAGCGCAAGTCTCATCTACTTCGCAACAGAAGCCTGAAATCATGCACTAAACCTCAATACATTTCAACCATAATTGGCTATCCCCAGCGGGCACACTTTTAAACACAAAACAGTTACGCTTCACAGACTGTGGTATAAATTAATACACATACCAGGTACAGCCTTCTTCCCTTCTAGTCCTAGGTTTCCCAAACAGTTTCTTCCCATTAGGTTTTCTGACTAAAATTCTATATACACTTCTCATTTCCTCTATATGTGCTACATCTTCCAATAACCTCATCCTTCTTGACACAATCACCTTAACTGTATTAGACAAGCAGGACAAACTAAGAAGTTCCTCACATATTCTCTTTCTTGGTTTAAATGGTTTCAAATCACCTTGCTCCCAAGTACACTGAAAGTATGTTCTTTGCCTACAGCAAAAGAATACATTTCACTCCCATACAAAATCATGCATAAAACTTTACTTAAATATACCGAACTTTCAGGCATTCAGTGAGGACACGGAGAGATAGACAAATCCAGACTGACGAGTAGCATGCTTTGCTAAAATTTAGTTTGTTACTGTTGCCTTCATGAATAATTTTGGATTGTTTGTGATGTTAACAGGTATCCGATTTAAATAACATTACATTATGGCAGGATTACTGTATCCACTACCTTCACCCTTTAAACACAAGGAGAACTAACAGAGTAAAACATACATTTGAATATTTACCCTGATACCCTCCAGCAAGCATGCTAACGTAATGAGTGTGCTTCTGCAGAAAGGAAGCAACAACCATGTGAGTGTACTGATCCTCTTCAACTCTCCCTGACCCCAGGAAGCACAAGTGCTCTCCACCTGCTGCTGACCGAGCAGCAAGTGCTTGTCGCTGAGCTGACAGCAAACCTTGTACGGCAGTAGAGAAGGCTGCCGGTTCCTGCAGCATCTGAAATTATTGAAAAATTAGTATCTGCATAAGTAGCACATAATTAGCACTAACACTTACAGCATCAGTTTACAGGTGTTGCATGATATATTTTTAAATGCTACACTTCAATTGCTAAATTCTTGAGAATTCAAATTTTAATACAATACCAAATAAAAAGAATTAAAAATGAATAGAAATGTTCTGCTGCAATGGATGTGCCTACTCTGTAGTTGATGCTCATGGGCTCCTAATGATCAACATACCACACTTTGGAAATCACTGCACTACAGCAGATGGCAACAATACAATATTGTAGTTAGTAGTAACAGTTAAAATGTCCTATTTAATTCTCTGGTGTCAGAAAATACCAGCATGGAAGAGATGTGTCTTTATTAAATAAAATGAGCACTGTATCTTACCAAATTGCAATCAAGATGAAATGCTGTTGGTAAATGACCTGCATTATACTGTTCAGCTGGACGACAATCCACTAGGAAGAACCGAACACATTCTATACTGTCTAAATGGTGTGTTGACTCTGCATTTTCTACTAGTTCCTGAGCTGATACAGGAAGACAGAGAGCCTGTGAAATGCTTGAAGTTGCAGTTGGTTCATCACTACCACCAAACAATACCTGAAGAAGGTCCTGCACAGAAAATCATCACAATCATTGTAATTACTGATAATGAAGGTAGTTCAGAAAATGAGAAAATAGGTTTTCATCAATTTTAGGACATTACGAAACAGATTAAAAGTTAAATATATGAAAACTGAATTAAAAATGCTAATCCTGCCAGTCATCTGCATACCCATGACTGTGAGTGCAGTAAAATATTCTAATCTTTCTTTTAACAGCATGCAGACATATAGCTTTAAAACACTGACTGGCCACAACCACACTTCTGACTGCTGCTGTTCTTACAAGTACATTTCCAATGAGACAAGCACGGTATGTATAACATAACATTGCAGCATGTTCACATACCACTGTTGCCATGGGAATGTCACCAACATTGCAATTATGTCAGATCCTCATTTGTGTAAACAGTCCATCTTGTGGGTTGTCAACAGTACCAAACTAAACGTCTCAAATATCAAATTATACAAAAATCTGCCCAGTGGGAGCCAAGCTGATGTATGTGGACAGACAGATGGACACAACAAAGCACAGTGGCACTGTTCATGACTTATGTGAATGCACCTAAAAATCAATGATAAATGACATTAAAGTGCACACTTTATTACAACAGAAGTAGCAACTGTCAACAAAAAGTTACACAAAAGGAGAAGAAGATTTAACTTATAATTCTGCCATTGACAACAATAAATTTTGGTAAAACTTCTTCTTTTAGTAAGTTCTTATGTAAAAGTCCTAAACCTTGCCATTCTGTAGTTACGTATCAGTAAGAATTGTTAGCTGTTGTGAATGGGACCACTAGGTGATGGTATTTCATAAAAGTGGTTGGTACCTATGCTTCAGTCCATATTACAGTTAAGACAGTATCAGCACACAGCAAAATCGTAATTTCAAGTGTTTCTCGAAGACTATATAAAGTACATATATAAATAGTGGATCCATGGAAGGGCTATGTGTGGAAACCATGGTAATTACCAAATTTTTCCACTGAAATTTCAATTGCAATTCAGGTTTATACTCATTACACAATATCAATGGCAATTACAAGCCTGAAAATGTGCTATTTCAGTCATTATTGGATAAAAATCAACCCAAAACACCAGGAACAGACAACAGGGTTTTTCTTGCATTTGTAAATTTTTTAAACAAAGGCAAATGTTGATGTTACTGCTACTCTTAACAGAAGCTATATGGAAATACTACTGTACTTCATCCAAACAAGAAAATGAATCCACTGAAAATGGAAGGTCCCTGAATTCATATTTCTTGTATGTATAACATACCCAAACAACCCTGTGTGCTTATTCTTAAAATACTGACTTCTTATTAATCAACACACATCATGTAACAAAATACAGATTTTTTACCTTCTATGTGTATGACCGAAAAATAACAAAATTATGAACTATTATGGTAACTGACACTTACAAAGAATGAATGAATGTGTATTCGCTTATGTAATGGTAGTGTTCCAAAAGCAAAGGCTGAAAAACTATCCAAAGAGATGACAGAAGACAGTAAATGATGTAGTAAAAATTCAGGAGGTGCCAGCTGTTGCCTATTTCAAGGCACAATGCCAGAATTTGGTTGAAAATAGACAACACAGAGAATGGAAGAATCAGAGAGAAATCAGCAAATGTTTGTGTAACATCTGAATCAAGTTTTTAAGGCAATTTTTCCCCTAGTTATGTCATATGAAATTCTGTCATGCCTTGATGTCTAAGCCAGTCACCTCAAAAACCCATGTCCATTGCCAATAACTTTTTACTTGTTTTCTCCTTAAAATGCCACACCTCCAAACCATGTCATACATTTTTAATTACTGTCTTGTACAGATTCTGTTTTTTTCCCTCTTATCCATTAATACACCATCCACTGCAAAGACTGTATATTGTCTGAAATATATTTTACCTCAAATTCCAAAGTCATGTCTTCTGGCCTCATTAACTGTCATTCTCAGTGACTTTCACGCAGTTGTCAATTTGCAGAAATAGAGAATTACAAACTGTGCCACTGTGATAACCTCAAATATTGGAGAAAAGAGATATAGCACATGAAACAAAAATAATTAATGAATGGCTGAAGAAATCAAAGTGCATCTCACCTTTCGGAAAGATCCTGGTGTTTTCAAGGCATAATACTGTGCTAAAGAACAAAAATCAGTAACATCATCTGCTTCCAGCGCACAGGGCATTGAACTTAAAGTATCAACAATACTTTGCTTGTTCTCATTCTTCATGCTCAGGATCTGTTCCCTGTTAAAATAAATATTTCTTATCACTGCAACTGAACATGTGAGTCTCCAATATGTGATGACTAATAATAAAACAGAAATGCAATGACAATGACATTCTGAAACTCAGAACAATATACAACTCACCATACTCAGAAAGGATTTGGTTATGTAGCCACATCATGTTCAGAGTAAACCACTGACACAAAATAATAACAAAATTACAAATATTTCAAACACTGTTTCTTGTAATAAGGTACAGTTCTCTGTGAGCCATGACCACATGTGATGCCAAAGAATACTGTGACTTGCTGTACTCATAAAATAATGCAAAATGCAAAATAAAGCATGTTCATTACCTTCATTCCAATGACACTGTCAGTTATTGTTTCTATACAATTCATTCTTTACTCATTTGGGAGTAATGATTTCTTCAAAGTGCACTTAAAGTACACTGACTCACACTTGTGACAACATTAAAATAGGTTATTTTCATTAATGGTTTACTTCACTACACTTGCCATAGCCCAGATTACAGTGTCAAACAATAGGATAATTAGATAATAATGACTTTTAAAGGACACTGTAGAGAGCAGCCATGTCTTTGTTGAAGTACCAAGCCAGCATTTTCCAAGACAAACTGACATAAAGATGAAAAACCGTGATCAGAAGCCATTCTCCAAACTTAGACTTGAAATGAGACCTCTAGAATATAAAAGTGGAATGCTATGAACTTGACTGAAATGTTCAGTTTAGCATATTGTAATTTATACTACATGTGTAATGAATCATGACTCATAATGAACAAGACTGTTTTTCTGTTGATATACAATTTACCTTGAATATTTCAGAAGACTTATGCTTTGAGCATGGTGTTAAAAGACTAATATATTTATTGTAAAAGACGTAATTCTGATTCATGCCAGCAGCCTAGAAAGAACCTAATGAATGCACCATGTACTAATCTACTTCTGCCAGCAGAAATCCACACACATAGCACACAAACATCACATTTTGAAATCCATAAACATGTACATTCTACTTCAAACAGAGGAACTGTTACAGAAGTGAAGAGAATCTGTTACTCTATGTGCTTGTGGAAAGAGAAAAACCTAAGTAAATTCAAAATTACAAGCCTATCAAGTTCATTCCATTATACATCTAATATACTCTGAACAGATTACTCCAAGTGCAGACAGGAGACAGATTACTGGAAAACATCAGCGTGAAGTTCAATGCCAGAGATACCCTACCAACTGATATTCTTCATCAATAAGAAATCAGAAAAAGAGTATAATACAAACAGTAGTATGATCCATCGTTGTCCATTTTGCTGGACTCCAATATAATATGAAAGAAATTGAAGCTTTTTATTAATTCATCACACATAAGAGAACAGTGGGAGTTTAACAATGTTTTAACAACAATATGATTGAAAATCATAATAAGAATAGCAAATATCTCCTCTTCAAGTATGACAAAATTAAATCACTTAGGAAGAGTAATACTGTTATAAATAATTATATTTATTATTAAATTACGCATACGAAGATTACTGCCTTCTTTGATGCGGTTATCAGGTAAATGAGGGTGTATGAGAACAAAGTGCTATGGTCGATATTAGTACCTAAGCCACATGAAGTACATAATAATTACACAGTCAGAAGGTCTTTGCCGGATACCCTCCGCAACCGAGTTTTATTTTTAAAGTCAAAGATCACAATCTTTGAAATTCTGAGTAAGCTGCCATATGGCACATATAATGTATACTGCTAGTAGAAAACATATGCTAGACACATTGACATGAACTCAGGGGGGAAAGGTAGCAGTAAATATGTCTTGAAAACAAATTCCTTGTAAGGAGAGGTTTTGCAGATATAACACACTGCTGTTAAGGAATTATCATGGTGGATGTGAGAGGGTTAAACTTCTAATAAACGGGGGTCAAATGTGATATACACAGAGCTTCAATGATAAAACTGCAAAAGATGAGGTCACTTGACAAAATAGGCATCCATTGCCAACAGTATTAAAACAAGTCTTAGTCAAATGGGCATGGATATATGAACCAAACAGAAATGGCAAAAGATACAGTCCAGTGGCTGTCTCTGGTGAATACAGTCATGAATATTTGAGTTCATACAAGCAGAAAATCTCAACAGCTAAATAGCTATCAAATGCCCGAGGAAGGGCCAACGCGTAGATTCAGTTCACAAAAATGAACATTTTTGGGCATGTTCACAAAAGTTTTAAAAACATCTATTAGCTTCATCATGTGTCTGTCTATCCATCCGTCCATATGGAATAACTTGGCTCCCACTAGACAGATTTTCATGAAATATGACATGTGAATATCTGTTGAGGAAAGACAGGTTTCCTTAAAATCAGACAAGAACGACAGGCACTTTACGTGAAGATATATGAATATTTTATGTCAATACCTAACTGAATTCTTCTCAGAATCAGAAACGTTTCAGACAAAATCAAAACACACATTTTATGTTCAGTAACTATTTTCCAGAAAATTGTGGCATTTATGACTTTTGTAGAAAAAAAGTTGAAGAGGCCACACATGATAATACAGGCTGATCCATGAATTATGGACACTACTGCAAGAGATGACATCCTAGGTCTTTGTGATCAAAAAGTTCACACAAACATGTGTTTGATGTTTTATGTTTATGGAGTTATGGCAACTTGAATCTTAAAATAAAGGGTAAGGGTTAATGAAAATAAATGAAACAAAACAATGAACAAGCATAACACCTAAGAGATTTTTAACTATAAATTTAACTTATCATGAAATTGCCTTCAATTAACACTGACATGTGCTTAAGTAGGTTTTAAAAAATGCCACTGCCAGCCGCAACTCATGCTGCTGCTCGGTTGTGAACAGCGCCAATTGCAAGATGCAGCTTCCACTGCCTGTTCCTGTTCCAGCTGATTCAAGGTCATGTAATGTGACTTTCAACACACGGTTCACAGAGGGCGTTTACAATAATGAAAAAGCACCCGTAAGTCCATAACCGTTGAGAATATGACCCATATCAATATTAACTATTTTGATCATGAAGACTCCCTTTTTGACAGCAACAATGCTTACATGAATGTGCCTCAATATAGCATCATATGTACAATACCTGTCCCATCTTATATTAAAAGGTAGAGCTTTCCCATTACAAGTCACGGAAACTCCAATGGGGACGGAATATTGGGATTTCATCCTTAATTTGACATTGAGCACTAGTAGGATGGCAGAGTTGTCAGCTCCACATGCTGGCTGCACTTTATCTTCAAGGAAATTCTTCAGCACTCATTTCTGTCAGGGGCTGAGTGGACCCCCAGAGTTATTCAACACAAACAGGAGAAATACATCAATTGAAAATTTCCAAGGACCCAGAACCTCCTATCTTGTGGTGCAGTGCCTCAACCAAACAGAAAACTTCCCCCCCCCCCCCCAACCTTCTTTTTAAAACACAATTTTTTTTCACCCGAAACTTTTTATTTTTTTTCCCCGAGTTATCGCCACCTT
>Ga0131853_10006482_pt1 | contig 21126 bp, 11 predicted proteins | sample TergutLab28metaG_FD_92764 | JGI IMG/M metagenome (GOLD analysis project Ga0131853, IMG submission 92764) | Labiotermes labralis P1 segment gut microbial communities from Petit-Saut dam, French Guiana - Lab288 P1 (version 2) (version 2) | ecosystem: Host-associated > Arthropoda: Insects >...
GCCGGGGCGTGCTGCTGACCACTCACCCCCTTCTAGTGCCGCGGTCATGGAAGAGTAGAGCTATACCTCTACCCACCCTCTGGGCCACACCGGGCCTGTAACGGGATCACTTTACCTTTTATGTTCATCAGTCGGACGGAGGATGTGCGGTATTAAAGTCTGTAGTTCGCCCGTGAATGTGAATAACAGCGAAGCATGTGGTAGGATTGCGGTGAGTGCTAACTATGGGGAGTTTAAGGTGCGGAGATCCGATCGCGCCTCAGCCTTGCGTTGTTCGGATGTCTTTAATTTTTCGTTCTCATTATTCAAGCCGTGTATTGTGTCAATGTGGGCCGGGAGAGCTCAGTCGGTGTAGCGTCTCGCTACGTGCTGGACGGTTCGAGGAACGAATTTCGTTGCAGGCGAGATATTCCACACCCGTCCAGACCGGCTCTGGGGCCCACCCAGCCTCCTGTAAATGGGTACCGGGTCTTTCCCGGGAGTAAAGCGGCCGGGGCGTGGCGTTGACCATCCACCCCATCTAGCACCGAGGTTAACGAAAGAGAAAAGCTATACCTCTACTCCCACTCTGAGCCTTCGTGGCCTGTTCTACCTTATCGTACAGGAGCCACAAGTATAGCCCATGCCACTGTTGGAGCTGCATCGGCCGGAATAAAGCGTGTGAGACGTCATTAGCTGATCAGTGTGGTTGGTAGGAGGCATGGCGTTGCTGGCACCGCTGTTTCGAACGCAAGAATGGAAATCCCGATAAAACTTAGCGCCATGAGATTAGAGATTCTCTCACATTGGTGGTTGTGAACATTCAAGTATTACGGGATGTGACTCCGGTCTGTAGCTAAATGTGGACGTTCCGAACTGCTTTAATGTCTTCATTTCAAATGCAAGCGCTCCCTGACCCTGAGAATGAGGGCATCACCATCATTCTAAGCAAAATTTCGGTGAAAGTTCACATCTTCAAAACCATCTTGCTTTGTCGTTTCCTGTGACGTAGCCCTGAATGCCGTTTTGCATGCGATACTCACAGCTTGCGGTTTTTGCGCTCAATAAATGAGGCACGGTGTTGGGCACTGTTTGTGTGTGCTGAAGTGACGAGTGTACTGAGCTAACGCACGCAAGTTCAAACAAAGCCCTTGAAACGGTGCGTTATTTGAGACTAGAGTCTGTGGCTTACGTTTTTGTAAGGGGCGTTCGCGAAAAGCGACCGTTAGCTTCGTCATGACTGTCCGCTTGGAACATCTCGGGTCCCCATGGACGGATTTTCATGAAATTTGGTATTTGAGTATTTTTCCAAAATATGTTGAGAAAATTCGCCTTTCATTAACACGTGACAAGAATAACGGGTACTTTACATGAAGACATGTGGGGCTGTGATACAGTCTCGTTGTGTTCTTGGAATGAGAAATGTTTCATGCAAAATTTGTTGAGAAAGTAAAGGCACACATTTTATGGAAAAAACGTGCCGCTTATGACATAACGTGGAGAAATATGGTAGAGACAGGCAGGCAACGGATTACAATATAATACGGCACATGCGCCTTCCATGCTGGATACATAAGGCTACAAACTCACGCACGTATGTATACTTACTGCTTTTCCGAAGAGACCACTTGGGAAGACCGATGAGTAGATGGGAGTATAATATTAAGATGGCTGTTCAGGAAATGGGATGAGGACATGGACAGGATTAATCTGGCACAGGATAGGAACAGGTGGCGTGCTGTTGTAAATGCGGTAATGAACCTTCGGGTTACACCAAATGCGGGGAATTTCTTGACTAGCTGAGAACCGTTTAGCTTCCCAAGAAGGACTGTGCTCCATTCAGTAAGTAAATATTGCTTGTCCGTCGCAACAATGGTTAAACGAATGCGCCTTATTGTTACGTTATACCTCCGTTGCCTGTCTTGCTGCTGTGTTAAAAGTGTGACATCACTTACTGACGAAGATATTCATAAAAAGGATAGCAGCCGTCAGTCACAAGAATTCTTTGTATGTTTTAAAATTGTATTGCAGCATGTTGCGGCCCTTGTATAAAAAATGCACCACAAGGCTGACAAAGTAGTTATGTACAGTGCCGCAATTATTTTACGCACATTTCGTATTCTGTTGAGATTTCAACTTACAGTATCTAAAAAATATGCTCTGAATCAACCCCCAGAATTATTTAGAACTTTACTAGTCTTGCCCGGAAAGTGTCCAGCCATTTTGAATATCTCGAGAACCGGTCGCGTGGCCTAGATGTAACTTGGCAGCCAGTCAGAGGAGACCTTACTGTGCATCCGTGAACAGTTACTCTCCCTTGGGGCTAGTCAGTCGGCAGTGAGACGCCGTTGACTGAGCTTGTGTACTGTGTGAACGTCGCATTTACAATGACCGAGCGAGCAGATAAGCGAATCTGTATCAATGCTCCTGCCGATTCTACAGCTGTCTTGCAGACTTTTTTTTTTTTGGCAAAGTCACATCATCCAGGTCTGTCAGCACCCCTTATTATAGCCCACATTTAGCTCCCTGCGACTTTCGGGGTTTTCTCAAAGCTCAAATCGCCGCTGAAAGGGTTGAGATTTGTGAATGCGACGGTCACACATTGCACAAGCTCAGTCAACGGCGTCTCACTGCCGACTGACTAGCCCCACGGGAGAATGACTGTTCACGGATGTACAGTAAGGTCTCCTCTGACTGGCTGCCAAGTTACATCTAGGCCACGCGACCGGTTCTCGAGATATTCAAAATGGCTGGATACTTTCCGGACATCCCTCGTGTTAGTTGTGTGGACATGAAACGAAACATTAAAACGGTGTTCAAACGGCCGTAATTAAAAGCGTGAGTTACTAGTCCTTCCAGATGGGGATGTTTCTGTTACACCTACTATTTGTAGGGCTGCTGGTTATATTGCAGTTTTAATTACCGTTCGGATATGAAATTCATCGTGTTCATTAGTATCAGCCTAATGGCTACATAGACAGCTGGAAATTCACACCGCCTCGTATATTCGGTAATATGACAGTACAGGCCTGAACTGGGAGATACGATGTACCGTCAAGGCTGATTTAAAAAAAACTCGTGTAGTTTGGTAGCGTTAATAAAATGTTTACAATTTTTCAGTCTAACACAAACTTTATTATATATAAGATAATTAAAATGTAATTAAAAGTTCATATTAGCGACGCGTTTCGGCTTATTTATAAAGCAGTCTTCAGGCTGCAACTCAAAAGGCGTTATTGATATACAATTGACATTGTCCTTAGCCCTTTAAACGCCGAATTAAATCCCATCTGCCATTTGCTGGCATTATGAGGAGCTCACCGTATTTTCCACATTAGCAGGATAAGGGTTAAAATACGAAATCTCGTTTACATAAGAATATAAGATATAAAAATGAGATATAAGATGCTAAATACAATTGTACAATAACATAAGTTAATAGAAACGTGTTAAAATAGTTTTCACAGTCGTACCATTTATCTTGATATTTTCAAAGTTTTATTTATTCACCAACTGATTCACTAGCGTGTTGCACTGTTCGGCAGTAGTACTGCCGAACAGTGCAACGTACAGACACAAATAAGCACCTAATATATGCAGCCACACCACCACTGTATTAACCACACGCGGATGTATTTTAATGGGCTATTTTAATAACTGTGTGGGCCGGGTAACTCAGTCGGTATAGCGACTGACTACGGGCTGGACGGTCCGGGATCGAATCAGTCTGCAAAGAGCTGTGATACGAGCCAGTCGCTCTGAGCAGTAGTGGCGGACGGTGAAGTGTGTGTGCAATTCAACTCCAAGCTTGGAACCGTATTGAGTGTTTTGTGTCTAAGTAGGGCGATGTGTGACAGACAAAATACGATAGTATGTTCCTTTGACGTGCGTAGCCCAAGAATAAATGCTTTCCAAATCCATGAATGGTTATAGGAAACGGTCCGCCTAACAGAAGACGACGTCCATGTAATTCAGCTTGATGGACCCCAACGCAAAGTGTATGTACAGTTTGTGAACTCTGAACGTATGATGCGAGTACTGCAACCCATCCAGGATGACCTAAACTTCCACCACGAGAATGGTGAAATTTACAAAGTGACAGTTGAAATCGCAGGAGTAAGGACAAGACGAGTTCGAGTGTCTACGCTTATTACCCCTGCAGTTACTGAAGCACAAATAACAAATGTCATTTCCACATACGGAGACGTCAAAAAGATACACGACGAAGTATGGTCGCATGCCTACAGATTTAAGGTAAAAACAGGCGTTAGACTCGTCGACATTGGTCTAAAGAAACACATACCATCGCATATAAAGATAGACGGCCACCGTGCTCTCATATGAGGGACAGCCTTCTACATGTTATCGATGAAATGAGCAGGGCCACCAAATAACATGATTGCCCGCGTAGGAAATTGCCAGGAAGTCAACAAACCAGCAATGACGGGAATTCATGGGCAAATATGGCCAACGTGGTACCGAGAAAGCTCCATCGGGCATCAACAATGGCACCAATAACGTTACTATATCCCCAAACGGAGAGGCACGTCAAGTCAGTGACCTTCCATCACGGTCGTTTGATCAAGACGCACAAAAACAGGGCCCATGACTGTGGAATACCACCTATGTCCCCCGGCAGACGAAGCAGTGACACTACCTGACGATATAACCAAAACTGACAACATCGTTAGGGTGGAGGAAGAGCAAAGTTTGGCCCCACCCGACACACATGCAACATGCCCCAATACAACGAAGTGGGCTGACCTTATTACCACTGAATCAGATGCGGATCGTGACCGTGACAAACAGGGTAAGAAACGCGAAAAATCAAAACGGACAAAAGATGACAAACAAGAAGACAAGGAGAGCGATGATAATACCACAGATGCCGGGACTCCTCGACTTACCCAGACGACAAGCCCCAAACGCTCAAAGAAAATCAAAGTAGACAGAGATATTTTGACGGCACGCGAAAGAACAAGAAGTCAATCGAGACTGAAAAGCCCTGTCAATCTTAACAGTACAACTGCAAACCAGGCATCCTACGCATCTAAATATGCTATACACATACAAAATCGCAACTCTAAACATTAACGGGATCTCATCTCCCTTGAAGATGGAAATGCTGAACAACGTTTTATTACGACAGGACATAGACATTGCGCTCTTACAAGAAGTAACGAACAACGACTTCACCCCCCTCTGTGGTTAGGAAGCATTAATTAACGAAGGCATCGACAAAAGGGATACTGCAATACTAATAAAAGAAGGGATATCTCTTAATAACATAAAACGGTTGCCATCTAGCAGAGGGATAGCGGGACTCTTCAAAGACACATGGATAATAAATATTTACGCCCCATCAGGAGCAGAAAAAAGACAAGAACGCGAAACTTTCTTCACCCACGACCTTGCGTGTTTACTTCCGACAAGCCCAAGAGACATATTGCTAGCGGGCGATTTTAACTTGTTACCTCCCCGTCGGACTGTACTGGCACGCCTAACCTAACTAAAGCTCTGTCTTCCACAAGAGTAGGACTTGCCCTTCACGATGTGTGGGAAACACCCCTCCAACGACCTCCTTATACACACTACACGAACGACGGTGCTACACGGATTGACGGAATATATATGACGGGTCCACTACGGAAGCGCAGGCAGGGAGATGAAACAATTGTAGCCCCGTTTTCCGACCACTCTGCCGTTGCAGTACGCCTGACAAATCCCCATCAGATCAGTTCGCGGAAAATGCGATTATGGAAAATGAATATTTCTCTCTTGGAGGATAACACATTTCGTGATACGCTAATGCTACTATGGTACAAATGGAAAATGACTGGAAAATATTATCCCAACAAGACGTCATGGTGGGATCGATATGTTAAGCAAAGGGTAAGACAGACCTTCCAGCGTGAGAGAGCATCGAGGAATGGAGACAGGAAAGACATGGAAGATTTTTACTATGCACCGATTTACGATGCAGTACGATTTCCCCCCCCCTCCCCCCTCCCCGCGACGGAAAATGTCGCCATTACTAACTGACGGTTGAAAGCGAAGATATTACGCTTGACCAGTAAGCACATGATAGGTGTGCTAATGGACACAGTTGAGAACGACGCTGTTTAGGACGAAGACGTTACCACCTACCACTATATACGATAACGCAAGCGTAAAAAAAAGGCGTCTAGTAACCCATGTACTTGACCCTCAAGGACAAGTTCAGATAGACCAGGACGTTATAATGCGACTATTCACGAAATTCCTGGAGACAAAATACAGTCATCTCCAGATTGACATGCGTAGTTTTCAAAAGATGGTATCCTGTGGTATACCAAAAATCCCGGGAGACGCAAATACTGAACTAGACCATCCCATCACCATGGAAGAATTGCGCGAAGCTGTGAAGAAAGGGAAACGACACAAGTCACCAGGTCCTGATGGAATATGCCACGATTTTTTTTAAACAGATGTGGGATATTGTCAAGAATGACATGCTAGACATCATAAACAACATGCACATGGAAGGGTCCGTGTCTGACGTGCAAAAACACGGCCATATTATATGCCTACCAAAAACAGGCGACCCAGCAAGCCCGGAAAACTATAGACCCCTCACCATCCTCAACACAGACTACAAATTACTTACTAGAATCATAGTGAACCGCCTGCGTCCATGGATGAAAGATATACTACATCATAACCAATACTGCTGGAGAAATGGTCAAACAGTTTTCGATGCAGTTGCCACTGTGCGGGATATAATAGCTTACGCCGAGGGAACTAACAAACCAATATGTTTGCTATCGATCGATTTCAAGGACGCCTTCGACAAAATGTCATACGCTTTCCTCTTCAAGATCCTACGAGAATACAGGATAAGTGAAAAATGCTCGCGACTTCAAAAGATCTACGCCGATGCTACCTCAACACTAACGCTAAATGGCCACAAATCGACGCCGATTAAAATACGAAGTGGAGTGCGTCGGGGTTGCCCTCTCAGTATGTTACTTTTTGCCTTGTGCATAAATCCTCTCCTTATCAACCTCGACAAGAAGCGAAATGGAATATACATCAGACATAATAGCACCAAAACGACGGCCGTGGCATACGCCGACGATATTACGAGTATCGTTACGCAACCTGAAGAGATGGACACCATCAAGGAGACACTACAAGATTATATGCACGCTACTGGTGCATGCATCAGTGCAAATAATTCTCGTGCTATTGCCCTTGGATCCTGGAACAAATCAACGCCCGTAATGGACATTAAATACCATGACGATATTAAACTCCTAGGTTTCCATGTGACGACAAATGTACAGGAATCCGCAAAAAACTCATGGGCAATGTTGACTGCAAAGATTCGCGCACAAGTACAGAACGCCTACCATAGAGCTCTAAACCTCGAGCATAGAATCAGTTATGTCCTCTTAGCTCGCGCATGGTTCACAACACAAATCTTCCCTCCCCTACAGATTACGTCCGACAGATGAAAACAGCAGTATGGTTCCTATGGAAAGGTACAATCTTTAGAGTCCCGTTATCCACGTAACAACGGCCAAAAGAATCTGGGGGCAGAGCTCTGATACATATAATGGCAAAATGTATAACCCTCTTCATCCTGCGAATGGAGAAGCGAGGACGACGGACTTTCACTGCAGGCAGGCTCACGAAGTGCGACTACACGGAAGAACACCAAATCCTCCACAAATAAAAAAGGATCCCAATGAAATTCGATGGTCTCTTATCAATACAACATCGAATTACATATGCATCTATGAGACGAACCTCTGAACACCCGAAAACCTACAAGAGGCGTCTTTACACAGCCCTTCTAACAAGTATACAAGCTGCGGCTGGATTTCCTGAACTGCGCGTCCAAAAACTATGGCCCAATGTGGACTGGGAATGCATATGGAAAAACTTGAATGATGCCCCAGTGCCAGAATATACGAGTTGTATATGGTATAAGTCATACATGACATAATTCTCACCAATGTACGGCTACACCGTATAAAGATGGTACCCTCGGACACCTGCCGGCGATGTACAGCGACACTCGGGAACATCGACTGATTGCCTGTGGCGATGGCCGTACGATATGGCGGTACACGAAAACCCTTCTTGCAAGGATGATGCGAACCATCCCTGCCCGCATACCAGATGATTGGCTGCTCCGCCCTTAATTTAATATATGGCCCCCTAAAAGGCGCCGTGCAATATTATGGGTGATAGCTAATGTCGTTATCTTCAGAATTCAACAACATACAAACCTGATCTTACATTATTACATGGATTTCCTACACAGAACCAGATGGAATTTGATGCGCCGCAAGTGTGGACGATACCTAGTCGGCAACTACCTGACCGTCCTAGACACATATTGATGAACATAAACCTGATGACGGCGAGTCGTATATGACATAAAAGCGACGTACACGGAGTTTCCCTTTTCTTCAGAGCCAGTGACGTGTTTACGTTCTCAAAACTTTAATGCTCTGTTTACGATTACCTGTAATTTCACTCAGCATCCAAGTGCACAAATGCTATTCATTCATTTAAACTTAACCCTTGTATAGATTTATAATGACCTGTGTTACTAGAGATTAATTTTAAAAATAATCCTGGTGAGGATGAGATTTACCGCCTATCCAGACCGGCCCTGGGGCCCACCTAGCCTCCTGTAAAATGGGTACCGGCTAAAGTGCGACCGGAGCGTGCTGCTGACCACTCACCCCCTTCTAGTGCTGCGGTCATGGAAGAGTAGATCTATACCTCTACCCACCCTCTGGGACACACCGGGCCTGTAACGGGATCACTTTAACTTTTTTTATATTTTAACAACAGTAACTTTAGTAAGCACAATTTGATACGCTCCCTGATGATGGTGTAACTGTAACACTGAAACATGTCGGAGGTGTTTTAATGTAAATTTTAATATTGTTTTTTTAAAAGGACTCACTAATGCATCAGTTGGTGTATAAATATAACTTTTATAGTGTTAAAGTAGTGTCTGATTATGATAGGATTCTTAGACTGAAAACTAATATTCATTTTATTAATTAGTGAAAACACAACGGGTAGCCTCACCCGAAAAAGAAAACATGGTAGCATTGTGTGACGTATGAATTGTTTGAACACAGATTATTTGAAAACTAGGGGTGGGGGGGGGGATCTTTTGCTTTAGGACAGAAACTGTAATTACACTCGTGAGTGTTGTAGCTTCGTGTCCAGTGACTAGTGACGTATATGTTTTGTGTTTATATTCGTTTTAATGTTGAATCAAATATCAGAATTCATTCGTTGTATCTATCAGCGGACACCACACAACACAGTCCATATATATGTACCCGTCAGTCCGCATGGCCGTCTGTCGTTGTATTGTCTTCGCACATACTCTGTTAAAGGCAGCTGTTCGGCAGACACTAGTGGAACACTGCGGTACATCAGAACCGAGCTGGTATCGTTTTCAGATGACACATCCCCGTTGTGTGTAATAATCAATAGAAAATACATACATATATATCGTTTTCAGGTGACATCGCCGTTGTGTTTAATAATCAATAGAATACATATGATCTATCTATCTATCTATATATATATATATATATATATATATTTTTTTTTAATACATGTTCTACGCACATACATATATATTCCATATATATTTGTGTAAAATATATATAGAATATATAATATATACATATAGATAGAACATACGTAGGTTATTCGGAAAGTAAGTACCGTCTGCGCATATCTTTCGCGCATCCTCGAGACTGTCGCTTTGCGCATGTGCAGTGACTTTCACTATCATTTTAGAAGCCACAGACGCCATTTCGTGAAATTCGTATTATGTTTATGTTCGTTCCTTGCGTTAAACATGTTTAAGACACTTGAAGGGGCCGCCGACTGTGAAATAGGTCTGTAATTCGTTTTTTGAACGCTAGGAACGTGCTACCAAGTGAGATTCATCGCCAGATCTGTCAAGTGTATGGTGACAATGCGACGAGTGATGGCATGGTTAGGAAATGGGTTTGAATGTTCAATGAAGGACGAGAGAACGTGCACGATGAGGCGCAAAGTGGGCGTCCATCTTTGGTGAATGATGATTTGGTGCGTAAAGTCAACGAAAGAGTGCATGACGACAGATGTTTCGCAATTTCTGATCTGTCCCTGCACTTTCCTCATATTTCAAGGACTCTACTCTATGACATTGTCAGTAGTGGCTAACATCGCAGGCGGCCGCATTCTATGAGAAATGTATACAAAAACTTGTGCCCCGCTACGATAAGTGTCTCATTAATGGCGGCAAATATGTGGAAAATAGTTTGAAGAATGTAGAATCTGATAACAATAAAAATTTACGAAACTTTACTCGATTTTTTTTACAGCGAAACAGTACTTACTTTCTGAATAAGCCTCGTATATATTCTATTGATTATTAAACACAACGGGGATATCTCACCTGAAAACGATTATATATATATATATATATATATAATTGAACAATCTAACACAAATGTTTATTAAGTAATTACAATTATGAAAGTACATAAATTTATTTTTAATTCACAATATATATATATATTGTGAATTAAAAATAAATTTATGTACTTTCATAATTGTAATTACTTAATAAACATTTGTGTTAGATTGTTCAATTATATATATATATATATATATATAATCGTTTTCAGGTGAGATATCCCCGTTGTGTTTAATAATCAATAGAATATATACGAGGCTTATTCAGAAAGTAAGTACTGTTTCGCTGTAAAAAAAATCGAGTAAAGTTTCGTAAATTTTTATTGTTATCAGATTCTACATTCTTCAAACTATTTTCCACATATTTGCCGCCATTAATGAGACACTTATCGTAGCGGGGCACAAGTTTTTGTATACATTTCTCATAGAATGCGGCCGCCTGCGATGTTAGCCACTACTGACAATGTCATAGAGTAGAGTCCTTGAAATATGAGGAAAGTGCAGGGACAGATCAGAAATTGCGAAACATCTGTCGTCATGCACTCTTTCGTTGACTTTACGCACCAAATCATCATTCACCAAAGATGGACGCCCACTTTGCGCCTCATCGTGCACGTTCTCTCGTCCTTCATTGAACATTCAAACCCATTTCCTAACCATGCCATCACTCGTCGCATTGTCACCATACACTTGACAGATCTGGCGATGAATCTCACTTGGTAGCACGTTCCTAGCGTTCAAAAAACGAATTACAGACCTATTTCACAGTCGGCGGCCCCTTCAAGTGTCTTAAACATGTTTAACGCAAGGAACGAACATAAACATAATACGAATTTCACGAAATGGCGTCTGTGGCTTCTAAAATGATAGTGAAAGTCACTGCACATGCGCAAAGCGACAGTCTCGAGGATGCGCGAAAGATATGCGCAGACGGTACTTACTTTCCGAATAACCTACGTATGTTCTATCTATATGTATATATTATATATTCTATATATATTTTACACAAATATATATGGAATATATATGTATGTGCGTAGAACATGTATTAAAAAAAAATATATATATATATATATATATATATAGATAGATAGATAGATCATATGTATTCTATTGATTATTAAACACAACGGCGATGTCACCTGAAAACGATATATATGTATGTATTTTCTATTGATTATTACACACAACGGGGATGTGTCATCTGAAAACGATACCAGCTCGGTTCTGATGTACCGCAGTGTTCCACTAGTGTCTGCCGAACAGCTGCCTTTAACAGAGTATGTGCGAAGACAATACAACGACAGACGGCCATGCGGACTGACGGGTACATATATATGGACTGTGTTGTGTGGTGTCCGCTGATAGATACAACGAATGAATTCTGATATTTGATTCAACATTAAAACGAATATAAACACAAAACATATACGTCACTAGTCACTGGACACGAAGCTACAACACTCACGAGTGTAATTACAGTTTCTGTCCTAAAGCAAAAGATCCCCCCCCCCACCCCTAGTTTTCAAATAATCTGTGTTCAAACAATTCATACGTCACACAATGCTACCATGTTTTCTTTTTCGGGTGAGGCTACCCGTTGTGTTTTCACTAATTAATAAAATGAATATTAGTTTTCAGTCTAAGAATCCTATCATAATCAGACACTACTTTAACACTATAAAAGTTATATTTATACACCAACTGATGCATTAGTGAGTCCTTTTAAAAAAACAATATTAAAATTTACATTAAAACACCTCCGACATGTTTCAGTGTTACAGTTACACCATCATCAGGGAGCGTATCAAATTGTGCTTACTAAAGTTACTGTTGTTAAAATATAAAAAAAGTTAAAGTGATCCCGTTACAGGCCCGGTGTGTCCCAGAGGGTGGGTAGAGGTATAGATCTACTCTTCCATGACCGCAGCACTAGAAGGGGGTGAGTGGTCAGCAGCACGCTCCGGTCGCACTTTAGCCGGTACCCATTTTACAGGAGGCTAGGTGGGCCCCAGGGCCGGTCTGGATAGGCGGTAAATCTCATCCTCACCAGGATTATTTTTAAAATTAATCTCTAGTAACACAGGTCATTATAAATCTATACAAGGGTTAAGTTTAAATGAATGAATAGCATTTGTGCACTTGGATGCTGAGTGAAATTACAGGTAATCGTAAACAGAGCATTAAAGTTTTGAGAACGTAAACACGTCACTGGCTCTGAAGAAAAGGGAAACTCCGTGTACGTCGCTTTTATGTCATATACGACTCGCCGTCATCAGGTTTATGTTCATCAATATGTGTCTAGGACGGTCAGGTAGTTGCCGACTAGGTATCGTCCACACTTGCGGCGCATCAAATTCCATCTGGTTCTGTGTAGGAAATCCATGTAATAATGTAAGATCAGGTTTGTATGTTGTTGAATTCTGAAGATAACGACATTAGCTATCACCCATAATATTGCACGGCGCCTTTTAGGGGGCCATATATTAAATTAAGGGCGGAGCAGCCAATCATCTGGTATGCGGGCAGGGATGGTTCGCATCATCCTTGCAAGAAGGGTTTTCGTGTACCGCCATATCGTACGGCCATCGCCACAGGCAATCAGTCGATGTTCCCGAGTGTCGCTGTACATCGCCGGCAGGTGTCCGAGGGTACCATCTTTATACGGTGTAGCCGTACATTGGTGAGAATTATGTCATGTATGACTTATACCATATACAACTCGTATATTCTGGCACTGGGGCATCATTCAAGTTTTTCCATATGCATTCCCAGTCCACATTGGGCCATAGTTTTTGGACGCGCAGTTCAGGAAATCCAGCCGCAGCTTGTATACTTGTTAGAAGGGCTGTGTAAAGACGCCTCTTGTAGGTTTTCGGGTGTTCAGAGGTTCGTCTCATAGATGCATATGTAATTCGATGTTGTATTGATAAGAGACCATCGAATTTCATTGGGATCCTTTTTTATTTGTGGAGGATTTGGTGTTCTTCCGTGTAGTCGCACTTCGTGAGCCTGCCTGCAGTGAAAGTCCGTCGTCCTCGCTTCTCCATTCGCAGGATGAAGAGGGTTATACATTTTGCCATTATATGTATCAGAGCTCTGCCCCCAGATTCTTTTGGCCGTTGTTACGTGGATAACGGGACTCTAAAGATTGTACCTTTCCATAGGAACCATACTGCTGTTTTCATCTGTCGGACGTAATCTGTAGGGGAGGGAAGATTTGTGTTGTGAACCATGCGCGAGCTAAGAGGACATAACTGATTCTATGCTCGAGGTTTAGAGCTCTATGGTAGGCGTTCTGTACTTGTGCGCGAATCTTTGCAGTCAACATTGCCCATGAGTTTTTTGCGGATTCCTGTACATTTGTCGTCACATGGAAACCTAGGAGTTTAATATCGTCATGGTATTTAATGTCCATTACGGGCGTTGATTTGTTCCAGGATCCAAGGGCAATAGCACGAGAATTATTTGCACTGATGCATGCACCAGTAGCGTGCATATAATCTTGTAGTGTCTCCTTGATGGTGTCCATCTCTTCAGGTTGCGTAACGATACTCGTAATATCGTCGGCGTATGCCACGGCCGTCGTTTTGGTGCTATTATGTCTGATGTATATTCCATTTCGCTTCTTGTCGAGGTTGATAAGGAGAGGATTTATGCACAAGGCAAAAAGTAACATACTGAGAGGGCAACCCCGACGCACTCCACTTCGTATTTTAATCGGCGTCGATTTGTGGCCATTTAGCGTTAGTGTTGAGGTAGCATCGGCGTAGATCTTTTGAAGTCGCGAGCATTTTTCACTTATCCTGTATTCTCGTAGGATCTTGAAGAGGAAAGCGTATGACATTTTGTCGAAGGCGTCCTTGAAATCGATCGATAGCAAACATATTGGTTTGTTAGTTCCCTCGGCGTAAGCTATTATATCCCGCACAGTGGCAACTGCATCGAAAACTGTTTGACCATTTCTCCAGCAGTATTGGTTATGATGTAGTATATCTTTCATCCATGGACGCAGGCGGTTCACTATGATTCTAGTAAGTAATTTGTAGTCTGTGTTGAGGATGGTGAGGGGTCTATAGTTTTCCGGGCTTGCTGGGTCGCCTGTTTTTGGTAGGCATATAATATGGCCGTGTTTTTGCACGTCAGACACGGACCCTTCCATGTGCATGTTGTTTATGATGTCTAGCATGTCATTCTTGACAATATCCCACATCTGTTTAAAAAAAATCGTGGCATATTCCATCAGGACCTGGTGACTTGTGTCGTTTCCCTTTCTTCACAGCTTCGCGCAATTCTTCCATGGTGATGGGATGGTCTAGTTCAGTATTTGCGTCTCCCGGGATTTTTGGTATACCACAGGATACCATCTTTTGAAAACTACGCATGTCAATCTGGAGATGACTGTATTTTGTCTCCAGGAATTTCGTGAATAGTCGCATTATAACGTCCTGGTCTATCTGAACTTGTCCTTGAGGGTCAAGTACATGGGTTACTAGACGCCTTTTTTTTACGCTTGCGTTATCGTATATAGTGGTAGGTGGTAACGTCTTCGTCCTAAACAGCGTCGTTCTCAACTGTGTCCATTAGCACACCTATCATGTGCTTACTGGTCAAGCGTAATATCTTCGCTTTCAACCGTCAGTTAGTAATGGCGACATTTTCCGTCGCGGGGAGGGGGGAGGGGGGGGGAAATCGTACTGCATCGTAAATCGGTGCATAGTAAAAATCTTCCATGTCTTTCCTGTCTCCATTCCTCGATGCTCTCTCACGCTGGAAGGTCTGTCTTACCCTTTGCTTAACATATCGATCCCACCATGACGTCTTGTTGGGATAATATTTTCCAGTCATTTTCCATTTGTACCATAGTAGCATTAGCGTATCACGAAATGTGTTATCCTCCAAGAGAGAAATATTCATTTTCCATAATCGCATTTTCCGCGAACTGATCTGATGGGGATTTGTCAGGCGTACTGCAACGGCAGAGTGGTCGGAAAACGGGGCTACAATTGTTTCATCTCCCTGCCTGCGCTTCCGTAGTGGACCCGTCATATATATTCCGTCAATCCGTGTAGCACCGTCGTTCGTGTAGTGTGTATAAGGAGGTCGTTGGAGGGGTGTTTCCCACACATCGTGAAGGGCAAGTCCTACTCTTGTGGAAGACAGAGCTTTAGTTAGGTTAGGCGTGCCAGTACAGTCCGACGGGGAGGTAACAAGTTAAAATCGCCCGCTAGCAATATGTCTCTTGGGCTTGTCGGAAGTAAACACGCAAGGTCGTGGGTGAAGAAAGTTTCGCGTTCTTGTCTTTTTTCTGCTCCTGATGGGGCGTAAATATTTATTATCCATGTGTCTTTGAAGAGTCCCGCTATCCCTCTGCTAGATGGCAACCGTTTTATGTTATTAAGAGATATCCCTTCTTTTATTAGTATTGCAGTATCCCTTTTGTCGATGCCTTCGTTAATTAATGCTTCCTAACCACAGAGGGGGGTGAAGTCGTTGTTCGTTACTTCTTGTAAGAGCGCAATGTCTATGTCCTGTCGTAATAAAACGTTGTTCAGCATTTCCATCTTCAAGGGAGATGAGATCCCGTTAATGTTTAGAGTTGCGATTTTGTATGTGTATAGCATATTTAGATGCGTAGGATGCCTGGTTTGCAGTTGTACTGTTAAGATTGACAGGGCTTTTCAGTCTCGATTGACTTCTTGTTCTTTCGCGTGCCGTCAAAATATCTCTGTCTACTTTGATTTTCTTTGAGCGTTTGGGGCTTGTCGTCTGGGTAAGTCGAGGAGTCCCGGCATCTGTGGTATTATCATCGCTCTCCTTGTCTTCTTGTTTGTCATCTTTTGTCCGTTTTGATTTTTCGCGTTTCTTACCCTGTTTGTCACGGTCACGATCCGCATCTGATTCAGTGGTAATAAGGTCAGCCCACTTCGTTGTATTGGGGCATGTTGCATGTGTGTCGGGTGGGGCCAAACTTTGCTCTTCCTCCACCCTAACGATGTTGTCAGTTTTGGTTATATCGTCAGGTAGTGTCACTGCTTCGTCTGCCGGGGGACATAGGTGGTATTCCACAGTCATGGGCCCTGTTTTTGTGCGTCTTGATCAAACGACCGTGATGGAAGGTCACTGACTTGACGTGCCTCTCCGTTTGGGGATATAGTAACGTTATTGGTGCCATTGTTGATGCCCGATGGAGCTTTCTCGGTACCACGTTGGCCATATTTGCCCATGAATTCCCGTCATTGCTGGTTTGTTGACTTCCTGGCAATTTCCTACGCGGGCAATCATGTTATTTGGTGGCCCTGCTCATTTCATCGATAACATGTAGAAGGCTGTCCCTCATATGAGAGCACGGTGGCCGTCTATCTTTATATGCGATGGTATGTGTTTCTTTAGACCAATGTCGACGAGTCTAACGCCTGTTTTTACCTTAAATCTGTAGGCATGCGACCATACTTCGTCGTGTATCTTTTTGACGTCTCCGTATGTGGAAATGACATTTGTTATTTGTGCTTCAGTAACTGCAGGGGTAATAAGCGTAGACACTCGAACTCGTCTTGTCCTTACTCCTGCGATTTCAACTGTCACTTTGTAAATTTCACCATTCTCGTGGTGGAAGTTTAGGTCATCCTGGATGGGTTGCAGTACTCGCATCATACGTTCAGAGTTCACAAACTGTACATACACTTTGCGTTGGGGTCCATCAAGCTGAATTACATGGACGTCGTCTTCTGTTAGGCGGACCGTTTCCTATAACCATTCATGGATTTGGAAAGCATTTATTCTTGGGCTACGCACGTCAAAGGAACATACTATCGTATTTTGTCTGTCACACATCGCCCTACTTAGACACAAAACACTCAATACGGTTCCAAGCTTGGAGTTGAATTGCACACACACTTCACCGTCCGCCACTACTGCTCAGAGCGACTGGCTCGTATCACAGCTCTTTGCAGACTGATTCGATCCCGGACCGTCCAGCCCGTAGTCAGTCGCTATACCGACTGAGTTACCCGGCCCACACAGTTATTAAAATAGCCCATTAAAATACATCCGCGTGTGGTTAATACAGTGGTGGTGTGGCTGCATATATTAGGTGCTTATTTGTGTCTGTACGTTGCACTGTTCGGCAGTACTACTGCCGAACAGTGCAACACGCTAGTGAATCAGTTGGTGAATAAATAAAACTTTGAAAATATCAAGATAAATGGTACGACTGTGAAAACTATTTTAACACGTTTCTATTAACTTATGTTATTGTACAATTGTATTTAGCATCTTATATCTCATTTTTATATCTTATATTCTTATGTAAACGAGATTTCGTATTTTAACCCTTATCCTGCTAATGTGGAAAATACGGTGAGCTCCTCATAATGCCAGCAAATGGCAGATGGGATTTAATTCGGCGTTTAAAGGGCTAAGGACAATGTCAATTGTATATCAATAACGCCTTTTGAGTTGCAGCCTGAAGACTGCTTTATAAATAAGCCGAAACGCGTCGCTAATATGAACTTTTAATTACATTTTAATTATCTTATATATAATAAAGTTTGTGTTAGACTGAAAAATTGTAAACATTTTATTAACGCTACCAAACTACACGAGTTTTTTTTAAATCAGCCTTGACGGTACATCGTATCTCCCAGTTCAGGCCTGTACTGTCATATTACCGAATATACGAGGCGGTGTGAATTTCCAGCTGTCTATGTAGCCATTAGGCTGATACTAATGAACACGATGAATTTCATATCCGAACGGTAATTAAAACTGCAATATAACCAGCAGCCCTACAAATAGTAGGTGTAACAGAAACATCCCCATCTGGAAGGACTAGTAACTCACGCTTTTAATTACGGCCGTTTGAACACCGTTTTAATGTTTCGTTTCATGTCCACACAACTAACACGAGGGATGTCCGGAAAGTATCCAGCCATTTTGAATATCTCGAGAACCGGTCGCGTGGCCTAGATGTAACTTGGCAGCCAGTCAGAGGAGACCTTACTGTACATCCGTGAACAGTCATTCTCCCGTGGGGCTAGTCAGTCGGCAGTGAGACGCCGTTGACTGAGCTTGTGCAATGTGTGACCGTCGCATTCACAAATCTCAACCCTTTCAGCGGCGATTTGAGCTTTGAGAAAACCCCGAAAGTCGCAGGGAGCTAAATGTGGGCTATAATAAGGGGTGCTGACAGACCTGGATGATGTGACTTTGCCAAAAAAAAAAAAGTCTGCAAGACAGCTGTAGAATCGGCAGGAGCATTGATACAGATTCGCTTATCTGCTCGCTCGGTCATTGTAAATGCGACGTTCACACAGTACACAAGCTCAGTCAACGGCGTCTCACTGCCGACTGACTAGCCCCAAGGGAGAGTAACTGTTCACGGATGCACAGTAAGGTCTCCTCTGACTGGCTGCCAAGTTACATCTAGGCCACGCGACCGGTTCTCGAGATATTCAAAATGGCTGGACACTTTCCGGGCAAGACTAGTAAAGTTCTAAATAATTCTGGGGGTTGATTCAGAGCATATTTTTTAGATACTGTAAGTTGAAATCTCAACAGAATACGAAATGTGCGTAAAATAATTGCGGCACTGTACATAACTACTTTGTCAGCCTTGTGGTGCATTTTTTATACAAGGGCCGCAACATGCTGCAATACAATTTTAAAACATACAAAGAATTCTTGTGACTGACGGCTGCTATCCTTTTTATGAATATCTTCGTCAGTAAGTGATGTCACACTTTTAACACAGCAGCAAGACAGGCAACGGAGGTATAACGTAACAATAAGGCGCATTCGTTTAACCATTGTTGCGACGGACAAGCAATATTTACTTACTGAATGGAGCACAGTCCTTCTTGGGAAGCTAAACGGTTCTCAGCTAGTCAAGAAATTCCCCGCATTTGGTGTAACCCGAAGGTTCATTACCGCATTTACAACAGCACGCCACCTGTTCCTATCCTGTGCCAGATTAATCCTGTCCATGTCCTCATCCCATTTCCTGAACAGCCATCTTAATATTATACTCCCATCTACTCATCGGTCTTCCCAAGTGGTCTCTTCGGAAAAGCAGTAAGTATACATACGTGCGTGAGTTTGTAGCCTTATGTATCCAGCATGGAAGGCGCATGTGCCGTATTATATTGTAATCCGTTGCCTGCCTGTCTCTACCATATTTCTCCACGTTATGTCATAAGCGGCACGTTTTTTCCATAAAATGTGTGCCTTTACTTTCTCAACAAATTTTGCATGAAACATTTCTCATTCCAAGAACACAACGAGACTGTATCACAGCCCCACATGTCTTCATGTAAAGTACCCGTTATTCTTGTCACGTGTTAATGAAAGGCGAATTTTCTCAACATATTTTGGAAAAATACTCAAATACCAAATTTCATGAAAATCCGTCCATGGGGACCCGAGATGTTCCAAGCGGACAGTCATGACGAAGCTAACGGTCGCTTTTCGCGAACGCCCCTTACAAAAACGTAAGCCACAGACTCTAGTCTCAAATAACGCACCGTTTCAAGGGCTTTGTTTGAACTTGCGTGCGTTAGCTCAGTACACTCGTCACTTCAGCACACACAAACAGTGCCCAACACCGTGCCTCATTTATTGAGCGCAAAAACCGCAAGCTGTGAGTATCGCATGCAAAACGGCATTCAGGGCTACGTCACAGGAAACGACAAAGCAAGATGGTTTTGAAGATGTGAACTTTCACCGAAATTTTGCTTAGAATGATGGTGATGCCCTCATTCTCAGGGTCAGGGAGCGCTTGCATTTGAAATGAAGACATTAAAGCAGTTCGGAACGTCCACATTTAGCTACAGACCGGAGTCACATCCCGTAATACTTGAATGTTCACAACCACCAATGTGAGAGAATCTCTAATCTCATGGCGCTAAGTTTTATCGGGATTTCCATTCTTGCGTTCGAAACAGCGGTGCCAGCAACGCCATGCCTCCTACCAACCACACTGATCAGCTAATGACGTCTCACACGCTTTATTCCGGCCGATGCAGCTCCAACAGTGGCATGGGCTATACTTGTGGCTCCTGTACGATAAGGTAGAACAGGCCACGAAGGCTCAGAGTGGGAGTAGAGGTATAGCTTTTCTCTTTCGTTAACCTCGGTGCTAGATGGGGTGGATGGTCAACGCCACGCCCCGGCCGCTTTACTCCCGGGAAAGACCCGGTACCCATTTACAGGAGGCTGGGTGGGCCCCAGAGCCGGTCTGGACGGGTGTGGAATATCTCGCCTGCAACGAAATTCGTTCCTCGAACCGTCCAGCACGTAGCGAGACGCTACACCGACTGAGCTCTCCCGGCCCACATTGACACAATACACGGCTTGAATAATGAGAACGAAAAATTAAAGACATCCGAACAACGCAAGGCTGAGGCGCGATCGGATCTCCGCACCTTAAACTCCCCATAGTTAGCACTCACCGCAATCCTACCACATGCTTCGCTGTTATTCACATTCACGGGCGAACTACAGACTTTAATACCGCACATCCTCCGTCCGACTGATGAACATAAAAGGTAAAGTGATCCCGTTACAGGCCCGGTGTGGCCCAGAGGGTGGGTAGAGGTATAGCTCTACTCTTCCATGACCGCGGCACTAGAAGGGGGTGAGTGGTCAGCAGCACGCCCCGGC
>Ga0131853_10006484_pt1 | contig 21124 bp, 15 predicted proteins | sample TergutLab28metaG_FD_92764 | JGI IMG/M metagenome (GOLD analysis project Ga0131853, IMG submission 92764) | Labiotermes labralis P1 segment gut microbial communities from Petit-Saut dam, French Guiana - Lab288 P1 (version 2) (version 2) | ecosystem: Host-associated > Arthropoda: Insects >...
CACATCCCACCTCCTGGAGATCCGTCCTAATATTATCCACCCATCTACGCCTAGGTCTCCCCAGTGGTCTCTTTCCCTCCGGTTTCCCCACCAAGACCCTATACACCCCCCTCTCCTCACCCGCACAATATTGGGTGAGGAGTACAAATCATTTAGCTCCTCGTTATACAATCTCCTCCATTCCCCCGTTACCTCGTCCCTCCTAGGTCCATATATTCTCCTCAACACCATGTTCTCAAACACCCTCAGCTTCCTTTCCTCTCGCAATTTTAGCGACTAAGTTTCACACCCATACAAAACAACATGCAAAATTATAGTTCTGTATATCTTGATCTTTAAATTGACGAAGTTAACACTGCCTGAGCTAAACCTTCACATCCTCCGTGCGTCTTCAGGTCTTGATGATTAATTAATCAAGCAAGTGTAAATCTTCACTTTTATATGCAGATTATTTTATTACACCTAATGATATTGTGATTGTGTTAGTGACATTTGTATATATATATATAATTTCAAGTCGAATTTCTTTCACAGGCTTCAAAGTATCTTTGTTTTTCTTTCTGGAAGGTATTATGTTCTTACTTTCCGATGACGGTTATTCTGCTAGAAAGGCGAGCTGTCTTCTTGTCTTGGTAGAAGAGACAGCACTTTTAGTCTGAAGTGACTGCACTGACGTTCCGATGAAGTGATTACAGTTGCTGTCAACAGCGTGGCGAAGCGAAGTGGCAGTGTCAGTAGACGTGTGTATGTGTGTTCAGGGGTCACAAATTGAAGACTCGCTGCACATGACATCTAACTTATCGTTGTGGTGTGTAGAACTACTCTGTATTACACCATTTTTGTTGTACATTATTATTATTATCATCGTCGTCGTCATCATCATCATTATCATCATTTTCCCCTTTACTCAGGGTATTTACATTTATATACCTGAAACAAACCATGTTTGTAGGGCATATGGTGTTGCAGCTGTTCTGTATTTACAAACTGCTGCATATACTTATTTCGCCCGCGAAATATGTTTTGTACGTTTACATTAGCACTTTCCGTAGTATGTGTGCAGTGCCCATTACGGCTGTTTTTTTTTAGTTCCTTAATTTTTTGGTTTTCTGGTATGTTTTGAAATTGTTTCAGTCGTCCCTATATTATTATTATTATTATTCATCTCCTTTACGCACGGTATTTATACTTATATTCCTGAGACAAACTGTGTCCCTAGGGAATACAGTGTTGCAGCTATTCTGTTGTCACTATTCATGGTGCTTATATCGTTAGTTTCAGTGTTGAATGTATTGTACTTTTACATTAGTACTTTCCGACGTATGTGTGCAGTGCCCAATATGGCTGTTTGCTGGAGTTCCTTGACTTCATGTTTTCCTGGTATGTTGCTCACGTATTTTCTGAATGACTTTGAAATAGTCCCAGGCGCCCCAATTATTATTATTATTATTATTTCCAGAAAGCATAAATGTATGTAAGTAATATTTAAAAATTCAGTTCCTTCGTCACAGAACACTGCGTCTGTACTACAGAGATAGATGTACGTTCTGTTCTATACCATCATACGAAACATTTAATACGCTTTGTTTGAAAACTGTGGATGATTTTATTTTTTGAGGGAACTATAGTACATACAGTCTGGACCATGTTTTAAACGTTTGATGACATAATGTAAATTTCAGTGGCATTCAGCAGCAGTAGCAACTGACTGACTCCGCAAAGTAGAATTTTTCTTGCAAAGCCGATGGTCACTGGTTGTCAAGATATTCCTCGTCTTTTATGAAGCCAGAAGGTTAGGTTTATTACATAATTCGCAAGTGGTGGCTACTGGACTCTTCCCCGATCCAGATGAATCCAATCCACACTTTCAAAAACTATTCTTTAAAATGCACTTTGGTATCATCCTTCCGTCCTTATGTTTCTTCTATTTTTTCTGCTTAGCAAAGGTTTTTGGGCTACTAGTATGTATGCCCTGCCCCCCCCCCCCCATTGCATATATCATGGTCAGTTTATCTTCTCCTCCTTCAGTACATTTCCCTAAAAATACTTGGTGAATAGCTTCCACTTCGAAAAAAAATTAACGTAAAACCTCGCACTTATCTTGTAGATGTAAAGGTGAAGTGGTCCCATGCACACCTCGAAGGCATGGGGGAATTGAGGTATTTCGCCACTCATTCTTAACCTCGGCATTAGATTGAGGTGAGTGGTCAGTCAGGGCCCCCTACACATTGCATAGAAGTCGCCGCGGGCCCCAAATCCAGTCTGGGCACTTCCCGACAACAGAAGAATCCTTTGCTCTCTTCGGTGCCATTGCCTGTCCGTACTCATAACATGACGGTAGCTGGAGTAGAGCCGTCGGTATAGTGTAGTGACTAACTGTGGGCTGGACGGTGCGGGGTTTGTTTAGGGGCAGGAGCTAGGGGGTTTTCACTTCTCTAAAATGTCTGTACCGACTCTGGGGCCCACGCACCCTCTTACTGAATGGGTGCCGAGGGTTCTTTTGTCCGGGTGCATGTAGCTGACCAAGCATCTTTGTATAGTCCCGAGTTTAAGAATGGATGGATCTAAATACCTCTACTCACCCGGCGAGCACAAGGACACACAGGCATAAATTTACCTTATATATGCATGGTGTGTTGCTTAATTGCGCACTGCCAGAAACCTTAACTTACCTTACTTTACTCTACTGGAAATGCGTACGATGTAATGATATCTCGTAAGTAATGATTTCATTTGATAAATATTGTAATATTAAAAGGCAAATAACTGTAAAAAAGACTTTATAGACAGGGGAGTGGGAGGCCTTTGTTTTCACTGTAGTGGGACCACAGTTTTTTTTTTTTGTGGCGAAGTGACCGATGTGACGCAAGATACAAACGGCTGATAATCGGTACCCTACATAAAGAACACACGGGTCGGACCTATGCCTAGAACTATTGACCAAACCTTCGGAAATTCAGGCGTCTCCCCACCACCCGGGAGGGCCTGAGCGGTCAGCAGAAATAGCAATCATGATGGCGGTGAGGAAGTTCTCACAGTTTATAGCTTAGCTATAATATTAAAAGGGTCACAGCATAATATCAGGAATAGACACACGGCAAAAAGAAGGGTTGGGTCTTTTAAGTGAGTCCTTGTATGTCACGTGAGTTATTATGTTGTTTTAAACAGTTGTTTCTATTCCCTGCTTGGAAATTTAAATGAGACAGGAAGCCTGTTTTGTTAGCTGTAAGAAGTATAAAGATTACGGTAGTATGGGCTGTGACGCTGTATAGTTTGGTCGTATCGGTTGATCCTGCTGCCTCCAGCTTCAGGATAACACAATAGTAACTATATTTTCAGCTGTTCCTAAGACTCATAACGTCTGGAAATTATGTAAGTTAAATAAAATGTCAAGGTGAGATCGCGTAATGAAGATATATAGGAAAGGTGAAGGTAATGCGAATGCTGCAACGCGTACGTCATGATCGGTTTGACCGCTGCAGGCTCATTAGTTTTGTCCTTTAGGTACACCAATACTGGCTTCTTTTTAACACTCAGGAGACAGTGTTTTGGTCACAGAGTGTATGTATGGGTTTCGGCGAGAGCAGCTAGGAAGAATATCAGGCAAGTCGTCCATTCAACACTGTTTGTTTCCCTCAAGAACGTTAGCCCCATTAATCTTTGTACTGTAGATTTGGATGGGAACAGAATTTGTTTACGTTTCGCTGCATATTGTTTCTGATAATTAATTGATGCAGAAATTAATGAGGCAAACGCGAAAATCTTGGCTCTGAGTACCTTGTTTTTTGTGTTTCTGTATTTAAGGGCTCTGTTGCGACGTTAGAATTTTGGCCCGTGTAGCTGTTTGCGTAATGTCGCATGAGGTGAGATGCTTTACATATGTTGAATTGTAATGGATACGGAACTAAGAAGTAGTGGCCTATTTTAAGCCACTATTCCGTCATTGGGTTGGAGGAATCGGAGTCGGGATCACGAATCCTGCTATTTCCAGTAGGTCTGCGGACGAGAACCGAAATCGCAGTATTTGTTGTCCAGTTCGCACGCTATGGAATGTTAATGCGGACAAGCTGCATTTCCGAGGAACCTGTTGTCACCATCTTCCGGGTAGACTGGTTCCTTAGCATACTATTGAAGCCCCATCTGCAAACATCGTTGCAAAAATAGACCCTCGAAAACACTCATACGGCTTACGTACTCTTTGAGGTACAGACATAAAAAAATCGTCATACAAAGGCAAAGAATCTCATACTGTACCAACAAGGGGAACTTAGGTCTTCGAATAGTAATGTCACGTTATGTGGTAAATCACGTTACGGTCACTGTAGCTTCATGTTTATATTGCGTTGTCTCTCTCTCTCTCTCTCTGTCTCTCTCTCCCCGTATGTCTCCCTCTTGCTCTGCTTCTCTTGCCACAGTCTTCTGACACTCTTTCAGGTAAATAAAAGACAGCAGCCCCCAGACCTTTTTCCTTACCCTCAACAGATAGAACGAAGGATACCAGTCCCTCTCTCCCTTTGTGGGTTCACTTGTCTGCCCAGAAGACCTCCCTCCATTCCAGACATGACCGTGACCCAAAATTTTCTTATCTCTACATCCTGAAAACGTAAAATTCTGAACCTTGACACAAAGGCAAACACAATTCATAATTCCTTTTGCTGGATAAACATTGGAACAGTGACGTCTCGAAGCCTGCAGAGGCGGCTGTTGGCCTTATCACGCAAACTAAAGAAGACCATTTTATTTCTTCTCGTATCAAGATTGAAACACTGGCACGACACACGAAGTCATGCGAGTCAATGCACAAACTTCCCACCCCCGTGCCTCCCCGCCCACCCCAGCCGACTTTTAACTACCAACATGTTTCAGGCTTTCTTGACCAGTTTGTATTCCACATTTTGTGCCAAGGAACTCGAGTATCCATTACCTTGATCACATAAGCCCACCACTGGGCCTTATCCTGTGCCACTTGAATTCATCTTTCGAGTGGTGTTGTGGACTGTCCATTGTTGTTGTTCTTCCAAACTAAACATCATTTGACAACAAAATCGGGAATCCTACTCCGTTGGGCCTGTTGGTAGGGCTAACCTGAATCTTTTTTCATATTATCTAAGACCCATTTTTATACTGCCTCAGGTCGACGCTTATGCGACTGGTGTTTTCTCTTTCATTAAGTTTTCCAATAAAAATTTATTCCATGCGTGCTACATGTCTCTGCCTTCTGCTCTTCGTACATTTAATCAATAAAAATAGGAGTAGAGTAAAAATCGTTATGTACCTCATGGGCGATTTTGTATATTCTCCTTCTTGATTTAATAAGTCTGTGAGTAATACACCTTCATAATTTCGTCGTCGTGCTTTTGTGTGCTCTTAACGCCTCCGTCTCCTGCGTCGTAAACTGGAGGGAGTCCTGGGTTCGCAGTTTATGGTACTGTGTCCGACCGAGCTTTCTGGCTGTTTTGTTCGGCTCGTTCAGCGAAATTCCGGGATGTTATGTGAGCATAGGCCACGACAGATTCATTTCATCATTCCTACACCCTCGTACCGAACTTTCAACACCACTAACTCTAAACCAGGCTGCTGTACGAGATCGGTATCCCATCCAAACAAATTCTGTAAAAACGATCTTAATGTTATCTTCCATCTCCTCGGTGTTCCAAGTGGCCGATTTGAAATTAGGTTCCCTACCAAAACGCTTTATTGAGAGGCCCACAAGTCCTCCGTGCAAACCTTCGCAATGTCCCTCACGTGTCAAGATATCTGTTTGGTACTTGGTTGTGAAACATCTGTATTTCATGCGATGTTGGTGGCTTCCACAGTGGTGACAGTGAAGTGCGCTGTGACGCCTAGTGGCTGGTTGATACATACCGACGTTTCAGAGGAACCTGCTTTCATAATTAGAGTAATGGATTCGTCAGTACACATCCAGCAGTCCACGCGGCGTTAGAGCACTTTTGAAACGTGATGGCACACGCGCAGAAACCAGATTTGGTCTTTCAGCGAAACGGACGAGTCCATTTAAATTGGGGGAGGGGGGGGGTCAGTTCAGTCGACTACTGGCAGCCGAGGTGTGCGCATCAGCGGTAGTAATGCTGGCTACACCACGTTCCGAAGTAGAGTGCAAGACTACTGGCCACCCACTCCAGTCACATGTTTCCCCTTCACTTCCCCTACCTTGCGTCACCGTGTGCCATCAGGTTTCAACTGAGCTCTACCTAGCTGCAAGCAGCAGTCTCTAACTGTAATTTATATTGTTGCCACAGATTAGGAGGCCATGCTTGCGGTCATGAAAACTCTTGACAGAATTGTTGTGTTGCAGGCCGGTCTTCAGGTTCGTGGAAAGTACTGCGGCTGTTAATAGTTTCTGGGGCGAATAATGGCAAGTGTTTCTGGAATTTGTGATCACGTTTGTAAGATGTAGATGGTGGTCGTGTGGGTTGTGGAGGCACGCGTTTATTTCTGTCCATGAATACTGGTGTATTGAGTCATTTTCTTCCGGTAACATTGTTATATTTTATGAATCTTAATTAAGTAGAATTTCCGTTGCAAATGTAATGTAAATATGGCAGTGTAAAAAGCGTTTAAACTTGCACAGGGACTCCAGGTGTCCCAGCCAGGTATATCATGGCTGCCATTGCAGGAATCTATTCATAAATGCCTGAGAATCAAACAATTGGGCAGCAACTCTGTAGCTGAGTGATGGTTACCTTGGATTCGGTCATCGGTTTCGGTATAAGAAGGGAATGCCGGAGGGTTTTGTTGGTCAGGTTGAAGGTCATTCTGCTTGAAGATCGTGTGGCCTGCCTACCTACCTGCCCCTTATCGTATGATTGGACTTCTTTATATCAGTAGTCCATACAAAACACAAGCTTGACACACTTTATGGAATTGTACGTGAATGTGTTTAACAGTGCTGTATCAGGTGAAAGTTATTTTGGTATGAATGAGACAGGCAATTTATGTACATTGAACCAAAAATAAATTGAGAAAAAAATGGCTGTAGCTTGCCTGATGGAACTGTGCAGACATTTCTGTAGATGTACTAAGGTTAACCACACAAGGTATGAGTTATGATAGCCGTAGACTCGAGCCTAGTACTTGTTTATTAGCAGTCAGGCGTGTTAACTGTTCAGATATGTACATTTAACACCTGGGTTCTGTTACTAGTTTTGTTAGGAATGGTCTTTTCGAGTGTGAAATGGAATTGTGACTTGGGCCACTTTTTATAATTGCCAATAATTAAGTATTAGATTTAAATGTATAACATGAGTATTTTGTCTTTTACCTCGAAGTTTGTAACTGTAGCTTATGAGGGCTTCTGAGGCGTAACGGATACCGCACCACCCGAAAACGGAAACAAATCTTAAATCCTCGAAATTATTATTATTATTATTATTATTATAATTTAATTGCTGCTGTTTATCTGTTCCAAAATTTTCGTCTCACCTGTGTATCAAAACGCTGTAGGTCAGGGTGTGCAGGACAGTGTTTTGCAAATTATTTCACACTGAACTTTATGTTGCGTGATTCCAGGCTTCCGCCTCGAAGTAATTCAGAACTGCGCTCTTCTGGGTTATTACGCAGCGAGTAGTGGCAATTCCTTGCCGACGTTTCGGGACAACCTATCGGTCCCATCTTCAACGGTCAAGAACCCATATCCGTGCACTAATATCACTATATCGAACAGTCATCGACACATGCACTCATAAATTGTTAAATCGTCACTTTATTGACACTTTATATAGACCAACATGTTTTAGTCCTTAGAGGGTCATCTTCAGGGAATATAATGGATATATTTCACCAATACTCCCTGAAGACAACTTTCTAAGGGTTGAAACATGTTAGAGTACGTTACGTATTTATAAAGTGGGTATTTAAGAATTGATGAGTGTGTGTGTCGGTGATTATGCGATATCGTGCACTGGTTTGAAGGCGCAGTTTCGTTTAAGGAAGACTGGGGTAGCAGTAGGTTGCTTAGAGACTTTTGGTAGTGCGGCCAGCGAGACGACTTTAGACGATTTTGGCGTGTAATATAAATGTGGCTTCGACAGACTGATTGTAGTGAGGACTATTTCAGGATTGTGTCCTGTGTTTTGGTTCTAGGGATGTTGAATCTAGGATTGTGTCCTGTGCTTTGGTTCTAGGGATGTTGAAGCTAGGATTGTGTCCTGTGCTTTGGTTCTAGGGATGTTGAAGCTAGGATTGTGTCCTTTGTTTTGGTTCTAGGGTTGTTGAATCTAGGATTGTGCCCTGTGCTTTGGTTCTAGGGATGTTGAAGCTAGGATCGTGTCCTGTGTTTTGGTTCTGGATGTCCTACCCCCGTATTATTTATTGTTTAGGAACGGGGGTCCAGAAATAAATTGGTGTGGATGTCGTCCAGAAGTGCAGTGTCGTTTCTGAGGTGTTATGTGACGACGTGAACGGGTGACCTTAACCGCCAGCACATACGGTTGTCATGGTGAAATTCGAAGACAATACAACTCTTCGTTCAAGGTTCCACGTATGTTGGCTGCTTACTGGGATTTAAAAGTCGTCAAGGGGAATGTTGGGTGTGGTGAGCAGAAACAGAAACTGCTACCTTGGTGGAGATGGTAACTGTACTTGTACATAGTCTTGTGCCCCGTTGGGTATTATTCCAATGTTAGATGAAGGCACTGTCCGAATTTTTTCTGTCTTTTTCTTCGGGAATTATAATTAGACAACGTGTTTTCGTCTTCTTCGATGGGAGTGCACAATTTTTTTTTCTTCCAAAAACCTAGAAGCCACCTCAAAATTATAGGAGACAGGTAAGTACATGAAGCGTGTTCCACATCGTGAGGGCCTACAAATGTCACGTGCTGTTATACGAAATTTAGTCGTCCGGATGATCTGGCGTACGGGACTTATTCACACGTGGTCTTAGGATTTAAAAAAGTCCTTAATAGTAAGCTATGCTATCCATGTGCCTGTGGCAATGTCTGCAAACATTTTACGTCCCACGAACCCCTTTCATCTCGTGAAACCTCTGACAAAAAATATCTCGGGGTGTCTGTGTGTGTTACGTTTGCGTGCAGTGATTTGGAGGATGGTTCCAAGTGATTACGAACCACAATAGAGTTATTTTCATTCTCACCAGTGTATGGCTTTAGGGATGGGTTTACTTTTAAAACAGTAAAAATATACGGCAAATTTCGAACGAAGGCACCTCGCCATCCCATTTGAGGGGGAGATCATTGACGGTTAGCGAGACCAGAATTTCTCTGTTGACGTTGGCTTTTTCTGCCTTGCGCTGTTCATACAATATTGAATGTGTAACTTATCGGAGAAAAACAGTGACACAGTTTAAAAAAAAACAACATTAATAACTTAGAACTTCAAATATGTTTATACAGTTTACACTGAAGTAAGTTGGACGTATTTCGCTGAAGGATTGTTTATGTACTCCCAATAGCTTTAGCCTAAAAATGGGCACATCTTAAATGCGATGAGCGTAGGAGCAGAAACTGCTTTTTTAGTGGACACAGTATCATTTTAGTGTGGCGGTTGTACTTGTTTTGGTCGGCACCGCGTTTTAATTCAGGGTTGAGTCTGTTTTTGTGTTTGGTTTTCAGATAAATGTACGAGAAAAACGATTTCTCGCACAGATATCCGTAGGTAGTTAAAAACGGCAGTGAAATCGCAGCTTTTTTCCCCCGCCAGCGTTAGGACCCAATTATGAAGTCCAGTCAGAAGTTAATTGGTCGAAGACTTTGAAAAATGGGTCCGCCGAATATTACACCAAAAGACACATTTATGAAAATAATCCATTGTGTTAACAATTCTTCGGATTATCCCTTCGGAAAGTGTAGTTTCCTCTCTCGCCCTTTTTTGCGCCGATAGCTGCTGCTCTCTATAACGTTGGGCACTTGTCCTTCTGCTTCCTGTGTGTCTTCCTTCATAAAAGTGTGCACATTCAGAAGAGTCTACCCCATTTGCCCTCTTTCCGTCGAAGAGTCGATTTCGAGTATGTCGGTGCAATAACCCATGCGACAAAACTCACTCTGCTCACTTGACGCCAGTCTGTTAATTGCTGCTGACTTTACCCATAAGGAAGTTAGCGGGACTAACGGCGAAACAAAGCAAAACACGTAGACGGTAGACACCTCCGCCAACTTGGCTAGGTTATCCACCAACCAAAATCCAACAAACGCGCTGTACAATGTGATGCCGCGTGTTTCGTAGAATGGCCCCAACGTCGGAGGAACCTGCCGTCTCTGTTCACTTCTGTTTTGACGTAGAGGTAGTATTTTTCTCTGAAAAAGTTGGTAAATAGCTATCATACTATACGGTATCGTTGCCCAGAGGAGTACAATAAGAATACTCACTACCATGAAAATTTCACTTTTCGTGTTCAGGGTGGGTCTGAAAACAACCAGACCTTCTGCCTTACTGCACCGGCGTTGATCCGACCGGACACTCGTGCTTACTGTATACGTGTTGCTGTGATGGACTGGAGACTGTACATTGCATGTATGGGATAGGTGCGAAATTCTTGCAGGATTTCGGTATGTAAACTTGAAGTGTAAAGACCACTTCGGAGAACTAAGAGTAGGTGGGAGTAATATGATGATGGTACATAACGAAATAGGTTGTGGAGTAAATTCCTATGACGCAATTTAGAATGGAGTCCAGTAGACTCTTGTGAGTGCGGTAATGAACATTCAGGTTCAATAAAGGGCGGAAAATTAATGAGTAGGTGGAAAATGTGCTCCACATCGTGGCGTTAATGAGTTCTCCCTTTTTATTTGTAGCGGGTTGAAGTCAGGTCATGATTGCTGTCGCTGGAGTCTTGTACGATCCGTGGAAAGTATAGGCCTGTAATTGCGATCATAAATACAAGAGCACTCTCATTATATGAAAACTAACTGCACTGCTGTTCCCTCTGCCCAGGCACCATTAATATATCTGTAACATATTACATCCCATCCCGGCAATTATCAAGTACTTCAGTATAGCCTAATGCAAATGCAAGTATCAGACGTTTGCCTATGTGACTATGCGAATAGTGTATGCATAACATAGAACTGGAGCTAAATTATGTAGTACGTGTTTAAAGGACGCAGAATGGTTTTTTAGTCATAATAAAATGTTATTAAAATGTTATTAAAACCCATTGCTGCTATCAGGGAAGCTGGAAGTCATCTTTGAATGCTTGGCGCTGAAGATATAGGCTTCTTTGAAACGTCGGTAACTGTTTACCAGTTAACACGATGTAACATCCCAGAAGTCTTCAAAAGCACTGTGAGAGCCTCTAATCTTTCGTTGTTCGTATGCTTCCCGTTGTAATTCGAATCCGAAGCCGTCATATCTTCAAGGCCCCGTCTTTAAACCTCAGCCAGGATAACAGATCTTCTGATAGTAGTTTTCTGGTTATTGCTGATTTCCCTATCTCAGAGTAGGCCACGATCATCTCCTCCACGTCCCGTCGCATAATTAGGCGTTCTTTATTATGTACAAAATCAACGCCTTATGTGGAAGTCGCGTCTCTCCGGCTGTCTGTCCGTCCCTTTGTCTGTGATACAGCATCTGCGATTATAATGTTGGACGTATTCCTGATAACTGGGAGTGTCTAACTGAACGTTATCGGGCATTTCCGACTTTAGGCCGCGTTGGTTCACAATAAGTCCATTGTGCCTAAGGTCTTAAATGAATAAGCAGGCCTGAAGTAAGCGCAATAAATTGGAAACTGTGCCGTTGGCATTTATATGTTCTTAATGCATTCTTGTTACTAATTATTCTATATTGCGGTGCAACGTAATTTCAGCAAATACAAACCCCGTGAAGTGAAACAGTGTATAATAGTCACCATTATGTAGGTAATATTTTTCGACACCAAGAACGATGTTGCCAGACGTAGGGTGTGTAGAAGAGGCATGCATGTATCGACCCAACTTGCACGTGTATCGCAGTAGCGCATTGAGGCGAGTCTTTGCTCTGCGCTGCTGTCTGCATTTACGCATACAAAAAACAGCTGTTGGGTTACTGTGGCTGTTTTGGCTGAACTGAGCCCTTGCTAGGTATAGGCCTATGCTGTTGGCTTGTAATCACATAACCAAGTGTAGCCCTTTTCCTGGTCGTTACACTGGTAATAACACCAAGCACTCAAATGTTCCATATCTTGTTGCAAATAGAAATAAACGATTAACCACTGAAATATGTGATGTGGTGCCACACTTATGTGAGACAAGTGAAGTGACCATTCCTCAATCGGATTGATTGCCTTCTTTGTCATTGTTACAACACACAGGGTGATCACACATATTTTATAGTAAATCGGTTATTTGTGATACACTACCGAACATAAGGACACTGAACTACGACTATCTACATTTCGAGTGAGTGTAGTTTAGTGTCTGAATATTCCGACGTAACTTACGTGACTGCTTTACAATTAAAATGTTAATAGTAAAGATCATTTACCGATCCCCATGGCCACTCGGTCGTGCTGGGGTTGTGGGTTCAAATCCCACCGAGGGATGTCTGTAGATGTCTGCCTCTTGTAAGAGTTGTGTGTTGTCAAGTACTGGTCTGTGCGTCGGACTGTCTGACTTGGCTACGGGTGTGAAGATCGGTGAATCTGGTTCAATTTCTGGCATGGGAAAGAGATTCTGTTCTACTCTGAAACATTAAAGCCCCCTCTGGTGCCTACGCAACCTCATGTTCAGTAGGTGCCGGAGCGCTCTTTCCCCGTGGTAAAGTGGCCGGGGCGTGAAGCTTACCACGCCTTGGTCCATTGCCGAGGTTCACAGTGAGTGAAGCTCTACCTCCACTACCCTGACACCACCATGGCGCACAAGGACAACTTTAACTTTTACGCAGTAAATTTCGTATTATCTGTGTGTATTCTGTATTAAGTAGTAAGCAGGAAACAGAAGTCTCAGTTTTATGTTGCACTAGATGGATACTTAATGGTTTGTTTACAAGGGACTGAAAATGTTGCTTGGGAAAAATTTCGTTTTAAATATTGTTTACACTTGGTAATACAGAAGTGCCGTTAATACCCATTCATAGACAGAATGTTGTTAAACGGTTTTATGGGATGAGTAACTTTGTACACAATGTGAATGAACTAAATTGTATAATTTTTTGATACAGGAGAGTCGGTGGTTTGCTTCGTCACAACCTAATTTGCATATAACCCCACCCCTCTGAACATCCATTCCGTCTATATTCATTTCTGCCCCGTATCACAATCTCCCCTAGTGAGATGCAGTTTCTCCCTCTGAGAACGAGTGCATGGAACGGTACGGGAAATGGATCAATACTTACTATTGGCTCTAATCATTACGCGGGTCTTTCAGCCAATCAGAGGTCGACTTTCGGGGACTGTGAGAGCCGAATATCGGCGCGCGACTCAAACACATTCAACCGATACGTTACGCGTGTTGCAATTGGTTCTTTCTTTCCCCGTGGGGTTCCCAAGGGCCAATGGCAACATTCCTTGCAGAGCCGTAAGGCTAACTGGCAGAGTGAGGTTAGGGACGGGCGGAGTGCCGAGCAGAACAGGCAGGCGGATGGCTGGTGTCTGAGTGCGTCGAGTCATGCCATCAGGCTCTTGTACTGTGTACTGGTTACCAAAGTTATCGTCGTCTCCACCGCCGACACCGTCCTCAACTCGCTGGTGGTGGCACCCAGCATCGTGTTACTACTGCTTCTGCCCGCATGTCGTTGGCTTTTGGACTCTTTATCCGCCCGCCACACTCTTACATCTCCACCTCTTCACCGCGAATATGGAGACCAGGTAAATCTGTGTACAAGTGTCAAAGGGCTCTGTGAGTGACTTTAGAGTGTTTCTGGTATTTTAATGTGCCCAAGAATTCTGTTAATTTTTACCGGACGAATATCCAGTTCGCCGCAGCGGTGATTGTGTGTGGTTCTTTGTCTGCCTTATGCTACCGCCGTATGGCTAAAGACTTGCTTGTTAAAGGCATTACATTAAAAAAAGGACTGGGTCGGGAAAAGAAGGGAATCCCTCAGAAGGGTGTTCAGAAAGTTCTAGAATCGCTGTTGGGGTGGAGTCCTTTCCCTTGCATGAATTCTGTTCTAGTTCGTCAGGGCGGGGGGGATAGAAAGAGAGAAGTGGTTTAGTGGAAAAGGAGAGCTGGAAAGGGATCCACAGAATGTGAGAAAGAGAGAGCAAGAATAGCTTTGGGGCCTTTGTTCATCTCGGCGTTGCCAAAGCTTGTGGGACAGTGTTGCCCAGTGAGATACCCCTGACGAAACAGCTGTGGAGGCCAGCCAGATGAACGCTACAGTCCAGCCAAATACATTCGACATGTCTAGGTCTCTTTCTTCTTGAAACAGTTCGTGTTCTACTTCTGTTTCTCTTCTGGAAAGTAATAATTTCAAACATATTCTTTGTAGACGAAATGTGCCAGATGTGGTTGTGTTAATGAATTATTCAACTGTTGTAAGAGTCTGTGAACTACGTCCTGTTATTCGACAGTATTGATTTGTTTATAGCAGTTAATCATTCTTCAGAGAGGTTCTGTAAGTTGTGTATCCTTAATAAAAACTTTAAATATTCTCAATTTTTAGTTGAAAATCCTAGTCACAGAAAAAAACGTGCTTCTTGGATTGGAAGGATCAATGTAGGGAGTCTGGCCATGCCATTATTTTTCAATACATATTAAGCAACAGTCGAGTTGAGGTAACCGATTGACTGGACGCAGGGTTTCGATTCTCTGTAAGAAGGTTCGGGTTTTCCTCCTTACACCAAATCCAAACCCTTATCTGATACTTATATTAGACTTCTCAAATGTAAGGTGGCTTAGCATAAAGCCATCTGGAATCGAGATTAAGGACGTTAATGCTAATCGCGCCATGTCCACCAGTTGGAAGTTATTGGGATAAATAGTCGGTATTTAACCTTTAGACGCCTAACGTCGAAGTATAGTTGACGTACCGCACTGCTAACCTCCATAGTTTCATTTTATATATTTATTCAACAAATATATGTACTGAATATTTTAAACATGGTATATACTCTCCGTTTTTTCTCGTCAAAATGCAGTTTGTTTCATAATTCTAACGTATTTGGTTCCTGTATTATTCACGTTTTGTATACAGGATGTGCTAAAATTTAAAAAAAAAATAATTCCTGCGCCAAAAGGTTAATATCTATGCAAGTTTTGGTTGGGAAATATAGAAGTTAGGGGATCACTGCGAATACATAAGGCGTCAAAGCTGGGATAATATTCTGTGTTCAATAATATCTGACAGTGTGGAGGGACGATGGGAACCAGATTGGCAGCAGGGCTATTGTGAACACGATAATTTAGTTCCAGGTCCCACAGAACAATACTTTGAAAACTTTTTCGTCGCATACGACTAGGTACCGAAAATGTTACAACATTCAGCACCGGTAACTGATGATTAGGTGTCCAGCTGTGCAATTCCCGAAACGTCGGAAAACATTCAAATCTTGACGCTGATATCTGCCCGATAAAATGTCATTGAAGTTATAAAGTAATTAAACACGGAGTTGAATAAAAAATTTTCGTATCTCTTATGCGTTATTTTGTTAAAACTGCAATGTTTGTGCTAGTAGCGATCTCTCAGCGGTGTGTGAACGTAACTGATTAACTCAATTATTATACCAACTGCTGCACATATATAAAATTTACACATTAAAACATTAAAAATGCTCCGACATGTTTCGGTTCTAGGACCGAAACATGTCGGAGCGTTTTTAATGTTTTAATGTGTAAATTTTATAAATTTTATGTATGTGCAGTAGTTGGTATAATAATTGAGTAACTCATGCACGGCGTAACAACGAAAATAAGTAACTGATTAAATTAATTAAGTAAAGGACAATATAGTTCAAAACACAACTGGTTTATTAGCTGTACCCTCCCACATGCAGATTTTCTCCTATATGCTTTATAAGGCTTAAGATGGTGAGATCTCAACATATGACACATATCACGCATTGTTATTAGTATCCTATAGCTAACATTGATAAACCTGATGATGGTCTCCGAGTAGGCCGAAACATGTTTCATTAACACCGTAGCTACACCCAGCTAATAAACGAGTTGTGTTTTGACCTATATTGTCCTTTACTTTATTGTTACATACACAACGGGGATGCCTCGACTTAAGATTATTAAATTAAGATTCACGATACTGGGTGAAGTGAAATTGTTAGACATTTTTGGAGTGGTGTGTTATATCTGAAAATGTGTGCTGTATGGCGCCCTATTGTAAGACGGTTAGACGTGAATTGATGTTGTATGAACAGTTGGAGAACGATGACGTATAGTCGCACACTTGCGTGGTTTACACCTTGAAGTGCGAGATTGGATTCAGTAGTACTCAGCAAATACGGATCTCAGTCGCAGGAACTTGGCGTCCCAATTACAAAGACCAACCGGTTAATGTCGTTAGGAAAATCGTAGATTGTTCTTAAAAAAAAAAGCCTGTCAGCGAAAAACAAATGCGTTCTGTGAACAAAATACAGTTATTGCTTAGCGTTCAGGTTGGTGATAGATACAGTAAACACTGTGTTTGGGTTTGATTCATGTTCTACAGTAGGCTGCAGTATTGTGTAGTAATCTTATTGGCTATTCATCATCCGTCACCACACGGATTACCACAACACAAGATATTTGAGTTGTACAGCGGGGCGCTGGGCCCATAAAATGACTGAGAATGTCGTTTAGCAATTTAAAATTGGTAAATCTTGATGCGATCAGATATGACCCAGCTGTTGTGTTTTATAAAATGCCTATGACCCTGTGTGTTATGGTGTGGTTGAGAGGGGAATGTAAGAGGCTTGAGCTTGTGGAACTGTATACTGGTCCAAGGTTAGGCAGACATTTCAGAGAAGGCTTGTACAGGCATTCAGTACGAAGTCTGTCTTGCGACATGTCCTTAGCTTCTTCCAAAACGAGTTGTGCACAGAGTGTAATCTGAAGTTTCTTGTTTCAATTTCCAGTATCTTCTCTTTTCCTTATAAAGTCATCCAGTAGCTGCCTACGTCTTTTTCCTCGCCTTCTTCCTTCTAACTTTCGTTCAGTAACGTGATTTAGGAGGCAGTTCATGCACCAGATGTGATCACATTTAGCCTTCATTTAGTGTATGCAGTGTGTTTTTTTGCCCAAGATTCATCTGTTGGGAAGACAGAGTGAAACGTGTAGACACAATTTCTTGCTGGCATATGTTTTCTGTATGCCTTTACCAACTGCTGATCTTGTTCATGTTAAGTACTTACTAGAGAAAGTAAACAGCACGTAATATGATGAACCTGATCGCTTCCTTTGTCTCGGTCTCGCTCAAGGACGTGCCAGTTTCCAGCTTCATTCACAGTTGAGAAGGCGTTCGTCTGCATTCCGCCTCCAACTGACCGTACAGCTAAGGCCACATCCTGTCCACTGTGCTTATCCCTTTTTAACCCTGAAGGTTATTAAAGTCATATTTACAGACTCATTGTATGCCTCACAGAAAACATCACGTCACGTTTACAAAGGTCAGCCGATTAATAGTCTTTAAGCGAAATAATGGCCACTGATTCGGAGAATCGTATGGTTTTTGGGGCGAATTCAGTTATTCGTTTTAGGCTGAAGGTGGTGAAACAGGAACAACTGTGCTTTGAAGGGTTCGTGAGTGTAGAATATTGCTGAAAGTCGTGGTTAATTTTATGTCCCAGAATCCGTAGCTCTGTTTAATGCTGAGAATATGCATCAAAAGGGTAATGAATCTGTGTGTGTGCACACCCGAAGCCTTATGCTGCTACACGCATGAATAGAATTGTTTTACTTTATATGTTGAAGAGTAGATCTGGTCTCTGTGCTTCTGACATAAGATCAATTTATGGGCAGTCATTTGTAAAAATTAATGGAAAATACAAACCAAAATACAGTACATTTCATGGCTTTAGAAGAGTAAGTGTATACGAATTTTTATAATTGAATCTATCGGTTCATCGGTTTTGTTGTACGGAAGTAATGTTTCGTTATTTGTTGTGAAAGCATTGAACATGTGGGGGTCTGCAGCGGAGTGCTGTGAACGAGAGACGATGGGAATAACTCAGTAACATACATGAACGCGGACTGGGGTTCTGTTTGAAATAGGATTGTTGGATAATCGTTAGGTGAGCCATCCCCCTTGTGTTCAGTATAATATGAGCAAGGAATAAGCTTAAATAAGTCAAAACACAACTAGTATCTTAGGTATTTTATTTATTTAGGGTGACGACATGTGTCGGCCCCTGTTTTGGGCCATCATCAGCTCGTTGAATTTTAGATCAATATATCTTATTTTATAACTTAAATTGCATAGCGTCCTCAATTCATACTTGTGACCTGATGATGGCCTAAAATAGGTGCCGAAACATGTCGTTACCTAAATAAATAAAATACCTAGGATACTAGTTGTGTTTTGACTTATTTAAGCTTATTCCTTGCTCGGGATTGTTGGAATTTTGTGCTTGCAATTGTGGGAAACATGAGATAACCTGAAAGTTATTTCTTTGGATAACGACGGCTGCAGGACGACACAGTGACGTCCATCCATTTTGTTAAGATGATCAGAAAGTAGATAAGCTGCAGCCGCCTCCTGCATCGCAACGGAACAGTTTGGAACACGGTGCCGATTTTAGATGCTAGATCAGTTCAGCTTTTTCACCTCTGATGGCCATAATGTTGAACCAGCTCCGTCCGCCTTCATTTCTCATAGCCTGCTTTCCTAAAGATGCTGTCTCCATTCTCATTCTCGGTCTTACAAATGGCACTCCCAAACAGGCTTCCGGATCAAAATATTCTGTGCATTTATTGTATCACCCCAGGTACTTGTATGAATGCTTCAGGCGTTTGGTAGAACTCCTTTTGACGCAAGAACTGTACCTACACGGGCTGCAACAAGCTTGTTTACCCATTATGTTACACCCGAATACTTTTGGACAGAATTTTGAGCCACTTCCATCTTAACGCCGATCAGGTCATCGTCTCCTTAAGATCGAACTTTGGCCCCCCCCCCCAGTTGTGAATTTAAACGTTTAAGAGGAATCTTAATGCGTATTGGACACAACAAGTACTCGCTAGCCCCTGAAGATGGACGTATTAACGTCTGAAACATGTTGAGCAATATATAATAAAGCAAGTGTCATCTAGTTGGTCAACCTTTATTCAAAGTTTAAGAGGAAGTTTGCCCCCCCCCCCCCCCCAAAAAAAATTCTGTACATAGTTCTTGTTTCCGTTGTAGCTGCATGTCTAGGCCATCACAGCCCCATAGATTTGCTGCCCCAATATTACCAGGTGATGTGTGTAATCACGAAATTCCCCGTAATATAAACCCTCAATTACCCTTCTGCTTCGTACGTCTTGGGACCACATATTTCCCACAGCGTTTTGTTTGGGACATGTCTAATGTGTTCGTCCATCAGAGTAAGATACATCGTTTCGCGCCTCTTACGAAACTGATTTTTTAAAAATATTCTTCTGTTCTGTGTTTTGTGCTGTAGATTGGATGATAGTTGTTAAATAATAATAATAATAATAATTATTATTATTATTATTATAGTTTATCGGGTATTTATGAACAAGACACAAAACGGGATTCGACCTCGTATTCCCAGTGTTAAAAGCAGTCCAGTACCGTCCGCCTTCTCTTGTTGTTGTTGTTGTTGTTGTTGTTGTTGTTGTAACTAGAATTTATAAAATAAAGCGTCTTGAAAGTCTTGTTACTGCTTAAAAACGTGTAATTCATTCAAAAGCTTAAACACCGCGATACTGAAAGCTCTTTGTATCTGATCTGGTGTTAAGATGACAGTATGGTCAAGTAAACACAGTTAAACATTTCCATTTGTGTGCAGGATCCCCCCCCCCCCAAACAAAACATAATCGCCTTATTCTACCATGACACTGATCTTGTTAGCTTGGGTAATGAGACCCACTGGCACTAAAGACGACATGGAGACATCTGCACGATAGTTCAGTGGCACATTGATGGTGCCGTAATTTACATCTGGTCCAAGTTCAATGCTGCTGTGGTTGTATCGCCGACATTGCGCTTTCTGTGTACTCCACTCATCGAAGTATGGTAGCTTAGTTTGTATTAAAGCCCAACTGACTGACATTCGATTGTCTGGTTTCTGAATGGCTCTAGTTTCTACCCACTGGCCACAAAGGGACTCCGAATATTGTACCACTTCCAGACTCTTGGGTGCTTAAGCATTATTTATTTGTCGTAACACAAAATTCCGAATCCGATAGGCAACTGTACCAGCGTACAAATGGTAGGAAAAGACGAAGAAGGAGAAAAGGTACGGATAATGAGAAGAAAAGGCACGAGGAAGGGGTAAGAAACAGAAAATGAGGATAAGAACAAGACGCTTGGAAATGGAAGGAAATAATTGTAGTTTGTTAGAGAATCCTGCGAAATTCAGACATGCGCTTTGTGTAGAAACTGCAGTTTTAAAATTAAAGTAGGTGGTTCATATATTTGTTACTATATTTTTAAATGTGTCGTTAACACCTGAACCAACCAGTGTAGCTATTTTTGTAAAGTGTATTGTGCGTTTAACTATGGTGAATTGGTGAAGAAACATGCCAATGTATTACAACCGACATGTACTGTATTTTGTAACTTAATATCGTATGCTCTCACTGGTCCCCTCCACGGAGTAGAAGATGTCACGGAGTCCGACATGGCGATGGAACAGCTGTAATTCTTGTAACCAGAAAAGGCCAGTAGCTTAACAATTTCAAAATCTGTTAGGTAACTGTACGTACCACGTGGTGGTACAGTAGGATTCTCTGCATTTTGCCACACAGTGAATTCGCTGGTTACTTCCCTGAACTCTATGAGCAATTGTTTCCTGAAGGACACGGAATGTGTTCTTCCTGAGGTAGAAACAGATTTCTTGTATAGGTCGGATGACAGTCGGTCTTATAATATAATAATATTTATTTAACTGCAATTGGGTTTTCACCCGGTGGCAGTCGTTTTTAACACATATACAAGAACTTGAAGCTGTACAACTAAATTTACATCGGGAGGGATACATGAGAAGCATGTAGTGGCAACTTGGACTTGGGAACCATCTCAGCATTTGCTTTAAAGACACAGGGAAACCAAGAAAGAAAACCTGCGTCGAGATGGC
>Ga0131853_10006485_pt1 | contig 21122 bp, 18 predicted proteins | sample TergutLab28metaG_FD_92764 | JGI IMG/M metagenome (GOLD analysis project Ga0131853, IMG submission 92764) | Labiotermes labralis P1 segment gut microbial communities from Petit-Saut dam, French Guiana - Lab288 P1 (version 2) (version 2) | ecosystem: Host-associated > Arthropoda: Insects >...
GCATGATTCTGCTGTTAATAACAGCACCATACCAAACCTTCAAGTAAAAAACCACGTTGCGCAATACAATTGAGATAAATGCTATCAGTAGCAAAACAATCAGCGTTGGCTCCAGATTTATCAATGCTAAAGACTCGGCAAGAATTTGCCAATAAAAACCAGCCGAATCTTGAATCGCAGATTGTCCTCCCTCTGCGTACTGAAGAATAGGGAGAAGGAGCGTCAAGCCCACACCCTCAAGAAGAGTCATAACTATAACAAAGGTAACCAGACCTACAACTTCTGACCTTCGCACTTCAACAAAAGAAAACAGTCTACTGACTGCATTGATTCTTGTAACCTCTAATATCCAGTCTATAAGCCTCTTCATGAATCTCCTGCTGATTGCGAATATTTAAATTACTCCGATGCTTTTCTTACGTATTCTTCAATTTCTCGAACGGTGTTATCCCAATCTAACTCTTTTGCGCGCACTCTTCCCTGTGAGATAGCGGAAGAGTCCAGTGGTCCTGAAAGCGCACATGCAAAAGCTGAAACATCGTCAAGTGGAACGTACTGAATTGTATCACCTGCAAACTCGCGAACTGGTAAAATATCAGTTGCGATTACAGGAATTTCTGCTGCCATCGCCTCCAAAGGAGGTATTCCAAAACCTTCATACTTCGAAGGGAAAACAAGTGCATCTGCAAGATGGTAGAGCCTTGGCAAGTCTTCATCTTCTACATATCCCGCAAATTGAATATGTGCATCCTCTGGCACAGAAATGTTTCCCCACCCAGGTCTTCCAGTCAGAACAAGCGGTCTTGCCGCTCGCTGCTCCTCTGAAAGCGTCAAAAAGGCTCTGAATAGATAGTCCAGATTTTTCCGCGGTTCAAGAGTGCCCACAGCCAACAAAAAACTTAGAGGAAGCTTGTACTTCTCTATCACCCTTTCCTTGTCACCAGAACTAACAGCTTGAAAAAAGCGATTATCCACACCACAGGGAGCGAAAAGGATTGCTTTGCCAGAGAGAGCTTCGCCATAGTAAGCTTCAGCTCGTTTCTGGGTGAAACGAGAAACAAATGCAACTGCATCTGCCTTGCGAATTGTTGCTGCAGCACTTAGGCGTAAGTAGAGATTATTTTTCCATGTTGAAGTTTCAGGTACATCCTTAAACACAAGGTCGTGTACAACCAGAATCTTTTTTCCCGCCTTCACCGAAGGAAGCGCGTACAACTCTGGAATTACATAAAAATCTATTTTCGCTGGGAGCCACTTGTCGATAGGCGCAGTCCGCAGTAAAGAGCGTAGTTCATATGCTCTGCGTTTCGCAGGAATAAATACGGCTTTCACATTGTCATGTACTGGCAGACGATCTTCAAACTCTCTGTGCTCAAAAAAACCTACGACAAGAAATTGCCAATTGGGATTTCTTCGAGCCAGAGCATCAAGAGCATTATAAGCATAGCGACTTATGCCATCCATCCTTTCTCTAAAGATGGCATTCCCCGCAAAGGCAATGACAGTTTTATCGCCCATTGCTATCCTCGTTGAATCTTCTATGACTAGTAGAGGCTAGGAATCTTCTAAGTGGTCTAACAAGCGGATTCGCCCAACGCAAAGTGGACAATAGTCTCTTTCTAATTCTCTCATTGCTCACCTTCGAAAGCATACTGTCTAGCACAGCTTTTTGGGCAAGCATGCTTTCATTGATATCTAATTGAGCCCTGCTCAATGCGAGCCCCTCAATAAGCTGTGTTCGCTCTTTTGGGCTGACATTTTCTTGGGCAAGTGCAGACTGAATTGACCCCAACACCGACTCTTTTATAAGAGCAGTGTTAGCAGACTTCTGGGTAGAACTCACTCGCTGCTTAACGCAGGGTGCATTTGAATACCACATTCTATTTCCAGAAAGCAGCATACGTAGGTAAAAGTCAAAATCTTCTGCATACACCGCAGCAGCATAACCACCGACCGCAAGCGCAGCAACTCGAGAGAAGGTTATCCCTGAGCCAAAAAAACGCGTCTTTAACAAACGGGACAAATCTATTTCATGCGAATTTTTCCAAGCTCCCGAATTGAAAAATGGTCTCTCCCACCCCTCTTCTAAACTGAAGTGATAACCTGCAGTACAAAACAGTGTAAAGCCTTGCTTTCTCAACAGGGTTTCTTGCTGCACACTAAGGCAATTGGGCATCAGGATATCATCAGAAGAGCAAATACAGATATAGTCACTTGCTGCATCGTAAAGCCCTGTGTTGATGGCTGCTCCTGAGCCCCCGTTTTCTTGATGAATCACACGGAGGTTTTCATGCTTGCCAGTATAAGCATCAATGATTTCACCTGTGTCATCAGTAGAGCCATCATTTATGACAATGATTTCATTTGGAGTGACAGACTGAGAGATAATAGAGTCAAGAGTCTCTTCAATGGTGGCGCGTGCGTTGTAAGCGGGCACTACAACCGCAAATGAGACCTCGTCATTTCTGTTTATTGCTGCCACTTTTGCGAGCACTAAGCTTTCTCTGGGTAATACTCAGAGTACTCGTCTGCCATTCTTTCAAGCATGCTGTCCCACGCTGCTTGTCTCCAGCCAGTTGCAAGCTGAAATCGTGAGCTATCCAAAGACTTGTCAACCCTATAGCTATCATCAGGGATTATATTGACTCGCCATCCCATTTTTTCTGCTAATAGTTTGAGCAGGGTATATTTATCGATGGGAGGAGCTGATACTTGATAAAGGCCACACAGGCTTGGGTTTGGCAGTAGGTAATCACGGACAATGCGACAAAGCTCAGATGTTGGAAGCCCCGAAAAAACAGCCTTGGAATATCCTTTTAGTTCGTCGTTTCTGTGCTCTGCGAACCAACCTGCCAGACTTACCTGCGGGCCAAATTGCCAGCCAATAATTGATGTACGCACTGTTACTGCGTTTGGCGAATCAGTCACTTCGCCCAAAAGCTTTGAGCGACCATAGATGTCAGCAGCATCAGGAATATCATCCTCTGTGTAATTGCCTCGCTCACCTGAAAACACACAATCTGTGCTCATGTGGATGAGCCTAGATCCTCTCTCTTCAGACATCTGAGCCAAGGCATGTGGCCAAACACTATTAACCTCAATCATCAGGCGTGAATTGGCAGAATCAGTCCTTTGGGAAATAATTCCTGCAGCATTAACGATAATGTCAGCCTCTGATTTTTCAAGAAGCGGCAAAATGCTCTCAGGGTCTCTAGCATCAAATCCTAACAAGAGGTGCGCATCATCAACGCCCAAACGAGCAGCGCTAATACCCAATTGAGATAGTTCACTCTCAGACCTTACGCCCGCAAACACCTCTGTCGTTTCTCCGAAGATACGCACTGCAGCGCTTCCCAGCATGCCGCTTGCTCCCAAAACCAACACTTTCTTCTTACCCGCTGCAGCCATAAAAACCTCGCTAGCCTCCTGGAGTAATTCCCAGGACAATTCTTGCAACAGTGTGGGACACATTCTCTATTAAATACTCAGAAGGAGCTGTCCACTTATTCCCAGGCTTAGTGACAAGGTCGATCGCAGGAAGAACTTGGTCAGCATACACGTCAGCTAAAATATTACTTCCGCACTCGATTGTTTCTGGTCGCTCTGTTACGCTACGCAAGGTTACCGTTGGCACGCCAAAGATGCAGCATTCTTCTTGAACTGTCCCACTATCGCTGAGCACACAGAAAGCATCCTTTTCTAACCTGACAAAGTCAAACAGTCCCAGAGGAGGCACAAAGGTAATCTCCCCTGCATCAAGACCATGCTCTCTCATTTTGTCAGCTGTGCGCGGATGCAGAGAGGCAATCATGGGCATATCATATTTTTCAATAACCTGATTAAGCGTTTTGATAAGTGCATCAAGCCGTTCAGGAACATCGGTTGTCTCAGCACGATGAGCGGTAACAAGAAAATAATTGTCTTTCACAAGGCCGAGCTCTGCAAGAGCTTTTGAACTGTCGATTTGAGGAGCAAATGCATCCAGAACTTCCTTGATGGGATTCCCCGTGACAAAAATACGCTCACGCTCTATGCCTTCACGCACCAAATTTTCAGCACTACGATAGGTATAAGGCATCAACACGGAGGAGCAGTGATCAATTACACGACGATTAACCTCTTCTGGCACTTTATCGTCGTAACAGCGATTCCCCGCCTCCATATGACAGACACGAATTCCCATGCGCTTTGCTACATACGCAGCAATTCCCGTGTTGGTATCACCTAAAATCAAAATGGAATCAGGTTTCTCCTCGCGAAATAATGCCTCAGCCTTGCCCAGCAAGTCGCCAACTTGTGAAGCAAAACCTTCACCTTGAATACCTAGGTATCTATCAGGCTTCCTTAATCCCAGTTCTTCAAAAAATATTCCACTAAGGCGCTCATCAAAGTTCTGACCCGTATGTACCAACAAGTGGTCACAACTTGCATCCAAAACCTCAATAACTTGACGCAGGCGAATTATTTCTGGGCGAGTACCGAGTAAGGTTATAATTTTTTGCATGTTTAAGACTCCAAATAACGTTGACCAATTACGCTAGGAATTCTTTCTTTAAGAAATAATGCCAGGTCGCCTGTATTCATTACCGCAGTGTCCGAGCTATATTCACCAACTAATGCTGGCTTAGTAACTACATCTGAAAGCTCTGGCAGCATTGAACGCAGGGCATAACACTGTCCGGCTCCCAACACGGTACGTGTTGCTTCCTCTGCAGACAACAAAGCTTCATGAATTTTTTCACCAGGTCGTATCCCTGTGACAACCTTTTCAATATCTCGTCCATCAATAAGAAAATCAGCCAAGTCAGTCATTTTTGCAGCCGGACACCGAGGAATATAGGTTTCGCCTGGGAGCGCAGATTCAACAGCGGAGAAAATTGTGTCAACGGCATCATCGAGCGTTAGCAGAAAGCGTGTCATGTCAGTAGTTGTAATGGTAACTGGTCCGCCACCTGCAATTTGATCTAAAAATAATGGTACTACTGAACCGCGTGAGGCAAGCACATTTCCATAGCGCGCAGCAATAAAGCGTGTTTGTGGTGCACGCAAATTGCCCTGAATATAAACTCTCTCTTGAATCGCCTTAGTCATTCCCATAACATTTACTGGCTTGCAGGCCTTGTCGGTCGAGATACCAACGACCGTTTCCACAGGAAGCTTTAGCTCTGATATTGCGCGAACCATGTTCTCGGCTCCCTCAATATTGGTTCTCACTGCTTCCCAAGGAGCATACTCACAGCTGGGAACTTGCTTTAGTGCTGCTGTGCTAAACACAATATCTGTCTCGCGAAGTGCATCTGCGACACTGGAGTAATCGCGCACATCACCAATTTTAAAACGGAGTCGATGTTGAGAATTTTCAAAAATTATCTCATCTGTTGCAGTGGATCGCTGAGTGAAATCAAGTCTCATGTAATGTTGCTTAGCCTCATCGCGTGAAAAAACAGTCACACTTTCTGGTAACCCATCTTTCCCAGACAAAAGTCTCCTCGTCAAAACCTGCCCGAGAGAGCCAGTTCCACCAGTGACAAGAATTTTCTTGCCGTCAAATAATCCACTCATGTGTCCTCCATGTCAACTTGTCTGTGTGGCAGGATTTTAGCCCAATCAAGTATAGCAAAATTGGATCACCCTATTGGACTGGGATCACTTTAACACCGACGAATACACATCTCGAATTTGTGGTCCAATCACTCTTTGAGAGAACCTCTTCTCCGCATATTGGTGCAGGGCTTCAGGCTTAAAGGTTGCATAATTTTCGCACATCCACATCATACCCTCATACAGACCTTCAACACTTTTACTATCAACCAAAAGCCCTACTTCATCTGTAATGAAAGACTCTGGGCCCCCGCACCTCGTTGAAACCACGGGGCGGCCTCTCAAAATTGCTTCGGCAGAAAAGGTTGAGAATGTTTCATGGGTGCTGCTCAAGACCGCAAAAGAGCACTCTTTGTAGTACTGTGGCATTTTTTGCGGAGGAATCCTTCCCAGAAAAGTTATAGCTTCTTTTGGGATGTCAATTTCCTGTGCGAATACTTGTAGGCGAGAAAGATCATGGGGACCGCCTTCTCCGATTATGCTTAGATGGAAGTCATCTCTGCTTTCAGACAAGAGTTTAGTTGCCTCCAGGAGTAAAGGTAAATTTTTTGCAGGTGACAATATCGAAGCGTGAAGAATCTCGATTTTACCACTACACTTCTTTCTGCTTAGGTCACTGTCGCTCATTTCTGCAGAAAGCACATTGGGGATAACAGTTACCCTATCAGAAAGTCCAAGAAATTTAATCCTGTCAGCCAAGACATCACTTACCGCAATGTATGCACTTGCTTTGTGAGCTAAAGGGCGTATCAGGAGAGGAAGAACTCCTGGCAAATTCATGAACCGCATTTCGGTTTCTGGCAAGTATTCTTCTGAATGCTCAGTCACAACAAATGGGATACTGCTCTGCTTAGAAACTTTCGCTGCCCCTAATCCTGCCGGCCACAACGCTTGAACATGTATCAAATCAGGAGTTCCACACTCTTTGACTGCCAGCGCAAATGCCTCCTGCTGCATCTTCGAAACCCTGTCAAAGCGTGGCACTCTATTGAAAAACCTATCAGAAACAACTGCGCGAACAGTGAATGCTCCATCTTCCCAATTGCTCGTAAGTTTCTGCGGGCTATCACCAATCTGCACCGCAATAACGCAGACATCAGCAAAGCCTTTGATGAGCTTGACCTGCTCACTAATAAAGATGCCGGCTACAGGATTCTTTAGACCTGGATACCACGATGCCAAAATGAACACTAGTGGTCGTTTATTACTACTCTCCATTAATTGCCACCTTCAGCTTAGACAAAGGGGGAAATGTATCTTTAACAATTTCCTTTAAAAGGAATTTTCGCCTTTTTCTTATTGATCTTTTCGTAACAGATTTAAGTGAGTCGTTCAATTGATTTTGCCTTAGTAACGACCTCAAGATTCGAATGTCAGATTTATAGACTTGCACCAAATCTGCTGATTTATTCATCTCAGAACGTCTATGGACTGCCGTAGTCTGCGGAATATACAAAACCCTCGCACCCTGCATCATGCCACGCAGCCAGAAATCCCAATCCTCTCCATAGATGTCCTCGCGATATCCATCAAGCCTTTCAAAGAGAGTCCTGTGGTAAAGCGCTCCTACGCCAAACAAGCAGTCGTTTATCATTTCTTCGAAGCTAAACTCTCGTTCACTTTCCCATTGTTCCGATTTGTATACAACAGTCCTGCTTCCATCTAGGCGCAGGTAATAACCATTGGAAAAGAAGATACTATATTCGCTGCGTGCTACCGCGGATTCATAAAGCCCGCTAACGTGCTCAGACATTAAAGTATCGTCAGCCGAACAGATAGATATAAATTGACTTTGCGCCAAACGCACTCCTGCATTATATGCGCTAGCCGTTCCTCCATTTTGCTTTGTCACAAGCCTGAAGCGATTATCGAGCCTGCAAAAAGAGTTGGCAATTCCGGCAGTATCATCAGTTGAACCGTCATCCACCACAAGACATTCCCAACTTTGAAACGTTTGCCCTCGAATGGACTCCAGCGTTTCAGACAAGGTTTTTTCAGCGTTAAACGCTGGAACCACAATGCTCACACTAGGAGAATTATGCATCAAGCATTTCCTTGTACGCAGTTATTAGCCTTGCCTCTTGAGAGCTTCGGGAGTATCTATCTGCTGCCCCACGAGAAGCTGCCTTGAAATCTGAAGTTCTGCACGGAAAGTCCACAAACTGCCTTAAACCCTCTGCCAATGCCTCAACAGATGATGTGTCAACAATCAGACCATTCCCCTCTTGCTCAACAAGCTCTTCGATAGATTCAAACTGCGGCATAGCAAGGGCAAGACCATGCACTATATAATCAAATATCTTATTGGGTAGAGTGACGTCAAAATTGCCGTCCAGCTTAACCGCAGGATATACTCCTACATCATAGCGAGGTAAAAATGTCTTAATGTCACCCTTTTCAAAGCATCCATGCAGCGTAACTCGCCCTTTCAAACCATCATCAATCTCTCGTACTACCGCTCTTTTATCATCTTCGTTGTCAAACTCTCCGTGGATATCAAGTGTACACCCTTTTAGGAGGCGAATGGCTCGAATAAGATTCAAAACATTTCTATCACGCCAGATCATTCCATGGAAAACAAACCTTACCGGATTATCAACCTCCTCTCTGGAAAATTCATCCACATCCTCTTGTGAATTGAAAAAAGTGAACACCTTGTCCAGATTATAATCCTCTGACAACTTCCGAGACATTGAATCACTTGTAGTTGTAACCAGGTCTGCATATTTCAGTAATTCTGCCTGATCTCGGAGAATTCTTTGAGCCGAGCGAGTATTGCTTGCCCAAGCCGGATGCTTAACGAAGCCCCTCCAATACTCTGCGCTGTCATAAGCAAATTTTGAATTGGTTTTCTGTGAGACTCTGTAAGCTACCCTGAGTGAAGATGGGTTGAAACTCTGAACTACATCAGATTCATACCGTCCACAAGCTTTTATCAGTTTTCCATACTGTAAAGTTCGTAGCAAAATTGCTGACTGAATCTTATACCAGGTCAAATTGAGGAAAATTCGAATAATGCGATTTGGATGAACCGAACATGTGCCCATTCCTAAACTTGGCAACTGCAAAAATGTTATAGAGTCGCTGCCATCAAATCTTTGAATTAGCCAAGTAGGAATTGCTCCAATCACGATAATATCAGCACCCGCAGACAAGAGCGCATGAAGCACTTTGTCAGGTCTCGTACTCCTGGAATCTTTATCGACAAACGGGACGAGTATCTGTATCCCTGCTAATTTTTGGCCTACGTTTGACACAGCTATCCTTTTCTTGTCACGCAAGGCCTACTATAACACTTCATGTAGAAAGCATCCTTTGATATGCCTCGACAAGTCCATGCGCCTGAGCACCTCTGGAGTATCTATCTGCCGCCACTCGTGAAGCCTCCTTCATTCTTGCCACTTCTTCAGGGAGCTCAATCAAGCTGCGAAAATCATCACGCATTGACTCTGGTGAAGAAGTGTCAATAATCCACCCATTGTTTTCTCGGTCAATTATCTGCACAATCGAATCAAATTTCGGCACAGCCAAAGCTAGCCCATGCACAATGCAATCGAAAAGTTTGTTTGGTAGGGTGACATTAAAATTGTCGTCTAGCGCAATTGCTGGATAAACGCCAATATCATACTTCGGAAGAAATTCTTTAATTTGCGAGCCTGAAAATGGACCATGAAGCGTTACGCGCCCCTCTAAATCTTTGGATATTTCTTCCACGATCCCCCTTTTGTCATCCTCAGTATAAAAGTCACCATACAAATCAAGAGTGCAATTCTCTAGCTCTCGCATTGCGATAATTAAGTTCTTTACGTTCCTGTCTGCACCAAGCATGCCGTGAAATACAAATTTGATCGGATATTGAACTGCCGCCTCTGCAAGTCCTCCAATATCCTCCTGCGAATTCAGAAAGGTCACAGTGTTCTCAATGCCGTAGTATTCGTTTAGTCGCTCGCTCATAATACCGCTTGTTGTAACCACCATATCAGTAGCAGCAATACATTCTTTCTCGGAGCTTAAATGCTGCTCAATTTGAACAGGGTTTTGTTTCCAAAAGGGGTGCTTGGCATACCCAGGCCAAAATTCACCTGAGTCATACACCAGTCTCGCGTTGCACTTTTGAGCAATCTTTCGAGCAACCCTAAAGTAGGTAGGATTAAAACAGAGAACCACGTGAGGTTTATATTTTTTGCTCAATTTGAGCATATGCTCCAGCTTTGTATAGTTGGGAAAATAGCGAGCTTCAAGCTTGTGCCATGTCAAATTGAGCGCCACTCTAATGAGCCAAATTTTATTTTCAGAACAATATTCTCTCTGAAGGTACCTTGGTGTAACAAAAGAAATTTTACCAATTGGTGACAATCGCTCTTCAAGCCACCGAGGATAATTTCCCAGGACTATAACTTCAGCTCCTGCTTCAAGCAGGGCACGGATATGTTTGTCGGGCCTTGTGCTTCTTGCCTTCTTGTCAGCAAAGACTACCAGCACTCTTTTCCCTTTTAATGCCAGCTCATTTCTCATATAGGGATTTCATCACCCACTCTGAATTCGATTTCAGAACACCTTGAAGCATTTTATTTGCCTTCAAATTCCAACAGTCTCGAAAAAGTTTGAACATAATCAATACTCCTTGCAGAATCCCTTAGCGAAACTCCAAGCTCATAAGATTTGTGCTTCATCTCAAGTAGCAGTGCATCATCAGCTGCTAGCGCAAGCTCAACTGCCTCAGTCCAATTCGCCTCTTGCATACCCTCAACATATATAACATTGCCCTCATTGGCAAGCATGCTTCTGATACCTGGTAAGTCCGAAGCAATAATGCCAAGTCCAGCAGCAAGATACGTTCCTACCTTTGAGGCTGGAGCGCGTCGCTCGTTTTCATCAGATCCACTCAGAGCAACAATGCCAAGATCATATTCTGACACAAATTCAACTCCTCCCTCAGGATCAATGTGTCCAATATACTGAATCTTGTCCCTCATTCCAGCCTCAAGTACTGCCTCTTCAAAAAGATTGGGGCTAAGATTTTGACCCACAAAATGACAAATAAAATCCTGCTTTACCTCCGCCAGCGCAAAAATCAACTCGCGAATTGGTCTATTGAAGGAAAGCCCTCCATAAAATATGAGCTTGCGTGGCCTGGATACATTCGGGCTGAAGCCAGCAATTGGCTGGGTGAAATTGGGCCAAACAAAAATCTTAGAGATCGCAGGCACGTTTGAATAACGCCCGGAGTAATATTCTTCATATGCCTTTCCGGCAGTAATCATTGCGTCAACATAGGAAATTGTCTTTTTCTCATCCACCTTACGTCTCTGCGACTTTTTGCCCGCAAAGAAATACTCGGGTACAAGGTCTTGAGTTTCATATACTATTCTTGGCCTTGCGCCCCTCAGTCTCTTTACTGCCTGAACTGTTGATGGCAACCCGTAGACATCATACACCCACAAAATGTCATACTGCGAAACATGCTCAAGGAGAAAGTAATACAGTGACGATTTTGCCACTGTAATCGGTGACCAACTCAAGACTTTTCGCAGCATATTCCGGATAACATTACTCAAAACACGAATAGGCTTAAACGGATGATTTGAAGATGCTATCTGCCGAGAAGCTTCTTCTTGGGGCTCAAATGAATTCACCTGGTATATTGCCCCATTTAAATTTAGCCTTTCATTAGGCCGGATTGAGACAAGGTCAATCTCAGCACCCGCCGACTGCAAGATGTCAATTTCTTGCCTGACCCGAGCACTATGCTTGATGCTCGGCTGAAATACAAGAAGAATCTTCTTTCCGTTAAGCTGATAGGGATTTGGCTTTTCCAAAAGTGAGAACGCACTCCTCGCATTATCTATATAACTGAAAGCGCAGCCTACCTAAGCACAAGCGCATATTGCCCTTTTGACATGCTAATATTGTAGCTTAATGAGATAAAATCTGTGAAAGGCGAGGCTGTATGGTAAGAGTGTTTTACGCATGGGTCGGAGAACCAAAGATGTATGATATTGCATCGGATCTTAAAGAGGAGCTTGGGTGGGAACCCTTGCTGTGGATTGCGAATGCCAACCAGAAGTCAGACGTAAAAGCAGCATTTCCCGAGGCTTACTTTCAGGATCTCGAGGATGCTTTTTTGGGCTTACCTATTCCAACGCTCACCGATGAAATTCGTTCCTTTGACAAAGATACATGGAAGTCTCTACAGGAATATCTCCCTACGCTAATGAGCCAGATGAACCGCTTTGGTCCCCCCGAACATTTCCTATTTGATGAAAGGCTTTCATTTGCTCGAAAATTGCTACTTCAATGGCACACAGCTATCTCGAAACTATCTCCCGACCTTGTATTCTTTGAAGAAGCTCCAAATTCTCCCTATATGTATTCGCTCTACTCTCTGTGCAAGATCAAGAAAATACCTACGGTATTCTTCACAAGTACCTCTTTTGCAACTCGCACCATACTCAAAGACTCGATAGAAAGACCCGCTTTGGGTCCATCGGCCATCCCTAAGATAGAAGTAGGTGATGTTCCGTCACCCACTCAAAATATTGACAAGGATATTTGGGCCAGCTATCAAGAGTTGAAAAATTCAGAAACATTTTCATACTGGTATATGAATCGGCAATACGACTATGATGAAAAAATTAGAGCCCTAAACTTGCCCTCAGAATTGCCTTCGTCCTTAGCCCAAGAATCCACTGAAACACAAGTAGAAGCTTCAAGTTTATTTGTGCGCGGACTTAAGGCTCTTAACATTCTGAGATGGCCCTTGTACTACAGAAACTATATGCATCGCAAGGCGGATGTTGCGCAAGCAGCAATAGCGGCAAAGCAAGAAGCGCAAAGAGCAGAAGTGGCAAGGGCAGCATTTGTGCGTGAACAAGGAGCAAAGTCTGCAAAAAACATTCGTCTCAAATATCCACAAAAACCCATCGGAGACTTCAAGTATAGCCCTGAAGACTCTCTTGAATACACAACCGTTTTGTCGCGGCAGATAAAGGATAATCTTCGAGCATCATATGAGCTACTCTGCGGCACCCCACTCCTCCACAAAGACAAGTATGTTTACTTTCCTCTCCACTATCAGCCTGAGCGCACGGTAAATCCAGACGGGGGTGTTTTCTTTGACTATATGTTCACCCTTAGAATCTTAAGTGAATCTCTGCCAGAAGGATGGAAGCTTTACGTAAAAGAGCATACCTCGCAGTTTTCTTATATGCTCAGTGGTGAACGGGGAAGAACAGTGCAAGATTACGACGAGATATTAAAGCTTCACAACACTATCCTTATCCCCTCAAATGCAGACAGCAGAGAGCTTATCGCTTCATCACAGGCTGTAGCAACAATAACTGGAACGGCTGGATGGGAAGCTGTAATCTTAGGAAAACCTATATTGTATTTTGGCTACCCTTGGTATCAGGACTGCCCAGGCACACATCAAATATTCTCTGTTCAGCAAGCGAATTTTATATTAAGCAATCTCACAGCTCACACTGCATCAGAGCAGGAAATACTTCAATATCTAGCTACTCTGTCCAAAATTACAACAAAATTTATTCAAAACAATTGGGCTCACGATCCACCGCCGCAGTCTGAATCTGAGCAAAAGACTGCTATGGTTGAGGCACTCACCTGGTGGAACAAAGAGTATCTCCAAGCCAAGGGGGTGCGCTCCTAGATATGACACGGGTATTTTATGCAAGCTGTACAAAGTACGATGTGCTCACAAGAATAAGTGTATTTGAAAAAGAACTTGGGTGGGAGCCCATTGCGGTAATTACATCTTTCACGGCTAAAGAGTCTGTTAAAAAGGCATACCCCACAATTCCCGTATATGCGCGAGATTATTTTTATTCAAATGTTTCTCCGCTTTCAGGCGAGAAAATTCTCTCAACGTCTCTGCTTGAAGATATTGAATTCATTCAACCTTTCGTCACTAACATCTATGCGATGATGGACCGGTTCGCACATCCTGAGAATTTCACTACCATAGAACGAAGACGGTATTTGAGAATGCTAACTTATGAATGGGGAGCTTATCTGGACGAAATTGCTCCTGATTATGTTCACTTTGATGAAACCCCACATGGCACCATTGGGTACATAATTTACCTACTGTGCAAAAGACGAAATATACCCACCATTTGGTTTCGCAGCACAAGTTTCAAGAATCGTATTCTTCTACAAGATTCAATTGCCGAAGGACCTATCTCACTTACAAGAAGCTTAGAAGAGGTTAATAGAACGGATTTTGAATACTTCTTTAAGTCTGCACAAAAGCAAATTGATCTGCTCCGTCAATCTGACACCTTCTGCCACGATTACATGCTTCGCCAAGAAAAGACTGCTCTCTCTCCACGGACACGTGTGGAGAATGAAGATGCACAGCAGCGAGTTGAAGCACCTCAGCGCAGACTGATTAACCTTCTCAAGGTATGGAAGTACCCTCTCTATATTACAAATGTCATTAGGGGCACTATTCAAAATGTAAAAGCAAAAATCTGCTGCAAAACAGTGTCAACTTCCGCCATCATTGATGAGCCAATATCCGAAAAAATGCAGCAAAATTTTCAATTTCCCCCAACCAAAAATATATCCATCATGTTAAGTGAATACAATGCCCACTTCAAGGCTCGCAAAGAATACAAGGAAGAACTTTTCGAAACCTACAATGCAATGACGTCTGATTTTGATTATTTCTCTGAAGATTACCTATTCTTCCCTCTTCATTTCCAACCAGAAAGAACCACAACACCCGAAGCTGGGGTGGTCTCAGATCAATTTATTGCCATCGCAAACTTACACAATCTCCTTCCTGAAGGATGGAAATTGGTGGTCAAGGAGCATCCCACTGAATTTAATCTGCGCCCATACTTCGCAACTGAAATCGGCAGAAATGCTAATGATTATGCAGATTTTCTCTCGCTAAGTAAGGTCGTGCTCACTGACTCAAGTATTCCTAGCTCAGTCTTGATTCGCAATTCAAGAGCTACCGTTACGCTCACGGGAACTGCTGGGTGGGAATCAGCCATCAATGGAGTCCCCGGTATCCATATTTCTCCCACTTGGTACCAGGGGTTCCCAGGTACTTTTTTTGCGCCAAACTACAAGGACTTGAAGGATGCAATTGCTCTGATTTCTGAAGGGGGCTACCAGAAAACCAATCCTTCGAGAGAGACTGAGTGGCTAAAGAAGTTATATTCAAGTTCATTCTCTTTTGATGCTGACATTCAAAGCCCCCTATGTCCAAATACTAATTCTCAAGAGCAGATTCAGGGTCTCACGGCAAGTATGGAATCATGGCTGCTTCACATCACCGAAAGCCTTTAAATTCACACGAAAACACACGGGGCAGAATTTGAAACGAGGACTCTTTCTCATGATCCTTCTTTGGTGCAGAGATTGAAAATATCGCACCCTTTTAACGGTTCACCTCTCCGGAAGTCTCTGGGAGCCCTTTCCCCAATCAAGCCCTCTAAATACCTTGGGTGCATGCCGAAGCCAGGACGGATACATCGAATGTTTCTCTCAGAAAACTTCTCTCCCGCAGCTATGTCTTTTACTGCAAAAAGCGATTTGCGATACCTTAGACTGTCCCTCTGCCCTTCAGTAAGTTCGTAGCTCACTTTACCCAATGCCTGCTCAACGATTCGAATATCTTGGACCATTTTGACAAATTCATCTGGCTCCATCGAGAAGCTATCATCAGGACCTCCGCCAGACCGATCCAGCGTGAAATGCTTCTCTACAACGCGTGCTCCTAAAGCAACAGCTGCAACAGCAACCGCAGAGCCCAAGGTGTGGTCAGATAGGCCCACCTGACACCCAAACCTGTCTGTCATGTCAGAAATTGTTAAGAGGTTCGCCTCTGTAGGCAGCGCAGGATAGGCGCTCGTACACTTGAGTAATGTAATTTCCCCTGAACCAGCCTCCCTCAAGGTGTTCACCGCCTCTTCAATTTCTTCAATACCGCCCATGCCAGTCGACAAAATAACAGGTTTTCCCGTTCTGCCTACCTTCTTCAATAGGGGAATGTCAACAAGTTCAAAAGAGGCAATTTTGTACATGGGAACATTGAGGTTTTCAAGAAAATCAACTGCAGTTTCATCAAAAGGTGTTGAAAAAAAGACAATCCCTAAACCTTCTGCATGCCTCTGCAATTCCTCAGTCCACTCCCAAGGAAGTGAAGCTTCCTCATACAGATCATACAAAGTGCGCCCAGCCCACAAGCCCTCTTTCAAGGAGAAGTGATCATTGTCACAATTTATGGTAAGCGTGTCAGCAGTATAAGTTTGAATCTTGATTGCATCCGCACCAGCACTTGCAGCTGCTGAGATGATTTTCTTGGCTCTCTCAATCGAGCCGTCATGATTCGCAGACAACTCCGCAATAATAAAACAACCTTCAGCCATGGGCTATGCTCCCCCCTTTTTTCCTAAAGGAATCTGGTATTTGCGCCATACAAAATTCTCCGCAGAATATTCATCAAAGAGCACTCCTCCCAATTTTTCAATGAGAGCAATTGAGGCTAGATTATCCGCACGTGTTTCTGCCATCAAGCGCCCGATTTCATACTGTGTTGCAAGGTGGTTAAAAAGGGTCACGAGAGCCTCTTTCATATAACCTTTTCCCTGAGCTGACGGCTCCCCAAGGTAATATGACAGCTCACAATGTTCATCGTCAGAATCGCAAGCTACAACTCCTAGCTCGCTACCAGAGGATTTTTCTACAATTATGTACCGTACCGAGAAAATATTGTTCATGTGTCGCGCAAACCATCTGTCATGCTCCTCTCGCGAAGGAGCCTGTGCAGTGCGTGCATGTTCGTAAACATGCGGAGTGCACCTCCATTTAAAAAGAAGTTCACCATCCCCCTCTTTCACACTTCTGAAATAAAGTCTTTTAGATTCAAAGGTGTCATCTTTGCTGAATATAGTTTTTTTAGGCATTCTTACCCCCTCTTTGACGCAGTGTAGAAAGCATGGCATCAACTACTCTGTCTGCACCCAGTCCGTCAACAAAGCGACGGCTTGTGCGGTCAGCAGGAAAAGTTGTCTCAGCAATATACTCAAGCAAGAATTGTTCACAAAACACCTGTGCCTTACCCTGTTCTATCAGGTTTCGAAATACAAGGCTCTGGTTTTCTGCCGTTTGAAGCAAAAATAAGGGAGTCCCAATATAGCCTAGTTCCCAGCAGGTTGAACTCGCAGCAGCTACGGCAATATCTGCACGATTATAAAAGGAAAGTGCCTCAGATGGCTCCTTGAGCATTTCAACACTCAAATACTCTGAAGGGAAGAGATGTCCATCGGGATCAATGCTACTCATGCCTTTAATCAGCAAGAGTCGAACATGTTTACCTGCGCGCTGAGCTATCCTTGCAAGCAGTATAATCACCTCTTTCATACAGGAGGTATGTTCGCCAGCGCCCAAAGTTAACAGAATTGAAATTTCATCTTCGTTTTGTGGGGCACGAAGCGAAAAGGCATAGTGTAAAATATCTTGACGAAGCAAGGCATAATTAAGACCAGATAACACCCTGTCCGCCTGACTATAAATCAATTCTTCTCCGCCCAAATTTTGATTAAGTATAATATCGGCAGACTGAGATAATCTTTCTCCTGAATCATCAAAGACAAGAACTTTAAAGGCTGAGGAACGAAGGGGTTCGATAAGCTCCGCCTTATAACCATAGCCATCAATGCTAATCCACGAGCCTTTTTCTAAGATAGGAATTTTTAAAAAAAACATCTCTGGGGTAAGCAATTCTTGTTCAACTGGATTCTGCAACAATTCAATGCCGCTTTCAACAATCTCTGCCTTGAGCCATTCAGGCTCGACAACGCCAAAGAAAAGAGCTTTTCCACCCTGTCTTTGCCATTCCTGAGCAAGGGCAAGTGATCTAACAGCGTGCCCTGCCCCTATGCTCGAATTGGCATCTGCACAGACTGTCAAAACCTGCTTACGAGGCATTATGCAGCCTCATAAGCCTCTAGCAATTTAGCCACAACATAATCTTGCTGACCTGTAGTCATTTCGGGATACAACGGAATGCTTAATGCATCACTCCCATATTGCTCAGAGATAGGAAAGTCTCCACGCTTAAATCCGAGTCTCCGATAATAAGGGTGAAGATGAATTGGCTCGTAGTGAACATTAACCGATATATCCTGTTTTCTAAGCTCGTGACCAACGGTATCACGTTTGCCGTCAGGAATCCTAATAACGTAGAGGTGCCTTGCAGAGACTACGTTCTCTACATTTTTCTGTGTTGAAAATGGCACTTCGGACAACAGCCTGTCATAGCGATTGGCAAGAAAAATTCTACGTTCGGTCCAGGAATCAAGTCTCTTTAATTGGCTTAATCCTAGCGCGCATTGAATATCTGTTATCCGGTAGTTATAGCCCAGTTCAATTTGCTCATAATGCCATGGAGTACCATCGGCAAAGTTCATCATATCTTCGTCACGCGTAATTCCATGGCTTCTAAGCAAGGCTATTTTTCGAGCAATTTCTTTATTGTTGGTTAGAACAACTCCGCCCTCACCTGTTGTAATATTTTTCACAGGATGAAAGCTGGAGACAGTAATGTCGGAATAGCAACAATTGCCTATTTTTCGTCCGCGGTAGCTTCCCCCCAGCGCATGGCATGCATCCTCAACAATATTAAACCCATACTTGTCAGCGAGCTTCTTTAAAGTGACCATCTCACAAGAAAGTCCTGAGTGATGTACTGGAATCAAAACATCGGGCAGTCGCCCTATCCTGCTGGCTATTTCAAGCTTATCAATTAGCTTAGGGATAGATAGACAGAAGGTCTCTGGGTCAATGTCGACAAAATCAATCTCAGCGCCAACATATCGAGCACAGTTGGCTGACGCAGCAAAAGAGTTCGGCACTGTCCACACCAGTGAATTCTCATCAGCCCCAAGAGCCAAAAGGCTCAAGTGCAAGGCAGCTGTTCCATTTGCTACCGCAACCCCGTATTTTGCATCAGTATATTCCGCTACTGCTGAGCCAAATGCCTCCACAGTAGGTCCCTGCGTAAGCCAGGGTGATCTCAGCTGATCGACTACTGCCTGTATATCCTCTTCGGAAATATGCTGTGTGCTATAGGGAATCATCTACCGTTCTCAATTCTGAAGAAAAATTCTTATACTTCATTTCTGCAATATGCCAATCCTGAATCGTGTCAATATCCTGAGCTTTCTCTGGAGAAATAATCTTCGGCTCTGTAGGTCCAAGGAGTAAATTCTCTGGCAATAACCCGTCTTTATAGTCAATCCAATACCATTGTCCCGCATCAAAATATGCGGTTTCCAAATCTTGGGTTCGTGTATTTCTGTATGCTCCCTCAATCATTTCGAGCTGATTTCTAGTAATACGCAGAGCTCGCTGTATGGGACTTTCAAAGGGGACAACCGGACACACAACCTTTGCTGATGACCTAGTCAATGTCTTATACCCTTCTCTTAAATCAGCAGGCGTCACAAACGGTGCCGTCGCAAGCAAGCATAGGATTGACGTGTGCCTGAATCCATCAATTTCGCATCTCGTTAACACCTCTTTTAATACATCATAAATTGTAGCGAAGTCACTAGAATTTACCTCTGATCGGAAATGGGGAACTACCACACCATAATGCTCCGCAACTTTAGCAATCTCACTTGAGTCTGTAGAAACGATTATCTTGGAAAAGAGCTCTGAATCAATGGCAGCTTCAATCGAGTATGCAAGCAGTGGTTTCCCACAAAATTCCTTGATGTTTTTGCCAGGTATTCTCTTGCTTCCACCTCGAGCAGGAATAATGCACAGCCGCGTCTCAGGTGAACTATCTGGCGAATTGATAAGTTGGTTACTTTTCATGACTTTATAATATCAAAGGAATTCTAAGGTCTCGCAGCTGTGACCCCTTAACCCAAACGTTTTCGAGTAAGTGCATCAACCATCCTCGAGGCAGTGTGACCATCCCAGTTTTCTGGCCTGAAAGGTTTTCTGGGAGTGTTAAGCACTCTAGAGAGCTCCTGTGCGAGCGTATCGAGAGCTGCAAGAACATTGGTACCTCCATGCTCTCTGAGGGTTATAGGGCGCTCTGTGTTATCTCGCAAGGTTACACAAGGTGTTCCCACAACACAGCATTCTTCCTGCAATCCCCCACTGTCAGTCAAAAAGGCTTTTGCACTGAGGTTTAAGCGCAGCAGTTCATGATAGCCGATGGGTTGGCTCAGGATAATATTGGAGTTTATCTCCAACTCTGAAAGCAGGTCAAACTCCGCCAATTTTTCATGAGTTCTGGGATGTACTGGCCAAAATATTTGAATTCCTCTACCGGCTTCGTCTGTGATGGCCTTAACTATCCTTGCGAGCTTTTGAGGGTCGTCGACGTTTGCCGGTCGGTGCAAGGTAACCACTATGTAATTTTCAGGACAAAGCCCTAGCGGCAAGGGCAATTTTTTTGCCTTAGGCAATTGTGCATCAAGAGTGTCTATCATGATGTTGCCCGAAAGATGAATACTCTCAGGGTCGTGACCTTCGCGCAGCAAATTTTCAACAGCGAAACTATCAGGGGCAAGCAAGGCATCGCTAATGCTGTCCGTGACAAGACGATTGATTTCTTCGGGCATACTACGATCTTTGCTGCGCAAACCTGCCTCAATGTGAGCTACCTCAATCTCTAGTTTTTTTGCAGTCATAGAGCAAGCAGCTGTCGCATTCACATCGCCAATCACGATGACAAGCTCTGGCTCATGCCGCAAGCAAACTTCCTCGAAGGCAATCATGGTATTCCCCACCTGCTGAGCATGACTGCCACTGCCGATGTTAAAGTTGATGTCTGCCGCTGGGATGTTGAGCGCGGCAAAGAATGATTTTGACATGTTGTCGTCGTAATGCTGTCCCGTGTGAACAAGGGTATGTTCGATTTGAGCAGACGGACTACTCTGATTATGCTTTTCTATGGCGTGGCAGAAAGGGGCGATTTTCATAAAGTTTGGTCTTGCCCCAACAACGCTAATCCATTTCACTATTGTGAACTCCTTATCATGTCGTTTGCCTAGATGCTATTTTAGCGGAACTCGATGTGAAGCTTTTTGCCAAACCCCATAGCGATAAGGCTGAGGGTGCGCACTGGAGATGTTTTAGCCTGTTTTAGCTTCGACCTCCCCCGAATTAGAGCATTCTTAAGAAATCCTCTTACGATCCTCCAAGTCAAATATGAGCTCAAAAAATAAAGTGGAGAAATTTTGAACTTTTAATGTACATTTTGAGGTATTATTAAGCAGGAATACATCCATGCGAGAAAGGTCGAGCTCATGGAGCAGGGATATCTCATAGTTGGACTCAGTGTGCTTGCCAGCATTGCGGGAATGGGCCTCGGTAGTGCAGTCGCCGCTATTTTTGGTGCCCGTTCAGACCGCAGTACAAGCCTGTTCCTCTCCTTTGCAGGCGGAGTCATGCTTGCCCTCGTTTTGTTTGAACTAATTCCCGAGGCAATTGAGCATTCGGGGATGCCTATCGCTGGCCTAGGGGTA
>Ga0131853_10006486_pt1 | contig 21122 bp, 12 predicted proteins | sample TergutLab28metaG_FD_92764 | JGI IMG/M metagenome (GOLD analysis project Ga0131853, IMG submission 92764) | Labiotermes labralis P1 segment gut microbial communities from Petit-Saut dam, French Guiana - Lab288 P1 (version 2) (version 2) | ecosystem: Host-associated > Arthropoda: Insects >...
AACATGTTGTTGTAAACCTACAATAATTAACCAATAAAATAGTTGTGTTTGACGGTAAGTGCCACGCACATATATTGCCATACTAATTGTATATCACACAACGGGGATGACGCACATAAAGAATGTGAAATACTGATTTCGGAAACTGAAAGACGTCCTGCTCTGTACGGCTCTTTGCTGAAAGAATACAATGATAAGGGTTTGAAAGAGAGACTGTGGGGAGAAGTGTGCGAGGGCAAAGATGGAAATGCTGGGCATTATGAGGAAAGCCAAAAATATGGTGTTTCAGCCACAGTATGCGCAGTGCTTTACCGCAACGACTACTGTACCGCAGACGTGTGATTATAATCTCCAATACCAAAACACATCAACAGTGTCAAAACTTCCAAATAAAAGAACAGTAAATTCCCCGACGGTGTCGGATGCATTATCCAATCAATCATCCGACTTTTTAGATATTTGCTAGACAAAACTGTAATGAAGAACGAATATTCTGAACTTTTTTTTTTTAATCTGTCCAGATAAAACTATATTGAATGAAATGTGTCTCAAAAATAAGGCATAAGTTTTCTATTACCATAATGTCACTGCTAACCCCTCTTTTGGTGGCAAAGACTTTATCAGTCTGGTATCTTGAAAGTAAGACTTGGACCAAGCAAAACCCGCAGTTTATCGACTGTTGCATTAGACATTCTCAAATATCTAAAAAAAAATTCTTTTGGATGCGACTTCAGGTCTTCGTACAGGGAGCAGAATTTTCTTTAAGTAATTTCTTTTCTTTACGTTTCGCGTTCGAAACCACACAGCACACACCAATGCCATATCCTTGCAGTCCATGACGTAACTGAATCAGTGCTTGTGCGAGGAGACTGCCGCTCTAGTGCACGGCCTCGCGCCAGCTGCGACAATCGCTGCCCCGATTGTCGCAGCGATTAAAATCGCTAGTGCGCGGCCTTTTACGAGGATGGTCTTAATGTTTACATAATAACACGAACGAATAAATAAAAGCATAATGAGACATAAAAAGAAAAGAACTGGCCTTCTTAAGTGATTTATCTGCAGTTGTGTATACATCCAGCCATTTGTTTTTATTCCTGTTTCAGTGTCAGTCAACTGAGACGCCTACCTACCACTCAACTGCCCGCACTCCAGAGCTGTGAATACAGACTTCATCTCTAAACTCGCAATAAGTGGCTTTCGACTATGTCATCTTGTGTCTTGTGTTTGCTGTGCAAGAACAGTACTACGTGTACTCTCCGACTATTTCGTTGCTGTGGAAGTATTTGGAAGTGCTGGTTGTGAAAAACATTTAATAAGAAAGAATTTCTTCAGAAAATAAATACTGTTTGTTGACAAACAGATCAATAGAATGTGAGTACATTTTACATCTTGCTGGTCTAGAATTTTATTTTTTTATGACAATGAATTTCAATCAACGGATTTAGCTCTTCCCTCTACAAATCGAAAGCCAGTTTTGTAAGAACTGTGGTAGTACGAGAAGCTTGAACAACGCTTTAAATGCCGTGTGATTAATTTACGTTATTACTATAAGCTCTTCACATATTCTCCTATTAGCGATTTAATGAAATCAGCAAACTTCATGCACAATAACTGTGTAAGACACAACAAGCTCGTCTGTGTTATGCACACCTACAGCCTAACAGCCTAACAGCCTATACTCGAGAAAGTTTTCTCTCAAATACACCAAATAAACATATATCGAGATATGCCCAAAAATGTGTTTAGACCCTCAGGTGTAGTGAATAAAACTGAAATGCGATGATGCCTGTATAACGTAACTGTAACATGCCACGTTTAACAAAAATCTAGGCTCAGAAGTGTCATTTACACATTTACACATTTTAACGTACTGTCACTTACTCCTCTTCTTGTTATTCAGAAATGCAAATATTTCCCATCAACTGAATTAAAAACTTCTATAAAGTCTACTAAGGGGACCGGGTTGGCACAGTCGTTAAGGTGCTGTACTACAAATCGGAAGGTCGCTGGTTCGATTCCAGATGGTGTCATTGGAATTTTTCATAGATATAATCCTTCCGATCGCACTATGGCCCTGCGGTCGACTCGGCCTCTAACAGAAATGAGTACCCGGAGCATTTCCTGGCGGTAAAGGCGGCCGGTGCGTAGGGCTGACAACCTTACCACCATCCTGTGCCGTTGTCATGTAATCTGGGAATCTTAACTTCCTGGAACCCTCTGGGCCACTCCAGGCCTGTAACCTTTATAAAGTCTACTAAACACCAATGATACTGCTGCCCCGTTTTTACTCTGAAACGTCCATCTGTCCTTGTTTTATAACTAAAATATGATGTGCGGTTCTTTTGTCTTTACAGACCTGCTTGAAAGAACTTTAAAGCATTATGCTTGATTAACCAGTCAGGCTCCCAGAAAATAGCTCACCACTTTTGCATAAATGAAGTGCTGTCTGCTGTAATGTCTACAGTTATCATACGATGACACAACGGAATGTCCACCTTAAAGACAGTTCTGTACAATTATAGGCTCCTCTTGTTTTCTATTCATTTTATAAATTAGATACATAATAGTAATTTTCCAATCTAGCGAAATCCTTTCAATTGACATGTGTATGTAAAATTCAAACAACAGTATACCTCTCATGGTGTCTAAAATTCGCCTTTGTTTAACGTTAGCTGTTTATTTATACCACAAGTTCGAAGGTAACTCAGTTACTGTTGAGCTTCTCTTACTCTGTTGGATCAAGCAGTGAAAAAGTGACGATTTTATACATTTAGAACCGATAACGACTAATATAATATTAAACAATGTATGTCAGCACAACTGCTTTATTACACAAGGTAATTACATAGGCTACATGTTTTGACTATTGTTCAGTCATCTTCAGGCCTATTTTGTCAATTGAGTCACAAGATGCTATGCACACATTTAATATTATATTGTGTTTATGAGCAATAACGACTAGTTTCGCCCGCCAGTGGTACAGCGCATTGAATGTTACATGGGCGACATAATGCAGGGATATTTAGTTATCATGTGCATGTTTTTATGTGTCAGCAGGGGGAGAGTTATTCAGATTACACGCATATACTTGCATATCGTACACACACGTACAAAATACGTTTCGCACACATTTAGGCTGCTTTATGGAGAATTGTTTACGGCACATACAACATTACCTGCCCTTTTTATTGAGCAAGGGACTGCACGATGAAAACACAGATCGCTACTTTCAAGACAGTTTATATGTAAGTCGCCTTTTGTACTTCGTATGTGGGACGTGGGGTCCATCTTCTGAAGGTCTGTGCATCAAACAGTCCGTTCTCAGATATTTCGTATAGGGTCACTTGTCATAAATGTCGCAAAAGAGGCATAATAATAATAATAATCTGGGAAAAAGCTGACTACTAAATCCGGTCGCTATGGACATACATGCTACTTTTAAAGTGGGAGTAAGCCATGGCATAACCTTGTACATTACCTTATGGTACTTAATACAAAATTGAACCCATTCTAATGTGTGCTGGCTAACTGTTTTTACACAGTGATTCAATATTTTCGACAGCGGTCCTCATTCTTGGAGGAACGGACAGACTAAACCATTTTACAGGCCAAGTTTAACGTGAAATGTATTTAAAGATTTACTTCGTACCGCGCAGTAAAAACATTCCGTCTCGGTTATAAAGACCAAACAGTTAATGTTGTACAGGCAAATAATCGCTGTTTGTTGAGATCCAAACAAAAACACATCAATACGCTTTGTCTGCAGAATGTGGAACTGTTGAATGTTGAACCTGTTGGTACTTAGAGTGACCACATGGCTTTAATGGGTTGGGTTGGGTTGGGTTAGTTTGGGTTAGGCTGGGTTAGGTTAGGTTAGGTTAGGTTAGGTTAGGATAAAATAGGATAGGATAGGATAGGTTAGGTTAGTTTAGTTTACGTTAGTTTATTCTCGAATTCGTGTCTCGTTTAGGATACCCGATAATGCTCTTCTGATCTATGTCGTGCGTTATTTCCTTCGGTTCTTTCATGGGACCGCCAGGAGAGAAGTTTGAAATAGAACACAGCCGCTTGCTCCCCCATGGTTCTTATTTCTCTGTTCATAATCACCGTTGCACCTCCTTCGGCACTGAATGACATCTGTACTTGGACCGACAGCCGATCTCAGTGGCCGTGTTTCCTGAGGCGTGGGTTTGCGGTCGGTGGCTTGCTGGGATTGCGGGTTCGGATCCCGCCGGGGGCATGGATGTCTGTGTCTGGTTAGTGTTGTGCGTTGGCAGGTAGAGGTCTGTGCGACGGGCCTTGTCCAGAAGTGTCCTACTGATTGTGGTTAGTCTAAGTGTGATCCCGAAACCTCAACAATGAGGAAGCCTAGGCCCACCAGGGCTGTCGAGCAATTAAAAAAATTATACACAACATAATTAAATGATTAACAGTGTCTTTAAAATGATGAGGATCCAAATAGGCAATACGACTTTCGTAATTAGCTATGCAGACATTCAGTGTATCAAGAGGAGGCCCACAGCTTGGACTGTGAGTTTTATTAGTTCTTAGGCTGAATTCTTAAACATCCTGGGTAAAGTAAGAGTTCTGGGCCCCTTCTGCTAATCAATAACGTAAGTACATCACCTTGCCAAACCTGCCAGTTACGTAATCACTGATAGATTTATCGGTATATAGTGTCACCAAAAGCCATGAAGACATTTTTCGAGACAAGGATACAGTAAATACTAAGAATGTCACAATCTGGCTTCAGACACCTTACGCAGGTGGTTGAAACGTTCAGATGAACATCCTACCTATGTCTTCGGGGTACTTTTAGCCTGAATATGGAGGCAGAAGGTTCCTCCGTAACGTCGGTTACCACTTATAACAACGTGGTTTCATAAGGCAGACAATAACAATCTCATTTTTCATCGCGTCTAATTTCATACATTATCTAGGTAACATCGTTGGCCGGAAGAGCGTAGTGGGTACGGGCTGGATGGTCCGAAGTTCGAATCTCGGTAGGGGAGGGAGATTTTTATTGTCAAAAACACTCGCACCGGCTCTGGGGCCCATCTAGCCTTCTAATCAAGGGATTAACTACTCACATCAATCTTGTGAATAGGTTAAGTTTGAGTGGATCTATAACTCTACTCCTCCTACAAGCGTCCATGGCGTGGATATTGACAATGTTTAGTTTACGTACGCCATATAGCCTTCAGGGCAGCCTGATGCAGATAGTGTGTTCCTCCGAAACTAGGGTTCCTATCTACCAGAATACATGTTGTCATAACCCAGAAGTCTAAAATATGTATATTATCATTCCTTCAAACAGAATTCCATTCCTATTCGTAAATTTTCTTTGCTAAGATGTGTTACTGAGCTTATTATTTTATCCTTCCAGCCTTCCAATCTGTGACTGAGATTTATAGCTGCTCGTTGATATAAGTTCACCAGTGGCATCCTGCTCGTACCAAGGTCTACGGAAATGACCCTTTCTTTAGAACTTACTAAGGAGAACACTCATGACTCATAAAAGTAGTTTATTTCAGGAACTAAGAAAAGCAGGTGAAAGATGTCCGAGTAAATTCTCATGACCTTCAATGGACCCGTAAAACAGTTCACCCTTTAAAGAAGAAAACGCTGCGTGAAAGTACTTTCCTGTCCAGTGCTTTCCAATATGTTTGAAGGTTTCCAGGTTTCGCCCGCTGGTCCATCTGATACGAGCAGTGTTAAGATTAAGATGAATATGTAGCGTTGACAGAATGATAATGACAGGGAAAGACTGGAGTGCTCGGGAAAACCTGCCCCAGTGACACTTGTCTACCTTTAAAACAGAAAGTAGACAAAGAACTTTAGTATCGAATGCTCCCCGATATGCAAAAGAACACAGCTTCCTGAAGGTTCTCATGCTTAGCTCGTTTATCCTTCCGGTAAGACGAGCATCTGGATGGCGGGAAATACGGAACACTGGTGGAATGGTACTGAAAGGAGAAGACCGATTAGTCGGACAGAACCAATACTAGTGCTCCACCGTCCACCACAAATCTCACATGGACTGGCGCAGGGTCGAACCTGGTTTCCCGGTGAGATACCGGCGACTAACCGCCTGAGCTGTGGCACGGTCGCCACAAAGGAAGAAAATAATTTGAGTAATTTTATATCTAATGCTCTATTTCCGAAAGAGCATTGCTGCATGAAGAATCCCAGGTTTCGTCTGTTTGTCCTTCTCGTACGAGCAGCAGTAGATCATAACTATGGAGCAATGGTGGCATAATCGTGGCAGGGGAAAACCGAAGTACCGGAGACAAAGCCGTCCTTTAAAGTGGATTAAAGATCCAGTGCGTACCGCGCAGTAAACACACTCCGTCTTCGTCATAGAAACTTATCAGGTATCGATGTATAAGGCCAATAGAGTCTGCGGCCGCTCGCTTACTGGGATTGTGCGTTCGAGTCCCGCCGGGGTATGGATGTCTGTCTCTTGTGAGTGTGGTGTTTTGTCAGGCAGAGGTCTCCTCGTCGGGCTGATCACTTGTCCAGAGAAGTCCTACCGAGTGTGGGATGTCCAATGTGTGTGATCGCGAAGCTGCATATGGGGAGGCCATGAGACGGCATGGGGTTGAAGTGCCACGGTGGGGGGGGGGGGGGGATGTTCTGAGACCCATACAAACACGTAACTACAAGGTGTGGGCAGAATATTGAATTTTTGAATGTTGAACTTGTTGTTACGTATATTTACAACTGGACATTAAACCGTTAATACGCGGGCGTCTCTTTGTGTGTTCAGTCTGTAAAAATTGCAGTTGGCGCCTACGGGTACCTTGGCGTCTTCCGACAGGGAACAGTAAGTGAATGTCAAACAAACCCTTACCTTATTGTCTCGCAGTTCGATATACTGTACTTTTAATCACCTGACGAAGCAGTCAACTACTGTACATAACGGGGAATAATCCGAAGTTCTCTGAACGGCACTTTGTTTCGTATAATTTATTTATTCCCTGGGCTCCTCGCGCCTTAGTACAGGCATTCCGTTCCGTTTTCTAGTTATACAGAGAACGATTCTTAATGGTCCATTGCGCACCCCGTTATAGTATTGGTGTAATGGTTATCGGACTGAATAAAGTGACGCAGCATGTTCACTTCAACTTTAAACTCGCGAGAAAAACAGCCCTATCTGGAACAAAGTTCTCATAATTTCAAATCTTGCTATACCTGTGTTATAACAGACGCAGTGTGTCTTAGACCAAGTGATGACAAGAATAATGAAGTACTACTTTGATTTTCAGACCTGCAGCCATCGGTCACATGCATCAAAAGCATCCTGAGGGCTTGTGAATTGTGTAGCCCCCGTAAAGGTCTGAACCTACGCTGGAGCCACTCGACAACGCGAACCATCTTGACTTCTCAGTTTGAAAATTGGTGGAGCAGCCAGCACGACATTCATATACAGATATGTCACTTAACGACGGGGATACGTTCTGAGAAATGCGTCGTTAGGACATTTCGTCGTTGTGCGAACGCGTACTTACACAAACCTCGATATTACAATATAGCCTACTGCACACCTAGGCTATATGGTATAGCCTATTCCTCCTAGACTACAAACCTGTACAGCTAATCTTATGGGTCCACCGTCGTATATGTGGTCCGTCGTTGACCGAAACGTCGTTATGCGGCACATACCTGTACTTGATCCTGACATACTGTGGGTATGAACAGGACGTCACATACTGAAACTACCCACGTATATTACCAGAACACTAAAAATAATCAGAGTCAGTATGAACTAAATGAATAACATGTAATTACTTCTTTTAAAAAATCACTTAAAACTTTTTTACCCCACTGTTTCATGTTCACCGACTGTAGGCAGAACTTTCAACGGAAGTGAAAATCATATTTAATTTTTAGCACATTTTCTAAGCGTAAAACACACAATGCAAGAACATGAATTGTATTATTTGTATGTGTTAATCACAGTTCAGAGTTAATACTTTGATTGTAATGCGTCAACTGAATGTCTTAGAAGAGGTTACAATACGCAATGCGATAAATATGGAGCTATTGTGTGCTACTGTATAAACTGTCTTTCTCACCGCAGCTGAATCGTGACAGAATCCGTGACGCACGTGATCTAGTTCTCACAGCGAAGAATCATGTGTATGAGTGGGTGCGTGTTCATATAAACACGTACAATCTTGTGGAAGGGAGATTTGACGTCATAGCAGTATGGCATGAAGTTGATAAGAAGGGGGAGGTGTGATCCTTACGTCAGACATTGCTGCCAGTCAAGGTCTCACAACTTTAAGTTACACTATTCATTTACCTTAAATAAAACAGCTTACCTTGCACTTTCACTTCGTTCGACTGTACTGTTGTCGACCATCTTGTGTGTCCATGTCCGACTATTATCACCATAAAAGCCACGGCAATGTGCACTTGGCCCATTCGATGCCGTCTTATTGTCCAGCACGAAACAACCGATGCGTTCTGAGAGGGGGTTTAGTTAATTACAGAATTCCTCGTCAGATGGTAGCACCAGTTTGCCCTTCGGTTGTAGGCTTGTGGTACCACGGACGAAAGTACAACGTTACGCCCTGGATGGCAGCACTTGCATACATAGTCGCTTCAATGAGGAACAGTTAGTACTAAAGTTGGCATAATTGTGACTAAATATGGCGTTTGCTTGTGTGAAGACGCTACAGCATTTCTGGTACGATACATAGTACGGTTATATTTTAAAGGACGTCCAAAATATTAATTTAGTTTCACAGGAAGACGAAGCTGTCCTGTTGTGAAATCTAGTTTGTTAGCGACACTATTTCCAGATACTGTCAGTTGTTTTAGTCGGCAGAGTCACTATTCCATAAGAATATAAAAACAGAAAAAACTGTAGTGGCATAGTGAGTTATGTGAGTGTTATATACGAATCTTGGTTAAAACTTATAACTAACTATGGGGCATGGAAATAGACTTAGCCGACTACAGGGAGGATAATTTTAACGCTTTGAAGACTTGATGTTCATCGACATTATACACAAATAGTTCATATTTTACGTGTCCATTATAAAAACAAGAAGTGTAAGTGTAATGAAACAATTTCTTTGGATCTTAGCATCATGATTTTTCCACGTAGCTTGTACTGTCTCAATTCCAATAGTTGAACGTAAGCCTACCTGTATGCAATAGTAATGATGATGCTTTTATTCATCCTCTCTTCTCACATTGACTTCCATTCACCGTACCAGCATTCGCAGAATGGGAAAAGTGCATCGAAACAAAAAAAGAGTTGTTTCCTAACCTACTATAGCCCACTACATACGTAGGGTTCGTCTAAACAGATTGTAATGACAGTTAGTTCGTTGCATAATGTCTTTGTTTTCGGTCAGTTGACGGCCGATCATAATATGTTTGTATTTTGCCCTGAATTACCTGGTATGCAAATTGGGCCACGTTATGTTTAGACTGTCACCAGTTTCTTTGGTCTCTCTGGCTGTGTCTTATTATCTGTAGGTATTTCGTAAACACCAAGATTTTAGATAAAATGTACATGATATAAGTTTTTCCACAAATTTTCTGAAACTCCTTTAAATAAAAAATAATTCAGCAAGATATTGTCATAAATTTACGTGGCTCCGTATGTGAAGTGTCTGATTTTGTCAGAGTTTAAGCGAATTTATTTCTGGGACAGCTTTTAGTACAATTCCTGAGTATAAAATGTCACGCCCAGTGAGAGCTGAGTTGTTTCATTCGGACAGGCACGCATGGACGGAGAAACATGTTGAAGCTAATAATCGCTTTTCGCGGTTGTTTCGCCAATGCTTGTAAAAACCACTCAGTTAATGCCGTTCACGGAAACAACCAGTGTTTGTTGTTAAAATCACAAGAGGCACGTAAAAGCTGTACGGTAGAGTATATGGACAAATGCAGGGTTTTCTATGTTGCGGCAGGTGGTACCTGTAGTTAACCCTCAGCCTTAAAAGGTCAATAGAAATGTACAAATTAAAGCTCATATATAAGTGGAAAAAATATAGGCAGAGTTTGTATCTGTGCAATACAAAGCCATAGGTGACTCCCATACAAAACTTTTAAATGGAAGTTGTGGATTCTGAAGGTCATTATTAGCCGAATTTATTTATGACTAAATTAACAATATGCACATTTCATTTTGAAGTTCTAGTCAAAATTTCGACTTAATGATTCGTAATTTTGCACATCGGCAAATTCTGAAGTGTCAGTGTGTCAGTGAGGCCGGAGCCGTGACAATAATGAGGCAAGTAGGCGCAATACACTTGTAGTCGCAAAGTTTAAAAGCACAGCTTTAAAATATTTGTAGTGTAATGCGAATATATAAAGGTATGACTCGTTACATGCAAGTTCTAAGCACGCGATTGCACTTACGTGCGGTCAGATCACTTACAATTAGGGAAATGCAATGCCACTCACATGCTTTATGTAAAGCATATCGTGTGATTAGTTTATGTCAGTACTATGGCTACCACCTCGCTGCACGTGTTTTGTCTTTGTTAATAACCAACGCGTTGCGACGCTTCTGTATCAATATCGGTGCCTCCAGTCTGCTATTTGCTTTGTACCTTCCACATTTTAATATTCGCATGTAAATTGTTTGCTGCACTAAGCATACGCACATTGAGCAACTCATCTGTATCAAATGAGAGAGGCGGGAAGAAGATGGGAGTAGCTTACATCGTGGGCCGGGGTGACTAAGTCGGTATAACGACAAGCTACGGGCTGGACCGTCCGAGGATCGAATTCCGGCGAGGGCGAAATTTCCCGCACCCGTCTAGAAAGACCTTGGGACCCACGCAGCATCATGTGCAATGGAGCGGCAGGGGCGTGGCCTTGACCCTCCTACCACTATCTAGCGCCGAGGTTCAAGAAAGAGTAGAGCTCTACTTCGTAATCTCCCTCTGGGTCTTCATTGCCTGTTGTACGGTGAACGTTACCTTGTACCTTTTCATAAGTCAAATTATTTTTTCCCCTAACAGCTATGTCAACGTAACCTTTCCTGATTCATTTAGCGTGGTTTTAAGGAGACGGTTACATGATGGATTTCCACATGAAGCATCATTAAATTACATTCTTTTTGTTTACCCTATTCCTTTTAACTTGCATCGACCTTCAGAGACAAATGTATGTTTATAGGCAAGTTAGTTTCGATTGGTGGGGTTTCACCCTGTGCGATTTTTTTTTTAACCACAACTGTCTCACCAATAGAGGAGTACGTGTAATATTGTATATTGTGTTTATTATATACACTTATGACGCATGTGTATATAAGGTTTCGAGATGTCTTAGTATGTCCTGCAGTAAGTTTAGCGCCCCAGGCGCAGAAGACCTCAGCGACGTCTTTGACCGGGGTAGTCAGAATGCAACCCAAACTTAACTGAAATTTATCTGACGTCACACATTTAAGAATAAAATATTTGCTCTGTGCACATTTCAAAATTTTCAGACTTATTACACAGTTCCTTTACTTGACAGGGAGAAATCTTTGATATGAAGTAATTTAAACCTGACACATTTACATCGAGAAGAAAAATGGATCTTTAAATGTACGCCAGGTAACCTGACATCTAACCGGGACGTCCGCATGCTGCTCAACTGTGTATTCTCGCTCGCATGTCCTTTAAACCAGAGATCTCTCTCTTTCCCCCTCCTACTAACCGTTAATAGCCATTCACGGTAATTTACATCACCAATCGGTTTTGCGTTTTACCGTAATTAGTAAATTTATTCAACCACATCCGACCAGGACTGTCTGGTTACGGTGTGTTAGCGTGTGTTTGACACGTGCATATATATCTACACATGCACTCACATGAACAGGCGCACGTTGTTTTGGGTGCAGATCTGGTGAGGTTCATTTGTTGTGGAGGGATTTTGCGGAAGTTTTCAGGTTATGGTTTGAAGACCTGGACTGGTAATTTTTCATGTGGCCAAGAATTTTCCTATTTTCATGCAATAGAACTGTCTGTCATTGCGTTCCAAAGAATCACGCCCTTAGGCTCTGTCCTGAGGGTTGTCTGTCTACGTCTAGTTTTACAAATTGTCATTTTTCTTGAGTTTTCCCCATTAAAATTTTGTATGTTATTTTCATCGTCCTTTTCCTGTTTGATTTTTTTTCCCCTGCAAAATTCGGGGAAGGGTATAAACTTTGCAGGTCCCATACGTATTTTTTCTTCCTTCCCCTACTTCACCTCTTACCAGTCCATCACCTACAGCGAGGGACCAGGTTTCAAACTAACATAAATTGTGGGTTAAAGCCACACTTTTTTTAATGGGTTAATTAACAACGTTTTCAAATAGTTTCGACTCTATACACGACCGAATGATAGAACTTTCAGTGAATAATGAGTCCGAAAGGAAGTCGAAGGAAGTAGTTTTTTTTAAATTTGATGTTATTCATTCTACCAGAGGGGCTGAGGTGAACCACGATTACTCTCTGTAAAGTTAACCGGTCTCTGGGCGAGATTTGCAACCAAAACACCTAGAATATTGAATGTAGGAACGAAACAGCGTGAATTATAAATAGCAATTTATGTATGTGAATAGTTTGTTTCTTTTGGAGAGAAGCAGTTGAGTACGTGGGAGATCCGCAGTTGAACTATACGAATAAGGCTGCAAGTGTTGCCAGTACACGGCGAAGTGTCATTTGTCCCTAACTTCACACATCTCACCCCAATCGCTACCGTAGCTGCTGCTGTCAATCATTGCCGTAACATCGCAGGCTGCACCAAACAAAGGCAGCTGCTGTCCAGAATATTTGTACAGCTCCCGAACCAGCGGCTTATGAGGATTAAACGAGTTGGTCATTGTTTAATAAATGTCTTTCAGGTCAAGTATGTCGGTTATTCGCGATTGGTAACACACTGATCAAATCGGGAAGACATTTTAAGTAACAGAGCTTAAAACTGTCTCAGCCGGAAATGTGGAGATACACATGTAGGTGGGGAGATATGGGCCTGACTGTTGGAATAATTTGTGAAGGGTTAGCTGGGCTCTGCTGAATTAGCATCACATTCAGTCGTAGCATTTTGTTGTCACGTTTATTCGCTTTCGAATCTTGCAATACTGGAAATTTCTCAACTAGGGGAGAGGCCATCAGCTTCTGAAGCACAAACTTATTGCACGGAAGTAGGTAATCTTGAATTCTGATACTAAAGTTCACCATAAAACAGGCAACGAAGTCCCAGAGGGAGAGTAGATGTATATCTCTACTCTTACTTTAGCATCGGCGCTAGATGGGGGCGGGTGGTCAACGCCACGCCCATACCTCTTTACCGCCGAGAAAGACCTGGTTCCCATTGTATGGGAGGCTGCGTGGGTCCCAGGGCCGGTCTGGACGGGTGCGGAAAATCTCGCCTCCACCGGGATTCGATCCCCAGACCGTCCAGCAAGTAGCGAGTGGCTATACCGACTGCGCTATCCCGTCCCACAAAATTGTGATAGTGTAGTACAGTACTGATAAATTGGTAATACCGACATTACTCGGTCTCCGGACTCTGTATTGAGACAACGTGATGTCTCGCGTGAAGGTGATTTTGAAATTAGTGCAGGATAGACTTTTTATTTTTACTTTAATCCCATACGGCTGCTTTAAAATAAGACACCCAGAAACCAAACCACAAAACACAGTCATTTTTCTTAATCTTGTCTTCATTTCATTGAACTCAAAATGTGTGTGCAGCGTTACGTGATGTGGGTCGCAGCATCTACTTATCTGGATATGGCACTCAGATCTGAAGAATATGGACATCTCTGTTGCTCTGCCACACTGTCTCGCTCACATTCGTGCTATCAACGCGTAAGTGAAATGTGTAACTCTGACGGATTTATCTTCAGCGTCTCGTTTGGATTGTTTCCATGAATATATAAAGTCTGTTTTCATTATGGGTTTGGAAATCTGGTGGCCAGCGAGGCGCATGCGAACTGCGGGTGTTGGAGAGTTCATGACATTGAACAGAGTCTTGGTACGTGACTCACAGTTTTGTGAACCCAGTTTTACGCAGCGAAATGGCGGCACGTTTGCATGCTTACAGTGTCGCTATGTTTTGTATTTGTAGGTGCGTTGTTTTTGAAATGGTTTTTCGCAAGAAGTGTGTTTTATTTATATGCACACGCAGCGGTTGGAGGTAACCAATACTGTATCTACGACTTAAGTTTTGATAAACTGCAGTTATTTGGGAATAAAATAATTGATACCGTAGCAAGCTTCGATATGTCACGGTACGGCTGGTTTGTGTTCGGCAGGTGCACACTTTTCTCTCCCGAAACTGGATAGCGTCACTGAAGTGGTTTTGCTATGTCCTGCCTTGCAGTGTTTTTTTGTACAGTACCTTAAAGCAAGCCGTGACAGCTTGCAAGTTACCCTGAGCCCGTCACTCATACTTTTCGACACTAACTTTTGTATTAAGTGTAATTTAATAATTTTTTTCTTCGCCAAATGTGATAAGGATGATCAAGTGAAGGACGGTGAGGTGGGTGCAAAATGTAACATGCAAGGGGGAGATGAGAATGAACACGGAATTTTAATCGGGAATTTTGGAGGGATAAGACCACACGGGCGATCACTGTGTCAATGGGACTATAATAATAGAATGGGATTGACTAGTGGCAGACTGTGTGAGCCAGGTAATAAACCTTCGGGTTTCACAAAGAGCGGGGAAGAGTTTATTAGCCGAAGGACTGTAAAATTACGAGGAAGAACCGTGCTTCTTCATACACTTGCTATTCAGTTTCATTGTGGAGGTTTCTGACAATCTGAGGACTTAAATTTTTAATGCCATACATTCAGATCGCTTCACTCGCCTTTGACGATATTTTACCGCAGAGTTTGTGCGTGCATTAATTTCTTAGAACGTATCCCTCTGCTCTGTGGAAAATTCTTTGATATTCTGAGGATATGTGCTACTGCCATCAGATCGCTTCGCTCGTCCTCAGCGAGATTCTTGCCCACCACGCAGGCAAGATTGTGTAAAGAAGTGAAGAAATGTATGAATGCTGTCAGTGTGTTTTTGGGCGCGTTGGCATAAATAGCAAAAAGAGTCTATAAGCATCGTCCTGTATGCTTGCGTCACCGGGGTTCCTACTGGGCGGATTTCCATGAAATTTGATATTAGAGACTTTTTAGGAAAATCTGTATAGAAACGCGAAATTTGATTAAAATCAGACAACAATATCGGGCACTTTACATGCAAACCTAAATACTTTCATATAGTTGACTGCAGTACGAAATATTCTGTAGCTCAACAATAGTACAAAGGAAACCGACTGCTGAATTCTTGTGGAACACTCAACGGTTTTACATCGCTGACAGCTACATACAGGTTAAAAACAATGCAAAGTGAAGGCAGTGTTGGGTTGCCATAGCAGAAATAGTTATGCGGGCGCGCCAAATTTTTACGTCGTGCTGTTCGTAAAATACTTGCCTTCTTTCATAAGTTATATTGAGAAAGATTTCGTTTTAGTATGAGAAGTAATACCATGAATTGTTTTGGCTGTCATCGTGCAGAAGAACGTAACGAAACTGGAGCCCACAGTGCATGTGTGTGTAAAAGAAGAAAGACGAAGAAATAGACGTCTTACGGAGGGTGCTATTTAGAGTAAAGGTGTGTGGAACACATGCGAGAGTGCGAGCGCACCCGAGATGTTAAGTTCTTTAAATTTAACAAACGCAGTTGCAGTAATGATTTCCGGGGGGGGGGGGTACATCTGCCGAGTAGTGGACCTGATCGCTCATTACCCTTCAGTTCTGTGGCTAAAAATGCGTGTATCTGTACCTCATCTCCTCTATACGTCTTCATATTCATGGATTGGTACTTAATTAGGCCAAAGCATAGGTTCAACTTTGTTCCAGTAATGAGCGTTTAAAGATTTGCATTTGTGTTTGTTGGTTATAATGTAGATCCGTTTGTTTATCTGTCTTATAGTTCATTCGCTCTAAATTCGAATATTCAAGTTTTCCGGATACGATGCGAGGTGGATTAAGTAGCTGCTGGTGTTTCGAAGGAGAATGTTTTCTCTCCATAGTTAGGGTAGTGCATTCGGACTGGGTGTAGTTTGCGTGTGTCTGAGAGAAAGAATAATAAAGGACGGGCACCTCTTCTGGTGTCGAAAAGCGATGTTCCATATACACCTTCTTCTTTCTGCCTTTGCAAAAGAGTTAACACTTGGCTTCCATGAATCAAATTAGTTATGCCATCTTCTCAGCTGTATCCGGCTTCTTTTGTGTGATATGCACTTTACTAAAATATGCGCACAACTCAAAATATGCAAATGTCTATTCGAACCCTTTTCGTGTATATAGCAGCAGAGCTGCTTTGAATTCACAATTTTCTCTATCGGTTTACACTCCCACATCTCATTTATAAAACATTTTTCTTCCTCTTAAAATGCGCGTTTTAGTCCTTCTTTTCTCCCCTTTCTCTGTGCTGCATTAGTTTTCATGCCGTAGGTCAGTTCGACATCATTCCACGTTTCTGCATAGTTAATTCTGTACATTAAGATATACATGTATTAAAAATTTGGTAACACCGTCAAATGTACAATCTGTGTATTCTTTATGTTATTTAACTCCTTAATTTTACGGCCTTGGCGAAAGATGGCGACAATTAAAAAAAAGTACAGTGTGACCCACTCGCTACCGAACCCGGTATTTCTTTAATAATTTTGCCACTAATGAGGAAATTGCAACGAAATTTGAAGCGAACTACAAACACATTCCTCTTAATTTCTCACACAACGAACGTAATCTTGTTCAAATTTCGCTGCAATATCTTCATTGGTGTTAGAATTATTAAAGAAATGCCAGGTTCGGTAGCGAGTGGGACACACTGTAGAAGCGAAATAATAGAAAGAATACACAAATTTTAGAATTGTGCAATTGTTGGTGTTACAAAAATGTTAATACAATCATTCCATTTTGTCATACTAATTGTCCGTCACAATTACGGTAATCTGCAGCATGTACTGTTATCTCGAGCGTTATGCGTAATAAATCTGTTAGGCACTACGATTACGTTGCAGGTACTTACAGGAAAGACGTTACAAAATCAGTATAGTGATGCCGTAGGCTTCGCAGAAGGAAGGCCCCTATGTAACCGCGCATATATTAATGAAGAATGTAAGCTGCCGTAGCATCACAAACCATCAGATGTGTTAGATAATTAACCATTTAAAGACGAAGCGCAGACTGTTTTATTTAAAGACACAGTTCGTACCACGCAGTAAACACTTTTCACCTGGGTTATTAAAACCAGTCAATTTATGATGTAAGTGGCACAAATCCTGTTTGTTCTCAGATAAATACAAAACACATAAATACAAAGTGGGCAGAGCGTACCATTATTGAATGTTAAACCTGTTGGTGCATCAAGTAACCAGTAAGCTTTAGAAGTTTAAGTCAGCTGATTGTGTCTAAATATGGTGGGTTGCTAACAAATACGGTAATCAGGAAATTGTAACTCGCGCGGGTATTTCTGGTGCCCTTTTTTTGTGACGGAGTCCTTTTCTGTTGTTAGGTAGTTTGAAATAATGGTGTTACTTGAGTTGGAATGAGCTCTTATACATTAAGGGGATGTCCCATTCTCACATGATCCGCGCCCTCTGTGACGTCTGTTATTATTCTGCGGTTTATTTTTTTTTAATGTGTTATGAACAACAGTAGGTATGGTATTCTGAAAAACTGCAACTTCATGCAGATTTAATGCATCAAGTTTTGGTGTCGGCTTACAGTAATGATTTTAAAACTAGTTCTAAATTAACACACACTTAGACATTCATTTCTTATCTACCATTGTTGTTGTTGTTATTACTGTTAGTTTTGTAGCTGTAACGATGGCACTAATTGTCGTTGTAGGACTGAAACTGAACGGCGCACTTTATCTTCTGGTCTACACTAGTGATTTCACTTTATTGGGTGTAAACATACATACGCCGATCCCGAAGGCCGTGTGGTCTAAGGCGTAGGTCTGCGGTCGCTAACTTGCTGGGTTTGATGTTTCTAATCCCGCCGAGGGCGTGTTTTTTCGTCTTTTTTGAATGCGACGGACCGATCCCTCGTCCAGAGGAGGTCTACCGAATGTGTGTGTGGGTGTGTGTCATTGAGTGTGATCAGGTGCAAAAGTAACCCTCTCCACCTGCAATAAGCAAGAGAAGAGGTCCGACAAAGAAAGAAAGGAAGGAAGAAAGAAAGAAATATAAGTACTATAAAGTGATACATAGGCGATTAATTACTCACTAGTAAGGTGCTTAATCTAGTAGAAAATGCAGAGTAAACTATGTGTACGCCCATATCCGTCAAAAGCATGCAGGACAGTGTCACAGCAAAACAAATTTAATCAATAATTTGAAAATGTGGCACAGCTCATGTAGTGGGGAACAACTCTAGTTAATTAAAATGGCGTGCACGAAGAAATTACGGGAAGATTAAATTTGGGGAATGTTTATTACCGTGCGGTTCGGAATTTTTTATCGCCCCATTTGCTAAGAACATGAATATTAAAACATACGGCACTGAAATTGTGCCTGTTTTTTGTATGGTTGTGAATCCTGATCTCTCATATTAAGGGGAGAACTTAGGCAGAGGACATTCGTGATCAGGGTGCTGAGGAGGATATTTGGACCCAAGAGGGAAAAAGTTAGAAGTGGCTGGGGAATCGTATACAACGAGGAACTTCAGGATTTGTGATCATCTCCGAACACTCGTTATTATTCGGGTGCTCCAGTGACAGGTGATGAGATGGGTGGGGCATAAGAAACTTATGTGGGAGAGGAAAAATGAACATAGGGTTTTAACTGGAACACCTGAACGGAGGAGGCCACTTCGAAGGCCCATGCATAGCTGGGAGTGTAATATTAAAATGGATGATAAATAAGTAAGATGGAATCTTGTGGACCGGATTAAACTGGCTTAGGGTAGGGACAAGTGGCAAGTTGGTAGGAATTGTTTATTACTAGACCCATTGTTATTATTGGGACTTATACGAGTAATTTGTATTTTCTTATGTTACGGTAGGTCCACTCGACTGCACAGTTACGTTATGCTCACGTATAGCGAAGGTTGTTTTTGTTTGTATTTTAGAGACTTTTGGAATTACGTGTTGCATCCTGCAACCGCAGTTGTTTAATAGATTTAGTAGTCGTATGTCTGTCGAGCTTCGGTATTTAACAATTTTATTGTGTTGACAATTTAAATAATTTTAGTGTCATAACGTGCGGTGAAGTTTGTAAACTTTGAAGTGCAATCAGTGCTCAGATGTTGCTTTGAAAACCACACAGATTGTAAAGAAAAAGGGATTAGTGTGGAATTTGTTTATTTAAATTGAATAAGATTTCTTATTGTAGTTCAGAGCCTACTGAGGTTCAGTAGAGTGCGGTATTACAAAAGTGGAGGACGAGGTGTTTAAGTTCGAAAAGTCTTAACGAAAACAAAAAAAGAGCTGTTGTAGTAAATAAGGGTCTATTAAATGCTACAGGAAACAAATACATGCCTTTAGTTTTCTTTTACCTACCTAAAATTCTCTTCAAGTTATACCCTGAAACTTATTATCACTGAAGTATGAGGGATTCACCAATATTGTAAAATTTTGGTTTTGTGTTCCACTGGCTTTGTACTGTACTTCTTACCATCGAGTGTAGTAGACCAGGTCTGGGCGTTAAAACACGAGTAGCGTAGTTCCAAGGAACTATTTAGACTTTGCGTACAGATTTCGAATGCTTAACAAAACTAGTATGCATTAAAGACGATTACAGATAGCCGAGAAAAGTAACAATAAGTAGCAAACATCCTGTATGAGGATCTGATAACGGAATTCGGTTGGACCGATACAATTGAATTCGGCCATTAATGTGTTTTTCTGTAGTTTACAACGCTGACAATAGTTTGAACTATAGCGTCGATGGAATGTGGTTGGCAAACAGTGAATTTGAATAGATTTGGAAGGAACTTAGAACGAAAAGAAAGTAAATTTAATGTGGCGTTTCATAAAATGTAAAAGGTAAAGTATTCTGTGTTAACGCCGTGAAGGCATATAGTGGGAGAAGAGGCGTAGCTCCACGCATTCTTGACGTCGGCACTAGATGGAGATTAGTGATCAGCTTCGGGCCCTGGCCGCTTTACCCGCGGGAAGGTAACCCGATACTCACTGACTTCCTTCCGTTTGACTTGACATAAATTGTGGTGTAGCATCTGCGAAGGAGATATGGTTATACTGTACTCGTCTTTTGGGGAGAGTTACGTTGGCATTTGCCAAACAACGGGTGCCATTGCTATACCTTCACGACTCAGTCACCAACGTCTCATTCGTGACAACTGGGTGGAAGGTAAAATTTTATTTTGGATTGTGAGGCTATTTGTTCTGTCTTATGCTTTTGCACACTTATGCTTTTGAGAAGAGGTTAAATACATTGGTGTATCGTGATAGCTAAAGGTCCGAGTCAGCCTAGGGAACTTCAGTATTCGAGCCACACTTATTAGAATGGAGCTGCGACTAGCCTAGTCTGTGTAGTGATTAGGCTACGAACTGGAAAGACGAGGAAACATGGTTCTATTCGCGGTAGTGGTTTTATTTTTCAAAGCACCGGACAGGCTCTGGGTCCCACCCAGTCGCATGTCGAATGAGTACCAGGGGGAAGAGGTCTCTTTCTCAGGGGGGTAAAGCGGCTGGGGCCTGAAGCTGATGAGGGCCATGCAAATATTTTATGTAGGTTTCAGTTTGTTGGTGATAAATACTGATAAACTGTAGCTAAGCACTTTAAATTGGGTATTAAGGTTGACTACGAACAAACGTATCTAAACATTTCTTATGAAAGAGTGTTTATAAGCCAGGATTTACGAACATGGCGACAAAGGAAACCTTGAGATTATGAGCGACAAACTTACCGTGTACATAACCTGTATTGAAGTAACAGGAACTTCACAGAAGCAAAGTAACACAACAGTAATAGTCCTAATATACAGTGTGTGTAGAACTGCAATGGGAAAGTGGGCCTTTGCAAGTAAGTTTTTTTGTATCTGGTTTAGACATTACGTTATGTGGGGGGGGGGGGGGTTAAAAAGGGGGGTATTTTTATAACCGAAGAAAAAAACTGGGGATTTTTTTCTTGCCGTGGAGTGA
>Ga0131853_10006487_pt1 | contig 21121 bp, 14 predicted proteins | sample TergutLab28metaG_FD_92764 | JGI IMG/M metagenome (GOLD analysis project Ga0131853, IMG submission 92764) | Labiotermes labralis P1 segment gut microbial communities from Petit-Saut dam, French Guiana - Lab288 P1 (version 2) (version 2) | ecosystem: Host-associated > Arthropoda: Insects >...
TTCAGTGAGGAAGAGTTAATATGGGATCGCCACAGCAGAGCATTTTGCTCGTTGAAAATGATGAAATAACAGCACGAGGACTTATTTGGGCACTAGAACAAGAGAACTACAAGGTAACACATGCGCTAACTGTCAAAGATGCAAGCGAAAATCTTGAAACAGAATCATACTGCCTTGCTCTTTTAGAGATGCAACTGCCTGACGGTTCTGGATGCCAGATACAAGATGTCTTAAACGATAAGAATATTCCCGTAATTTATCTCACCACAATTGATGATAAATTGAGCGTTGTCCGCGCACTTGAGTCGGGTGCAGCAGACTACGTCACCAAACCATTTGATGTGCGCGAATTGTTTGCACGAATTAAAAAAGCGCTCATGCTAGATGATTTCAAGTCTGACAGGACAAAAGGGACGCATTGTCAGAGGTCACGCATGCTAAACGCAGGATCAATTGGCATAAATGATTTAGAGGTAAATACCGTGTCAGGTAAAGTACTTTTGCGAGGGAAGCAGCTTAATCTTACGGCTCTCGAATATCGACTTTTGGTATATCTAATTATGAACAGAGGTCGCCTTCTTGCACGACCACAGATTATTGATAATGTTTGGGAGGGTAGTGAAGGTTATGTTGAAGATAATACTCTTTCTACCTATATCAAGAGCTTGCGCCGCATTACTGACGGCGAAATAGACATCGAAACAGTGCGCGGAATGGGGTATCGCGTCAATTAGCAGCTGCGCCAGAGATTCCCATGCAACTCCCACTTTACTGGCACACTAGCCCCATCTTACCCAGCTATATTTGACCTATATCTCACACTTCTTAAAGACGCTACTGCACAGGCGTCTGTGAGATATATCTCAGATGCCAATACCTGTGAGGTTTTCCCCCACATAGATTTCCCTGCAGGTATTGGCACACACTTCCATTCTTTCACTTGATTACCACTAAGCTCTCACCATGGTGCCACCTTACTCCCACTTTGGCTCGTCATACTTTCTAGTGAAATAAAAGACGTGTCAATTCTACATAAATCTTTGTAGTGAGCGAGGGATGATGACCGCCAAGTTTAATGAAGCTTCTCCTGTAAAACCTCAGGGGATGGGAAAACACAAAAAATTGCTCATCGCAGTGCTGGCAGCTGTTCTTCTCGTCTTGCCGATATTTGCAGTGGCAAACACTGAGGTCGCGCAGCCTGTGCTTTCGCATGCGCAAGAATTCTTCGTGGGCAGTCAGGTTGCAGTTGCGGCAGAGCTTATGTCAGATGCAAGAGGTTTTGCCCCTGCTCCTAATGGTACGCCACTGTATTCATGGGGCAATAATGCCAATGGTCAGCTTGGTCAAGGTGACAGCGGAGCAAGCACTGAAAGACCTTCTCCTACAAGGGTGGGAGATAAAGACAATTGGGTACAGGTATCAACAGCAATAGGCGGAGCTTTGGCACTTAACGCTGATGGTGAGATATATACCTGGGGTAATCTTTGGACATCAAGCACCATGGGACAAGGGGCAAACCCTAGTCCAGGTACAGGACTCATTACTGAGCCAACAAGGATAGGGGATAGAGACAATTGGGTGTTCATAAGCTTTAGGGGCAATAATGCCGCAGCAATCAATGAACATGGACATCTATATACCTGGGGGCCAAATGCTAGTGGTCAACTTGGTGTTGGTGATACTGCCGCAAGAAGTGTGCCTACGAGAGTAGGGAACAGGTCTGACTGGGCTCTTATATCTGTATGCAATACCGTAACAGCAGGAATAACTGAAGGGGGATACCTCTTTACCTGGGGACCAAATGCTCAAGGACAACTTGGCTTAGGAGTTACTGGCGGGGGAAATCGTACTACTCCTCAAAGGGTAGGCGCTGCTACAAATTGGGAAAGTGTGGGAATTTCTTCAAACGCTGTCTTTGCCATCAACTCTAGCAATGAGCTTTTTTCATGGGGAACTAATCAACACGGACAGCTTGGCCACGGTGATACCAATCAAAGAAATTCCCCTACCAGAGTAGGAACAGCGTCAAATTGGATATCTGTTGTAGCTGGTGCAGTAGATGGTTTTGGCACAACTGTTGCTATAAACTCTGATGGAGAACTATTTTCTTGGGGAGCTAACAATTTTGACAGATTGGGTCGTGTTGCAAATGTAGCGAATCCAGCTAATCGACCAGGAAGAGTGGGAACTGGATCTAATTGGGCAGCCATTGGTGGAGGAAATAGTCATTTCTTGGCTATTACAGAATGCCTACGCCTCTATGCCTGGGGTAACAATGCTAACGGACAACTCGGCATAGGTACTGTTGGCTCTCACGCGTCTACTCCAACCTTTGTACTTCGAGCTTATGGATTTGCAGGATTTTCACAATCGGGTGGTGGAAGCCACTCAATGATGCTTGTCCGCACTGAGCTTGAGGGACCTCGTGAGCAATCACTTACAAAAACACTTGAGTTATCAGAGGGCACAACTCTACCTGCACCACCTCCGAGCTTTGAGTTCAATTTTGAACCTGTACAGGTTCAGGTGCAGACAAATCCTCCCGTAAATTCATGGTTGCCAGCAGGCTTTGATGACGTGGTAACCAACCCACAAAGCATAACGATTGACGCTTCAACAGGTGCAGGTATTCCAAGGACTTATACGGGCTACCTTGACCTATGGGAGCTTTTTTATGACCTTGCTGACGCGGGAGATTTCCCTGGTGGTGGTGTTTTTGCCTGGAATGTTTCAGAAGTGGATGGTTCATCTAATACCGTACCGCCCTTATTTATGACCTACGATGTTTCACGCTATCAAGTTTGGGTTTGGATAGAAAGTGATGGTTCTCTGTATGACATTAGAATCTTCCCCATAATCGAATCTGAAAATGGCGAAGACGACGATTATACTCTCGGGCCTAAGGCTGAGCATATTAACTTTAGAAATACGCTAACCAGACAGATAAACAGAGCTCTTGAGATTAGCAAAACGGTTACTGCTGGTCATGATAGACCCTACCTCGTAAACTTCCAACAACTTTTCAGCTTCACCCTGATGCTGACAGGTGCTAACGTACCCGCGTCCTTGGAAGCAACGATAGTCAATACCACAACACAGGCGGCAGTTACGGGAGGCAGAAATCCTGTGGCGATTACAGGGGGCAGTGCCACCTTCCAGCTGAGGCACAACGAGACTTTGCAAATACCCCCGCTTCCTCCAGGAACAAGCTTTGCAGTGTCTGAATCAGCACATCGTGATTTTGCACCAGAGCTTGCAGTAATCCTTGATGGAGTCGAAGTGCATACTGCTAGTGCGCTTGCTAACAACAATCTTCCCTCGGGGACACACACGCTCACAACAGGTACCGGTAGAAATGCTGTTGACTTTGAAAATGTGCATCAATATGTGCCAATTACAGGCTTCACCCTGAGTGATATTCCACTACTTGTTGCTGCATTGCCTCTCTTGGCACTGATTGCTTATGCGGCACTGAGAAACCGCAAAGAAAAAGAGGAGCTTTCTCTATGATGACCGCTCGTATCCACGATAGAAGTAATGAAGAGGGTTTCTGCGGAACAGAAAGCAGATTAAGTGTGGCTCAAGCCTTGCTCTGCATGCTGCTTGTCTGTGCCCTCATCTTGGGAAGCATTGGTTCTGTATTTGGTGTAGTATCAGAAGCATTTGCGACACGCCCTCCAGGTGCTCCAGGGGGTAGTACACATCTTTTGTTCGGTCACCGCGTTGAGAGTGCTTCGCCAGATACAGCTCCTCCAGGAGTATATCGAATTACTCCCTCTTTTACATCCCACTACTGGGTAACAGACTCCGAAACAGGTCTGCGGGTAACTACTCCTGAGAGTGTTAGACCTGCTGGTCTGGGAAATACTATTTTCCATGATCATCCACAAGGGGGCTATATTACGAATGATGGAGCCTCTGAGCTGATAGTCACCTTGCGCCATGGAGAAAATTTGATGGTAGGCTCCCTCCCTTTTTTCGATGGAGGATTTCTGGTAGAGCAAATAGCTGCTGACTCGCCCTTTGAAAGTGGTCGCGCAGAATATAGGCTGTCGCGGTGGTCGGGCCACACTGGAGCATACATCCTAACGGGCCTGATAGCAAATTTTCAGACTGGCAAAGGGTGGGAAATTGAGAACAATTGGCAATCTGAGCCATGGATGGATGCACTTACCCTGACTGCTGATGAGAGTGGCAATTTTGAACTTAGAAATTTGCTGGGCAGATATTCGCCTACTTTGCTTCCGGTAATATTTACCTGGCAGTACGAATCGGCACCATCGCTAACAAAAGAACTCATAATGCCGCAGGGTACGCCTCTGCCAACACCCGCACCCACAAGTGTGAGTTTTGACTTTAACTTTACTCCAGCACGTGTACGGCTAAGTGATAGCCCAGTAACCTATTCGAGAAATATAGCAGACTTTGCAGACATTATAGATAGTCCGCAAACAGTCAGCGTAAGCCTGTCAGCACCAACAAGTTCTGACAATGCAGCAGTTCCGCCTACTCACACTTTCACAGGTGAGCTGGATCTGTGGGATCTCTTTGAGTATCATCTCTCAGAATTCCCCGCTGGTGGCGTGTTTGTTTTCAATGTATCAGAAGCAAGTGGTTCTACCAATCCAACCCTGCCCGGAACTATGACCTATTGCACTAACCGCTTTCAAGTGCGGGTGTGGATTTGTAGAGATGGAGACCTGCTCGACATTCATGCCTTTCCCATCACGGGAGGCACAAGCCCCAACTATACCATTGGAGCAAAGAGTGACATCGTCTTTACCAATAGGTATCGCGTAGATGTAAATCTTGACATCACAAAGCAGGTCACGGGACAGTTTGCAGACCTTGATACAGCCTTCATCTTTGACCTGACCTTGACCTCAGGTAGCTTTGCAAATATTCCTACAAGTATTACGGCATATGTGTATGCCTACAATGACGCAACACCCCCTGTATTTGGTCGCACAGCCCGTACCGTAACTATCACGAACGGGTCTGCACTGAGCTTTACGCTCTATCACACAGAGAGACTGCTTATTCCTGACTTGCCTGCAGGCACGACTTTTAATGTTACTGAACGTGCTACACCAGGCTTCGCACCTAGTGCCAGAGTCTATCTAAATGCAGCTACTCCACCACCAGCACCTACTGCTGCTTGGTCAGGATCAGCTAATGCTGGCTACGAGCTTTCTACAGGAAACCATGTCCTGACTGCAGGAACAGGCAGAAATGCCGCAGACTTCACCAACAACTTTGAGCTTCCGCCCCCAGAAACAGGGCTCTTTATAAGCAATAACATACCGCTGCTAATAGTCGCATTGCTTGCAACTGCACTCACAGCATATATCACGCTTAAAAACCGTAAAAAAATAGAGGAGCTTCCCCTATGATTGGTACCAAAACCACACTTAAAAGATGTTCAAAGGACAGAGTGCTGTTGGTCACACTGGCTGTTGCAGTAGCTACAGCAATAGCCGTTTGCACACTGATGGCGTTGCCCCAGCGTGCGTTGGCAAGCAATGGTAGAACTATTGGTGGAGACAACTCAACAATCTTTGCTTGGGGAGCAAACGACACTAATACTCTTGGCACGGGCACTTGGGGTTGGGATGCACGGACGGAGTGGGCAGATAAAGCCGAAGTACCTTTGCCGCCAGGAGTGGAGTATTGGAAAGACTTTAGAACAGGAATTGGATATACCTTGGCCGTTGCGCAAGACGGTAGGCTTTTTACTTGGGGGGTAGACTTCTTTGATATTGGCTCCGATCCCAGTGGAATATTAGCAACCCCCACAGAAGTACCTCTCTCCCTCTTCCCAGGAGTAACAGGGTGGCGGGCTGCTGGCGGCAATCAACATTCCCATATGATGCTTCTCACTGACGATGGTAGAATTTTTCACTATAGTTTCCACACTATTGGTTCGCAGCACTTTGTAGAGCTACCCTTTCCTCCAGGCGTGACAGAGTGGACGGATCTCCAAGATACAGTTCTGTTCACCCCAGATGGTAGAATCTTCGTTCCAGTTTGGAGTTCAAATCCTAATGCTGTTGACCTTGGTGGACGCATATCGATTGCAGAGCTACCTCCTCCTTCAGGAACAACATGGGGTAGAAGTGCTACTCCAGGTAGCAACTTTCTTGTTACTGCAGACGGCAGAGCATTTACAGCACCCATCTCTTTTAACAGTCCCCTAGTGGAATTGCCCAAGCCAGCAGGAGTAACAGGCTGGGAGATTGTTCACTTCGATTACGCCATTTGCACAGACGGCAGACTATTTAAATGGCGAATGAACAATAGCTGGACTGCAGTTGATGGAGTTGATGAAATTCCTATTCCTGCAGGCTCGACAGGCTGGGCAAGTGTCCAGAATGGTATGTTCCAAACGGTAGGTCTCTCTGCGGATGGCAGGCTCTTTATTTGGGGTAACCAACCTTGGAATAGTGATGAGCTTGAGGAAATCCTTTTGCCAGAAGGATATGCAGCTTGGTCGCCTCAGATAATTACAGGTGGATGGTCAGTACAGATAGGAGAGTACCATTTCTTTGTTCAGGCAATCAGGGAGACTGAGCCCGAGCTGCCCATGACAAAAAATCTTGTAGTGCCGCAGGCAGCATTTACTCCAATGCCGACTCCTGCACCTATATTCACTTTTGATTTTACCTTTACTCCGGTGCAGATACTGCTAGAGACCGACCCAGATATGCTTTCGATGCCTGTTGCACAATTTGCTGACGTAGTAGCAAGTCCGCAAGAAGTTGCAGTTAACCTGTCAACAGCACCAATAGCGACTAACAGTGCTGCAACTCCTCCCACTTATGCCTTTGCGGGTGAGTTGTGCCTATGGGAACTCTTTGAATATCATGAATCAGATTTTCCTGGTGCAGGTATCTATGTTTGGAACATTGCAGAAGTAGCTGGATCTTCAGGTACTACTTCACCATCAAGCATGCAGTACAGCACTGAGCGCTTCCAAGTGTGGGTGTGGATTGATAGAGATAATGAACTTTTAGATATTCGTGTTTTTCCCATCACAGGGGGCACAGGTCCCAACTACACTCTTGGGACCAAACGAGACAATATGACCTTCACCAACACCTATAGCCGTGTAGCTGATGTAGATCTTGAGATTACAAAATATGTAGAGGGCTTGCTAGCTGATCTCACTACACCCTTTACCTTTGATTTGACATTAACAGGTGCAACTGTACCGCCTTCAATCGTGGCAGTGATTTATGCTTACAACGATGCGGTGCCCCCAGTACTTGCTCCTACAGGACGTACGGTAACTATTGCCAATGGCCAGTCGCCACAACCAGGAGGATTTACTCTCTATCACGGAGATAGGTTAATTGTGCGCAATCTACCCGTGGGCACGACCTTTAATGTGACGGAGCGTGCACAAGCGACTTTTTGGCCTGAGGTAGAGGTGTTCCTTGCAGGAGCTTCCGTGTTTGAAGACTACGAGACCTTTAATACAGCGATTTCCACAGGAAATCACACCATAACCACAGGAACGGGTAGAAATGCTGCTGATTTCACCAATCACTTTACGCTCACTCCTCCCGAGACGGGAATTTTCATAAATAACAACATGCCACTACTGATAGCTGCAGTACTTGCAGCTGGGCTAGCAGTGTATGTCGTGCAGAGAAACCGCAAGAAAATAGAGGAGCTTCCCCTATGATTGGTACCGTCAAAACAAGGATACAAGGACTCGCAAAGAGCGAAAAGATAGCGCTGGCTGTTGCACTGGTAGCAAGCCTACTCATAGTATTTGTTCTCACAACGGGGATTGGGGCGACTGCAATTCCGCTAGGGAATCGTAGCTTAATCAGAAAGATTCAACATACTGTTGTCTGTCCGCATGGTCAGCCAGAAGCTGCCCCGCCAGTGTACTATCGCATCCAAGTCGATCACTGTTGGGAGTTTGGTGGTTCAACACACACTTATTTTGCAGTATTTGATAGCGCAGGGAATAATGTGACAGTTCCTGGACATTTTGTGATTGAGTCAGACCCCCTCGATATTAATGCCTTCAATTTGCACACTTTTAACACAACGGAGAGACATCTCGTTCTGCATTGTTTTACGCTTGGAGAGCGAAATACGAATGCCATCTTTTATGTTCGCTTGACACATGGACAAGAGCTATGGATAGATGGCTCTTGGTACGGCGCTGCTGGTCATGGTGCTGTTCAAGCAATTGCACCTAGGCCAGGTCAGAGTCCTCATGCGACAATCTTTGAAAGCGCTATCGCAACTGTCCATAGTCCTTCTGGCACCCCTGCATCCGTCTTATCAGGAACTGCAACTACTGCTGGCTGGCAAGTGGAAGGTGGCAACTGGTCGGAGACTTCCGAAGGACGGTTTCAGACAAGTAGGCATCGATATAGTTGGGGTTCAAATTACACTAACTTTGTCTGGAATTTGCCTGAGACCACCTCTGAGCTCTATATGACAAAAACTCTTGTGATTGAGGAGGGTTTAAGCTTACCTGCGCCACCTCCAAGTTTTGATTTTTACTTTGATCCTGTGCAGGTAAATCTTGAAAATGGGCCTCCAGCGATTCAATCAAGGCCTGTCGCAGACTTTGCAAGCCTTGTGCCAAACGCACCAAATCCGTTAAACATAGCGATAAATCCAGCAACAGGAACAGTTACGGGAAGTAGCAGAACCTACACGGGACAGATTGATTTGTGGGAACATTTCTCTGATTTGGCTGATTCAGATGCCTTCCCTAGGGCTGGTGTCTATGTATGGAATGTTTCAGAAGTACACACGTCTTCTGGTGTTTCAACAATGATCTATTGCAACAATCACTTCCAATTGCGCGTATGGATTTGCAGAGATGGAAGATTGGACTACATATCAGTGTATTCCCTCACAGGAGCGAGTCCCAACTTCACCCTAGGTCAAAAGCAAAGCACTATTAGTTTTCTAAACCGTATGTGCGACCAAGTGCGTGTCGATTTGGAAATAACAAAACATGCTGCGGGACAGTTTGCAGTCCTTGGTACGCCTACTCCTTTCATATTTAATCTTGCTCTAACAGGCACAGGTGTACCAGCCTCTATAACAGCACATATCTATGCTTACAATACGGCTACTCTCCCTGCGTTTGTCCGTACAGGGCGTACTGTCACTATTACGGGCGGATCTGCGTCAGGCTTTACGCTCTATCATGGGGACACTTTGCGCATATCTGGACTACCTGTAGGCACAAACTTTGCTGTGACAGAGCATGCGGTAGCGAATTTTAGTCCTGAGGTACATGTCTACATAGGTGCTCCTGCAATACCGGCGATGCCTGCGAGACCGCCGATTGGGACTCACGTGCACACGGCATCGGCAGCCTCTAACACACAGCTTGCCACAGGAACTCATGCATTGGATGCTGAACTAGGCAGAAATGTTGTTCGATTTACTAATACTTTTGAATTTCCACCCCCTGATGCGGGGCTTAGCCTAAGCAGTGAAATACCCCTGCTGCTGGTAGGTGCAATACCTGTGTTTACTTTAACTGCATATATCTCACGTAGAAATCGTAAGGCAATAGAGGAGTTAACCCAATGATTGCTGCCCAACACAACATAAAGAAGTTTTCAACGGGCATTATGCTTGATGGAAGGCTACTGTTTGTAGCTCTTGCATTGCTGACAGCGCTTATGCTGACACTTCCTTTGCAGGCGTCAGCAGGTGCTGGTATAGACGAGGTGCTGCCTGAAAGCTATGCAGCAGTGACTGCAGCGATAGAGGTTGCAAGAGCAAGCGATGAAGAGGCGGCAGGTACTGTGCTTATTGATGATGTAGCAGATGAAGGGCGGGACATTATGCCTGTCGAAGACGCAATTGCTTACATTGAGAGCCAAGATCTGCAGACCGTTGGGCCTCGCAGCCCTGCAAGTGCTGCAGATATGCAAAGGGTAGTTGAGATTAGTGCGGGGGAACAACACAACCTGGCAATTAGAGCTGATGGAACGCTTTGGGCATGGGGAAACAATTCGGGTGGTCGACCAGGGCTGAACACAATAGGCGGTCAAAGAACTACTCCTGCCCAAGTAGGCAGCGCGACTAATTGGCAGTCAGTTTCTGCGGGAACTCAGCACAGTCTGGGGATTCAAAGTGACGGAACTCTGTGGGCGTGGGGAGCCAATTCTTTTGGACGAACGGGTCTTGGCCTTACTGCTGGTGCTACGACCACCCCTACCCAAGTAGGCAGCGCGACTAATTGGCAGTCAGTTTCTGCGGGAGGTTCCCATAGCCTGGCAATTACTACCAATGGACAACTCTGGGCATGGGGAGCTAACACTGCTGGTCAAACAGGACTTGGCACCAATAGTGGCAATCAGATTATTCCTGCCCAAGTAGGCAGCGCGACTAATTGGCAATCAGTTGCTACAGGATGGCAGTTTAGTGTAGGGACGAGGACTGATGGAACACTTTGGGCATGGGGAAATAATTTTAATGGTCGAACAGGGCTAAATGTTGACACGGGTCTTCAGCTCACCCCTGCCCAAGTAGGCAGTGCGACTAATTGGCAGTCAGTTTCTGCAGGAGACGCTCACAGTTTGGCAATTACTAGCAACGGGCAACTCTGGGCATGGGGAAATAACGATAGTGGGCGAACAGGGTTCGGCATTAGTACGGGCAATCAGATTATTCCTGTCCAAGTAGGCAGTGCGACTAATTGGCAGTCAGCTTCTGCAGGAAACAATCACAGCCTGGCAATTACTACCAATGGACAACTCTGGGCATGGGGAAATAACGGCAGTGGCCGAACGGGCTTTGGTGATAATACGGGTCTTCAGCTCACCCCTGCCCAAGTAGGCAGCGCGACTAATTGGCAGTCAGTTTCTGCAGGAGGCGCTCATAGTTTGGCAATTACCACCAATGGACAAATCTGGTCTTGGGGAGGTAATGCTAATGGGGAGCTGGGCAAGGGATTTCGCACTACTGCTCCTTATGCAGCCCCAGCAACTAGCCATTGGGTACCTTGGAGGATAGCATCTTCTATGTTTCCTGCTGCGGGTCTTGCTTCTAATTGGAGTACTTCAGATCACATTACAGAGCCTAGGAACAACGCGGTTGACGTTTCCTTGGGCACAGACAGTATTGTAGTTCGTTTCGACAGAGAAATGAGGACTGATGTAGTTTCTCGCGGAACGATTGTCTTGAATAATGGTGCAACAGTAAATGTAGCGGCAGGAACATGGTCTGATGGATGGCTTGTCGACTCTTTCCCAAGCGAGGTTCCAAACTCTGTATTTACTGCGCCTTTAGAGCTTGTTGCTCCGAATACAGTCCATACAGTTACCATATCAGGATTTATTGACGCTAGCTTTGGACTGAGAGCTACAAGTGAAATGTACAACCACACATGGACTTTTACCACAGGGGCTCCTGGGTTGGAAATTTCAAAGCTAGTGTCAGGTAGACATGCAGACTTGGACACACGCTTTATCTTTGACCTTGTGTTAACAGGGTCAACGGTACCTGCTTCCATGACAGCACATGTCTACAATACACAGAGAGTTCCCACCGCCCTTCCTGTAGCCACAGGAAGAACAGTAGCTATCACAAATGGACAAACTCCTCCCGCGGGCTTTTTCCTCTATCACAATGAAAAGCTTGTGTTGAGAAATCTCCCTGCGGGCGTAAACTTCCAAGTAACAGAGAGAGCAGTTCCGGAATTTCACGCTGCGGTTAGCGTGCTAAACGCACATGATCAGACCGTACTGCATACTGCTTCAAATCAAAACTCAAATACTGCACTGAACACAGGGTCGCCTCGCGCACTGCCAGGTGGAGGTGCACTAGTGAGCTTTACCAATACTACGGTGACTCCGCCGCCATCTACGGGGCTGAGCATTGTTGACAGTGCTTCGCTTGTGTTTATTGCAGCATCTGCACTGACAGCGACAGTTCTGCTGATAGCGAAGAGTCGCAATCGCAAGAGGTCAGAGGAATCCACCGTGACTTTGCAATGACACTTCTTCTTGCAAGGCTTTCAGTTCAGTTTCCTCACTCCCTGAAAGTTTTCTTGCACACCCTCACCGCTTTATGCCTGTGGGAAACCTCACCCCCACAGGCATAAAGCACCCAAAATGTTAGGACAAGCCTGCTCAAGAAGAGCAGTTAGTCAATAGAAGAGTAAGAATTATCACGAGAGACGAAAGGAAAGTGATAAAGAAATGAAAAAGTATTTGTCGAGATTGACCTTTGCCCTGGTAGTGGCTTTGGTCATGAGTGTGGGTGTTGCTATTCCAGCAATGGCCGCCGAGAATGGTAACGGGCCAACTGCCCTAACACCAGTTGAGGTTGGTATTACCAAAGAGCTTAACATGCCCTGGGGTACTACTACACCAGCAGCTACGTTCAACTTTCAGATTAGACAGCTTGAATACCCAGTGACTGGTCTGCCAGATGATGATGATTTGGTGTACATGGATCCAGCAGAGGTAACCCTTCCTTCTACTGGTCAAATGAATGTCGTGTATGCAGCAGGAGCTGGACCGAATCGCCAGGGTACTTCAACAGATCCCTATTTCTCAGATGTGCGAGTAGCAGTACGTGGCAGTGGTCCTGAAACAAATATCCTAGCAAATGTTGTATGGCCACGTGCCGATTTGTTCAGCTTCGAAATTAGAGAAGTGGTTCCAACTGCATCAACCAACACTTTTGCTGACTACGAATTTATGACCTATGATGTAAACATTTTTGTATTAACTGTGCGTACTGCGTGGTGTCCTGTGGCAGAGCTTTATTTGCCCGTGCAGTCATTTGCATGGCCAGGTTTCCCTGGTACTGATGGTTACTACTATTTTGATGGTAAGCTTACTCACATTAGGCCAGGACAACCAGGGCAAGATCCAGGTAGCTGGGTAGTTGATCCCAGTGAAATCCGCTTTGTAAACAACTTCTACAGAGAGACTCCTCGTGGTGGAGATGATCCAGATTACGCTTCATTCGCTCTTACAAAGCAGATACGTCAAACTCAGGAAAATGATATCTACGCTGACCCGAATCTATACTTCAGCTTTGATACAACACTAACTATTCCTGCGGTGGCTATGCAGCCTATGTCAAGTGCAGATAATGCTTTCGCTGCATCCACAGGAACTATTACCGTAACAGGTTTTATTATTGATGAAAATGACGATCCAGTCATGACTACTGGTGCATCACCTGTACAAAGAACAGTAACCTTTACGGGTACTCCTGTGCGTGTCTATTACACACCAAACGAAGGCACGCCTGTATGGGTATCAACTACCCTAGTGCTCAGCAATACTGCTCCCATTGAGCTGCGCCACAATCAAACGATGATAGTTCCAACACTTCCTGCGGGAACAATCTTTGAGGTGACAGAGCTTCAAGACGATAGATACTATGTGTATGACCTGTCGGTCTATGTTGGTGGCATTCCAGTTCCTCTATCAGCTGTGCGCCCAGGTGGCGTAACACTTCCAACAGCGGTAGGAGCTGACGTTACCGTAGGTCCTCTCTACATTATTGACATTCCAGAGACCAGGGGTGGCTGTGTAACCTTCATGAATGCATTCCGCTACGTGCCAATTACAGGCTTGATTATTGGATCAATGCCCTTCTTGGTAGGACTAATTGCTGCAACGCTGGTGCTTGCCATGATGGTGTCTTCACGCTCACGCAAGCGCATTGAGCAGCTACCAGTTGCTATCTAAGTAGACGTGAAGGTAGCTAGCGATTATTGATTTAGACAGGCCTGTCTTGTTTAAATAGCGCAGAAGCTAAGGCTGCTCAGGCAGTTCCTAAGTGCAACCTAAAGCTTATGCGACCTTATCTAAGAGCCCAGTAGGTGATTTCCACCTACTGGGCATAAGGGGTGAATAGTAACCGCGTTAACCTACGTTTGATTGGAAGATTTTGAGGTTGAAAATGGATGCACTTATGAATAGAAGAACATATGCAAGACTACTTCTCGTATCTGCGCTTAGCGTGGCAATAGTTGCTGCTTTTATGGGACTTTCTCCTCTGAAAGCGTATGCAGCAACAGCTTCTTTGTCTATTCCTGTGGAACAGATTTTTTCGCTTACTCCAGAAACTGCTGAAAACCAGGGCAGTTTCAGTTACGAGTTTAGGAGAGTAAGTGCTAATGCTCCACTTCCTGCGGGAGCCGTGGGAGATGTCTATACCTTTACTCTTGCTGGAAATCAAACAAGGTCAATAGGTCCTCTGGTTTTTGATCGTCCAGGGAGCATCTATACCTATGAGGTTAGAAGTGTTGCAACTCCTGTAACAGGCTACACCTTAGACAATCGTGTCTTTACAATAATTATTGGAGTAGGCAATGGACCAAATGGAACCCTTGTTGCCCATATTAGAGCCATCTACATTGGAACTGCAGCCGCAGCTAACAAGGTAGAGTATATCGTTTTCGAAAAGGACTTTACAGCAGCTCCCCAAGAAACAGATCCGCCACCAGAGGTATTGCCTGATCCTCCAGGAGTACCAGGACCCGGGACGCCTGGAGCACCTGGTGGGGGCGCAGGAGCGGGAGCTGGAGCTGGTCAACCCTCGCAAGGTCCCAAAACGGGGGATTATGCTGATCCCATGGCGATGTTGTTCGCAATGGGCATCAGTGCGCTTATTGCATTTTTCACTTTAGGACTTATCTACATGGATCGTCGCAGTGAAAAAGAGCATGGAGGAACCCCTCTTGCCACTGGCTAGATGTGGGATCCAAAGATTTGAAAATCAGTTTTTTGGTGCAAAGAGATTCTTCTCTTTTATACACCAGTGGAATAGACGAAATAGTGTATTTGCGTAGATTTATCCAAGTTAAATTGAGGTGTGAATGATGGTAAAAAGGTTTCAGAAGGCATCGGTGTCCAAAAAGATTGTGCTTGCACTTGTAGTGCTTGCACTTCTGGCCTTGCCTATTTTTGCAGTGGCAAATCCAGATGCACTGCGTTCGGTTGCTGACACAGCGCATGAGCTTTTCGCAAGCTCTGAGGGGCGCAGTCAAGCTACGGCAGTGACCAACTCTGAGCAAGCGATAACGCCACTTTCAGATGCCATCACTGTTTCAGCGGCACATATAACTAAGGTGCTGCGTGTGCCTGAAGAGGTGCCAAATCCTGACTTAACCTTCACCTTTTTAATAGAGCGTTACAGTTTTAATGGGGATACTTCGCAGGCTCATCAACTGCCTCAAATAGGAACTGTTGTTGACGGTATAGGTACTATGCAGCTCAGTGTAAATGCTGCAAATGGGTCTCCTGTTACATCAGAGGGTGTCACAACATTGACACGCACTGTTAACATGCTTGAAGGTATTGAATTTGATAGAGTGGGCACTTTTGTTTGGCATATATCCGAGCAGCGAGGCTCATCAGATTCAGCATTGCCATCACTTGTCACCTATTCGCAGGCACTGTATGAATTGCGCGTAGAAATTAGTTATTGGGCAGGGCCAGGAAGCTCTCTGAGGGCTGATGTGAACTTGATGCAATTAACAAGTGACGGTGGCTCTACTATCACCAGTCCAGAGCCAGGCTTCCCCATGTATGCTTGGGGTTCGAATGGTAACGGTCAGCTCGGACTAGGGCATCGGACGAACCAACATACACCGCGAAGAGTTGGTACTGGTGTCAATTGGATACAGGCCACCACTGCTACAGGTGGGTCGTTTGCGATAAATGCCGAGGGGCATCTTTATGCTTGGGGCAATTATTCAGATAATCCCAATATGGGACAGGGGGACAGCGGTCTTCCACAACGCATACTGAATGTTCCAACGCGCGTGGGAACTGCCTCTAATTGGGTGGCAGTAAGCGCAAGGTCCCAACATGTTGTTGCCCGAAATGCTCATGGTCACATATACATGTGGGGTACTCCCGCACAGGCTGACTTAGGACCAGCTCTGAATGTTCCGACGCGTGTAGGAACTGCATCTAATTGGAGCTATGTTGTCACTACCTCTCACAACGTATTTGCTATCAATAATCAGGGTCACCTTTTTTCAAAAGGCGGTAATCAGTTTGGAGAGCTGGGTCGCACTGGGGTAAATAGAGGTACGCTCGTTCGAGTTGGTACAGGAAGCGACTGGATAAATGTCGCCGGAGGAGGCACCCGAGCAATGGCGGGTGTAACGGCGAGTGGACATCTCTATACCTGGGGAAGCAACCCTTCTGGCCTACTTGGTCTTGGGGTCTCGGGGAACAGAGTTGAGCCTACGCGCGTGGGAACAGCCACAAATTGGCTTTCGGTCACCGTGACTTCCGGTGAAGGTGCAATGATTGCACTTACCTCTGACGGAGAACTTTTCTCTTGGGGTAGTACTGCTGGAGGTCAGCTAGGTCGCAATGCCGATGCGGCAAATCCCAATAATGTGCCAGGTCAAATTGGAACAGCCACAAATTGGCTTACGCTCATGTCAGCTAACTCTCACGTGCTTGCCTTTAATGACTTGGGAGAATTGTGGGGTTGGGGTGCTAATGGTGCAGGCCAACTTGGATTAGGTGCTTGGACACCAAGCTTCCACCACTCACCTGTCCGTGTGCTTCAGACAGATTACTTCTCTGCGGCAGCTTATGGTGGAGGCCATCACTCCATTATGTTGCTCCGTTCAGATGCTGGTAGCGCAACTTTCACTAACAGTTATGAGATTGTCCAGGTCAACCTAGTAAAAACGCTGGAGCTAGCGTCAAGTGCAACTCTGCCAACACCGCCTCCCAGTTTTGAATTTGCTTTTGAGCCAACACAAGTTCAAGTGCAGCTAAATCCGCCCATACAATCAAGGCCCGTAGCTGATCTTGCAGGTCTTGTAACGAGTCCGCAAAGTGTAACGATAGACCCTACAACAGGCTCAGGTACTCCGAGGACCTATACGGGCTATATTGACCTCTGGGATCTTTTTGATAATGTTGATTTCCCCAGTGGAGGTGTCTTTGCTTGGAATATTTCAGAAGTAAGTAATTCATCTGGAACAAGCTTGCCCTACATTATGGAATATGATGAGAGTCGTTTTCAGGTATGGGTGTGGGTAAATCAAGATGGTAGTCTTCACGACATCAGAATATTTCCGATAAGTGAAGCCGAAAACGGGAATAATGGAGATTATACTCTCGAACCTAAGGTTCCCTATATTGGCTTTAGGAATCTGCTCAGCAGGCAAATTGATCAAACTCTAGAGATTACAAAGCAGGTTACAGGACGCTTTGCTTACTATGGTACTGATTTTATCTTTGACCTCGTATTAACACACAGTGACGCAAGTGTTTCTATACCGAGCCCCATTGTGGCGAATATCTATTACGGTACTAATACTACTCCCGTGCGTACGGTAACCATTACGGGTGGCCAGTCGCCACAACCAGGTGGATTTATCTTAAGGCACAATGAAAGACTTGTTGTACCTAACCTACCTATGAACACGACCTTTAATGTGACAGAAAGAGCTCATCTGAGCTTTAGGCCTGATGTGACGGTCTATATAGGAGGCGTTAACGTGTGGGAAGATGATGCTGGGTTCAACACTTCGCTTCCTACAGGAAACCGTGTGCTGAGTGCAGCGGAGGGTAGAAATGCCGCTGACTTTACCAACACCTTTGAGCTGCCACCTCCAGAAACAGGATTGTTCATATTGGGTGATATACCCTTGCTTATATTTGTGATACCAGTTATTGGACTCGTAGCCTATATGGTGCTTAGGAATCGCAAGACAATAGAGAGGCTTCCTTTGTAGCGCTGAGATTCACAGAAATGAGAAACCGCGAGCAGTTCAAAACAACATTTCTGTTGGGATATTTTGTTGCATGTTTATCTTGCGTACCTTGTAGTATCTGTCGTATGATACTTAGTTGCATGTTTTTTGTGGTCATTAGCTCCCATCACTCTAGGATAGAGGACATTGACCACCTAACCCGGAGGTGAATTTTGTCAGTTAAAATTCGTTTAGCACGCCATGGTGCAAAGAAAGCACCTTATTTTCGTGTTGTAGTTGCCGATTCGCGTATGCCACGCAACGGTCGTTTTATTGAAATTGTCGGGCGCTACAATCCCCGTGTTAAACCACTGGATGTTGAACTTGATATTGAATCAGTAGACGCATGGATTGCAAAGGGTGCTCAGCCAACAGAGGCTGCTGCAAAGATTATTGCAATTGCAAAGGGCGAAAAAGAGATGGCTCCTGCAAAAGAGAAGCCTTCAAAGCGCGCTGTTGCAAAGAAAGAGGCTGAGGAAGCCGCTGCGAAGGAAGCAGCAGAAGCTGCCGCAGCTGAAAAAGCTGCTGCTAAAGAGGCTGCAAAGGCTGAAGCAGAAGCAGCAGAGGCTGCCGCTGCAGAAGGCGACGCAGAGTCAGCGCCAGACGCAGAAGATTCTAAAGAGGCCTAAACCATGTCAACACAGATAGATGCGGCATCTGTGGAGCGTGTTGAGGAACTAGTCACTTATATTATTTCGGGACTCGTTGATGACCTATCACAGCTTCGCATTGAAACAAGTCTTGATGAGGGTGAGGGCACCTTACGCATCCTAGTTGAGGCTGACCCTAACGATGTCGGAAAAATTATTGGGCGCAATGGTCGTACCATCAAGTCGATTCGCACCCTTGCCCGTGCATCAGTTGGTTCTCCCTCGCTGCATGTAGACATTGATGTCGAAGGGTAATCAAAAAAGTACACGCTTTGCGACGATTGCTCGCATTCAAAGAACGCACGCTAAAGATGGGGAGGTCTCTTTGCGACCTCTCTATTCTTTTGAGTTAAGCGAGGCTCTGTTGTTGTCTTGCCCTGTATGGCTCACTCCTCCGCCCGATAAAAATCGCCACCTTCATGCAAAGTCTGTTCGTACAGCTGCCGACAGGCTCTTGGTAAGCTTCAAAGAAGTTACCGACAAATCAGCAGCGCGTGAACTTGTGGGCTGTGAGATTCTTATCGAAAAAAGTGACGCCTCAGAAGAGCTGCTTGCGACTCTGCTTCAGGAAGATAATGAATATCAGGACGAAGGCAGCTTTGGTTTGGGGCTTGAAGTTTCTAGTGCTACCCATGGATACCTGGGCACGGTCACTGAGGTCATTGAGACAGGTGCAAACCTTGTGTGGGTCGTAGATGGCGGTACTTACGGGGAAGTGTTACTGCCTGTTATTGATGACTGTGTACTTGAAGTCAACCCAGAGGCAGGAACAGTACAGGTTGAAGTTATGAAAGGGCTTATCGATGAGAATTGATGTCCTCTCAATTTTCCCCGACATGTTCAGTGCTGTTGTCAACGAATCTATCCTAAAGATTGCGCAAGAAAAAGATGCTTTCGAGTTTCACGCCCACGACTTGCGCGACTGGACATCTGACCTTCACCGCACAGTCGATGACAGCCCCTATGGCGGTGGTGCTGGCATGGTGATGAAGGTTGAGCCACTCGTCGCAGCCATCGAAGCCATTGCCACGCAGGACAGTGTTGACCCTCCCAGAAAGCCACAGGTCGTGTTTATGGCGCCCGTTGGCAGACCTTTTACGCAAGATATTGCAGGCGACTATGCCACTCAGCATGAACGACTCCTGCTCGTCTGTGGGCGCTACGAAGGTTTTGATGAGCGTGCTTTTGACTGGGCAGATGACTGCCTGTCCTTAGGGGACTACGTCCTTGCAGGGGGAGAGCTCCCCGCCATGGTCATCATTGAGGCAGTGGTCAGACTCCTCCCCAGCGTGCTTGGTAACGCAGAGAGTACTCTTGAGGAATCGTTTTCTGTAGAGAACGAAGGCTTGCTTGAACATCCTCAATATACACGTCCGGCAGAATTTCGGGACAAGACTGTCCCTGAGGTGCTGCTGTCGGGCAACCACGCAGAAATTGCGAAGTGGAGAAAGGCGGCAGCCACAAAGCGCACCCAACAACGTCGCCCTGATCTTTTGTAGCTGACCCCTGTAGCCCTTGTATGACTCTTTGGTTTCATGTAAGGGTTTGAGGCTTCAGAGCTTGGTAGAATAGTTTGTTCTAGAAATGACTGCCAAACAACTATGCTTGGCTTGAGGCTTGAGAGGATTTCAAAGGGATGACCAGAGGTATGGAAAAGGCAGCCAGAATGCCTGCTGCGGCACGTAATCAACAGATGCCGTCTGGGCAGTACCCGCCGCAGGCTCAACAACAAGCGTATCCCTCCCAACAGCCCCCGTCAGAGCAGGTGTCTCGAAGTGACCGAAGGGCCAACAAAGTTGATACACGTGGAGTAACGGGCAGATGGTTGGTAGAAACAGCAGCACTCGTCCTGCTTGCTTTTATTATCGCCATGGGAGTCAGAACATTTTTGGTTGAACCTTACCGCATTCCAACAGGCTCAATGCTGCCTACAATTCAGGAACAAGATCACATTTTGATCTACAAACTAGGTATGCATTTCGGGGCAACTCCAAACCAATTTGATGTGGTTGTTTTCTATGATCCAACTGACATTTTTCCCAATCTGGTAAAGCGCGTCATTGCAACAGAGGGGCAGGTTATTGATTTTACGCCAGAAGGTCAAGTGACCATCGATGGGGTTCCCTTGACGGAGCCGTATATTCTGGAAGGCTCACTGACCTTTCCGCTACCTCCTGATTCAAACTTAAATCAGCCTATCAGCTATCCCTTTTCTGTTCCCGCTGACCACGTCTTTGTCTTAGGCGATAACAGACAGCGAAGTTCTGACAGCCGTGCCTTTGGGGCGATTCCTGTGTCAGAGGTTAAGGGAGTTGCTTTTTTCACCTACTGGCCTATCAGCAATTTTGCTACGCTTGAATAAAATTGTGCTATACTTGCAAGGTTGAAAATTGAATTGTGTGCTGCCACAGACAGTCGGTTCTTCCAGTGTTTACACAAGCCTTGTGTTTTCACCAGGGGAGGGTAATGAAATGCCTGAAAGTATTTCGCCCACCGAGGTAGTCGTTTAGATAGAGAGTTTATCCATAACTGGACCTACTCCGCCTCTTCGACCCTCGCGACAAACTGTCCCGAGGGTTTTTTGATGCCTTGAAGCTTTTGATTTAAGCCGAGGGGTGTCGGTGCAGCCACAAAGGACTGCATGTGAGAGGAGGAACTATATGCCTGCAAATTCAAAACTGATGGTTGTTGCAGAGATTAAAGAGCGTTTTACTGCCTGCCCCAA